>JAABUN010000360.1_pt1 | contig 119425 bp, 86 predicted proteins | sample 5559311 | NCBI WGS metagenome assembly JAABUN01 (sample SAMN10711877, study PRJNA513370) | rock metagenome | isolation source: Antarctica rocks | place: Antarctica: Victoria Land, Siegfried Peak sud | reverse complement strand
ATTATTAGGCGGAGTTAATTACTAATAAATATTAGTAGATTATTAAAGGCCTTATTCTAAATTAACTAGATACTATATTTTAGCCTTATAAATAGGTAAAATAGTTTATTAATAGTACTACTACTTAATAGATATTACTAATAGGTATTAGCCCTAATTTTATTTTATACTTAAAGGTATTTATTACTTAAAGTATCTATATTATCTTAAAACTATACTTAATAGTAATTTATATACTAGCTATTCTTATATTAAACTTTCTCTTCTATATATTTAAGTAGCTTATATATAGTAATATAATAGATTTTATATACTTATAAGCTTTATTACTAAATAGATCTAGAACTTACCGCCTCTAGAATACTTAATATAGCTAGTCTTATATATTAGAAGTTTATAATATTATTAGGTTATTTACCTTTCCCTTAAATAGGCTATATAATATACTAATTAGACTATTTAGGTATATTACCCTCAACTATATTATATTATATACCTTTTTATATATAGAGTAGAAGAACCTCTAGTCTTCCTTTAATTAATAGAAGCGCTAAAATATTTTATTAATAAACCCCTAAATTATAGACCTCTTATATATTTTACTTATATATTTAATTACCCTTATATACCTTTAAATCGGCTAGTAATAAGATCTACCTATATATAGTACTAGCTATAAACCTATTACTTATTAATAGAGCTAAGTAGTCTCTAGTTTAAACGTAGTTAGAATAATACTAAGATATTACGTAGTAGTAGAGCTCCTTATATAAAGTTTTTATACGCGCGGTAAGCGCGCCCTTAGTATATATAATAGTACCTACCTTAATTCCTATTAGCGGTATTAGTTCTACGTATAAGAGATACTAGGTTAAGAATTAGAAGGTATATTAAGTAGAAAAGTCGGAATAAGTAGGCTAGGGCTACCCCCCCTAGCTAAGTAGGGATTATAACTATATATTAGAGTAGGAGTAGTAACTTTATAATTATAAGTATAACCGGTAGGATTTTAATATAATCTACTTATATCTTATAAGTAGATTATTATATAACTTAATACTAGGAAATAATAATATAATAGTAGTAGTAAATTATATTTATACCTCCTAATATAATTATAATAGCCCCCTCCTATATATTAGAAAAAGGATACGCGGTAATTCCTAATAAGAGTATTATAAGCCTTCTACTAGGCTACCTTAGCTAGGGAATATAATAGTACTAAGGGCCCGTATATTATAAGTTAAATAATAGAAAAGGATACTACGCTAGCTAGTACTATAAGAGAGGAGTAGCTAGGGTAAGTAGGAAACTAGTAGGAGGGCTAGGGGTATTCTTATATTAATTAAACTATATAAGGAAGGATAAGAGGGTTATAAAGGAGGTATAAATCTTTTAAGTAAAATATTATTAAGAAATAGTATAAAGAAGGGGGCGAGGCCCTAATTAAAGAGAAGAGTATATAGATATTAAGATCTAGTACTAGAGATAATAGATCTAACCCCTTTATATACCTCCTTAGTAGTAGGCCTATTAGGGAGGAGAGGGAGGGAAGCTAAAAACGAGTTAGAAATACTATTAATAGGCGGAGTTTTTATCCCTCTAGTAGGGTTTCTCCCTAAATAATAGGTACGCTCTACGTGCCTTTAAATAGTTACCCTTATTAGCTTTATAGCTAGTATAAGAGTATAATTAGGCCGGCGACGAGATCCACCTATACGTAGTACCGGCTACAAACCTTCTAGTATCTCGGTACTAGGAGAGCTAAGAGATCTTACGGTATTTTAGAAGTACCGTCTAGGGTTACCTAGTTATTACGGAATCGATATATAGGTAGAGTATAATAATAATAAGAATAGGAACGCTAACGCGATAGAAAAATAGAGAAGATAGAAGGAGAACTCTTAGAAGATTATAGTAAAAGATATAACGTGATAGAATATATAGATATAGATAAAAAATATATACTATATAAATACCCTTCTACCTCTCCCTAATATAACCTCCGCTTCCCTACGCGTATTATAAACGCGATATACTAGTAATACTAGTAATACTAGTATAAGATAATAGAAATACTACTAATATAAAACCTTTATAATATTATAAGATATATATAATACTTTTATACTTATACCTATTATAAGGTCTCTTATAAGGTTATATCCTTATACTCTAGCTAATTCTACTCCGCGCGGTCTAGGTAGCCTAAGTCTACCTACCTTAAGGTAGTTATAGTATATATAGATAATAATAGTATAATAAAAAGATAGTAATATTATAAAGCTAGCCCTTCCTTCCTCTTAATAATTAAGCGTAAGCTAGATAGTATACTAGGTATATACTACCGCTATTACTACCGTATAATAGCGAGGATACTCTAGTCCCCTTCCTAGGTAGTCCTTATAGTACGGTTATAGGTAGTAGGTACCTAACCTAAAATAGGATATAGGTATTAGACTCCTCACCTAATAGCTTATAAGCGTGATAGGGCCGCCGGTCTAGTTAGTTAATAGTACCTATTATCTTTTATATATATAATCCTTAATAGTAGCGGCTAATATAACCGCGGTAAATATACTAGGTATCCACTACCTTACTATTATACGGCGGGGGGATACTTAGCCGTACCTAGGTAGTCCCTATAGTATAGTAGTAGGTAGTAGAGGCCTAACCTGTATAGAGATATATAGATATTAGCCTTCCTACCTAATAGTCTATAAGCACGCTAGGGCCGCTAGCCTCCTTACCTAGTAGTACCTAGCACTAATAGATTAGTAGGTAAGTACTAGTTCTATTACCTCCCTTTACGTATATACCCTCCCCGTTATAGACGTTATAACCGGGATTATAAGGAATTATCTATTATAAGGATTTATCCGTTATACTAAATAGATTAGATTAAAAATAATTAGTAGAGATAGAAAAGAGAAAGGGGCTAGGCCCTAGATAAGGAAAAGGAGTTTTACTTATAAATGAAACTTTAATATAATAGGTAGTAAACCCGACCCCTCTACTACCTCCCTAGTAGTAGGCCTACTAGGGGGGGGAGGGAAGGAGTTATAAATAGTTAAGAGAACCGTAATTATTAGGTGGAGTTTTTATCCTTATAATAGGGTTTCTCCCTGAATAATATATACGTAATACATACCCCCGAATAGCCTACCCTTATTAGCTTTTTAGCTAGTATAGGAGTATAATTAATTAATTAAATCAATTAAAGAGTGTAATTAATTATTATTATACCTTTAAATCCTATTATATTTAAGAATAGGATACTAGTATAGGATAGGATTATAGTAATTATATAGGTATTTAAGGATATTATTAATAACTTATATAAAGGACGTAGGTATAAGAATTTTACTAGAATAAGATATAAAGTAAGCTCTAAGCTAGGCTAATAACTATATTACTAGTTAATACTTTTAAGATTAAAATAAGTAAGTAATTAATATATCTTATTCTTAGTAAATCTAAATATCCGCCTTATTTACTTAAGTAGGAAATTTATTAAGACTCTACTCCTTACTCTAATATTTAATTAATAGGATATAAGCGTAGCGTAGGACTTAGCTAATATAATATAAACTAAGGATAAGGAGGGCTAGAGTAGCTATATATATAAGTTCTTTATTAAAATTAATATCTATAATATATTATTATTAATAATATAGATAAATAGATAATTATTAAAAGGGGTTTTACGGGTAAATCCTAGATAGGTAGAGCTAAGTGGCGACGGCTTATATTCGGGTAAATTTAGATTAGGGTTAGCGTACGGCTAGACCCGTACAAATCATTAAATAAACGTTGAATAATCTCACTGCAAAACCTGTCTAGTATCTAATAGCAATCATCGTCAAGCAAGCACTGTACCCACGAAGCAACGATTCTCCATTCGCTCATTGATCATCATAGAGAGCATCAGCTGCTTCGAGACGAAAGCGCCCATCGTAGCTCCAAAGACTCCACCAATAATATGTTACCGAAGCCATCCTATATTATTTTGGACGAAATGCTAGCCACTAGATATAGCATCAACCTAACATCAAAGAAGACTCTCTCCCCTTCCCCATCTCATTTGACAAAATCTTCAAGCCCTTTCTGCATCCTCATCGTCTTCATCACCATCATCATCATACCACTACTCACATCACCCAACACGCTCTCTCTCAACCCCTATCAGCTTTCTATAACTGTTAAGGCCCTATAGAATGCTGCTTAAAGCCATAGCCATGACTACCAATTGCAGATAGGGACGGGGGAGAAGAGCCATCAGCTGAAGTAGGAAGACGCAAACGAAGGTTGCTTAATCATCCAGAGAGAGCGAGGGCAGAGAGAAGTCGTGGAGCGTAAAGCCGTGTGTGTAGGATCATCACTATAGCGAGGCACGAGTGGATGCTAGGCCACACTAAGCTGCTCCAGCGAAAGAAGCACGAGTATTGAGGCTGATTTCAACGCAGATTAGATCTATCAGTAGCTGGATTGCAATTGTAGGCTGCAATCATCAATGTCACCAAAACACATCACCCCTTCTATATCTCACACCTCAAGAATATCACGCATACCCAGATAATCTCTAATGCCCTCCTAGCCGAAAAACCTAGTAGAGATGAGCCACTAACCCACTGAAGCTTCTCGCCCTAGTAAACAGCAATCATGGCCCGTCAGCCAGATTGAAGGATAGCTTCGCCGCCTTGCATGGTCTTATCATTCCTAGGACTTGGCGAGAAGGGCGTGACCCTCGGTGAATTGTCTCTGTTAGTATGCATGTGTCGGATCTAGGGTACGCTGAAGCAACAATTATAGGCAAGAGGGCATTTCATCACAAGCAGATGCTTGAGGTTGAATGCTGCCACCGTTGCTCCCGAAGAAGGCTGGCACGTTAGTCGTCCACATTCAGATGTGCAGGGAACACCTAATATCAATTTCACTTTGGGTGTATGCGGAATACTTGGAAAGCCTGCATACAAGGGAGGCGATCCAATGATGATTTTATGGGTCAATAGTCTGCATTCTGGACGGCTGTGCTTCGATATCAGTCATGATATTTCATAGGGTCCATACGGAGTTTCAAGTAGCCGCTATCCATAATCGTATTCCACCAGCCTGTCTATAGGTAGTATTAAGGTACAGCAGGAATCAAGGCGGACCTGCCGTCGAGAACAATACCTGCACTAAAGGAAGGCGATGCTTATCTACTTATCCATCGCTCGGAGCAAGCTTGTTCCTCCGTCTGATCTCAGTCCATCTACTCAAAGCACCCAACTCCAGCAGACTCATTCGCCGAGTAGTACCACTGGGGTTACCGATAATGATAGGTTTCCATTCGTCCTCCGGACCAGACAGGATGTTCGTTCCGAACCGCTCGGACGGAATGATCTGAACAGTCTTGAACCGCCATAAGGCGCCGATCAATAGCAGCGTCAGTATTAGCAAGATGCCTGCCATGACAGCAGTGGCGGTCTGTGCGCCGAGGTGCCTTTCTGCTACACCGCCCCAGGCGGTAGATCCAGCAGCAATGAGAAAGGCAAATGTATGAGCAACGGCGAACCCAGCGGTCACACGAGGGAAGCAGGAGAAGTTGGTTCTCTTCCTCCTGGTCTCTTCAGGCAGCACGCGGCGAGGTCTCCCAGTCATCCCTGGCTGCAAGTCCGAGGTATCGTACGTTTCCATTATGATGCCGTTACACTCAGCAATGGCAAGATTGGAGAGGAATCCGACAAGGCCAGCGAAGATGATGGGCACCATGTAGTTGGTGGGTCGTCCTCCCGATGCAAGTGTGTAGGCCAGGTCAGCAAACGGTAAGGAAATCATGAAGATGGCCCTCCTCACAAGATGAGAGGTCCAGGTGACGCGCTTTTCGAAGGTCATACTGTCCGTCCTTTGGGGGTGGTGCCTCGATCGGCTGAACAAGGATGCTTTTTGGAATGGTATCGCAAAAAGAGCGCCGAGGGGAATAATTGCGACACCTAGTCCAACGTATTGAGGATGGAAGCGATAGTATTTAGACAGAAGAGACCCAAGTAGCTGTCAAGATGTCAGCCGCTGGGTATGTTAACGATGAAGGGTTGACCTACTACTATCACCAAGACCACTTGACCGTATATCCAGCCGAGATAAAGCGAAAGGATTGCAAAGCCCGGTTGCTTGAGCATGCGAATAGCGAGGACATGGCCCCACCAAACCTCTTCCCACCACCAAATTGGTCCAGTAGACTGGAGATGCATCTTGATCTCGCCTCTTGCGACTCTCCTCGAGACATCGCCCCCACTACGGACCTCAGCCATCGACCTACGGTAGGCCGATCTTCGCACCTCCGGCGTCAGAATGTTCAGTACCAACACAGCGGCGTTCATGATGATGAGGATCCAGAAGCCCCACGAGACGTCTAGGCCGCTGATGATGCCGGCGCCAATCAGGAAGCCAATGCCAATGGATCCTATCGAGCACCATGTCCAGATGCTAAGCCATACTCCCATCCCGCCTCCGTGCCTTCGGACATCATTCGCGTTCACAGTCTCTTGATGAGGATTACCACTCTGCAACGACGCCCCATACAAATCAAGCAGAGTTGTCTTGAAATTTATATTGGCGAACCCCATGACAATCCCAGCGAACATTCTTGGCACCAGAAGACCAACTCTATACGTTGCCACGTATGGTGATCTATTCATGCTAATCGCAAGAGCTTGAGGGAATTGCAACGGCAGAAGAATCGCTAGTGCTGCTAATGTGTATGGCTTTCGCCCATGAAGAAGAGGTAGTGGATAGAACAAAGCGGTGGTAATGGCCAGACCAATGAAGAAGAACACATTCCCCAGAATTGTGTAATGATGTTCGTCCGCAATGGCGTACTGAATTGCAGGTACTTCGCCCGCATATATACCAACGATAAGTCCCATGAAGGCAGTAGTTATGCAGACAACTGTGGCAGTGTATCTCTTACGCGGATTGCTCCAGTCTCGAGCAATTGGGGACCGACGGTGGGACCGACTAAGACTGAATCCACGTGGCTCACGTATGCTGAAATGATGGTGACCCTCGAGATTGTAGGTATTGTTCATTGGAGGAGCTCCTTCCTTGTTAGTGGCATCGATCTTTGACTCATTGTTACGCAATGGTGCGAAAGTGTCCTCGCGAGGATGGAAAGGAAACGGACCTTGTCTGGGCGCCTGCGAAGGTCCATCTGCTACTGCTTCCTGGAACACCGGGTGATACCGCAAACCAGATGTTTGAAAATCAGCAACATATGGTACGCATTCGCAATCACTTTCTTCCTCGTCAGTGTCTTTACCTTGCGACAGGTTCAATTTCTCTGACCTGGACATGGTCCCATGATTGACGTTTCTTCTGAGACGGATGGAACTTTGGCGCGGCTGTATTGGAGGTCGTTGATGCATGCTCACATAATCGCGGACCTGATCCCTAGTCATTGTGTCTTCTGAGATACCGTGTTCTCGTACAAGAAAGGCATGCTGCTCCTTCGCAGGGGCCTGCACCATAGGCGGTGCTTGGGGCGCGGGAGGCGGTGGCCTCACGTCCAACCGTACTCTGGATGGGCGAGGAGGTATCGTAATGGCAGCCCAATCGATAGGGCTGGAAGACTGATGGCGTAGAGTCTCTTGCGCAGGATTGAACGCTTTCGACGAGGACCGCGGTGCTTCAAGACATTGACGGGGCGTGACGAGCTCGTCATCCTCACCATTTGGTACCGTGGACTGATGCCTTGTTTGTGCAGGGTAAGGAGTTGCATCGCGAGCCTTCTTGAAGTGACCATGGTACAGAGCATCACTCTCAGGCTCGTTGATTACCACATGGTCCCGTTTGTGATTTGTGATATGAGGAGGAACCGTGGTAGGGTTGTTCTCTTCGTCAATACCTCCTGACAGCGCAGATGGGTATTCACTGCTGTTTGAAGACATGTCGGAGTCTGCACGACAATAGCCATTGCGTTGAGCCTGGGAAGAGAGTGGTGCGCTTTCGCTCTGATTTCTGCTTGTAGCCTGCCCCGCAATGTTTAAAGCCTCTTTTAGAAGAGACTCAAGATCAGTGATGACTTTGGTAAATCCCTCACCTTGTTTGTCCTGCTGACGTACGATCAATGTCCCATCTGTACTAGTCGAGGCATTCAAAGGTCCTTGCTGATTTTCGTCTCTCAAGGGTTTGTATCCTTGCCTCGCTGATATCGCGTTTCCTTGGGAGCGCTCTGGGATTTGTGCTTTGCGCTTGGAACGATAATTTGGTCTGGCCGTCAAATTTGAAGGAGGGCCGGTGCTCACTTGCTCGATGGAGGAGCGCAGAGCAGGCGTTAGTGGTCGAGAATGAGCACTCAAATTGGATAGCATTGATATAGCTCGACTGATGGTTGAGAGCTTTGCGGTGGCCTCAGATGATCGTCTAGCGTCACCTACTAATGGAGCTATGGCCTCATCCCCGTCTTCTCTTGTAAAAGAAGCGATCTCAAGCGCCTTGGGTATGAGGGGTGACACTGGGCTTGTAGCAAGTTCTTCATCATTCAAAGGTAACGAATGAAGGCTCGAGACCAAGCTGGAACGTCCAATGGAAACCATTGGCTCCGAATCTGCCGGGACTGTGGCCGTCATGTGGTGATTGACAATGTCATCTACTGTGGTTTGCCTGAGTGGTGGCAATTTAGCCAGCAGATCACGAATCCCCGAAGCACCTAACAAGATGTCCTGCGTGTCTTCGTGCGTGTCGAGCGTGGGCTCGATCTGCGTCACATAAACATCCTGACTTTGGGTGTTCTCATCATTGTCATCTCCCGTTGCACCAAGCGGCATTTTCAAGTCGTCGACCTGCCCGTGCCCGTGATCGAGAGATGGTTCAAGTGCTGGCTGACTATCTTGATCCAAGGTGGCCTGGTCTGTAATGGGCTTCGCTAACAGCTCGTTTTTTGGTATCGATGCGATGTTGGATTCCACCATCTTCGGTGGAGAGGTATTGCGGAGGCTCGACGCTGGCTGATCGACTTCAGCCGTAGGCTGAATGATTTCAAAGTGGTCGTGCTTTACCACGTCTTTCAAAGCATCAACAGCGGTTTGATGAGAATGCGCGTCATTCAGTCCTCCGTGATATGGGATGGCAAAGACTCCGTTATCTCTTGCTTCTACGGTGTCGTCTATAGCAGGCGAGACATTTTTCGGGTCGTGGTCTTTTCTAGTGTCGATTTCAGATTGATAGCTACCAGGGACATGCAAAGGTTTGGGCCTCAGCATCTTATTCACATCAGTGGTAGGTGGAACGGTCCGAAGATGAAACCGAGGAATTCGCGTTCCAGTCAGACTCTTTGACGAGGAGGACTCCGTCCGATACACAGAAGCAGGAATGCCGGTTTCTCGTCCGAGGATGTCAACATGCGCTCGTTGGTTCAGACCCGATGCCGGGGTGGACCACAGCCACTCGCTCGATGCCTCACGGCCAGTCCGGTAGCTGGGCTGGCTGGGTCGTCTGGCGTTCACATCACTACTATCGTCATCGATCCGACCAGCAGGGCCATCAAACCTGGTTGCTCCCATGTCTGAGTACAAGCCCTCTAGCCGTGCTATTTTCACAGCAGTCCTATCTGGGTTTAATTTGTGGGCCTTAGTGTGTCCGAGAGACTGATCAGATCGATTTTCGTCAGAGCCACGAGAAGTGAACTTGCGATTAGGAGACGGAAAAGGCGTTTGCGGTGAGCGTCCTCGATTCCTAGCAACAAGCAAGGACCGTATGCGATCTCGCAGGTTGGCGTCCACTGCTGGAGATATTGTAAAGCCTCGCTCAGGTAGCAGAGATGACTCGTTCCAGCGAGCAACCTGCTCCATAAGCGAGACTCACGGAGTGATTAAAGCATCGAGACCGTGAGAGGAATGAGGGAAAGACTGTTGTTAGATTATACAGGGAATGCGGATGTAGAGAGAAGGTATACAGTAAGGAAGAAGGACAGAATAAAGAGAAGACAGGTAAACAAGAGAGTATGGCAATTGCTTGCCTTGACATATTCGTGAAAGAGGGGTTCCTTCCCAGGTACTGCTCACAGAAGGAGCGACGGGCACACGGGTATTGTGCATCATTGTGTGTGTCACGAAACATGCCTCGTTGAAGCGAACATCTCAGCATAGAGCAGTGACTGACAGCAGTAAGTACTGGAAACCGGGTTTACAGTCAGTACGACATCAAGCCATGCACTTTTTATAGACTTCTGGACCTGCTTCCGATGGACGTAGCCCATGTTACGAATTTTAGGTGCGACTGTGCTTGAGAAAAATAAATTTAGCGAAGATGACATTGGAGTTCTGGTCGTTGTGTCAGATAATGAGTCGTGAAAACACATACCAAGAGGATGAAGGGGGAGGTTGCGTTGGATCGGCCATTCGTACTCTGTAGAGGCTCATCTCTTGGCGTCGGAGCTTCCCGAGCATACGAGCCCCTTTCCTCCGATCTTACCAACGCTCTCATTCGTTCACGGGCACCACCGCTTATGCAGGAATGAGCCCAGTAAGCCCGTCAAGCAAGACTTCGATTGATCAGCATGACATACAAGACTGCTTACCCGTATGCTGAAGCCCAACCATCTTATTTGCTCTCACCTTATGTTTTCTAGCGTGGCGGGACGACAGCTGAGTACTTGAAAAGGAGCGTAACACAACGCTCTATGGACCCAAGCCCCAGCCGAGGTAGCATGGAATTTCTAAGGTGCCTGCAAAGCTTCCTATCTGCACCATCTGAATGTCTTATTCGTTCGCTAAATCTCGTCTCGTCGATGTAAGGGCGGAGCTGACAATGTGGTAAAGCGAATGTCGTATAGCGAGATCCCGACCCAGGTAGGTGAATACAGGTATAAGAGCATATAATTCTCTGCTACCTTCTCTCCTTTCCATTAATTCATCCTGCTCTTCCTCACAGCAACCAAAGCTAATCGCCAATACCCATCGCATCTTTGCTTGGAAATTTCCAAAACACATAAGTAGCGAGTGTATCGGCAGACATCGACCGTATACACTATGCAACTATTCCACCTTCTCCCCCTTGCCTCGCTCGCGCTGGCCCTTCCGCACGCACATGAGAAACGTCAGACCTGCAACAGTCAAGCCTGGAACATTCAGCAATACACTGCTTTCGATGCAGGCCCCACATCGCCAGCTGGCGGCCCTCCAGCCTTCACCGATTCGCATATATCTTTCCTGTTCGCCGATCCCAACTTCGGCATCCAGTATCAATGCGGCGCTGAAGCTCAGACTGGGAAATCGCTAGGCTCGTTGGCAGGTTTCAACAGGTACTACTGTGATGGTGGAAATATGTCCTTCCGTTATTTCGGATCTTCGATCGAGCTACAGAGGACTGGCGTACCTTGCGAAAAGTAAGCCAAACCTTTCCTGATCTCATACGGGACAGTTCATTGTGCTAATTGATCCTCACAGCATTACATACACCGAGTCTGGCGATGCCAGCTTGTCGTTGAATTGTTACCCGCTATTTGGGGGGCAGCAATGTGAGACGGTGACTCAGGTAAACGTCGATATAGCCTTCCTAACACAGACGGGTTGATGAGGGTATGGCTTGTGGCTGTCTCGGCATTCGCCGTCAAGCAACAGAGCAAAGTCATGCATTTGTCACATTATAAGGGCTAATTAGCAGATGTCGGATTTGAGAGGAGAAAGACAAAGAAGCCACAGGTGTAGATATTAGATCTAGCTTTGATCAATCGCAGGCTCAGTAATAGAAGATATGTATACAGATTTGCGCGGAAGCATTCCGCTATGACATGGGCCTTTGCTCTTCTTGAACACAGACGAGGTATCTTACAATAAACCTCACCTCAATTGATCCTATTACGTGAATCAAGACCTGATCACAAATGTCTCAACTCCTCAAAAAGCCCCTCAAAATAGCCCTCGTCCAGCTCGCCACAGGTCCCTCTCCCCCATCCCACCCCATCACCACCACCAAACGGTCCCCTCTAACCCCCCCCAACAGGCGCCGACAAACCCCACAACCTCTCCCGCGCCCGCACCCGCGTCCTCGAAGCCTCCCGCGCCGGCGCCACCCTCATCGTCCTCCCCGAATGCTTCAACTCCCCCTACGGCTGCCAACACTTCCCCAACTACGCCGAAACCCTACTCCCCCACCCCCCCTCACCAGCCCAATCACCCACCTACCACGCCCTCTCCGCCCTCGCCCTCGAATCAAAAACCTACCTGCTAGGCGGCAGCATACCCGAATACGTCCCCACCACAAAAAAATACCACAACACCTCCCTCCTCTTCTCGCCCTCCGGGGCCCTCCTAGCCACGCATCGAAAAACCCACCTCTTCGACATCGACATCCCCGGCAAAATCACCTTCCGAGAATCAGACGTGCTCTCCCCCGGCAACAAAGTCACCCTGATCGACCTCCCCGCCTACGGCAAAATCGCCCTCGCAATCTGCTACGACATCCGCTTCCCAGAACTCGCCACCATCGCCGCCCGCAACGGCTGCTTCCTCCTCCTCTACCCCGGCGCCTTCAACCTCACCACCGGCGCGCTGCATTGGGAACTGCAGGCCCGGGCGCGCGCGATGGATAACCAGGTCTATGTCGGCGTGTGCAGTCCGGCGAGGGATATGGAGGCGAGTTATCACGCGTGGGGGCATAGTATGGTTGTGGATCCGAACGCGAAGGTGGTGTGTGAGGCGGGGGTGGGGGAGGAGGTTGTGTATGCGGATTTGGATGGGAGGGAGATTGAGGAGACGAGGAGGGGGATTCCGATTTATAGGCAGAGGCGGTTTGATGTTTATCCGGATGTTAGTAAGGGGGATATCAGGTTTGATGAGTGATGGTTGTATGAACGCGATTGTATATATTCCTCCTACAAGACCTTGCTATCTGGATAACCAATTCTACCAACCGCAATGTCCATATACTGAGCCATGTCCTTCCTCCACATGCTGGTTAAGTTCCACAATCAAGGCATCAGCAATCAAGTATGTATTGACATTATCTGAATTCATCTAAACATTATGAATTTCTCCAGTACTATCGACAATCCATAGCGCAATCGAGGCTATTGGGCGTGCAAAAGGGCATCGAGCATATCAAAAGCAACGAGTAAAGATCAGTGAAGATAGCTTCGCATGTGAATGGGAAGTGGGTCAACATCGAACATTGTCAAAACATGCCGTAAAAGCTCACAACGCGCCATGGTGACCCATATAGAGCCGGCTGAAGTTGAAAAGATTATGATCGATCTGCATGCTTTGTTCTAACTACTCGAAACCAATTTTCCACTTCCGATATCCTCAGCGCATATTACGAGTAGTTCTGTACAATCTGATCACGACCGTGCCAACAACGCAAAGGGGCAGTCAGTATGATCCGCCACAGTCCCCCTAGCTTTGTAGATGAAGGGAACGCAGAAAACCGAAGCAAGGGGGCAGTCAGATACAAATCCGCCACAGTCCCCCTCGCTCGCAGGCTTTCAGCCTCCCTATCCACCCTAAATTCCGGCAATCCAGTGTCTCAAGACAAGACCGATCGACACAATTAGTAGGTAATGAGCAATCCTCCAAATCGATCCGTTAGCCTAAAACCTCCTTGTCCATCCGACAATCAAGTGTCCTGAAACACGATCGATCGACAAAGTTAGTAGGTGCTGTTGAGGGTCTGAGTTCTCCAACCGGTCTGATGGCATGGAGCCTCCAACAATTCCCAATTTCCGATAATCAAGTGTCCTAGGACACGATCCATCGACAAAATTAGTAAATACTGCTGGAATTTCAGTCCACCACACTGGGTTGAGCTAGCCGAAGAGTCGATCAGATATTTTCACCCTTGTTCCCGTTACGATTGATGACAGACTTTCATCCAGTGAGTGTGAGATAGCTTGAGAGGGGCGCTCTTGAGGTGCTGTGTGCCTTGGTGGATATACTTCGGAGGCGAAGCTGATTGATTATGTGACGTGGAGAAGATGAAAGCAGAATGCCACCAACGCCGTTGATGTCCGTATGCTTCGCTAAGACGACGAAACTTCTTGGGTCCGGGACATTTCCGTACAAACCCATGGGACCGCAGAGATGCAAACCGTGAAATGCTGAAATGATGGTTGCCAGACGCCGTACTATTTCGAAGAACCACAAATGTGCAATCGCATACAAACTCCATTGTTTATGATACTGACCGGCCGAGATCGAAAATCCTCAGCTCGGCCTATTTGCCGACAAAATGCCAGCCAACTCCTTCGCGTCGTCATCCTTCCCAACCTTGAAAGTGTAGACGTCAATCTTGCCTTTTGCATTAGGGACTGGCACTCTAATCGCTTTGGCTGAAGTACTCTCGTAGGTCATGTTGTTCAGTAGACCAGCATTCACGATGATTCTACCGCTTGGTTCTGCGCGTAGCAGAAGCCTAGTACTGCCTGTTGCCCGGTCTTTCATCACACGGAGAGGTCCGACGCCTTTGACGATCCATTTCGAGTCCCCTTGCGACGCAGCATCATAGATCATTGCCTTTGCTTTGACTTCGAAGAGGACATCCTCATTCTCCTCGCCCGGCCGAGCCAACATTAGATCTACCTGATCATCTTTTGGAAGGGCGTCCTCGTCATTACCAGCAGTGGACTCAGTGGCACTCTCTGCGGTAGTTGCGCCGGGAGAAGTGGCACGTGAAGTTGCGCCAGAAGCGGTGTTTGATGGAGGTGCCAATGACTGAAGAGTAGGATTGGCAGAAAATGCGGTGTTTGACGAGAATGCGGAGAAAAGTGTGGTAGGCTTGGCAGGAGAGGCGTGGTTTGGGGGCAAGGCAAATAGACCTGCAGCAGCCTTGGCTCGAATGTTAGTATTCGAAGACATCGCGAACAAATTTACGGCAGGCTTGGCCACAGAGGCTGTGGTCGATGTAGGCACTGACAACTCTGCCGCAGGCTCCACAGGATTGGCGATGTCAGCAGGCTTTACAGCATTAGCAGGGGTGAAGCCGAAGCCGAACCCAGTCGTAGGAGCTGGTATTGGAGAGGTGCCGAACAGACTGGAAGTAGATTTAAGCGGCAACTCAGGTGTAGCATTGGTCTTCGAAGCGCCGAACAGACCCTTGAATGGAGAATTCGACGGGCTTGGAGCAGTGACATTGACTACGGGCGACATGCTCTGGCTGCCAAATTTGATCGGGCTATCCGCTTTCCACGTATGATCTCCAGTCGGACTCTCCCCCAGTTTGGTCGGAGCGGGGGAAGAACTAGTCGAGGGCATTCCGAAGATATTAGTGCTGGATGTGGATGAAGGCTTATTGGTAGTAGAGTCCGAGCCTCCGCCGGCAGGCTTCGTAGAAGATTTAGAAACCGGATAGCCTGAAGAGCCAGGCCCTTCACTAGTGTGACCAGATCCAAAGCTCGCCGCTTTTGCGTTGGGATTCGAGCCTTCGCGGTCAGCATTACGTGTTCCGTCCTTAGATATCCGGCCGAACAAGCTCGAGCTCGCAGCGTTGCGCTGTGGACTATTTGGTCGCGACAAGCGGGCTGCCAATGGATTGCTACCTGCTTTCTGTTCTTCGCCATCGTTTCGGTTCTTCGGTACCTCTTTGCCATCTCCGTTTTCGGCTTCATCCTCTCCATCATCATCATGTCCCTCGTCTTGTCCATCGTCCTCATCATCAGCATCGCCGGTTTTGCTACCCTCAGCACCGGACTCTTCACCAGACAAGTGTCCAAACATATTATGACCGTTGGTCAATGGTACGCGCGGCTGGTCAAAGATTGAAAGTGAAGATTTTGCTGGTGTCTCTTTCGGAGTGTTGACGATTGCCGGTTTATCACCTCCAGTAGCCACAAACTGCCATTTTCCGTCAATCTGCTTGGCAGTCTTGTTTTTGCTGATCTCTTCAAGCTTTTGCTTCTTCGCTCGTTGCTCCCCTTCATACTTACGCTCCCAGGTCGCCTCGTCCTCCTCATCCGAGTCATAATCCTCTGCTTTGCGCTTCTGCGTTGCCTCTTCAGCAGTCTTTTCCGCGGCTTTACCAAACTGGGCTAGGAAATTGGGTGCCGCGCCAGCGCCAAACGTGGGCACCTTGAATGTTGAAGGCTTTGATGTATTTTTTGAAACCTCGCTACTGCTAGCGGGTATGACACTGAATGAATTAGGACCTCCCATCTCCGATGCTTTGGTGGCACCAACATTCACCGGTCTGAACATCGGAGCTATCTTCGTTGCAACGTTTGAGGATTCGTAGCTTGATTGAGGCGTGGTTAGAGAAGTGTTGGGATTGCCGTGGATCGATGAAGCGCTGACACCGAATGCTGGGACCTTGAATGCTGATGGCTTCGTCGCATCGGATGGAGGTTGACTGCTCGAGGTAGGCTTGAACCTAATGGGATCAGAGCTTCCCAAGGGAGTCGTCATACCGAAACCATTGCTTGGAAGCTTGGGAGTTGTGGCAGACGTGCCGTGGTCAGTATTCTTCGAGACAAAGAGCGAATCCGAAGGAGGCTGGTAAGGAGTGCCAGGGAATGCTAGACCTTGGGAACGACCCCCAGCTACAGTACCCGAAGGAGGCGATATCGAAGACGTAGAAGATAGCTTGGGCTGGAACAGCGACGATTTCGCGCTGTTGCTGCTAGATGATGGGAGTGATGGGTACTGAATCGTTTTTGAACTTGCGGATGCAGATGTGGTGTCACTAGTACCATTCACCATGCTCACTTGGTTCTTGCTACCCTGTAGGATATTCTTGAATATGCTGGAGGTTTGCGAGCTTGTTGAGCCAGTGCCATTCGATAGCGTACCCAGGTAATTTTGTGAGGAGGCGATTCTGGGTTTCTTCCCTTGAGCTTCACTTGCATGTTGCTCCTCAGTAGCTTTCCTCTTACTACCTGGTGCTGGGCCTGGAAGAGGTCCTCCTTTGGCGGCTCTAATCTCCTCTGCTCTCATCCTGTAGAATTTCATAAGCATTGCCTTCGCATTCTCTGGAGGATCGGTACGGAGGTGCTTCTGCATGCCCGCATCGTGCAATCTAAGGCGCCATCCCGTAACGAGCTGTATCCTCTCGTTTTCGGTACAGTCGTTGAAGGGATCTGGTGGCCCGCCAAATTTACGCTTCTTGCTGGTCGGCGGCTGACCGTTGGTGCTGGCAACTTGTCCACCAGAAGACGAGCTTGAGATATGGCTTGTGCTCTGGCTGGAGCTGCTGGCAGGCTGAGAAAAATCGGGAATCTGCACTGGTGAGAACATTGATAAATTAGGCTTGGTTAGCGGCTGAGCAGCCTGTGAGGCTAGAGAATGGCCAAAGAGTCTCTTCTTTGCCGGTTGCGCATCCCCTGATGAAGTCGAGGTGTTGTTGGAGCTGTTTGACCCTTGTGCTATCTTGAACAGATTGCTGCTACTCGGGGTTGATGAAGGTTGGGTGTTTACTTCAGTAGTAGGCTTCGTGATTCCCTCAAAAAGACTGCTGCCTCCTCTCGGTGAAGTGGCATGTTCGCTTATATTTGGTGACGGTGTAGCGTTTGCTTCAGCCGTAGGCTTCGAGATTCTATCAAATAAGCTGGCCCCTGCTCCTGGCGTAGATACGTCTTTGCTGGAACCCCATGAAGGTTGTACACTTGGCTGGGTTGTTGGAGTCGGAATATTGCCGAAGAAACTCAAGCCTGCTCCAGGGGCAGTGGTGTTCTTTGTAGGGCTTGCCTGAGGTTGAGCGTCTGACCCGTTCTGGGCGGTGAATGGGGTCGTTTGTGGCGAGGTATCTGGTGATGTGGACATCATAGAATGATCTTCAGGAGCTGAGGACATGGATGCTTGGTCAGCATTGGTAAAGGGCTGTGTTGAGCCTAAATGTGCGAAGAGATTGTTCGTGGGATGGGCGGATTGTGGCTGTTGGAATACGGAGTTGCCCTGACCAAAAGGAGTGCTTGGAGTCTGGGACTGCGACTGCGACTCCCTCGATGGTACAAAGAGATCCTTCGTTGTTGCGGCAGGTTGTTGTGGTGCAAACATGTTGCCAGGTGCTTGTTGCTGTGGGAACAGGCCAGGAATTTGTTGACTTGATGAATGTTGTTGTTGAATAGCAGCGACATCGAACGGATTATCTGAAGGTTGTGAATGGGTTGATGTTGAACTGTTTTGATTATCGTTATGAAATGGTGAATGAGCAGCGAAAAGCGGCGGTTGCGCTAGCTCTTGAAATTTCTGGAACGAAGTCATTTTTTTCTGCTCGGGCAAATTGAATATGTTACCTGTGAAACCCCCTGTATTTGGCGGAGGAACGTTGGCGAACGGATTGTTGACCGACCCAGTCTGACCAGCTGAGAAGCTAAACCCTCCGCTAGGTGCAGCGAACTGTGTGTTAAGGCCGGTATCGCTACCAGGGTTGAATGGCGGGAATGATTGGCTGTGCTGGTTGGATTGAGCGCCATTTGACATGTTGAAGCCGTCTTGTTGTTGTTGTTGTTGCGTTCCGTTGTCAGTGTTGGAGTTATTAGATGAGAAAAGAGAGGGTTGAGTTTGAGTGAAAGCTACATTTGGTGCGTTTGGGTAACGCGCTTGACCCGGTGTGCCCGGCCGTCGACCTCCTCGAGGTTTGGCAAACCTAGAAGAACGCATCAGATTCTGCGCGTTCTCGACGAGCACGATCCTAGTAAGAAGGCTGAAGCTCATTCGAGCTATGATATTGAACTGCGAGATGAAAGTGTGTATTATGAAGTTGGTGTTGATGTTGAAGGAAGTTTGCGATCAGTAATTTGTGAAGTGAAGTGAAATGAAATGAGATGTTGTGTGTTGTTGAAGGCTAGCAAAGTGAAGTGATATCGTGAAGGGTCCTTGCCGCAAACGCTCAGGTTTGCCGTTACACATGAACTATCCGCATCCGCGACAATAACATCGTTGCACTCACCTTCGACCTGCCAAATGCACAGCCGTTGCCCTCTGTCCTCCACCAACTTGCGCACCCACTGAGAAACTATCGTCTTCAGATAGTCCTCCATCCTTTGTGAGCTGTGTGCTTGCTTCGCGCTTTGCCATCTTCCTTTTTTCGACGTATCAAGAGTGATACTGTTTATTCCAATAGGTCCACCAGACCTTCGAGCACCAAGTTTAGGGAGAGGAGAGGGGAGAAATAGTGCGTTGTTGCGAGCGCTGAGCTGCACGGTGGGCTTATGACAGTCGCGGAGGTCGAGCTGTACCGCATTCGGAAGGAACCCTCAGGCGTCAACGCAGTTGTTCCATCTAATCACCTTGACATCGTGCTGGATCGAGGCTTTATAGACGTCTTTGCGGGGAATAATAGCGGGATGGTCTCTGTCCGCCTTTCTACTGTCGTCGAGCGGCCATAACAAAAATTGGTCATGGATCCAGCCGAGACTACTTCTACTTAAGCCTAATGCGCATTCAGGGGCAACAGGCTACGCACAGCAAGCGCAGATCGAGGACCACCACCATGCGACGAATTAAATAGCAGCCGACGCAACGATCTACAGAGCTTCTTCTAGTTCACGCGATCAATCCACGGCAAGGCTTCTGTCGTGTCGCGAAAGCGGGGACTTTTGGGGGAAAAGCCCCTTGGACTTGCAATTCTACGCGTCCCTGCTTCACAAGGCTCAAGAGACGAGAAGAGGAATCAAAGTCTTAAAAGGCTCTTATGCTTCGTTGATTTTTAGCGTGAAGCAATGCGCGTACAAGCAAATCACGAGAGGAAGACATGCATCATTCTAGAACTATTAGCAACGCTACAATTCAAATCGTCACAACCATGGGATATCATTCTGTCCAAGCCCCTCCATCATCTATATCCGTATCGCAAGGATACCACACGCAACGCCATCCAACACCCATAATCTATAGCTTTGCCTTCGTCTGTGTCTGAGCCTTTTTCAGAACAGGCTCCATCTTAGTAGCCTGTTACTCAGCATATTAGCAAAGCACCCTCGATGGCAATTGCATCAGATAGCATACCTTCATAACATCCCCTTTGATCTTCAGCTTCCCCGACATAAACAATCTTTGTGCTTGTGTCTTCCCGTTGACCAATTTGCCGAAGTCCTCATCCGATAACGAAAGTGTCACTGCATTCACGTATTAGCCCACCAAGTCCATCATTCGGTGTCGCTCAGCCCTCGGTGTAGCCCGAAATCCAGTGTTCGGCCCTCTGAGCATACGGCTGCAGACTACCAGGGACTCCATATGATTCCATGGGAAACACACCATCTGCCTTCGCCGGCTCGCCCTTGGCCACCTCTCCTTTCTCCTTGAGATCGATATACCAACTATCCGTCTGGCCTTCCTTATTTTTTAACGTAAACGCGAAGACAGCATTGCCCTTCTTGACCGCGTCTTTCCGCTCCGCGGCGTCTGATTGGAGGGAGCTATTGATGGCATCGAAGGCGGCGGAGGAGGGGAAAGCGTCTGCGTGGAAACGGTGATTAGCGGCCCCACAAGGCGGAGAAATGTTGGAGGCAAGAGTTGAATGCTACCTGATTTCAGAGACATGATTGCGGAGCAGTTGGTGGCAGTGGGTATGCAGTGGGTCACTTTCTATAGGGCTGGAAGTTGTGGAATTGATGGTATGAATTGCTTGGAGGATGATAGTGGTGACGAGGAAGGAGAGGCGAGAGTATCGGAGTATTATATTGCGTTAATGTGGCTTGATATGGCTTTTGGTCATTCAAGCATCTCGTGGAACCACTCCATGCAAGCCGAGGCTGAACGGGTGAACTTCGGCAACCGCGTTCTAGTGCTGCATTTGGCATTTGGGGGTCGCGAACCGTGGGTCAACATCAGGAAATTCATCCAGAACACACGACAAGAGTGCTCAAGAGCTTCGAGTCATAAAGGCTGAATTCGTGATATCGTATCTCGTAGCTACGCCATACACCAACCTATCTCATCGCCAGGTAAAGACCGACGTCCTCAAAAATTTCCGCATGTGCTCCTCCGTCCCAAATAACAGTTCCCTACCCTTTGCTCCAGCCTTCTGTAACGCTCCATGCAATGGCTTCGAGCTCCTATATCGAATGTGGTTGTCCCACACTTTTCTCAGCTGTTCTTGCCCAAAGTCGACAGGAGCCAGCATTAGCGGAACATCCATCACCTCCTCTGTCTTTTCCTTCCACGATTCGCTCCCACTGATGCTGGTAAGTGGGGAGAGTGCTTCGTCCCAGGTACCATTCCGAAGGTGGGTATCTTCGAAATTGAAGTCACGGAGGGTGCGACGGTGGCTGATGATGAAGGACGAGATTTGGGAGGCGTCGAGCATGGTGTTCTCGACTTCCATGATTCGGAGTCGGTTGAATTGAAGGGGGCGAAGGCTACGGTGAGATGTCTGTGGACATGCTGTCGTAGGACTGGGCGCTTGGAGACAGGTCTCTGTGCCAAGGGACAATGGACAGGGTCCTTTAGGGCCCAGCCAGCGGAACCTGAAAATCCTCACGAACGAGGAGAACAGGCCAAGGTATGAGTGTAGGTGCTTCAAGTGATCGGTCGGAGAGCCCAGACTGACAGTGTTCATGTGAATCGTCAGCTTTCGGATCTGCTTCCAGCGCTTCACTGAAGCTGGGTTTGCACCAAGTCCCATCAGAGGGTTGAGGTACAGGACAGCACCTGGATGTACTGAAAGGAGGGAGAGAGTGTCAAGCGAGGTTAGTCGGTTTCGCTCGACAGCGATGCGTAAGGAAATTAGGGCGTAGTCGACAATGCTGCGTCGATAGCGTTGATTAGGCTCCTGGTTCGGAGTAGATACTTTCAGATGTTTCAAGTTGGGTATAGCTGAGAAGAAGCGAATAAATGAAGGCACATTGGCGGCGGCGTGGAACAGCGGTGGGTACTGTTTGACCAGCATATCCGTCATCTCCCAACTCCCGTAGGTTGGGACACTCAGTCGCGAAGCAGAGTCTCGGGTCGACTGGATGTAGGGGTCGTAGATGAACGAGCACTCCTCGCCAGTGATTGGATCGAGCAGCGGGGGTAGAAACGTCTCAGTACCATGAGGAATGATGAACCTCAACGTCCGGACATGATGGCCTATCCGGCCTAAGGCTGCCATTCGCACGGGCTTGGTGAAGACGCTTGCTCGGAAGGTGATCTTGGTTTCTTTGAAAAGCGCTGGTGCAGCGCGAACCCCAAAATCATGGCAGGCCAGACGAAGAGAAGCCAGGTCAGCCTTTGGGACGAAGGAGAGGAATGTATCTCGAGTCTTGTCGGTCCACCAGAATTGAAGAAATGCTTTTGTAGACATTACGACGAAGCATATTCTTTGAGAAATGAACTCTCTTGAGGCGGAAACAATGGTCAGACATTGTATTGCTAGTTCGGAGCCTGCAGACCTACAGTGGTTTTGAGAGCGCTCTACCAACAGCCAGCTGAAAGGTGACGCGATCAGATGAATAATTGAGCGCAATTGATCAATTGATTATAGTGGGTTGAATGTATTGCATTGGAGGCAGTCAATTGCATTAATTCGTAAAAGGCATCATATCCACTATGTTACTGACTTGAATTGAATTTGCCAATCATGTAGGGATGCCTGAGAAGAACGAGGCATACCCCCAAGACATAAGGTAAAGAGACTGCACATCGACCCATCCCCCGCCTTCCAGAGAAGGAAACTCGAACGCGACCGTGAGTCACAGCTTGTGCATGGAGAAACATTGTAGATCAGGGCTCTTAGAGCGAGGATTAACGCACAGGGAGGGAGAGGGCTGGAACAGACCATCGCGAGAGTGTCGCGGTCGCGCGCCTGACTTCCAAGGCGTTTGACGGCGGTGAGTGGGTTGAAAAAGGACGAGGTTGGGGGATGGAGAGAGTGAGAGAGTTTCGGAGGCACGGAGGAAACTCTTGGCTGCGCTAGCATCGTGAGCCTTCTTCATCAGGGTTAGCGTGACGAATCAACCAACATCTGAAGCTCGCCAGCCACCCAGCGTGCTTTTGCTTGCAGGAGGCTGCGCGCTGCCGCCGCGTTTCTGTCCGTGTTCTTCGTCGGACACGCGCCCACTGTGGATCCAAGGACCGATACAACATAGTGGAAATCTTCAGCACATCCAGCAACCACTGCAAGTTCCGTCGATGCTTCGCTATTCGCCCGTCTCTAGCAGAGGATCATCCTTGAAGCTTCTTCTCGATCATGTAACGCGTGCTTGGTGCAGCAACTGCTGTCGCTTTGGTGACGATTTCCTTGACGCATCTTACATGATTGTATATGTATTATTTTCCCAGAGGATATCCAACAATGCATTACGTTAGAAAGATTACATTTTAAAACACGTTGACTAGTACACAACTAATACTATACTTACGAACGCGTTTCCTAGCATATACATCCCAACAGGCGCCGAAACTTGATAGGTAACCAATTTGCAATCGTGGCTTGCTCTGAGAAGTCGAAGCCGTCTTCCTAAGCAGAACAATTATCCTCAATGTCAGCGTCTGAGCCGTTATAATTGACCAGCAATCTATTGTGCGGATGATCACAGCTGTCTTCTATATCAGCTTCGTAACCCTCAAGGTCATCATCCTGGACAGAAGCAATATCAGTCTTATCACAGTCATCTTCGTTGCCGGTCTTGTACCTGGCTTGATTGTCATCAAGATCAACAGCCGGATTACGATGGTCTTCGCTCTCTGAATCTCTGGTGTCACAGATAATCATCCTATCGACGTCATCGGAATCACGGCAATGCTCGTAGTCGGAGCCTGCGTGACTTGGGACGTGCGAATCGTCAGCGTCTGAATAATGCGGAGAATCTTCGCCATCGCTGCTGACGTCCGACCACAACTCGACTTCGTGACTGGGGCCTCGAAGTGGGTTCTGACAAAAGCCAAAATGAGGCAAGGCATCAGCCTCGGACTCACTGCTATCTTTGCCATCATTCTCGTAACCAGTGCTAATAGCTGCCGACAAGACTGGATGGCAATCTTCACTTTCAGACTCGTCTTGCATAGCGCGAGACTCCTCGTCATCGCTCAGCTTCTGTCTATGTTCACCGACTTCGCTGTCATCCATACAGTCAACATCGCGCGGCCAACCCATGGGTACCTGCTGATTCTTCTCGATTCTCGACCTCTGCAAGTGCCATCAGGAAACCGGTCTCCTCCTTGGATCGTTCGCGTCTAATCCTTTCCATAGCGTCCCGAATCATCTGGTCAGACCATCCTTGCATTTCTGCTTCGGCGTTAGCTTCCTCTTCGTATAGCTCATACACTTGTTGAATTAAATTCAGGCGTGTAGACCTGCACCGTGTGCACCATCGAGGGCGATGGAACGGCCGTTCGCCAATGATTTGGTTCTCATTGGCTTTACAACTTCCTGCTGTGGGGCAGAAGCCTGTTTGGCAGCGGTTGACGAGGCGGTAGCGGAAAGTATGCTGACAGTGGACATAGTAATAGTTTATGACTTGACACATCGCTATTTTGAGGCGAGGTATTGAGGTGATGGTTTATGATTGTAGGTCTGCTCTGACGTGGTTTTTGGAAGAAAATCCCTGCTTTGCAAGATTTATCAATGTTGTTTGGGTACAAAGTTGAGGACCGAGATCATTGATCTTTGATCTGTACAAAGCATTGTATCATCGTTCAAAGGCTACCCATTATTCATTCCCATGGACTAGGGCACGTGTATTCGCAATTACGAAACGCTTTGTCCGTGCACAATGCAAGTTCAAATACAAGGGCTATGCTATGAAACTCGAAAGTGGCAGACCTGGTCGGTGCAGTTACAAGAGCAGTAGCCAATTACTAAGTAGTCTCTAGCTCCCTGATACCAAGGCATGATTCGGCGTTCCGACGCATCTGAACTGACAGTACTCGAGCCTGTAACAGGTCTTCGGCTTTGCCCACAATGGCCTGAAGACCCCAATTCGACTCTTCCATAATCAAATCAATAGCAGTTGAAAGCTCTTGAGTATGGGGTCTGGAGTGGAAACCGTGGGTATCTCATCGAAGACTGTATTGCAATCGGTACTTGGGGCGCTGATGTAGACTTGCTCATCATCAACCGCTTCATGGCATCTAGAACTACCCTGAGACAACCCACGCTTCATGGATGGGATAAAAACGTCCAGAGTCTTGGCGACATCAGAGAGGAATATGGAAATTGCTGCCGTTCCTCTATGGGAACGAAGATGAGGTTTTGTGCAGGATAGTGTTGACGACAAGAACAGAATGAGTAAGGGCTTTCTGGTGTTTTGTTCACCGCTTCAGAAATTAGTGATTCAAGTTCGCACGTAATCTTGTTGTCAACACGCACTTCGATGATACTTTTTTATTCTCAAACATCTTGCACACAGCATCGTTCGCTCTACAGCAGCATCATTTGTATCAATTTGCAGAATCACAGCACCCCCGTATCATAGACTTTCCTAGTACTCTTTGTTGTGGAAGTGAAGAACGGTGTTGCTCTTCGATAAACTGTCATCACCAATTCCAAACAACAACACGAGAACGCCCTTTTGAAACAAATATTCCTACGATTGCTCATCTATCTTGGATCCAAGCGCGATCAGACCTCTGATACGAAGACCGCAATATGCAAGAATCTTCGCACGTTTCTACCACGACAGGCGCCTACGATCACACCCCGACTCCCAATCGAACCTCCACAAGCCGCCTACCAACCGCAAGACCACAGCACTTCGCCCCCTCACCTCCACCAGGCCTAGGCCCACGGAGATGGCTTCCCAACGAAGACGGCCACATCTGCGAATTCACAAATGTCTTCAGACGATGCCCCCACTGCAGCTGGTCAGCACGCATGCACAACCCGTGGGCCAACACACACTATGACCCTCCCGCCGATTCGGAGCCACGATACATCGAGCCAGGTCTGCATCCACCCCCAAGTTGGCCAGCAGACATACCATGGACGGTACCTTACGGCGTAGTAAAGCGGAAGCAGCATCTCGAAGGGTTCCACCGCTTCGATCCCAGAGCCATGCTCTGGTGGTCGCAGTGGGAGATCGTCTTCGCCCGCGCCGAAATGAACCTCTCGGACACCGAGATCTGCGCCCTCTACCGTTACCGCTGGATGTACAAAGATCCATCCACAGCGTACATGCAACCTCACCACGTCCCCGAGATCCTAGCCTTACTCCACGACAACCATCCGTTTCACGCACACGCGTTCTGGTTCCGAGGCCGAGAGCGAGAAGCGAAAGCAAGAGAGGAGTGGCAAGCGGCGAGTGATGAGCTCAGGACGGCGAGGGATGAGGAGTGGGAGGTTCGATGTCGGGGGTGGGAGGCGGGGGTGGCGGGGGTGGCGGGGGGGGAGGAGTGGAGGGTTAGGAGTGAGATGCTGGCTGAGAGAATCAAGACTTTGGATGAGCGGACGAAGATGCTGGATGAGAGGAAGAGAAAGCTGGAGGGGGAGAGGTGGGAGTTGGCGCCTATGATTGTGGCGGTTAGGGAGGAGTTTGGAAGGGATTTGGGAAGGGCGGTGAGGAGTGTGGTGAGGGGTTAGGGGGTGGCTTGTCATCGGTGGTGGTGATGAGGGTTTGTTGATTCGTGAGTGCAGCATGTAGAGGGATGGTCCGGGTTGGTCAATGGCAGTGGACCATCGTCACGAGTAAGACGTGCATCATTCGGCTGTCTGTACCATCAGCATGCGATAAGAGATACGAGACTCGGGGTCTGATCTGTGCTTTCCAAGTAGTAAAAGCTTCTTCTACGGGAAGATAAGTATGTATGTGCGTGCACGTTACGCATATATCCTGATTAACTCGATATTAGGGACATGGAACCTCACCTCAACATCGCTAGTTACCAACAGACTTCTTCCTATGAAGTTCGCCAGACCAGACATTCAGAGAGGCCAGGTGGTCTATAACGACATCGTTCCCTCCCCTGTAGACGCCCAATCCACCAGCTAAATCCCCACCTCTCACCAGAACACTCGATCCAGATCCAATCCCTCCCACAGCATACTTTACCAAAGTCCCACCCACCATCCACCCATTCCCCCTCAAAAGCATACCCATGCCCCCCCTCATCCCCCGCACCCATCTTCTCCACTCCGGGAATCAAAACCCTCATAGCACACCTTATACACATCGCAAATCTCACCTCCTTCCATATCAGTACACATATGCGCGAACGCGATGAGCCAATGGCTCCACCACTGAAAGGAAAAAAGAAAAGTAGAAGAGTCAGGTAGTGCTGATTGTAAAGTCTGATGAGTGAGTAATGATGGGGTTTGAGACGTACGTACGGGCGTACGAGAAGCGGCGAAGGTGTCGGCTATGAATGGGTTTCTGGCTTTTAGCCACTGTTTATTGGGCTTGTTGAGGAATGCGAGTTCTTGCTTCCAGATGAGATCGGAGGTTTTTGAGGGGTGGAGGGTGTTGTGTTTTTGGGGTGTGGAAGGGGGGGTGGTCCTTTGGCCAGCTGATGGCGCGGCGCGTATATTTCTTGTTGGGCCGTTTCGGGGAAATTGGGGGTTTCGACGTTTTATTCGGCCGGAGGGTGAGTCGTTGGTTGCGGTAGTGTTCTGCGTGGTTGGATCTATGGCGTGTTGGCTGGGATCTGGACTTTCTCTAGCCACGGGGATCGTTGGATGGCAGGATGCGCCATTGCTAGGCGGCTGGAAGATGGGAGCTTCTGGGTTGAGCGTTGAATGTTCAGATAGTCGGTAAGTCATTATGATGATGTCCAACGTGACTTATACGGTGAATATGAATGTTATACGTAGGCGATAGTGGAACGATCAATGAATGAGCTGGTAAGATGTGCAGAATATCGCGAGTACTGTTGTTTGTAGCAAGCGCTGAAGAAATTGGAATATTAAAATTGTAATTCCTGGAAATAGCGAAAAAGGTGCGATCAACAAGGCTATCTATACAGCACATGCCCGATCCTGAAACTTCGTACACCGTGAGTATCGAAATGGATCATGCAGGGCTGTTCCTTGGTTCATCAGGGACGTATAGACTCATTGATACTGGGCATGCGACTCACTGATCAAAGTGATGGCGTTGTCGTTTCATAAGTTACCTATAATGGATCATTCACTCTGATTTCCCAGCACCTGGAACAGTCGGAACGTGGTGAAGCCACACAGGGGATTGATGAGCTTTCTTACCTAGAGATTCAATAGAAGTCTTACCATGCGGACCTTTTGCTGTTCCTAGTCGGCTTATTTAGAATTCATGACTTACTCACGGATGGTAGATTCTTGAATATCAAGTGCCCCTGATCGTAATAGACCAGGCTAGGACAGGATACTACTCATATCCCGATATTAGGTACCCTCTGTGTTTTGTGAGCTGTGTCGAGCCAGACATGAGCCATTCTTGGGCTTCGTGACAAGGATTGCTCGCTAACCTTGGTATCCTGAGCATGGTAACATTGAGCATATGTTCCAACACACATCTAAGTTTTAACATATTGCTTTCTGGTCTACATCAGCGTGCTCATAATCTTCCCAAGCTGTCCAGGATGGCAGTCGACACCTGCAGTCCTCTTGGATCATTAAGTGTGGAGACTAGGAGCTTGAGCAAGTGTTGTTGGGCGAAGTTGTGTGCTTGCATAATAACACTCGAGGACCTTTACCCTGGCGAGTATTTCGTTCTCTGCTTAAAGCCTGTATGCTTGACCGACATCTTACTACGTTCCCAGTAAATGTCGCTTGTTGACACAGATATCAGACGTGCAGGATAATGATACCTGCAAAGATCCAGTGAGACGTCCAGCGTCTGATTGCATCGGAACGCATTCACCCGACATTTCCAACGAGATGGCGGAGTGGTGGCCGTATCAGCTTCCGTATCCTCCCCAAGGAAGTGATCATGATTTAGGCCAGACAATCCACAATGGGCAACCTCGAGGGCAACAACAAAACACTGATCTACCGACATACAACTCTTTCGCTGCTTCCACACCGCAATGGCAAGGGCAGCTTAACAACGTAACAGAAAGGGCGTCACGGTCAAGCCAGATTATCAATGCCATGGACAGTCACTCCCAAGAAGGGATGTCACCAAATGAACAGTTCCCAAACCTCCCTAATGATATCCCCACTTCGGAATTTCCGTACGGATCCAGTCAAACGACAGCTAACGAGTCACCATGGCAGTCTCCCTTAGAAGAAGATACATCATCTGGATATGCTTCGGGCCAAACGACAGCCAAACCGTCCCGGCGTCAGTCTCCCATGCAAGAAGCTACACCCACTGGGTATGCTTCTGGTGAACGAACTGCAAGACCGTCCCGGCGTCAGTCTCTGTCAGGAGATGCCGCCAATAGCGGCAGCGATCTTTGTGAGTCCTCCTAGGAAATGTTCTATCCTTTATCCGAGCTAAAACCGAACGTGCCCAGCTCCTTATAATACCGCAGGTAGACTTGGTTTAGGCTGGCCTTCCAGCTATCATCCTCCTAGTCCCAGGCCATGGCACCATCAACATCCATCAGTCATTGACAACCATTACCTCCTACCTACCTGCGACAGATACGATAGTATCTTCCCAGAAAATTCTAAAACATTCGCCCCCCAAAACACACCGTGGTTCACACACTGGATGATAGCTTTTTGGGCTCGGAAGACAACGTTGACAAGGGTGGAGTGCTGCATGGTATTTAGATACAAATACCGAGATGTGATCCCTGATATCCACCAAATGAGGGAGCAGCATGTTGTCGATCTTTGGGATTATTTGAGACAGGGCCAGCATACGTACGCCTTCGAGTGGGAGCGCAATAACGCATATGAGGACTCGTTGAGGACTTTACTGGATGTGTGGTTGAGCGAGTCGTGTAGGTCGCAGGAGTGGCAGAGGGAGGAGAGAAGATTCCGATATCATGCCGTTCTGAATGGTGCGGATTTCTGATTGACGGGCTTGCATCTTATAAGTCCGGAATTTGATTTATGCAAAGAAATGATCGTCTCACCTCATAGCCTAGCATGCGAAGTCAGATAGCTTGCAATGAAGACTTTGCTCCAGTTCTCGATGGATCGGCTTATTCAAGGCGTAAGTTGTCGATGGAGCCATGACTATACAGTGTAGATCGGTATCTCTGTTGAGCGACTGATGTTTTGAGGAAATTCGAATCAATTTTATGACTACCGTAAGCATAGCTAGCACAGTACTGTGGCATGTTCGCGCCAGCCCAGGCTTGACATCTGCATTGTCCCTATCGAACCCTATTTTCTTACTTGGGTAGCAAAATTCAACCCACGACTGCATGGCTATTCTTGGGGGTATGATTTTGCTCCGCGACATGTTTACCGCGCCATATCCTGGCGAGCTGTCGCCTGCAAGGTTTCTGTAACCTAGGAATGTCTTGCATTCGATGTAGTACGTTGCAATAGCCGAGGATGCAGGTAGATATCCGAGCAAGACTACCCATCCCGCTACAGCATTAACTCCATTTGTGTGTCTAGAGGCCACCGTTTCGCCCATGAAACAGTACTATTTCCTAAAGTCTTTAGAAGTTGTACACCTCCGATTTATCGATTCTACAGATCAACGATGATGCTGTGCTGTAAGTTTCTAGCCTTTTTACTCATTCGCTTACAGTCTCGCAGATAGGGGGTACTGGTCGTCTTCGGCCCTAACTTTGATATCGGATCATCACCAGTTTCTGCTCATGCTTCCTGAACGCTTGCTCAATTATTGCTGCGTACCAATCATTGGCTCTCGATCTCTTTATTACGTGCGCATTCGGTCCTGGCAACAAGCGGCGCCCAGTAGTTCTCAGCTGAGAGTGAGGAAATTGAAAAAATTCCGGTTCACCTGCATAGAAAAACCCCTTGATATTCTGTGAAGCAGTTACGACAGCATGTTCGGGATTTTTCAACTTCAAGATCACCAGCACTTTTGAACGATCCTTCCGAATTCATTGACGTTACCTCAAACTCCGTGCAAAGGCTGTTTCTCTTTAAGCTGACCGCGTACACGAGTCGATTCTCATTTGGGTCATCCTGTGGTAGCTAAACTTTCCTGGTCGCACCTTCTGCCTTTGGTGCTATCATGATGAATCAAATCTGCGATGATCCCTCTCGTGAGTCTTCAACAATCGCATCCTTAGGCGCATTTATCGATACTGATAGCTATTAACGCAACAGACATTATGCCTAAGGCGAAGGCAAAGGCGAAGGCGCCAGAGAAGCCAAAGCCTCCAAGCCCCCGTAGCGAAGCAGCTGCCCAGTGAGTCGAGATTTCGCTCCGATCATTGCCCTGTTGTGATCTCAATAGAGGGGCTGGCTATCTCCCAATATGTCTTGTCTCTGAACGTATCTCTACTGATCAAGCGTATGGATTGACAACTGAATACTGACATCAACACATTCAGCCTGGTGTCGATTGGCCAGGGTGAATCCTTGTCTCCAGAATTAGACCACATTTCCGAAAGAAAGAAAAGACTGGAGACGAATTGGCCAGCCATGCGGGATTCCGAGAGACTGGAAGTAGATATAGTTGCTCCTCCTGAACCAATCGACAAAGTGAAATCGGACATTTTAAATCTAGGGCCAAACACGTCAGATCATCAACCACAGCGTTTTGGCCTGCTAGACTTCCAAGACATCGCGCTCTTTCTCTGGCCCCCTTACCGGCAATGCAAGCGCCCATTTACCACTAATGAACAGTGTCTCATTCTCAAGTACCGCAATGCAAGGCTTATCGATCTTACACAGGTAGAGCTGGTGGAGGTGCAGGCGTGGATCGAACGATCAGAAATCATTACGGTTGAGGAAAGGGACGTCAATATGCGGAATTGGCGTATAAATCTGGACGAAAAAGATTTGGAGGTCCTTTTCAAACGAATGGAGGAGGATTTGAAGCGGGCTAGGAGTATTTCGACATGTGCGAAGCCTTCGCCTCCTAAGCCATCCTTGCAGGCAAAGTCGGTAGAGATAGCTACACCCCCAATAACGCCGCCTCAAGGGATGCTGGAAGAGGTAAGCAGGAGTCGGAGATTGGCTGCCATGCGAAGAGTTGAGGATGACTCTGAATGATACTGGGGAATTATGCGAGAAACCCAGACAAACTCGTGAAAGCTTCTGTTGGTACAACCGAGACAGGATTTTGGATATAGTCATATCCGGCACCGGCAGCATCATGAGGCATTGTTTAGCGAATATTTTCATCCATTCTCAAAGGTCAAGCCTCTCGAAGGACAGGGTCCTCTTTGGCTGTACCCCAAGAACTTGCACATATCCTTCTTGTCTGCATTCAGCAAGTGTTCGCAGCCTCTGATAGCATAGAAAAACTCAAGGACAGCCTGATGCTATCGTTACGTTCGCAGGTAGGTGAGCGGCGAGTCTTACAAGTCTATAATTGGTAGAGCATGCTTACCCTACGAGAATTGTCGAATGCTGTCCAGTGTTGTCTAACCTCCTTAGTGATATGGAGTGCGAATCCATCGACTATGACATCGACTAATGAGCGATGGTGTCTCTATTGCCTGAGCCTTCGGATTCCATTAAACAAAGGAGGTAAAGCTCCGACAAGTTTCGACGCTTTTCTGGAATTAAATGACCAACAGATTACCAGCGGCGCAAGCGACATGTTCCAAGGCCATCCAGATTAACATAAAGTTCTTGGAGGGCTCTACGGCGATGAAGAGCTATTTCAGATCAACATTGTCGAAGAAATTCACACTTCAAACACAACCCCAAAGGTCGCGCAATGAAACAAGGGCCGAATCCTCCATTCCTATGAGGACTTCAAGTATTGAGAAGCCGGCTTGTCAGATGTAGATATGGTCCTTATCCTCTAACATCACTAGTCCGAAGACTTCCCACAGTCGAGGTCCTGAGATGTTGATAAGACCGTTGAAAGCGTCGCCCGTATGGGAAAAATCTGTCAGACCCGGTACTATCCCCCCAGAGCTCAACGATCCCACCCTCTTCGAGTACTATCATGAGAAGCTGGATGGAATTAGGCTAGGAGGATAACGATGTTCAGAGCATGCAATAGCGGGCTTCGGGACTCAGACGATCCTAGGCAGGAAGTTCGGAGGGACAGATCTGCAGGTTTCGGGGCAAAGGTCCTTGTCCCATCATCGTCGCCATAGACCATTGCATGTTGATGTGGCACGACACTACACTTTTCGCCAATCAAGCCAGTATGTCGTATACAAGAACCCTGACAGGTTCATGGCTGCATTCAATGATTTCGACAATCAGATCATGGAAGATAGCTTCTTTTCCAGCTCTGTACAGAGGCCAAACTTGAAGTAGTGGTTATAGGCGACGAGGACTAGTGAAATATGGAAGTCGCGATGAGTATTCGTGCAGTACTCAGACTATATTGCGAGGAGTCATAGATGCTTGATCAGGAGTGAAGAACAATTCCTCCATAGATAATTGCAACATGGCGCCCGGATAGAGGTAGTTTACGTCGACTGGGGCATACGTCGAGCCACAAGACCGAGACCCGTAATTACGATCAGAAGCCAATCAACGAGCTGCTTGATAGGGTGTCACATTTGGCAGATCATTATGTATCTTTACAAGGACATCCTAAAGAACGGGATTACATACAGAGTATGAAACTTGCATTGGGTTACAATACTCCGGTACGGCTAGTGGGATTAGAGTATTCTAGCGCCTCTCGGCTCGGCCCTTTTCATAGCCGAGTCTAGGCTTGTACAAAGTACCTACAACTTCCGAGGTCTGGTGTAGATGAGCAAATAATGTCTTTAAGTCTTCGCTGGCTGTACGAATACAGAGCATTTTGGTTACTAACTCCTAGCGAATTATCTATCAAATGAATGAAAGACTATTGAATCAAGGAGCGAGTCCCAAGTACTGGGAAGAAGGGAATTAAGACACGGATCAACCGCCTGCGAATGGCATGCATGCCTAGCTCGCTTGAAGAGTGAATATCTAGACGACAGCGAAGGAGTGCCTTCGCCTTGCAGACATTCACGAGTTCGCTTTGCAACTGAGGCATCAGCTTCAAGAAGTGACCAATCGTCATAGTATGACAGGTTCTTGGAAGCCTGGACACGCCAGTTACAAACATCATAGGGTGGCTCTGTAGCCCGAGCTGCTCAGTGTATGGAGGGGAGACCTTGGAGATGTGTCACCAATGACGCCGCGTGGCAGTGACTCTGCAAGGGCTGCCACATTCTATCAATCTTCGAATCGTAATTTTGCACGATGCGAATCGGCATCCGGGAGCAGTTGGGGATTCTAGTCCTCCTGACGACACTGATCGCTCTGGCAGTCGTGACCGTTGCAACGGTAATATCGCCTACCTCGATCACCGGAAATAGACATTGATACTAACAGTCTTCTTGGATAGTGGGTCAATAACTACAATTTCGTGCTCGACATCAGGTATGCAGGATTCTCAGAGTCCTATCACGTTGTGACAAGACTAATATGTCTTCCAGGACATCAGGTCTTTCCCTCGCAGCCTCTCTTTACGCCAACCAGCTCGGCTCTAATCTCCTTCTCCTTCAGACAAGCGTCCACGCTATATCTACACGCGTTGCACTTCAGACTGCATTGCAACGCTACAATTCTGGAAATAATACCGACGCCAACTGGGGGCGTGCAGCAACAGACATGCAAAGTGCGCTATCAGGTGGATCTTCTGCTGACATGCTGCTGGTAACACAAGTGATTTCGAAAAATGGTACTGGCAGTGGAGGACCGTACGGATTGGTGAATGTTACTTCGCCTACTATACAGGGTGCTATCCCTTTACCGCATCAGTATAGCAATGGCACGCCAGTATTCTTGGGCGACGACGGTACTGGTTATCCTAACGTAGCATTTCCAAATCTTACTTTCACATCTATGACTATTAACGATACATTCAATCAGTCCAATGCCTACTGGAACGGCGAGCCTTTGTACTCGAACTCGACAATTGTACTAGGGCCTTGGTTGCTGAATGAAACATTCGGATTGTTATCCATCACTTTGCCGATCGTCAACAACACGTCGGTTCAAGACATACTAGGTTGGATCACGGTCATATGCAATGCGAAATCCGTATTCGCCGTCGCTGACTCAGTAGAAGGGTTGGGAAGTACAGGTCAAATCCTCATCGTTGCGCCAAACACACCAGATCAGAGATTGCCAACAAATGTGAAAGATAAAGGTGCTTCTAAAGTAAATGTCACAGCAGCAAAGCACGAAGAGGTTCATTTTGTACTTCCACCCATACGGAACTCATCTCGAAGTACGCGCCATGCCTTGCGCACCGACGACACGTTGACACCCCCATTCCAGATGCAAAATTATCCTGCGGTCTTGGAGGCGTATACTAGATATACAGGATCTCCAAACAATGCGGGTAGCCTGATCTCTGCTCGAAATGAGCAAGGTTATGATGTATCTATTGGTTACGGCCTACCGCAATCATCGATGGTCGACTGGGCGCTAATTGTTGAGCAATCTCATGACGAGGTGTACGGACCCATTCGTCATCTTCGAAATGTTTTGCTCGCTTGTGTCTTTGGCACCGTTGGTATAATACTTGTGCTCCTTTTTCCTATTGCACACATCTCCGTACGACCGATCAGGAGGCTCCGAGAAGCAACGAAAAAGACTGTGGAGCCTTATCAGTATCAGTCGGAGGACGGGACTACAAGTGTCAGATCTTCGATATCGATGGAAAACTGCGAGACTCACGAGCCTGACAATCAAGAGTCTAGTTTACAATCAGCAGAGGCAAGGAAGGAAGGCTTCCTTGGTACACTCTCTCGATGGCGGACCGGAGGGCGGGTAAAAACCGACAGACGCAAGGCACGAAAACATAGCGAGACCTTCCGTATTCCTGGCAAAGTCCAAGATCACAAGCACCTCGTCGATGATGAGCTCACGGATCTTACGCGAACATTCAACGAAATGTCAGAAGAACTCATGATGCAGTACGAGCGACTCGAAGAAAGGGTTAAAGAAAGAACCCAAGAGTTGGAAATAAGCAAAAAGGCCGCCGAAGCCGCAAATGAAAGCAAGACCGCTTTTATCGCGAATATTTCGCATGAGCTCAAAACGCCATTGAATGGGATACTTGGAATGTGTGCGGTCTGTATGCAAGAGGACGATCACACAAAGATCAAGAGATCTTTGGGGATCATCTACAAATCAGGTGATCTACTACTGCATCTGTTGACCGATCTCTTGACGTTCTCAAAGAATCAGATAGGCCAGCATCTTACATTGGATGAACGGGAATTTCGCTTAGCGGACGTTTGTTCCCAAGTTGTCTCGATATTTGAGAAACAAGCAAAAGACGGAGCTATTAAACTAGGTGTTAAGTACCAAGGACCTCAAGATAGCTCAGAAACAGCTAGTGATACACCGTTCCAGCCAGGCTTTGGACCGTATGGCACCGGCCGCGTCAGAGACATGTTCTTGTGGGGTGATCAACATAGAATACTTCAGGTCATTATTAACCTTGTGAGCAATAGTCTCAAATTCACACCTCCCAATGGCTCGGTCAATGTTCGGATCAGATGTGTTGGGGATGCACCGGAAAGGCCAGAGAGTACCCGTAAAGGTTCATTACACTCTAGGCAATCCAGGCAATCTAAAAAATATTCGCCGAGAGGATCGAGGCGCTTCGGTCGTATGACATCCGATTCTGGCTCTTCGCCTTCGCCCAGACTTGAGGGACAGGAGCGAGCAAAATATCCTGACACAGCGCTTCATATTAATGGCAAGGAGCCCAAGTCAATACCAACTGTTGCTATTCGAGAATGGTCATCACCGCCACCGCCCATAGGTGCTCGAGTCTTGCTCTTCGATTTTGAGGTTGAGGACACTGGACCAGGAATTCCCGAGGACCAGCAACAGCGCGTTTTCGAGCCCTTTGTTCAAGGAGATATTGGGTTGAACAAGAAATATGGAGGCACTGGGCTTGGTCTGAGTATTTGCTCGCAGCTGGCTAGTCTCATGAAGGGATCTATAGAGCTCACGAGCGAAGTAGGCGTTGGCAGTAAGTTTACGATGCGAATTCCCTTGAAATTCATCAAAGAAAGGGCCGACAGCACAACCGGCTCCATTGGTGGTTCACGACGCAATAGTACTAATCTGGATCCACACGCTTACGACGATCATTCACCCATAAGGCAGATGTCTTCTTCCGAGTTCTCTCTCACCTCCGGCGAGGTAGCCCCTGTTATAAACAGCTTCGATACGCCTGCGCAACCTCGACTTGTGGGTTTGAGCCAACCATTTTTCGCTGCACCCTCACCGATGGAATCTCCCGAGAAACAACTAGCCGCTATTGAAAGTGTTACTTCTCAGGCTGCGCTGAGTGGGGATAAAGTACGGGTACTTGTAGCGGAGGATAACAAGGTAAACCAAGAAGTTGTTCTGCGAATGCTGAAACTTGAAGACATATATGGTCAGTTCATCGGACCCTGAGCCTGAAGCTAGTGCTTACGAGGTCCAGACGTAACCGTCGCCAAAGATGGACAGGAAGCATTTGAACTTGTGAAAGAGAGTATGGAGCAACGAAAACTGTTCAATCTGATATTCATGGATGTCCAGGTAAGTAAGGAAAGGGACTGAGACTAGTGTGCCCTAGATACTGATGTACTTGATAGATGCCTAATCTTGACGGTATTCAGAGCACCAAGCTGATACGAGGGATGGGCTACTCAGCACCGATCGTTGCTTTGACAGCATTTTCGGAGGAAAGTAACGTCAAGGAGTGCATGGACTCCGGCATGGACTTTTTCCTACCTAAGCCTATCAAACGCAAAGCGCTCAAGCAGGTACTGGAGCGCTACTGTGCCACGATTTCGGAGGCAGTAGAAGAAGCAGAGTGTACACCTCCACGCGGACGTGATGAACCCGTTTCGCCAATGTCATGAAGCCTACAATGAGAGGACACCATCTTTGCAACCATAATAGACGGCCATACTGCCTCCACAATACCGCCACGCGAAAGACAACCTCACCTGCCCATGTTCTAGCAGGGCATTTGATTCAGTGGCTTGGGCAAGAGCTTTGGCAGAAACCCGTGGAATGAGAACCCAAGTTGCTAGGACATAGGATGGGATAAAGGAGCCCTCACCACTCGATCCAAAAAGTATTGTACCTCACACACCTTTCGTGTAAACATTATTTTCGCAGACGACCGCGCCGCAACAACTACCGCCTCCATCCTTGGGGAGCTTCCTTCACATACTTAGACTTCTACTACCCGGAGGACCAAACGAACTTTTGGGTATCGATATCCGTGATTTTGTTATTGCGGCGATTTAAAGTTGACGTACAGCTCCTGCAAAATCGTATCGGACGATTTCTTACGATTTCTTACTTGAAAATACTCGGCGTTCCGCAGTTTTCCCATGTATTATGACGAGCATGGAGTGGGAAGTGGAAAGCGAGAAGCATGGCGTTCTGAATTTTGGGGGAAAAGGGAAAACGGCATGACCTGAGGATCTTTTGGAGTCAGACAGCTTGTCGGGTGTCGGTAGGGCGCAATCGTAACTTATTGTATGATCTCTATCAATGGGATACCAATATCCTCTGTACACCCACTGACCGCTTTGATGTAAGTAAGCTCAACCAACATCTGTCAAATTGCTTTTCGGTATAGCTTTCTAGAGCTGCTATACGCTCCTGGTGATCTGTTATCCTTTGGAGACATTATCCGGTTGGTTGATTGCAAGTTATCTGCGTTATTGATCTTTTGTCGGACTTGAAATGAGGTTTAGATTAGAAGAACCTTTTCGTCGAGAAATGTACTTGGTAGTGGTCTTCAGCCAGTTTCTTTCTCTGACGGAGCGAGACGCTAGTAGTGAGCTTTGCTTCGAAGTGAGCACACAAAGCAGACTTCAACGCGTTTCGATACGATCGCGTAATGAAATATGGTATGCGGAGGGAAGAGAGGCACAAATGAATGTGGATATGAGCTCTCTAGACCCTATTTCAATTGATTCTCGCCTCCAACATACCATTTGTATCAAGACAATCTTGAGTGACTTTACTGTAAGCATTATTGTGAAGCATATCGGCAATTGAGGATCTGATAGGAGGTTGTGTTCTGCTATGGTTTCTCCATTTTAATTTGGAGATATTAGAGAGATCGACAGCTAGCCGCTTCGGTCATCGCGTTGAGACTGTGGTACAAGTAAAATTAGCTTCAACTTCATGGCTTTCCACACCACTGGTAGCTCAACCACGGAGAACCAAGAACCACATAAGCGTCGGTGGTTACGCATGGAGTACCGCGTGGTTTCCATCATTATCAGTATGAGTTGAATACATTGTCACTTCAGGTCTTTTATGCCACCAGCATCTAGCTAAGAGAGGATTAAACCAAAAGCCACATCAAGTGAGGGGGATTGCGACAAATCATATAGAAACCACCCATAGAACGGTCACCCTTCGCCGGCTGGCAGCCGCTCTTACTCAACATGTCTATGATGATGGACACCCCATCGCCCCATCCGGATCTCAATCGGAATCGCCTCCCCACCCTTTTCGAAGTACTCAGCCGGCAAACCCTAGCCCCAGTGGATCTCTTCTCCTTCTACATCTACATGCGCGATCAGCAAAGATCGGTTGACTATCTCGATTTTTGGTGAGTTCCTCTCACTGTGCAATGGATAGCATGGCTATGACATGCAATCTGGTGGCTGACCTACTGTTCGCAGGCTCGATGTCTCCCAACACATGTCCTTATGCCGACATTATGTCCGTGAGCTTCGTCGCTCCGTTCTCGTTGAAACACCAGAGATTGAGAAGCAGGGCTCGAAACGCTCTTCATACATACTGGACCACATGGGCCAAATGAACGATCCGTCAGGTCCATCCCAAAACCTCAACGGCGATGAAAAGATACGAGACCAGCATCTTTCGGCATACCTACGACAAGAGACTAGCCACAATGGAAACGGAGGAAATCATTCACCACACAGCAGCTTGGGCTCGCAACACTCTCGGATGCTTGGATCTGGGGACAGGCCATCTGGTGGGACCGAACGACCACCAAGGCCCAGCTTCATGACCAATGGCTCGCCGGGCCGCACCAATTCGAATTCTCCAGCGCATACAGTCGCGAGGGCAGATATCAGAGCCAGTGCTGAGAAGATCCTTTACACTTTCCTCTTACCGGGCTCGGAGCGAGAGATCATCCTGCCTCAAGACATCCTCACCGACATCACCTCGTCCATTGAAGAAGAAGGTCGTGACGATCCTGAGGTCTTCGACGCGGCCAAAGACTACACTTTTCAGGCTATGGAGCGCGACGCGTTCCCAGGATTCCTTCGTGCAAAAGCCCTCAGCAACCTGGTACCACCAAGTGCCTTCCTCCGGCTCTGCTTGGGACTGCTAGGTATGTTTGGAGGGTTCTGGGCAGGCTTTGCTTGCATACTGCTAAACAAACCAAAACACATTCGGTGCTGGGTAAGCTAGATTCCTTCCGTGCTTTGTCATTGACAACAGCTAACCTGATGTGTCCCAGCTGATCCTCCCCTTCACCATTGGTGTCTACGCCCTCTCCTCGCAACAGTACTCCATCGACCCTGTCCTCGCTCTGGCCGGCCTCAGCGAATACACCTTCATGAACTGGTCTCGCATCCGAGAACCGTACATCCGAAGACTCATGAACAAGCGCGCCTTGATGGTTCTATTCTTCACAGTGCTGATAGGCGTCTGCATAATCATCCTGTTCATCTTCGTGCCCGGACACAGGCTCTAGATGCCCAGACTCACGAACCTATTTCGCTGCAACTGGCAAAGGAACTTACGAGGAGATAAAGCATGGCGTTTGGGATACCCGTGACGAAAAATACCTTTCTTTCTTATCTTCGCTTTCGCGCGCCGGAGCTCTTGTAAGGGCGACATTGGGTAGGTCTTGCGTCGTCGTTGCACAGGCTATGAAGGGGGATCTCTCTCCGGGAAAGAAACAATCAACTGTCCGCAATCTTTACTCGCGGCAATCTACGCAGTTGGGACTATGTTGGGAGCCATAGTTCGCTTGATGTAGCTAGCATATTCTGGCCTAATGTCTTGGTGGTGTTGAATTCGTCATAATGTGAATGAATGAATTGATTGAATTTATGTTCTGATCTCCGTATCGCGTATTGGCGAACAGTTCGAGAGTAGAATTACGGATGCTAGTATACGAGCTCAGTCGTCGTCATTTGGCTGTCTTTGTCTAGAGAGTTTTCATGAGCTCTAGAAAACTACTCCTCCGGAGCTGATAGTTGACTGGGATACGTTACAGACGAGATATATCAATATCACGATATAGATACGCTGTACTACCGATCACTCTTTCGCTCTATCAATACCTCCCCTTTCCTAACCTTTTCTCCAATCCATTGCACATAGTACATATAATCAAATCAATCCATATAACCAAACCCAGCCAGATCCTCAACCATTCCCGTCCATCCATCAAACCCCTTTGAGATTCTCTCCATGCTTGATCGGAAGGGTTTGTAGCTCGAATACCTCGCATATAGCATGGATATGATGCGTGTATGAGAACCTTATAGTAACGTCGATCCTATTCCCTTCAAGAGGCCTCCCATATTGCACTTGTCGCTGACTTGGTGGAGGTGTGGTACTGACACCTACTCCCTACTGCTCCCGTCGACGGGAGGGGTACTCGAGATGTGGATGTGCACTTCTCACTCTTGTCGTCGTCGAGGTAGGAGCACTCGTCATAAGGCTTTCCGTCGTCGAGGTAGGAACACTGTTCATGAAAGCTTTCTGTCGCCATCGGAGCACATTTATCCATCACTCTCTTCTCAATTGCTCCATCATTCTCATAACGCCGGTGCATGAGCCGTCTCCACGACAACTTCTGTCTTTACTTCTTGCACTATCACATCCTCTTCTTCCGGCGTAGCAATCGACACCGGCTCCATCATCTCTTGGAGGATTGAAGGTGTGGCTTTGGATAGAGGGTTGAGGTCATCACCAAGTGGAGGTGACTGCGTCGACTGGAGATTATGTGGAGGATGGCTTCCAGCGGAATAGGACCACATTAGGAATACGAGGATGCAGGCGACGAGGAGGTATAGCACGCGCTTTGCGGTTGTGGATTTTCGAGCTTGTGAGTTTGGCGGAGATGCGAATGCCATGGCGGGTTGGTGTGGCTGAAGCGGTGATGTTCTTGATGGTTGATATTGGGGAGATGGGGATTAGCAGAAGACGAAGTGATAGAGAGATTCCAAGGTGCTATCGCCAATACATACTTTACCTTATACGAAACTCGGGCTGGCGCTTTTGTTGCCGCCAGCCGAAGCGAAGCGGCGTACCATAAGGTACGTATCGGATTCAAAACGATGAGTCTAGCACTTTGAGTTAGTAAGATAATTTCTCGACCTGAAGTATAAGACTTGCTGTCTTAGAGATTAAAAATATGCACACTTTGACTGACATTGAGGAAACAAGTAAACGTGTCCGCACCGTCGTAAATCAAAGCAAAGGTTGATTCGGCCAGAGCAATTGGATATCCCTAATTAATATAACGAGAATAAACCATAAAACCATAAATCTAATAGTCATGGATCAGCAGGTATGTGAACATGTCCTGCATCTATCTCTTTCTACCCTAATTGTCAATTGTCATCCAGCCCATTCACGCTCTCCGTATGTCTAAAAGCGAGGTGCAGTCCTGGCCCCAATTAGCCAGACATCCGTAGATTTTGGCTGGGGAGCAAACTTGTTCAGAGGCTATGACTCTACCGTACATTCAAAAGATCACTCTCCCACCTCCCACCAAGATATCAGCAGTACCCCTAGACTCGCATAGACGATGACTTGAGTAAGAGAGGATCTCCACTAACCTGGAAGAAAAAGAGGCGAAGCACCCTCCCCACCAGAGTAATCGGAATCGAATTATGCCACCGCCTGTCCTTACGGACAGAGCAGTAGACACGCTGCGTATTGCACTAAAGTGTCATCCCGTAGGATACACAATCTTCGCAACGGCTCTCCCATAGGAACATCGCCACGAAGCCAGGGGAGGCAACCAACGTACTTCCTGCTTTTCTGATGCCAATTACGCCCGCTTGCGCGAGGGGCCCTCACGGGCGGTACAAAGACCGCACACTCATGTCCGGCGAAGGTACATGGAGTGGGTTGATGTGTGAAGGTGAAGATTACTCCGAATTTCTCATTTGCATAGACCTCGAGGGAGGGATACCTGCAAAGAGCAGGTATCTGTGTGTGAGCAAAGAAACGCAGCGATGATGGTGAGGGTGCTTGAAAAGGAAGGGAAGAGAAATGATTGAAAGACGATATATCTTGTAGGGCTGAACTCGATGGTTTCACCGAGGATCAGCCGCTATTCTTCGAGCTCGACGTCAATATATATGGCACTTTAGTTTCCGCAAAATTGGATCAGTCTTGTCAGTGCAGATGTTTCATACCTAATCAACACGTAAGCATGGCTCCAATGTCACAAGCTGCCATGAAGCGAGGGCCGTCTGTCCTTGTAAGCCTTTACTCCCATTACGAGTCACCACCCATACCTGCAATTGTTCTTACAGTACTCATCTGTGTAGGTCACAGATAGTCGTGAACAACCCAACCCTCAGAGTCGCCCGGGCCAACTTCTCATGCGGCAGAATTCCCGCTTTATGACTGTCGATAGCGTTCTTCAATATGCCTCTGACATCCCCTCAATGCAGCAACGATTCCCTGCCCCGCGGCCGCGCGCTGGTCCTACTGGTCCTGGGAGACCTGCAGATCCTAAGCTCGCGGGTCGATTAGTTCCTCAACATATGCCCGCCAGGAGTACGAAGGTCAGCGAGAAGCTTGTACTGTTGCCAGAGACAGAGGCAGATGAAGACGAGATCGAGGAGAAAGCGGATTTCGACGAGGACAACGAAACTTTGCCCACGAAAGACAACGAGGAAGCGCTAAGGGAAGCAGGAGGGAGAAAAGGCAAGAGCTACGCAGAACGGTTACCGAAAGCTAGGAGAGCAGAGAAATTGGCAAGAGTGACAGCATATTGTACTGCGCAAGCATACAAGCTGAGGGGTACGGCTGCGTTTCTGAAAGACAAACATGGAGCGAGGACGAAACTCTACGATGACTGCCTCTACGTGGTATACCATCTACCTTTGTTACCCGGCAGCAACGGTCACAGGATACGAAGCAGTCCGGTGTTGAAGAGTCCTGGTGGCAAGGCAGTCCTAGACGAAGAGATAGAAAGAAGTGAACTTCGAGATTATGGTGAGGGTTACTTCGAGGAGGATGGTGGTGAGAGTTTTGGTGTCAAAGGCAACGAGGACTCAGAACCGCGACGAAGAGGGTCTGAAGACGAAATACTCGCTAATGGCTACGATCCGGAGGAGCGGTCGCCAAACAATGGCCCAATCTCACATCCCCAGAATGAGACCCTCAACGCCTTCAGATTTGCCGAGATGTTTGTGTTCTCGTATGGGGTGGTAGTGTTCTGGAACTTCAGCGAACGGCAAGAAAAGGACGTTCTTGCAGATCTCACATTCTCGGAATTGGAGACGGGTATGACATTGGTCAGTGGTGCACAACGGGAAGAGGACTTCGAGACCGAGGAGTTCCATTTCGAATACTCTCCTGAAACACCTAGGCCGCGAGTCTTCAACGACATGATTACATTGAGAAGCGGAGATCATATGATCAAGCTTGCAATGTCACACGCCATCGCTCAAAGCACTAAACTAAGCTTCTTCGAGCAGAGAATGGCAAATCAGATGATTGAAGCTCAGCATGTACCAAAGCGTCTAGCTCTGACCGGCAAGTTAGGCATGAAGAGAGAGGAAGTGGTCAAGATTCTCGGAGCGTTGTTCAAGAGCCGGGTCGATGTGAATCTGTCTTCCAATATGCTCGACGTGCCGAATTTCTTCTGGGACAGCGAACCCACTCTTCATCCCCTTTACTACGCAGTCCGCGAGTACCTTGAGATCAAGCCTCGAATCCAAGTTCTCAATGAACGATGCAGAGTCTTCCTCGACTTGGCCGAAATACTCTCGGATTCAATTGCGGACAATAAAATGTCCCGGCTTACGTGGATCATCATCGTCCTTATTCTCCTCTCCATCTTCGTCACTTGCTCGGAGGTATTCCTCCGCTTTGGGATACTCACGAAACGAGGCGCCAAGGCGAAGGGCTTGCCGACCTGCATCATGCCTAGTCATTACGATACCCACTTGCCAGACTGGTAAGAAGGTCCTGCGATTGTACATAAATCTGCATGTTCTGGACATAGTATCTGCTACAAGCGTGGCGCTTTTGGGGCGAGGGTTATATATACCACTTGGCGATGATCTGATTATCCTAACGGAAAGGATTCAGAAATATATTAAGTGTCATTGAGTCCCGAGCCCCTCTTCTTTGTCAAGTGGGGAGATTTCGCTCTCGCGGAAGCTTCTCTCTTACCCTGTTGTTTCAGTGTAGGTCTGACTCGGTTCCAAGAGTAAATCATGAAGCGATCGAACTATCGTTTCTCATGGTTTGACCGTGTGTGCTTTGCTGTAAGTGCCCGTTGTCATCTTTACATGTGTAATTTCATCAACAGTACAGCCGCTCTCGTAAATTGCACTGTGGAGTAGCACAATGGGGAATGTGCGAATGGTTGCTCCAATTCTACTTCTTCAAGCCTATGGCGTTGGCTGTGCGTGCTAGCGTATTCATGCTTCTACTACTTATCATCTACATCATCGATGAGACCGTCAATCGCGACAATACATTGAAAAGCCGCTATACTTCCTTAGTAATGTTTCTTACATCTTTACGCCCGTTGTTACCGAGAAACATCTCTTTGTTCCTTATCCTTTGATGAAACGACAATGTTTCTTTTACGGACAAGGTTGTCTCGTCTCAAACCTTTGTTTCAGTTCTTGTAGTACCTCCAAGCAAGAACCAAAGACAAAGCATAGGACAGGGCGAAACAATGAGAACAAAGAAAATGTGCGTCAAATGTCTATGTCCATTATGATCATGCTGAGACAACCAATCCATTCCTATATCCATACCCCTACTCTTCGCAAGATCCATTCCCAGTAAATCATCTCAAGCACACCAAGCAATCAAGCAAACCAATCAACTCTTCACATCCTCTCCCCAAAAACAAACAGAAACACCCCCCAAAAAACAACACAATCAACCATGGGCTGCGCCCCCTCCAAACCAACTCCCCCCTCCCACCGAGGCCAATACATCTCCTACCCCAAACAACAAAACCACCACCTCGCACCGCTTCCCCCAAGACCGATCAGGAACCCAGCCGCACGTCTAGATGGACCCTTCCAAATGGACTATCCGGTGAGGAAAAGCCAGATGCCCCAGGCCCGAAAGCCGGTTCCAAGGAAGGCGGCGAGACCCCAAGATGCCCGCTTGAATGGGCCGTTCCAGATGGATTATCCGGTGAGGAGGAGTCAGATGTGGTAGAGTGTAATTGGATTTGTGATTTTTAGCGTGATGAAGTCGAGGCGTTGTTTATTGGTATGTAGTGAGGTGTAGAATATATGTAATTGTGTTTGTAAGAATTGATTTTTGTACGATGAATGAGACCGAAAAAGGTCTCAACCATGCTTGTGTTTGCAAAGAATTGTGACTGCATCGCTGTGCTTCCCTGAATACGCGATGCTTCATTTTGTTGTTATGACAACAGTGTGGAAAGTGACTGCTTTGGGGGTCTGTTAGACATTGGATTCGCTTCGAGCACAGGACTCGAAGCATTCGTCTTTCCCTTCATGTCCGCCCACCTATCACGTGTTATATTAGAGCGACGGAGCTAGATAACTATCAGCAGTAGAACGAGATTATCAACCACGCTGTTCTTTTATTTCGGTGATGTCCGCAATTGCAGGCGAAGACATAACACCGATCAGGGGCCGTTTCACGGCGACGTTTCTCCACCTGCTTTTCGAAATGGTATTTTCAAGGTGTGGCAGGTGAAGCATGGTGCCAGACGATCACGCTTGATCTTACCGGTCATTAGACGAAGGGGATCGGAAAGAAAGGGGAACCATAGGTGTTCCTCGATGCCGACAAGCTTCACAAGCCCTGATACTGTAGAAGAACACAGTGTTGTCAGAAAGGTGTTGGGATTCGTTCATGATAAGTATTCAATATCAATATCAATCAGCACCTCATGGTGACGCGAATAGGCACAATGAGACCAAGGCCCACACTCAAGCTCCTTGTCACTGAAGACACAATACACGATGTGCAGCGGCCTTTGCGAGGAGTCAATACTTCGACGTCTATTGAATGGTCAGAGTTCGGATGCATCGGTTCAAATTGGACCTTCTGGCTGGGATGTCTGTCGTTGATATGTCTGGTAAGCGCAACACTCCTATTCTCTGTTATGATAGGAACGTATTTTGATGGGCGGGGCGACTGACGTGCCAAGAGAATCCTCACGCTGATTGGCAGATTCGAATGATCTGCAACTTAGTTTGCAGCAACGCAAGCTCAAAAATTCTCCCTTTACAACAGATACCACTTAAACCCTTATTACCATTAACAGCTCAGCTTGGCCTGGAGCATACCCTACTCGGGATGCTACTGCCGCATGAGATAGAGCTGCGATGGGCTCCTATCATCTGGGCCAATTCCCCGCAAGCTCTGATACTTCGCGTATTATGGATGAGAGCAGTGTCGACACCGCGGTCCCCATGCCTCCGTGTCAAAGATAATGAAGGATAAGTGATGAACTTGGGAGGAATATATACACAAACTGATAACATCGCCGGCAGTTGTGTTGGCCAGCCTGTGACGACCGCTGACCTTGCGAGATGTATTTAATGATATATATACATATATAGGCTTCTCCATGTTTCTTGGTTATTCAGTTACCTTTCGACCAAATTTCTTTCTCAATGTCTTCCCATTCATGTTGCTCCTCTAATAGCGTGAAGGAAAAAGACCATGGACCGCGTGCACAGAGCACGGCGTTAGGGGCTAAACCTGAGGACTCAGAGGAGCAGACGGCGAAGGGTGGCTTGCGATACTATGTGGTAGGTGCTAGTTTCCCAATGATACCCCACGGCCTGCTGACACAAGATAGCGCATCTTCCATTACGCAGACCCAGTCAGCTGGATGTTAAACTGTTTGGCGTTGATTGCTTCGATCGCCTCCGGCTCGACGCTACCCCTTATGACCATTATTTTTGGTCGCTCGACTGCGCAATTCAACAATTTCGCTGTTGTGGGACCCTCCCCGAGCGGCTTCGATGACAAGCTCCATGGCTATGTGTACGCCAAGACCATTGGAACATTGATCACGGCTAACACGATCGCAGGCTGTGCTTTATCTATCTTTTCTCGGCCAAACTTGTGCTGACCTACGTTGCAACTTTGACCATCAGTATTGCGGCAATCAGGACAACAAAAGCGATGCGACTAGCCTTTCTCGAACATACGTTGCGTCGAGAAGCCTGGTACTTCGACAAACAAGGTAACGGTGCGATCGCTTCCCAGGTTACTACCAACGGCAACAAGATCAGTTCAGGTATCGCAGAGAAGCTTTCAATTTTTCTGCAATCACTTACGACCTTTTTCGCAGCCTTCGTGGTAGCCCTCGCCGTCCAGTGGAAGTTGACATTGATCACGATGAGTATAATACCAGCGATATTCCTCTTCGTGTCCATCTGTGTTTCGCTGGACGCTGTTGTGGAATCTCGAATTGTGAGAATCTATTCTGCAGCCGCTGTTCACGCCGAAGAAGCTTTTTCAAGTGTCAAGACTGTGCACGCATTCTGGGCTCATGAAAAGATCATGGCGAAGTACGAGCATTTTCTGCAAAGTGCTCATATGGAAGGGAAGAAAAAGTCCTTGATCTACGCCGTGCTGTTCTCTACTCAGTACTTCTGTGTTTATTGTGGCATTGCGCTGGCCTACTGGCAAGGCTATAGGATGTACAGAAATGGGGAGATCCCTGATGTAGGCAAGGTCTTCACGGTGGTGCTCTCTATGCTAATTGCAGCCGCATCACTTTCGACCATCGACCCGCAAATCCATGCTTTCACAATTGCCTCATCAGCTGCTGCCGAGCTGTTCGAGGCTGTAGACGAACCCTCACAGCTAGATCCCCTATCTCCGGAGGGAATAGCACCAACACAATTCCGTGGCCAAATTGAGATCAAGAATCTCAGGTTCTCATATCCTTCAAGACCAGAGGCCCCAGTACTGAAATGTCTTAGCCTTTCCATACCAGCAGGGAAGACGACGGCGCTTGTTGGCCCAAGTGGCTGCGGCAAAAGCACCATAGTCAGTCTCCTGGAGCGTTGGTACGAAAAGAGCTTGGGTGAGATTACCCTCGATGGGATTGACATTACTGCCTATAACACACGGTGGCTTAGAGGACAGATGGGGCTTGTGCAGCAGGTATGAAGGTACCGCTCACCATCCACGCGTACTAACAGAGATAGGAGCTAGTATTGTTCCACGGCACCGTGTTTCAAAATGTCGCTAATGGCATGTCGGATTTTCAGTTGGGCCTTCCGGAGAAGGAACGCCGGCAGCTTGTCCGCGAAGCATGCATAGCAAGTAATGCTCACGGCTTCATCGAGCAGCTCCAGAATGTAAGTGAGACAGTCAGTCATGCTATGATGCTTCCGCTGACCATATAGGGATACACAGCCGAAGTGGGCGAAGGCGCAGGCACGCTCTCTGGGGGCCAGCGCCAGCGGATTGCTATCGCACGAAGTATCATCTCAAACCCTAAGGTCTTGCTGCTTGATGAAGCAACAAGCGCGTTAGACCCCGAATCTGAGAGCGTTGTTCAAGAAGCCTTGAACAAGATTTCGGTTGGTCGGACGACCTTGGTCATTGCGCATAAATTATCGACAGTGAGGAACGCGGACAATATTGCTGTGATATCAGATGGCGTTATCATCGAACAGGGTAACCATGGCACATTACTGAACCTCAAAGGCCTCTATGAGACGCTTGTCGCGGCCCAAGAGCTTGGAAATCCAGGCGCTATTGGTGGTCAGCAGCACTCCACGCCTGCTATCACACCTCACGAAACATTTGCCGAAGAGAGCGATGGTACAACAGCAGAAGAGGGCATACAATCCCAACATGGCACTATGGGATACTCTTTAGTTAGATGTGTGTGGATCATGGTCTATGAGCAAAGGTCGCTGTATCTCTGCTTTTTCTTTGCGTTTGCGGCTTGTATCACAGCAGGAGCAACATTCCCAGGACAGGCGATTTTGTACTCCCGTGTACTGACAGTCTTTACGCTTCCGCCAGACGAAGGCCAGCGACGAGTCAACTATGATTCACTCATATTCTTCGTCATTGCCCTTGGCAACCTCATTGCCTATGGCACTATCGGAATTACCTGCAACATAATTGGACAACAGCTTACTCATTCCTATCGATCGGAAATGTTGGCCAATATCCTGAAACAGGATATCGAGTTCTTTGATCGTCCGGAGAATGCACCAGGGGCGCTGACAGCCAAAATCACGTCACTGCCATCATCGCTACAAGATCTCCTCAGTGTCGATCTCTTAGCGATGACAATAGTCGTCGTGAATGTCATCTCAAGTAGCGTGGTGGCCCTTGTATACGGCTGGAAGCTGGGACTTGTCATGGTTCTTGGTGGTTTTCCCATACTACTGGCTGCAGGTTATACTCGCATCCGCGTTGAGATGAGCCTTGACAGCAGGAATTCAGAACGGTTCGTGGAAAGTGCCAGTCTGGCAAGCGAATGTGTCCTTGCAATCAAGACGGTATCCTCCTTAACCCTTGAATCACAGATCTTGGAGAAGTACTCTGACCTTCTCGGTGGCATTGTCAAGAGGTCGATCCGGTCTCTCTTGTGGAATCTCTGGCTGTACGCACTATCGCAATCCATGGAGTTCTTGATCATGCCTTTGGGATTCTGGTACGGCTCAAGACTAGTCTCACGCGGAGAGTACACAATAACCCAATTTTATGTCATCTTCGTTGGGATCCTCTTCGCTGCTCAAGCTGCAGCACATTTCTTCAGCTTCACTGCCAGTAAGTCTTTCACATGTGTCACGGAGAAATTATACTGACCCCCTTTGCCAGCTATTACGAAAGCCGCAAGCGCTGCTAATTATATCCTATGGCTCCGTACCTTGAAGCCCGTCATGCAGATCAATCCTGAAGACGGAAACACAACTCCTCAAGATGGCGATAGCTCTATTGACTTCAACGCCATCGACTTCCACTACTCCCAGCGCAAAAAACCTGTCCTCAAAAACCTTTCCCTCACCATCCCACCCGGCCAATTCGTCGCCCTCGTCGGCCCCTCAGGCTGCGGCAAATCAACCCTGATCTCCCTCCTCGAACGCTTCTACGACCCCACCTCCGGCACCATCACCTTCGCAAACCACCCCCTTCCAACCCTCTCCCCCCGCTCCTACCGCCGCCAAATCGCCCTCGTGGCGCAAGAACCCGCCCTCTTCCAAGGCTCCATCCGCGAAAACATCGCCCTAGGCCTCGATCACGCCGCAAACGCAGATCCCCCAACCGAAACCCAAATCATCGCCGCCTGCCAACAAGCCAACGCCTGGACCTTCATCCGCTCGCTCCCCGAAGGTCTCGCCACCCGCTGCGGCTCCCGCGGCTTGCAGTTCTCCGGCGGTCAGAAACAACGGATCGCGATTGCGCGCGCGCTGATACGGAAACCTCGATTACTACTTCTAGATGAAGCGACGTCGGCGTTAGACACCGCGTCTGAGCGGCTGGTGCAGGGGGCCTTGGAGAGAGGGGCTGCGGGGGGAAGGACGACGATCGCGGTGGCGCATCGGTTGTCGACGGTTCGGGATGCGGATGTCATTTTCGTTTTTGGGGAGGGGGGGGTTGTGGAGGTGGGGACGCATGGGGCGTTGGTGGGGTTGAGGGGGAGGTATTGGGGTATGTGTGTGGCGCAGGGGTTGGATGTGGATGGGTAGGGCGTGAGGGTTGGAAGTGGGTTCGTAGTTTGGGACTTGCCAGTGCTTGATTTTGGGGTGGGTGTATTGATAGGAAGGAATCGGGTTGTAGAGTATGATGCGGTGAAGGAGCGGAAAGGTGAACGGTACGCAGGATGTGGGTGTGAGGTGGCTAGTCATTTGCTCTACTAGCACATTCAGAAGTACGTATTTACTATTTGAGTATCAACGGCCATTCATGGTCACACGAGTAGTGGTGTCTAAATGAGATGTTGCAGCTCTTAAGCATGGCGAATGAGCAATACGACAGGATCGATCTCCAAAGGTAGCGTGGGAGCGACAAGAAGGAGGAGGGGATAATTCTTCTAAACGACGTGCCTTCGAAAATCGAATTAATGCTAACTACTGAGAAACTATATCTTTTGACAACATCCCGCAAGCAATGTCCTATGCCCCTATACAAAACCAGCGACGCTCCGTAAGTCGTAATCTCATCACCCTATGTCCTACCAAAAAAATATTACACAACCTCAATATCCTGCAGCGGTACATAACCTCCAGCCTCATCACCTCTAGCTCCGAACACACTATTGAAAATGCCTCGTACCCTAGCGACCCCGAGCCGATCAACCATACGACGATCATGAGCCATGCCCATCCCCTTCATCCCATCAGCCTTCTGCCCCCAAGCCTCCAGCTTCTCAACAGTCATCCAGCCCGGCCTCTTCCAGAATTTCAGAAGCAGACTGCTGCCAACGACACTGACGCTGCTGGCGGCCATGGCCGCTCCCGCCGCCATGGGAGGCATCATGAAGTGACCGGGTAACATGAGCCCGAAGCCCATGGCGAATGGCAGCCCGATGACATTGTACAGGCAAGCCCAGACGAGGTTTAGCTTGATGCGGTTGAAGACGGTGCGGGACAGATGGAGGGAAGCAGGAACGCTCAGCAGATCCTCCGGCCGCATGAGCACGACGTCAGCCGCCTCCATGGCCACGTCGGTACCGGAGCTGAGGGCGATGCCGATGTTGGCCGTCGCAAGCGCAGGTGAGTCGTTGATGCCGTCCCCTACCATGGCCACGATCGTACCCTGGTCTTGGATCTGCTTGATGATTTTCTGCTTTTGGTCTGGCGATACGCCGGCATGGATGCTGGTTGTTGGGATGCCGACTTGGGCAGCAACGGCTGCTGCTGTCGAATACTGGTCGCCAGTCACGAGTGATGATGTGATATTCATGCGATTGAGAGCGATGATGGTTGCAGCTGCGCTGGGCTTGATGGTATCAGAGAGGGATAGTACCCCGGCGTAGGAGTTGTCGATGGCGGTATATATCTGTGTGATACCAGATGGTGGGGATTTGGGGCTCCTGGGTGTAGAAGGAGACTTGGCCGAGTCAACGATCTCGGTAACGACATTTGCAGGAAGAGTGATGCCCTGAGATGCGAGGTATGCTGAATTGCCAACATGGACCTTGTATCGTTTCGTAGGGGCAGATGTTGCTGGCTCCACGTTCGCGCAAATCCCCTTACCGACCGTCGCTTCGAAGTCTCCAACGCTGCCACTGACCATGCCTTCGCTTCCAATGTTGAGCTCTGCTTTGGCCGAGTCGAGGATGGCTTTGCCAATAGGATGCTCACTACCCATTTCTGCTAGGCCGATCAATGACCACCACAGCTTCCGTCGCCAATCGTTGGCCTCCCAGATCTGTTCACGCTTGACCTCTGCAATGCTCATTTTACCCATGGTCAGGGTACCTGTTTTGTCGAAGACGATGTGAGTGACTTTGGTAGCCGTCTCGAGAGCGGCACCACCTTTGACCAAAATACCTTGTTCCGCCCCAACTCCAGTGCCGACCATGACAGCCGTTGGAGTACTTAGCCCAAGCGCACAAGGACAAGCGAAGATGATCACTGAAATACATAGCTTGAGGCAGATCATGAACCTGCCGCCACTCTCCGGTTTGAGAAAGACATCGGGAGTCTTTGATTTTGGCAAGACGTGGCTAAGAATCATCCACGAGGTGAATGTCAGTAGACCAAGAGCGATGATTGTGGGCACAAAATAGCCAGCGACGATGTCCGCCACACGTTGAATTGGGGCTCGGCTTGTTTGTGCTTCCTGAACAAGCTTGACAATTTGGCTTAGCTGAGTGTCTTGGCCAGCGCGCGTGACTCGAAAGTCCATCCGCCCTGATCCATTGACAGTTCCTGCCATCAGCTCGCTGTTTGGTTTTTTCAGGATTTGGACTGCCTCGCCAGTGACCATGCTCTCGTCAAAGTAGCTTTGACCACGAATTACGATACCATCGGCTGGCACCTGGCCACCGGGTCGTAAAATCACTATGTCTCCGACCTCAATCAGTTCAGTAGGTATCACTTTCTCTTCCGCAGCGTTACTACTTTGGTCCTTGGGATGAGTACTCTTATTGTCGGACATCCCTACTGGCATCGCCGCGTCCCAGTTCTCTGCTGCCTTTTCGGCCGCTATTGGGTCAGCGTAGATAGTAGCCATTGATGGTGCTAATGACATCAGCCGCGACAAAGCTTTTGATGTTTGGCCTTTGGCCCGATTCTCCAAGTATCGACCGAGTGTTATGAAAGTTATAAGCATAGTGCTAGTCTCAAAGACCGTGTTGGGACGGGTATGAGGATGGATCAAGATTGAGACCACCATTGCTGCGATACTGAAGAAGAAGGCAGCCGAAGTTCCTAAGGTGACGAGTACATCCATGGTTGGCGAACCATGCTTGAGAGACTTGTAGGATGATATGTAAAAGCGTTTGCCAATTCCAAATTGCACAGGAATCGTCAGGAAAAGACAAAGGATATCGCCAAGATAAAGTCCTGGGCACACAAGCATTATGGATCCAAAGTCAAGTGGCGGGAGAACCATAGGTATAATCACGCTTATCATGAAGACGGGAAGGGCGAATGACAATGAATACCAGAAGGCTCGCCTCCACTCTTGTATCTCCCTCGTCTTGGCCAGGGACTCAAGCTGTGCATTGTTGTCATCGGATTCCGCTAGTAATGCATTGTAGCCAAGGTTCTCCACGGCCTCTACGAGCGCTCGGAGACCTGTCAGTGAAGGGTTGTGGGAGATTGTGACTCGTGATGTGGAGAGGTTGACGACAGCGGAGGAGACACCTGGTTGAAGACGAAGGACATCTTCCAAGGCGGTCGCTGAGGAGGCCTTGAGGAGACCGAAGATTTTTAGCTGGACATTTCGGGCAGTGTTTGATTGCCCTGCCGAGCCACGTTGTGATGATAGTATATTGGCATCAAACCCTCTATCCTCGATGATCTCAGCAATCTGATCTGCAGAGAGATTTATAGAATCATGAACTACCACTGCACGCTCGGCTAGGAGGCTGACGTTGAATTGCAATAGACCATCCAAGTCTTTAAAGCCACCTTCGACTGCTGAAGTGCAGGCGCCGCATGTCATGCCTTCGATTGCCACTGTCGTTGTGGTCAGCTCAACCTGCGGCTGGCTTGATACTTGAGTCCCAATGCCTGTAGACTTTGCAGGATGCGAAAGCTGCGATTCAACAATCGTAGCTCCAAAACCTCTATCTTCAATAATTTCGGCGATTGCTTCAGGCGATAAGATCGAGGGGTCATGCTCGATAACTGCACGTTCCGAGAGTAACGATATGCTCATTGACTTGACACCAGGTACATTCTTGAAGCCACCCTCTACGGCCGATGTACAAGCCCCACAAGTCATACCCTCGACTACCAGCGTCGTGGTCGATAGACTTGGTTCGACGTCTTCCAAGGCTTTCTTGCTGTCTGTCGGCGCCTCATCTTTTCCTACCATCGTCGGGATAACGGTTGCGATGACCTCGGAATCAAACCCCCGGTCTTCGATCAAGTCTTTCGCAGCTTCTGGTGACAATTTCTGTGGATCATGATGTACCACAGCTCTTCCCATGACCAAGCTGACACTGACGGAACCTGCGCCTTCGACGTTCTTGAAAGCGCTCTCCACGGCAGACGTGCAAGCGCCGCATGTCATACCCTCCACGCGCAATGTAGTGACTGCCGTATGTGATGCTAATGCCATGATAGCGAGGTCCGCGATCAGAGTGCTCGGACCACTGGAGCGAAGATGGAGGAAATAGGATCTGTTACCGCGCACTTCTGTTGTTATTTGAGTGAGACGGCCGTATTGGTTTGGGACGGAGCATATCGTAGATTTCCAAGAAACCTAGTCGATTAGAAAACAATTGACGATGAAATACAAAGGGAAGAAGAGTCAGAGTATATACAAAGAAAGGTCAAAGGTTTGGGGCAATGTCGGCTTCACATGGTACAAAGCTGACAAGAGATTCCGAATCCCAATCCAGGCACGCTTTCCACTTTGGGTGCTAGCTTCCCCTGACGCGATGTCAGATTGGCGGACCGTGAAACCTCATCGGTCAACGAGAATTTGATTGAGAAATCGGATTTGAACTTCAATATCTCAGTCTATCGTAGAGAGGAGACTTGTGGCATTCCGTGACTTGCACAGGCTTCTTTAGGATGTCATGCATCAGCTTTTCGTCCTCCCTTTATTGTCGTGCTTACAACCACTCACATTCTCGCGCATACATTTGGGGGCGCATATCGATCTGGAATACGAAGTGCGGTACACAAGCGATTGGGAGCCTGAACGCAGGCCGGTAATGCATGAGCACGACTCGTTGTAGACTGAGCCGTTGCAGCCCAAAGGTTGTAAAGCCGTGACTAGATAAATTGACAAAAGCATCAACACTAGTACCGTAGGATGCAGAATGAGAAATTGGTGCTCCGTAGTAGACCATCGAACTAATATCAGAATCTAATAATTGTACCCCAAAAGCTGAAAACTCTCGCAGCGAGCATGGCCTCACCACCATCGACACTGCAGCGGCACCCTGAAGTAGCCACCCATGCGCCCTGAGGCTCCAATCCACAGCATTATCTGCAGATTTGACATTCTCGTCAAACCATCTTTCCAATGGATCAAACGCAGCAGAAAGCACTGAATGCTCTTGAGCCATACATCCTCCTCTCCAAATCAGCAAACAGTCCCCGTGCAGCAGTAGACCTGATCTCCCAAGCCATATCAGCCCCCAACACCTTCGTCTTCGCCGAGCTCCTTCAGACACCCAACATCCAATCCCTACAGACAGCATCAGAAGACTACGCCCCACATCTCACGCTCCTCCAGATATATGCCTGGGGCACATGGTCCGACTACACCTGTGAGTCCTATACCTCGCCATCTCATCTCAAATACCACTACTGATACAAAAACCCACAGCAACACCAAACCTCCCCAAACTCTCACCAACCCAAGCCCGAAAGCTGCGCCAACTCTCCCTCCTCACTCTCGCCACCACACCTTCAAACCTCTCCTACGTACACCTCCAAGAAGCGCTCGACCTCCCCACCACCCGCGCCCTCGAAGACCTCGTCATCTCCTCCATCTACGCCGGCCTGCTGACCGCAAAGCTCGACACCCTCTCCCAGCGCGTCGACGTCAGCTCCGTCGCCCCATTACGAGATCTGAAGCCAGGTTCGATCCCGCACATGGTACACATACTCGGAGATTGGGACAGTAGGTGTGTGACTGTGCTTGAGGAGATTGAGGGTCAGGTCCGTGAGGTGAGGAGGAAGGCATTAGATGCTAGGAAGAGGGAGCTGGAGCATGAGAAGGCTGTCAATAAGGCTATGGGTGATGGAGAGGGGAAAGGGAAGCTGGGCAAGAGGCTGGGATTGGGGGAGGAGGGAGAGGAGATGGATATGGACGAAGGGGGTGGTGGGAGGACGAGGGGAGCGAAGAGGGGTGGTGGCAATTTCATGAGCGGACTGGGGAGGAGACTGGGTGGTGGTCGTGGTGGTTGAGGGTCCATAGACCAATCATGACTAGAACGTTGCTGCTGCAATTGAACGAGCGTTATGAACATGTTCAGATTCTGACGTCAAACTCTTGTCCTTGCATTTGGTATCGTAACAGCTCGGTGCTTGCTCCTCATGCCAATGCTGCCTTCTCGGTCAGAACAGGGTCATTCTTCTCTCCCATCGGAGACGAGGACTCCTCGCGGCCCTCAATGATTCTTCCGCGGGTAGCATGCCCACCCTTCCCACTCATATCTCGCACAATGCCCTTGAAAGTGTTGGCCATACTGTGCCGTCCCTCCCACAGTGGGAACAAGCCTACGCAGAAAGCACTGCAGAAGAGCCACAGGATGCCCACAGAGACCCAGCCCGTAAAGAACTATGATGGATATTAGCGTGCAGCCAACCTAACGGAGACTCTGTCGAGGGCGGTTTCACCTTCTTCGAGAAGATGTAGCCAGATCCATACATCGGCATCGGCCACAGGATCAGCAGACAAATCGTCATAAACCCTGTCAAGCTCTTCGCAATGAGACTTGCACGCTTCAGTTTCTTCTGCTCAGTCGCATATTCCTCAGCGGTGAGACCGTTTGCGCCCGGGACAAGCTCGAGATCCGTCTGGTTCTCGTCTGCAATATCTTCGTCGTTCCCGAGGCGAATGGCAGCCATGGATTTGTAGTCATAGTTCTGGGGACCGAAGGCGTAGGTCAGGACAGGAACGAATATTAGTGGAGAAAGGAGGGCCACAACGTTGCCGGCTAGCATGGGGTTGCTATGCGTGCTAGGATCAGCTACTAGTACAGAGAGCGAGATATTGAGAGGCCGAAGAACATGCTTCAGCCAGTGGGTGGACTTACTTGGCTCCTGTGCTCGCAACGGACAGACTGCCACCCTGCTTCTTGGCAGTCACGAGCCAGGCTATGAGGGAACATACGAGACCTAAGATGGGGGACAGTGTGGCAGCCGCCAGGTTTTGCTTGCTCCATACCAGGGTCAGAGTGGCCGGAACCACTGCCGATGAAATGATGACACCCTGAGAGTATGTTAGACGTAATTATGTCTATGATGATCTGGCAGGTTTCTTTACCATCATCAGGTAAAGATATCCCATCGAGATACCAGCATCTGGGCACGCATCAGCGATATCCATCACACAATATATTACATGGAGACCAACAGTACAGTCCCGTGGAGAAGGCGGCGAGGAGTACGGCGTAGATGACCACCATTGTGTGGGCCATGTTGATCAGCATCTTACCACTTGCACGTGGGTTGTAGTACGTCTGGTATATATCGTAGGTGAAGATACTGCTGACGGCGATATACTCGCTCGAAGATGCCGAAGTCACCGCCATAAAGATTAACAAAAGCGTAGCAGCTGCACCCCCTTTTCCCAAGAGGGCTACAGCTGCGTAGGGAAGAACCAAGCCGGCTGTGACATCACTGGGATCCATCCTTGAGGGATACGTGGGGAAGACCGGGTTGCCTTCCAGAGCTAGTGCTGAGAGACCCATCGTAGTGGCAGCGAGCCAGGGAATCGCAAACCAGGAGAGACCTCCCATCACGTAGCCTGGCAGAGCGTGGACTGGGCTAGCGGCGATAGCTTTGTTGTAGTAGCCTTGAGGAGTCAGTGCGAGTCGCTCGAGGATATACTGTTGGGCTTGTCGGCTACATACCATTGTCCATGAAAACAGTGCTAGCATGCTTTAGTACATGGTAAGGTAACATCAAGGAGTACCTACCCGAAGTTGCCAACGAGATTGATCACAAAGAAGATGGCGCCCTCTTGGGATCTCATGGTCAAGTAACTGCCTTCAGCGTTTCCTGGGACTGGGTTCTTTTTTGCGGCCTGGACTAGAAGATCGTAGACCTTGGCGGGACTTCCAAGGTTGTTGTTGGTCGCGTAAGCCGTGAACGCCTTGCAGCCGGTGATTAGCAATTGAAAGAGACACTTAGACTGATACAAGGGTAGGAAGCCTACAAAGATGAATATAATAACAAGTATCATAACCGTGTGCACGTAGTCCGTCAGAAACGTGGCCTATGCTCGATGTCAGGAATCAACATCCACCCAACAGAGTCCCATATCAGTGCTCGCCTTGATCCCACCAGCGATGGTGTACATAACCACTCCTACCGGTAATAGGAAGCAAGCTGCTGCTGTAGGCATACCTGTAAGGGAAGTAACGACAGCGGAACCCCCTTTTTAGCGGTCAGATAGACAGATCTCCGACGCATCTAAGCTTGCTCGATGGACTAGCGGTCGGAAGAGAACTGACCAGTAAGAAGCATAGCGGTGACAAGTATATTGGTCATAAGGCCAAATACCGTAAAGACCATATGTCCATAGACTCCGTACCGAGCTCTGATGACCTCAAGAAATGTATGTGCGTTAGGTGCCTTCCGCTTCAATTCAATCGCCAGTGTCGCGAACAATAAGATCTGTACAGTGGCTCCCGAAGCATACCAAAATGGTCCGGAGACTCCGTATCTGTAGGCGACTCCTGAAGATTGCAAGAGAGTCGCAGCCCATGTCCATGAGGACACCACGGCAGATGCAACCAGTCCGGATTTCACAGTTCTTCCGGCCGTGCTGAACATCTCCGAGGTCTGGACCTCGCTGTTGTACCTTTTGAGCACATAGGTTGTAAGAATCATCCCAAAAGCAAATGCAAAGCCGAGGCCTGGCTCGGGTAAGCTTCAATGCTGATGGGAAGAAGAATCATTGTGTGACAAACCCAGGACGACACCATAGCCCGTGCCTTGACTAAGTGGTGGTGATATTGGCATGCTGGGCGAGCTCAAGTAAGCCTCGTTTCGAGTTTGATATAGCTCTTGTAATATAGCGATGAGACAAGACTAGTAGAATTTGCCAAGAACGCAAGGGCGTCCGCTTCAGACTGCCCGGAATTGAGGAAAGAAAAGGATTGACAGGTCGCAGAAAGAGGATGCCAGGCATAAGGGAGATGGGGAGAACGTTGATTTTGTCTACAATATTAGATAGACACCTCGTCAAGCTAAGACTCACGTGTCGATAAGCAATGCTTAAGCTTTGCCATTAAGGGAACCCCCATGGTGGAATCACATGGATAGCAAGGAACTTTCCTACGCCTATGATCTGCGGTGCATGGAGTCACTGCGTAGCAATGCAAGAGATTGGTCGAGAACTTTGGGGAAGGGAATTCTTTTTCAAAGAAAGACGTTGATAAGGAGATTTTCTGTGTCGCAAGGCCGAATCTGGCATGAGATAAGAGAATTGGCACTGTTAGATCGGCATCTTCCCGGCTAGTGTCTTTACTAAGTCAATCCCACGATAAGTATTGGCGTGGTCTGACATGACAAAGCGTCTTTCATGATGGCACAAGGTCAGCCTTGGTGGCAACCTTCTACTCACTCAACTTCGCTTTCCTCCTCATCTTCACCCTCTTCGGGGATGAAGGGAACGAATCGGAAGTCAACAAAGGTGAATCCACCTCCTTCAACCTCAACCATGAATTGAAGACTGAGCACTCCTTGTTCGTCGCTTCTGATGCTGACCTTCGTCGCAATGGCCATTGCCCTACTCGCACTTTGGATAAGTGAGTATTTGTAGGTATTGACTGTCCTAGTGGGGACATGGAAAGTTTCAAGCAACTGGGGATCCTTGCTGAACTCGACGCTCGCGGATCCCAACGGGCCGTTTGACGATAGCGTGAAGTAAGGAGTCGTGGGCGACGAGGAAATGGTCAGGCGGTTGGGCGAGGTTGATGACAGCTCATTGATAGCATCATCCAGCCAGCTCGCCCGCATAATGATCTTTTGGACAATGGCGTCTGTCTGCAGTGGAATCTCCTCCAGAAACTCAGGCTCGTAGGTCACAAGCTCGCAGGTTGTCGTCACGCCTGTCTCCTCAAGAACGATGCAGAGCGGCTCGCCTGCCCCGTAGTAGCTCAAACGACACGTGCCAGTCATACCCAATACACGATTTTCGAATGGTGCCGCTGGTCCGCCTCGTGATGCAAAGCCTTTTGCGCCACTGTAGTTTGTGTCTCGACTGGACCAGCGGTCCTTTGTATCGCTGATACCGACTATCTGAAGAGTCTCAAGTAAGGAAGGCAGGGATATTTGAAATGGCGGAGTCTCTAACTCCTCTTCGACTTCAGCGCCTTCATTGCTGGCAGGGGAGTACTTGTATGCTGTGAATAAGGTCTTATTGAGAAAGACGGTACCTAAGACCCCATTAGGCACTGTGCAAACCGTAGTAATGACTGGTTCAATGACCTTGCATTACTTGGGACTCCTCCACTGTGAAGCGTAGGCCTTCTTTTGTAATCTGTACCTGCGCTTTCGAGACGAAGTTGATGCATTTCAGAAGCTGGAACAGTTGTCGAGAAGAGCCCGAAACAGCACTGAAAAGTGGTTTGTCGTTCTGACTTGTTAGCTCCATGGCTTCTTGATAGCTTCCGTGTGCAGGACAGGCTCAGGCTAGTTCCTCAGGACTTGCTCTTCTGATCACTCAACACTCGATAGCACCTTGTCATGGAGATCAATTCATAGTAGGTACACGACTAAGAAAACTGTCACAGCGCCTGGGTGTCCTTCGTGACCCTGATCAAACGTATACTCCAACTGCGCAGATCATGTACACTGCTCCGAAGCTGAGTGAATGTCAGGTGAGGCCATAACCATGTAGTGCAGAAAACATACCCAAATGCCAGTGATGCGGGAACACCAAGCAACGGAATGTTTTTGAAGGAGCGATTGAGGCCGAAAAGTCCTGTCAATATGAAAGCTTCGCACAGTAAGCCTCTCATCTTGTTGGAATCAGCATCCGGCACTAACCAAATAACAGCAGAGTGAAGCCGACGAGGAACTGTCTATCTTTCGGTATGAATGGATAGAAAGGGCTTCCAGATGCTCCCCCCCAAATCTCATTCATGATATCGGCGATCAATGCCGCTGAAGAGCACAGGATAAGGTGCGTGAGAGGGGTGAGTCCTCAAGATGGTGCGGAAGTATGTGACCTGATACACCGGTCAATGAGAAAGAATGATTAGATTAGTTGTTAAGGACAAATATCACAGCAGAATGCTGTACAAGCTTGGCTGGTAGCGCCAAGAATTAAAGGTCCGTCACCTTATCCCCGAGTGACCTCTGGACCGCTTCCGGCTGATGAGAACAGCTATTCTTCCGCCTGCAAGCATGGCACCGATGATATTAGAGCGTACGTTCTTCTCCATCTCAATGCGATCAACCGCATTGACATGTACCTAGAAATCAAGCGCAAAGCCTCGGAACAGCTGGGCAGCGAAAGTCCCAGCAAACGCATCAAGAGCTCCCACTCGCATACCATCTCCCCAGACACCGAAAGTAAACCGAGGGTTGTCCCCTTTCCAGAGAAGGTACTTCATATAGGGATCGATCGATATACAGGCCTGGCCAAGGCTAATTGTCCTTTTTAGCCTGCTGTTCTCGAAGAGCGCAATGGCGAGATCGAATTCCGTGTCGTCAACAACGACAATACAAGAGAAAGCCTGATCATACTGACCGGGTTGAAATGTATATTCCAAAAACAGCTTCCCAAGATGCCTAAGGATTACATAGCGCGGTTGGTATATGACCGTACCCATCTGTCTATCGCCATTGTCAAGAAACCATTGGAAGTTGTTGGGTAATCAGTACTTTCTCAATGCAAGGTGTGGCTGACTGGAGCTTCAGTGGTATCACATATCGCCCATTTAACGGGCGCGAGTTCGCTGAGATAGTCTTCTGCGCAATCTCCTCCGACCAGCAAGTAAAAGGTTATGGTGCGCATCTGATGTCCCACCTCAAAGACTACGTTAAAGCAACTTCGCCTATCAAGCACTTTCTCACCTACGCTGATAACTATGCTATCGGCTACTTTAAGAAACAAGGCTTCACAAAAGATATCACGCTCGAGAAGCCACGCTGGATGGGTTATATCAAAGACTATGAGGGCGGCACGATCATGCAATGTACCATGGTACCCCGAATACGTTACCTCGAGAGCGGGCGTATGCTATTGAAGCAAAAGGAATGCGTCCAGGCGAAAATTCGTGCCTTCTCGAAAAGCCACATCGTGCACCGGCCCCCAAAAGAATGGAAGAATGGGGTTCGGCCAATTGATCCCATGTCTATCCCTGCTATCAAGGCATCTGGATGGTCTCCGGACATGGACGAGCTTGCCCGCCAACCTCGCCATGGGCCAAACTATAATCAACTCTTACACCTACTCAACGATATGCAGAACCACGGCTCGGCTTGGCCTTTCACCCAGCCGGTCAACCGAGATGAGGTTGCAGACTACTACGAAGTGATCAAAGAACCAATGGATCTGAGCAGGATGGAAGAGAAGCACGAGAAGGATCTTTATCCAACGCCAGAAGAATTCATTAGGGATGCGAAGCTTATATTCGATAACTGCCGAAAATACAACAACGAAACAACTCCTTACGCGAAAAGCGCGAACAAGTTGGAGAAATATATGTGGAGTCAGATCAAGCTGATCCCAGAATGGTCGGCAAGTACCCCTTTGTGCCTTGTGTACAATGAGATGATTTTGCTGACCCCCTTCGAATAGCATCTAGCTGAATAGCTACATTTCATGGTTTTAGGGCAGGCGTCTGATTGGCGTGATAGCGAAAATGATCACGAACTTGAGATACCCAAATTAATTGTACCAGAACAGTTGACGGCAAGCGCGAGGGACAAGAGACACAGGGCGTTGTCTGGCGCCGTCTATTCATGGCTTTGCGTTTTGGGGTTGTCTAGGACCCATGGCCCTCTCGTTCTGCGTTTTGGAACGTACTCCATTTAGACTGCTGCGTTATAATTTCGAATACAAAGAAATTCATCGTCACACGTGATGATCATAAAATCCTTGCCTACTCACCAGCATAAATCCCCAGGTTCGCTGCGCATGGTAATATGACCGAGATTGAAACATAATATTCGAACTCCGCGCAACGATGACCGTGTAAATGACTGAAGCCCTAGCTTTTGGTACAGAAATCGCTCGTTGCCTCCATGAATGTCATCTTCATTGTGTTTTGAAAAGTAGGATCGCGCAGTGTCCCAGGTAGAAGTAAATGAAATGCTTTGTCTCTGGAGTGCATCGTAAGCCCATATTATCCTCTGCGTTCTGTTGCGCTACATACCATGTGTGACGAAGCTGCCAAAGTTTCGGCCGACGATGCAATGCCATGTTGCTCCAGCACGAGAATCAAACTGTTGCCGTGATGTTAGCATTACCTGTTAAGTCGCAACGAGCCAGATACTGATCCAATGATGCATACTTCTTTCTTTATGTATTGGGCTATGTCCTTTTCTATACTGAACTTGTCCATCGCTTCCTGGGCTACCTCGATCGCTTGGTTCTGCATCTCCTCGCTCTGGAATCGTGTGAGCCGCATTTCTATCTCTCACAGATCGCGAAGGTGTAATACCATATCTGCTGATTTGATTTGGGCTAGAAGACTGTCAGTAGCCACTTTGTAACCACGTCTTGGGCTTGAGGGTTACCATCGAGCCGCTCCTTCTTCTCTGCTGCCATGATAGCTCAGGTTTTTTGGGGGAACGATTCTTTCGCAACACCGATATTCTCTCCAGTTCGGTTATGAGAGGGCACTTCTGGGATGAGTGCGAATTGCCCAGTCGGTACGGTCTGCTTCAAGGCTCCGAGCGTGCATGGACTGGGCGTTGGGATTGTCCCATTCGATGAGGACGTGCTCGCTGCAACGCATTCGGATATGACGCTCTGGTTTTAGCGTGTGCAGAAGTCATTGGCAGCGAGACACAAATGCAAACAAGTTCGTCGTATATTAGCGCTTTCATTAATACTCCGTTGATCTCACGGAAGGGAACAGCATCATAGTTGCACCGAGTAATCGGGGCCCCCCTAGTCGCAAGCTCCTATTAGTACATCAAACTCGTGGTCATCCCTCATGAAAGATACTTTGTATGACACCTCCTGCCACGCGATCTGACCGCTAGAATAGGGCTGTTAGCGGCCTTCTTCCATTAAATGTTTGTATTTCACTTTTGAACGAAGTTGATGCACGCCCCACTTCAGGTGGATTTTGGTATCTAGGCAGGTACTACATCTGGACAAGGCCCATAGCGTGCTTGACCTCGAGTCTGCTTCGCGTTGTCAAGAAGGCCGCGTAGAGTGACAGGGAGTCAAAGGTTAACTCGCACAGTTTTTTGACGTATACGCAAGCCAATAAATTGCCGGACACGGTACGATTATGGAGTCCTCAAGAATATTCATACGTGGTCTTCCTTCTGGCTTTAGTCCTGAAGAATTCAAGACACACTTCTCGAAGCAAGCTAATGTGACGGACATGAAAGTCATCCCCCACAGAAGAATCGGGTATGTGGGCTATAAGTCGCCCGGGGATGCTGCCAAGGCGGTCAAGTATCACAACAAATCTTTCATTCGCACGTCCAGAATTGGGGTAGAGCTTGCTCGATCTATTGAGGAGCAGTATGCCCTTAGACCGGCAGCGAATGCTACTGATGGGGTTAAGAGAAAACACGGGATAATGAAAGGCGATAGTCTTGAAAAGCCTCGAGAAGACGCTCGAAGCAGACTTGATCCACATATTGAAGGTGGACAAAAAGGCGACGGCAAAGCCAAATTGCAGGAATTTCTGGATGTCATGCAACCACCATCAAAGTCAAAGATATGGGAGAACCCAGTAGTACCCACGGCTCAAAGTCCCGCAGAATCTATTTTACTTGGCAATATGCATACGACCGCTGATACCAGAAGTGATGGAGAATACGAGCCAGTACCGAAGAAGCTGAAAGAGGAGCGAAAGAAAAGTCCGAGAGATAAGCTAGCTCGCGAGCCTACAAGGCTGCAAGATGAAGATCTGGAAGCAGCTATTCAACGAGACGCCGAAGATGTAGAGAAAACGACGGAGAAAGCTACGCATGAAGCACCTGCCACCGCGCAATCAGCGTCAGATACTGTCTGGCTTCGATCTCGGACGAGCAGGTTACTTGGATTACTTGACGATAACGTTCCTTTAGAATCCATGGCATTGCCCGACAGTAGCGAGGGGCAGGATTTAGCCAATGTGAATCTTCCTGAGCTAATACACAGCAGTGACAACTCGGATGCAAGCTCTCAAACAGATCAAATTGATACGAATGAGCACTTCATGGATAATGCGCCACGGTTCAATCTAGGCGGCTCCAAGCAGGACAATAGGCGTTTATTCGTCCGCAATCTTACCTACACAACGACGGAGGATGAATTACGGCGACATCTTGAGAGTGGAGATTACGGGACAATCGAAGAGGTACGTTCCAAATTTCTATTCTATACTTGCGTCCTGCCTGAAAACATTTCATGATGAACATCCTGATAGGGACAGCTTATGCTTTGCATGTGATGTTACTAGGAAGAGTATTTTAGTAGATATCTCTTGTATCTGAGAGACACTGGTCTACCTTTAGCTTTTTTTCCCATTTGCAATTGATTAGGAGCTGATTGTGACCAGCTACACCTACCAATCGATTCTCGGACTGGTAATAATAAGGGCTTCGCTCATATCCAGTATGCCGAGTCCGAAGCCGCAGCCATGGCTCTGCGGAATCTCGATCAGAGGCCGTTTCAAGGTCGACTACTGCATGTGATACCCGCTAATGCGAAAAAGGAGATGGTACCCGATGACTTCGCTATTTCCAAATTACCTCTCAAGCGACAACAACAGATCAAGAGGAAAGCGGAAGCTGCATCGTCAACGTATAATTGGAATTCCATGTACATGAATTCTGATGCCGTTATCTCGTCAATCTCAGACCGTTTAGGAGTATCGAAATCGTATCTGTTGGATCCAACATCTTCAGATGCCGCAGTCAAGCAAGCGCATGCGGAAACGCATGTTATCCAAGAGACCAAGTCTTATTTTGCGACCAACGGCGTGAATCTTGATGCCTTCAAGCGGCGGGAGCGAGGTGATACAGCAATACTAGTCAAGAACTTCTCATACGGTACCAAGCCTGAAGAATTGAGAAAATTGTTTGAACCCTATGGTCTTCTCACGCGACTACTGATGCCTCCCTGTGGTACAATCGCGATACTCGAATTCGATCAACCAGATCATGCTCGTTCCGCATTCGGTAGTCTCGCGTACAGGAAATTCAAAGACTCGATTCTGTTTCTTGAGAAAGCACCCAAGGGCTTATTCGATGGAAGTTCGAGCAGCGTTGAAGCACCAGTCACCGCAGCTCAGGAGTCGAAGCTTTTGGCGAAAGAATTGTTGGAAAAGCACGAGTCGCAAGAGCCGGTCAATACCTCGACACTTTTTGTTCGAAATCTCAACTTTTCTACAACGACACAACGCTTGCGCGAGATCTTTCAACCCCTTAGTGGCTTGCTATCAGCTAGAGTCAAAACGAAACCCAATCACAAGAAGCCCGGACAGCATTTGAGTATGGGCTTCGGGTTCCTTGAATTCAAGACGAAAGAAGATGCTCAAGCAGCATTATCGGCTATGGATGGCTACAAGCTCGACGGCCATGAGTTGCTTATTCGAGCATCACATAAGGCTATCGACGCAGCCCAAGAGCGCAGGCAGGGTGATCAAGCCAAAAAGATCGCTGCCAGGAAGACCAAAATCATCATTAAGAATTTACCCTTTGAGGCGTCTAGAAAAGACGTACGATCGTTATTCGGAGCTTATGGACAGCTTCGTTCTGTGCGTGTGCCAAAGAAGTTTGACAGCTCTACCCGCGGTTTCGCGTTCGCAGAATTTGTTACTGCAAGGGAAGCCGAGAACGCCATGGACGCATTGAGGGATACTCATTTATTGGGAAGAAGACTAGTCCTGGAATTCGCGGCTGAAGATGCCGTCGACCCTGAACAAGAGATTGAGAAGATGCAGCAAAAGGTCGGCAAACAAGCCGATAAGGTTGCATTGCAGAAGTTGTCAGGGACGGCCCGAAAGAAGTTCGACGTCGCAGGGGCCGAAGAATTGGATTTGGGTTGATCGCAAGGAGCTCATGAACGCTACGAGCTAGAGTGGCGTTCCGCAGGGCTACGAACCATCGATCGTGAACCCCTTGCGTGTTCTGCTAGGAAACACCTAGGACAAGTACAGCCGGATATAATGGCTGCCTCATCACTGCGAATGGTTGTCTGCTCAACGCTTCTGCGCATTCAGCATTGGAGCACTCCTTCACTATGATATCTAGGCCGTTCATTAAACCCTAGCCATTCATAGCGGTCCCTTCTCTGCTAGAGCCATTCCTCATTTGGTCACCATGGTAGCGCTTCCATTCTTTTGCCACTTTCGACCACCTTGACGCCCCTTGCTTGGTCATTGGAGGACTTACTGGAATCTGCAATCAGAGGCTGCAAGGAATGCTTCCGAAGCACATCTGCCGGGCTACCAGTATTCTTCCCATTGAGACTTAGTACGTTGGTAAAGGAACCTGACTGGTGCACGAGCGACTCAGTTGTGTCTAATTACCTCCCTGTATAGTGGCTCAATTTCAACCTCCAGTATATCATCCTGACAAACAAACATCGTTAGACGGTCATTGTCTTTCTATGTGCATTGATAGATATAAGGCCTCATTCCACCAGCTTTTTAGAATATCCTTTACATACCTTTGGCATTCTTGTTATAATTATACATTCATGGAGTCACGCCGGCATCTACGCGTCCTGCCTTCGAATGCACCAAATCTATCAGAGAGCGATGCCATCCACCGATCACCCACTCAAAGCCTAGAGCTCGACAGGTCACTGCAGACCTGTCCAGATTTCAACAATGACATTGATTGCAGAATCTGCGGTCTCCAGCATGCATGTTCAAACTGCTTACAGGAAGACCACGGCGCACGCGCATGCAAGAAGCGTATACTCCGAGTCAGCTCAGGAAATGTGGGCTCAATTGAGCCAGTCACCAGTCTTAGCGGCTCAAAGGTAGAAGTCCACGAACACTATACCACCAAGGCGTCTACTGCTCTCATGAGGGGATCCGATCATTTGGCACATGTTGCATTAAGATTGGATCAACGGAGAAGTCGCAGAGGCTTGGATTCCCGGCATAAATTGCCGCTGTATTATCGAGCTGAACTTCAGTCGCCAAGGTATATCGCATACAGGGAAAAGGCTCGCAGCAAAGGATCAAAAAACCAAACTTGGCCAGATAATGTTGAAGAAGCATTTCAGCGGGGTTCGTGGTTGACCAAGTGGTATGACTTACCATGATGTCTGACCTTTCTATAGCTTTACGACGATATCCAAGACGAGGCCGAAAGAAAGAACACCTTAACGGTAAGCAGAGTGGTGGCAATGAATTCATTACAGACTACATATACAAGCACACAGGGATCTGGCGAGACCGAAAGCAAGTGTCGAGTCATATCCAGGTTCTGAAGGGCTTCATGGCCGACAACCCTGCCTGTTTGTATTCCGGCCCATACTGATAAGTGCAATGGACTGATCTTTTTAGGGATGAGCCTTGTCCACGCCAATGGCTTTTGGTCTGATGGGGAGACCTGGCCAAAACAAAACAACGTCAAGTACGAAGAAGCCTCAGGTTGTTGGACTAATACCCGTACCAACAAACTCAAGTATGGCCGTACCTCGCAAAGTAGCCATCTCAATGCTCTGCCACCATCACCAGCCGAGACTGTAGGCTCACATTGGAACTCATCTCCCACCATACGGCGCGTCCAATTTGAGATGTCTTCGTCAAAGAAGCAAAATGACGCACTCCAGGCTCTCCATACCTACACCTCGATTCAGAGTGAAACACCATCAGCTCCAAGACCACTCGATGATGTGGTAGACTGGCGTACCTTTTTCCCTCCACTGTCTGCATTCCACTATCAAGGTCAGATAGACTGTCCTATTTATCTATTCGACACCAGTTTCTGCTTGACCGACAATTACCCAGAGTCAGGCACGGCGCTGTCCATTGACATCTCCATGGACGTCGCTCAGGGCAACGGATTCACCGATTGGCAATCCCACACTAGATTTTACGAAGAGAGAGGTCGCTTAGTCGATCTGGAAAAGTTCTACGAGGAGTTTGATGAATCTCAAAGTCCTTGGAGAGCCCTCAAATGCCATCCCACCAATGGTTCAGCCGATTGCTGGCTCAAGGGCATACCCCTGAAAAGCCAGTGGTGGATTAGAGTCTTCTCCAAGATCATCATGAGGAAACGCGCAGCCGAAGACACGAAGAATCCAGAAGCCATCAAACAAGAGGAAGATTATGCTCACCGGTACCTTCGAGGGATGTCTGTCATGCAAGAAATCTGGGCAACTCCACGTGGCTGTGAGAATCCACAAGACCAAAGGGTGGCGATCCTATTGTGGAAATTTGGCAAAGCCCGGAAAGGAGAAGTTGCAACAGCAAGCTGGCGAAGACTGGAGCCACCTGTGTCTCCGTTTCAAGTTCAGTCTCCAACATCTCCAGCGCAGCAGCCGCCCTTGACGTTAGATACGACTGTTCACGATTCGTTGGTCAAGAGATCCACCTTTCCCTATGGCGATTACTACAACCCGCAGCCTAGTATATTCGCAGAAAACGCTGAAGAGTTACTCAAAGAGACCCTGTCAGAGGGCAGCTCACCAGCGATGACGCCACCTTTCGAATATTGTTATGGGTCTTTGCCGTCGTCCACTTCGACCTCGTTTCCTTCCGAAATCTCAAGCTTAGGCTATCATCCGCAGTTGACGCAGGAGTCTTCTTTTCAGTCGCAGGACTCGGCTTATCCTTCGCTAGCATCCTTTGACTCCCAAGACTCTCGGACGAATATGCAGGACTTTGACACTCATTCCCAAGAGGTTTACGGTTCACAGGAGAGTAGCTATCACTGTCACGACATGCTTTATTCAACATCCAACCAGGTCTACGAATGGCCGTCTCCCCAAACCGCTCTTCCAGATGATGCTCCAGCGTCTCAAGACTTTACAGGCGGCAAGATACATGTCGCATATATCGAGCCCGAATATCCACTGTCAGCCTACCAAGCGCCTCTCATCGCACCTCGAGCGAACATGATGCCCCAGCACCAACTCATCCAGCATCCCGAAGACTTTGATCACCACGACTACCTCACACCGGATCTGGACTCGCAGGACGAGCACCAGCACATTGATTGGGAGACGGTCGCGTCGCAACCACTGAACGTGGCGGATTTGGGGTTCCACACGGAGCTCGAGCGCGAGATGGCCCAGCAGTTTGAGCATTTGCAGGAACAGGCCGCCGAACTTGAAGCGATGGAGAGCCAGGGACATGTGCTTGGTGAGGTGGCGAACGGCGAGGATAGCCCGTTGGAGCCGTGTCTCTGATGAAGGATCGAAGGTGACAGTACTCCTCATCGATGAGGACGTTTGGTCTTTGGCACGTTGGCTCCAGCCATGAAAAGTATTAATGTTAGTACCTCTATTCGAGCAATGTACAATCTTTGGGCAAAGTCACTGTAGGACACCCAAGGTGGCAGTACCTATGGTCTAGTATTTTCGCGTTCAAGAAAGGCCAACTGATCGAACGGGATACGTGGCTGATGCCGATCGTTTCGTCCCTTGCATTTGCGTAAGACGCTCTAAGTAGGGATACGATGAAAATACCAAAAGACGGTAAAGAGATACCGCAGCTCCCTTCTTTCCAAGCTCAACCCATAAGGCAATCAAACATTGTGACTGACGCAATGGATTACATTACATGACCGTGACGATCCCTTTCTCGCAGACGTACATCATGGGATTAACACCGTTCTCAGCAAGTAGACGTCCTCTTATTCTATTCTATTCTAGTGCATTCTGGGCCTCTGTTATTTCTCGATCTTCTCCTCTCTCTATCCTTCCTTAATCCCCCTTCCCATTCCCATTCCCCTTTCCACCCCCCTTACCACCACCACCACCACCGCCTTGTGAATCCATGCATATTCATACCCATACAAACATCCAATACTGTTGCATTCCGTCCCGCCGAATCGCTGCCACTACGAGGGATAGGTTGGCTACAACATATATCGCTCCTCGTCTCTCACGGTGGTCATGAGTCTATGTAGTATGGTGAAGGCTCTTTTTATTATTCTAGGCACTAGTCGTGACCAGGGCAATAACAAAAAAATGACGGGGTGGATCGAATCTGTGGAGATGCTGAGAACTGTAGATGTGAGTGATCTAGGTGCGCTTTCACGTACTGGAGGATGGTTCAGGTAGCAGACCTCGAATTACTACATTCGACGGACAGCAAGTCGAAACCACATTATGGCCTGTGATGGATGTTGATGTGGGCTTTCGGAGCATAGCACCATAAGTATAAGCAGACCCATACCAATGAATGCCTATATTCCAATGTCCCTCTACTATCAGTACCTTCTGGCACACAAGATGTAGCGGATGAAGGGGTCAGATTGGCTGTTTTAACAGGCGCGTTGCAGGCAGATGTTATGGATATGTTGGATCGGGTCGGACACAATACCTACATACCGGATTTGTTCCTGAATGCACGAGACAAAAATCTATTTGCGAATCAAGGTATCAATCAGGAGGCTGGATCGCCTTCGTAGGGCATCATGGGATTGCAGAAGCTCCTCAACGCATTGCAGATATTCTCCGCTGCCACGCAGCTACGATTACCTATTTGGGCGCCGATTCCAACTATATCCTTGCAAAAGGTAGGAAGACCCGGTATCTGGAATTATTTGATACCTGCCATCGCATCGTGCAGTCGGTATCTCAAGTTCCCTTTTCCTCGAGATTTGTGTGGACGCTGACAGAAGGAAAGGCCCTGCTCGAGCCATACATTCGCTAAGGTAGAATATGCAAAGGTTGCGATAGCTCGAAAGTTGCATCGGAGATCGGGGTTTAGTGTTCTGGGACGTACTTACTTCGGAGCCTATTGTTAGGATAACAAAGATTGGGGGTAATTGGAGGGGCGATGGGGCGAACGATGTTGCATGTTGGAAGGAGGCGGAGCTGAGGGCGAACAAGGCAGGTGAAGCTGTCGTATCGGATTGTTTTCTGCCATTTTAGTATTCTAGGGGTTTCACCACCCCACGACTTGGATGCAGGTACCGAAACGGGTGGCAAAACGACCCGCGACTATGATGCTCTCATTAGAAATCCTTTGACTGAAGGCATTTACCTTCTCAACATCGTCATCTTGTCTTCGGGTCAAACTAAGCTACTTTATGTTACGGGACAACGACGAAGCTATGACGAAGAGTTGGGATGGGGGGTCTGAAGAACAGGGATTGGTACGGATGATGGGGGTGTACAGCCGTCAAAGAAGGCCGGTCGACGCCCAAAGATAGCTCCCGGGTAGGGCGAAAGGTTGTATGTGCACACTTCCATCACCTTGCGGCACTGATATCTTCTATGTGACCTTTGACCCGCGTCTACTGCTCCATCGGAACATAGCTGAATACTGCAGAATGTATTATGGGATTGAAAGGGGAGAGAAGACGGCTGGACAAGGCATATGTGCTGGGTCGATGGGGGCGTTCCTGGATGTGGTGACTGGTGAGCCACTGAGCCTGTCAGTGACTTGCATTAGCAGGCCATGCTCGCTTCGTGGTGGGCATCCTTAGGCGGAGATGTGCTCGGATCTAGCAGTGACTAAAGGGATGAACCGCCGGCTGGGGATGGGATGCCTGTTGCCAATCTTTCCCACCGCCCTGAAACGCCCAACCCGTCACCGGCTGATTGCACCACGGGCAAAGGAGTCAAGTGGTAAAGAAGTGAGAATAATCGCTGAGGTAGAAGCAGTCATCGGCAATATGGATGGAGTCAATACCATTAGACATATCAATCGTACGGAGTAGAGCGGTACCTCACCCAGAGGAAGTAAGGGTCAGTTGCGGACAGGCTGCTCGCTTGATAGGCTCATAGGCTCTGGGCAGCGGGGGACTGTGCTTTTTGGGTCACCATCCCAGCCACTACCTACCTTAGCCTAGCCTAGCGGGAGCATGCCACTTAGGTCGACAATAGTGTGGTCAGGTCCATTGATGACCGAGCCCAATTCTGCCATTCCACTTCTCACCAACTCCAACTCACAACTCATACTCTTACTGCCCACCTTCAACCTATTGTTCTTCAACGCCACCACTCCATTTTGTTGTTTGCCCTCCCTTTACTGTGACTCAACGCCTGCACAAAACCTTTTCCCGTTCATCGACTGCTTGTGCACACTGCTCTTTTCTCATTGTCCAACCCACACTGAAATTATCGAGTTCTTTGTCTCGGAGCAGAGCAAATGGACTCAAACGTCCCACCGACTTTGCCCTAGCTGGCATACTACCTTGCCAGCACCTGGCTTGATCACTGAACATCCCATTCCCCTGGGGAAACCGAACTTCACCATGGTGCAGCTTACCGTCCCTGAGAGCGGCCTCACACTTCCCCATACCCCCACCTTCACCAATGACAGCGACACTGAGAGTCAGCCCCTACAGATCATGCAGCTCGATCTTGCAGAGGGCATCCTCAAAGAGATCTTCAAGAATTCTCGTCACGGTGGGAAAGGTGTGAATATAACTTTCGGAAAGTCAATTGTGCGTGATTCACTATTCACTATTTGTGGGCTGCCCTTCACTAGCTAATACTCTTCATAGACCCTATGCTATGGAAATAAGTCACAGCATTTAACTTCGACACCCTCTTCCTCCCATTCCCAGCTCTACGACTACCCTGAAGAGAATCAATCCGCCCTCACTTTCACCGGGCGAATGAGCCACACACTTGCCATACAAAAGGCCAAGGAGGATACCGCAGGGGCTGACGAAGCACTCGCAAAGCTACAAAGCCAATTGGCCTCACACAAGCAGGCTAAGCAGTCGATGCAGTGAGTTGTTCGGCCCTGACCACCTGACCCAGTGCACTTCCGATACTGACTTGCCCATTCTCTCAGAATCAAATACGTTCCTGACAGCTCAAAGCTTCCTCCTCCTGTGAAGCAGACAGCAGCCAGCGTTCTCAAGCAACAGTCCGTCAAGACCAATTCACTTTCCTTTTTGAAAAAGTTCAATAGTCGAACACAGTCCAAGCACGACACCACTCGCTCAATGCCTGCCAGTCCCTCGTTAAATGCGGCTCGCGCCCCACTCACTCCAAAGTCAAACCCTACCTCAATACCGACGCTTCCAAACGGCAAAGTCCAGAGATTACAGGCGGTGCGAGTCCCTCTGATCCACTTCCTTGCAGCTCGACCTGCATCAGCCAAGCTCCTTGCTCAACACCTGAGCTGTAAGCAGGATGATATCCTGGACGTCTTGCAGAAAGTCGGCAAGCCATATCGGCTAGATGCAACCAAGTGGGACTTGACGGATAAGACTTTCAAGGAGCTGGATGTCTGGTGGTTTCCTTATCCTAATCAAGAGGATCGCGATTTAGCTATCGGCCGGGCAAGGTCAGCTTTCGATCGGATGCGAATATCCACGCAAGAGAAGATCTGGGACAAGCTATTGGCAAAGGATGAGCGGGGCAAAGGCAAAATATTGTCTCAATTGAATCTACACAAGGGTCCGATTCAGCAAATTACCACGCCGAAAATCCAAATCCAACATACGGCGAACGACGAAGTCAAAGCCCAGCGAGCAGCGGGAGATGAAAGCGACCAGAAGGATCGACTCGCGCCTAGCGATGCAGAACCGATGGTTCGCTCGAAGTCACACGGTTCGATCAAAAAGACCAAGATCAGCGAGAAAGAGGCGCAATCCAAACGCCTTCTGGCAAAAGGCCCTAAGAAGGTCACGCCCGATTCAAAGGTGAAAGAAGCCCATCCGGCGGTCAAGAATGCTGCTCCTCCAAAAAAGAACGTGCCCAAATCGAGCGAATTTGTCAATGAGTCCGACGAGGAGGACGGATTGGAGGATGCTGTGGCTCACTCCCTCCAACCCCAGGAGATCACCTCGAGTACATCTAAACCATCCTCGTTCAAGGAGACCAAACCGAAGCCATCCACTCCGCCTCCGGTGGGCAACCAATCAAAGACAAAGCCCGCTGTTGCTACCAAATTGAATGGAAAAGAGGTGAAGACGGACAAAAAGAAGACCGTGCTGCCGACTAAAAGTTTTGAGAAGCAGGTGTCGCCCTCAGGTGCGTCGAGCCCGGCACAGAAAGGTCGTCTTGCAGAGACTGGCCAGGGTTCAACGGGTATGGCGAGGACAATCTCGCGACAAAGGACTACCAGTTCGCCTCATAAGCCTTCTCCCTTGGGATCGTCGCCACCGACCAACGCCTCTGATTTCGAGACAGCCGCGCGTTCGTCCAATTCATCAACTCCAATGGCAGCACAAGTGCCGAAGTACAATGGTACCCCCAATGGCGTTGGTCATGGTACGAATGGCGGTGTGCGCAACAAACGCAAAGCGGGTGACGTTGACTCAGACCTCCATCATGATCATGGCAGCTCTTTGACCAACGGCAATACGAACGGCCATGTCAATGGCATTGGCAATCCGGCCAAGCGTCAGAAGACATCTGAGATGGAGCCACCAAGCTCCAACAGCGGCGACTCCCCAGTGGCCCCGAATTTCGTTCTAGACAGGGCGAAGGATTTCAAGAAATACTACGACAAGTACAAGAAGCAGTACAATGAGGTTCAAGGGATGGAGGAAGCGCCGCAAGAGAAGGTCGACGCGTTGATGAAGATGCATCATCGTCTGGCGGAACTCAAGAGTCAAATCACGATCGGTCTGGTTGGAAGCTGAACGTATATGAGGCCACACGGTAATGGATGTAATTACGACGTATGTGTTTTTCACGAGGAGGTCTATGGTCGATCTACCAAGGCGCTGGGGGGTCGATCTTTGATGTTACTGATGGACAACGATCAATCTGCAAGAAGCGGAGTTGCTCAAAACTGAACCCTATCTAATAGGTAAATACAGTCATAAAGCGTATATTATAAGCCTACAATCAAGACGTGGTCACCCATATGCTGTAGGTGCTTGAAGAAGAGCCATTCCGAACATATCTTCGCCCATAGCTAGCATAAACCACACACCAACCTACCTAAATTATCTCTATCGAGCATTGCGATCTATATCTATGTCTTACCTTATGCTCTCCCATCCTCAGAGACTAGCTCCATCAAACCAATCCTACGGTCCTCGCCCCGTTCCTGATCGACAGACGACCCTAGCCCATTCTAGCGTCATCGGCCCCCCGAACCCTCCGACATCAAACTCATGACGTCATCATCGATGCTTCATTCATCCAAATTGTGAGGTAACCATGTCATCACTCGTGAAGCTCTTTCTCTAGAGATAGTTCAATTGAATGCCACTGACGCGAGACTCACTGACTACATACATAATCTTCATCCTCCCACTCTTCGTGCTAGCGTTGATTGCGACGTTCAATCATTTCAGTGATAGTTATAGTTCTACCGTGGAGAGTACTGTGGATATGGCGACGAAACCTAGTAATCATAACTTGAATGGTTGGTTTCTTTTCCCTACTTCGTACACGTTTGATGAACCGTATCTCGATCTATCTCTGCAATTGTCGTGTATGCGAATAATGCTAACGCATTTATTCGGGAAAAATTATAGTTCTCAAGAAACCCCTCGCCCTCTTCAGCCAAAAGCCGATGACGGGCTTTTACCGCGACGGGTATTGCAGAGTCGGTCCTGAAGATGGCGGGAATCATGCCGTTGCTGGTATTACTCTCTCTCCTCCTCCCTATCCATTTATCCCTCCTCCAAGTCCGAGTATACTCACTAACATGACGCCCCACACCAGCCGTCGTAACAAAAGAATTCCTCGATTTCTCCGCCGCCCGCGGAAACAACCTGCGTCAGATCCCCGGCCTGGACGCAGGCTGCAAATGGTGTCTGTGCACCGCGCGGTGGAAGGAGGCGATGGACGCGGCGAAGGGGAAGGATGATCCTGTTGTGCCCAAGTACGTTCCTGTCCATTCCTGGCGCTAGAATAGCAGTGTTTTGCGAGAGGGGGGGGGAGATGCTGATGCTGATTGGCAATGGTGTAGGGTCTTTCTACACGCAACGGACGAGTCGGCGCTGCAGAACGGTATCTTGCTGGATGTGTTGAAGAAGTATGCGGCTGCTCCTGAGGCGTCCGGGGGAGGTGGGGCGTTGGATAAGAATGCGCCGATTAGTCCGTCGGCGGGTGGGGGGATCGCGAGGGAGACGCATTGAGGGGGTTTGTTGCTAGGTTGGAATGGTGTGGTGGGAGGGGTTGAAATGGGGTGGTTGATATTGTATCGTTTGGATGATTTGTATAGGGTTCAGGAATTGGTGGTAGGAAAAGTGGATTTTCAGCTCGAGCATGTTGCGAGGAAATCTGGAGGCATATGTGACTGATGCTACAGAGGGTTCTGAAGTAGCCGTGATCACACCTTTCATTCTCGTTGAATTCCTCGCTAGTAGTCACTATGCGAGAAAGCCTGAGATAATAAGGGCGTGAATGGATACTACAAGAAATCGACCCATGCACTAGGATCACATGTACTCCTCCCACGTTCACTCAAGCCCAGCTCCAAAGCTTGAAAAAAACTGTAGGAGAAGTAACGATCCCCACTCCTATGTACCATATCAACCCAACCCAACCCAATCCACCCATCCAACGCCCAAACTCCCCGCCCCTTCCTCCCTCTCCCACCCCCTCTGCGCTACCTCCACCCCCTCTCAACCCTCCCCACCCATCATTCATTTATACCCCATCCCCCCCTGCGCCCCCGGATTCCCTCCCAGCCCTCCAGGCCCCTGAGGCGGATACCCAGGCGGCGGCGGCCCTCCTCCCGCACCACTACCAGCAATCATATTCCCCGCGCCCGGATGCTGCGATTGCACGTCTGGTCGATTGCTATTGCGTTTTGAGCCGGATATCAGCCTTTGCTCTCTTCTCTCAATCTCTGGTGTAGGATAGGATAGGATACGGTTTGTAAGCAATGATGCGAGGAAGTGTGAATAAGGAAGAAGAGAGGGATAGGGAAAGGGAAGGGAGGGAAAGAAAGGAACGAGAGTAATGCATACCTCAGATCCTGTCTAAAATGACAGATCGGACACGCCACCTCTTTATACTTATGTGTCGCGAGCGGGATCAGTGGCTATTCCGTCCATCCCAACCATCTCGTTAGCTACAGGACTCCATAGTTCCTATTCTAATTCCTGTCTGTCGCCGTGCTAGATATGCTGGGCGGATATGATAGGGAGGTATACGTACGAGAAAACACACTGTGAAAAAGGGCCATCGGGTTATACATGTCGCGGACCAATTCCCACCTGTGATGTAATAATCGCTTTCCGTTAGCTATCCTTCTTACAGTTTCCCAATAAGCTTGCACGGTTTCGCAGACGGGGATGTGGGGAGAGGAGTTCGTACAATTATGACACTGCGCCGTCACGCCCTCGTAGCCTTCGAGCTGGCTTGTGAATTCTGAACGAACGGGGGGGTTAGCTTGTTTTCTGCGCTTGGCTGGGGTTGGCTTTGGTTTGGGGGTTTTTGAGGGGGAAGGGTGGTACCGTGGGTGCCGAAGGTGATGCAGAATGCCATGGTTTAGTGAGTGGGTGTGTAGGTGGGTCCGTGGGTGATTGTACCGCGATGGTAAAGGATTGAAGTAGAGGGATGAGTGAGGCGGTAGTGAAGGAGCTTTTGGATTAACAATTGTTTGTTTGGTGAGGCGATGCTGCGATTCATGGAGTAGGATATGGATAAGGTAGCTTTGGAGCTCTTGGCAGAGGCGTTGTGCAATGACGCGGCTGATTGCATAAATCTTATGCATACATATATTCTATCCACGCCTCAAAATCAAAGAAGATTATACATCCCTATCTTGTCTACACTACATCCAAGATAATACCGACCCTTCCATATCACGTAAAAGCTACACGTAGTATACTCTACTGCTTCACCGTAAGTAGGCAGAATTAGTGCTCTCATCGAGATTTTTGGAGGTGTATTCGCCATTATTCTACCATAACGTAAGTTGGTACTAATCGCTATTGATTGACAATATATGTCTGGATAGCATGGTTTCAGTACAAGGCAGCTGGCTGTACAGGACTTCTCTGGAGCACTTAAACCTCAAATTGGAATGGTAAAGTACACTACATGCTGGGCAGGACTCCCCTTCGGCTCGCGAGCGAAGCTTGTCTGAATGGCGACGTTTGGTCTCTTGAATGAATACTTCAATCGTTGTCGAGGAGTACGAACAGCAAAGTACTGCATCCAGCCACGATCGTAGACTCGATCAATGAGTAGCATAGGCCTCAGCAGCCGGAAATACTGTGGCAATCATCGTTGGGAACATGTATCACAAAGTACACATCCGATTTCAATTTATTCGATTGAATCATAAAGTTAATCTTCTCTATGTGCGCGTTGGCCACGAAGACTCATATGGATACGATCCGAGGACATCGACCCATCAAGATTATGATATTAGGTATGGCCAGTGACATACTCCAAGGGCCTCCTAAGGGCATTATGATGGGAGGACACAGCTGATGATATTACATGGAAGATCCAAACTCCACGCATACAACTGCAATGACAATGGTGACTGGAGTAGCCGATAAGGCCCAGAATATCGCGAACATCTTCGACCAGTCCGTAAAACTATCGGCGATCCCTCCGCTCTGAATGCGCATGATCTCGTCTGCATACCCGTAGCCGAGAAGAAGGGCACAGGGCGGGATCGCACAGAATATTGGTAGCCATAGCTTCGAGATCTGCTCCCGTCGCTTGAGTATATCGGCGGAAGATGTGTGTGGGATACGGTGAAGGTGAGGTGATTCGACGTGGGCCATCGGGCGTTGGAGCTTATCCGGACGACCCTGAACGCGACCACGCTGCTTTTGGGAATCGTCTAAGAGACGCATGCTACCGTACACAGGGTGCATAAGTACAGGTGACGCGACGTCGCTATAGACGACGCCATCGTGTAGGGTTGAGCAAGGCGTTGTGGATACAAAGGCTTGACTGTTCTCTGTGTAATCTGTTCGATATTCGCAGTCAGCAGAAGCATTCAATGTGGGCTTCAATGTGTGACAGTACAGCAGAACATAGATTGAACGGTGAGCAGAGCGTGAAAGGGCGCATCCTAAGGAACGTACCTTGATCACCATGCCGCTCCCCCACTGTTTTTGGATGCTGGCTGTCCTCAGATTCCGCATCATCGAACGCCGAGTGATTTGACGAGAGATTGACCATGGTACTTGGCATTTTGTGGCCACGTGGACCTGGCGATGGGAGAGCTGGAGCTTTGATCGTTGAAGGCGATGCAATGACTTTACTGTTGCTCTCACTGGATGATCCGTGTGGACGTTGCTTTGGTGGACCGTCGAGATTGAGGGCTCGGGCCTTAGAGGTCAGTCCTGCCTGAAATTCGGACGCTGCCGAACGATAGTCAGTTGGAGATTGAGCTACAGAAGAGTTGATCGACGAGGCGTCGGGGGTTGCAACATTTCCTGTTATATTCTGGTAGATAGGATTCCGAATAACAGAAGTTAAACTTGATGAGGCCTCAAGTATTGCGAGAGGAGCAGGTGTTTGCGGATGGGGGGGAGTGTGGAGCCTGGAGGCAACGCTCGTTGGGAACTCGGGCATTTTCAACAGGTGTGCTTGTCGAAGGGGTGTTCGTGGTGACTCGGCACTGATTGGTAGGAGGCGCCCTGAATTCACACTGGGCACCGGACTACTCGAGAGTAGGTCTCTAGGGCTGCTTGCACCTGCCAAGCTGCTCCCAACTTCTCGGGCTCCAGTCCCTTGAGGAGTTCCAGTGAGATTTCCATTGCTGTTCAAAACCGTGACCTTTGCAAAACTTCCACTGCGAAGGGGAAGCGACGGCTCTTCGCCAGAAGCATTCTCACTCACGGTGCTCAACCATACAGATGACCCCCGCGATGGCTCTTTGGAAGCGGTTTCTTGCTTGGCTTGGTTGACCACCTCTCCCTGAGCATCATCCATGTTTTGACGGTTACGAGAATCGTTGATGGACCCATACGAATCTATCAACTTGTCAAAGCCACCAGTGCTACTCGACTTTACCGACATCCGCTTCTGCAATACTTGGTGCGCCAGGTTTGCGTTGTGTTCAACATTGTCAGTAGAGTCATCCCTTAATTTAATGACTGGAGGCGATGATATGAAAGGATTGAGGTGTCTTTCAGCCATCGGGACTGGGTGCTGGTAATTGCGACCTTCTCCAAAATCATCTTGGGGAACATTGGTTGTATCGCCTGAGCGGTCATCCTTCACAATCACGAACGCTTGGTGACGCCGGGGCAGTTCAGGATGCTGTGAGGTTCCTAATTTGCGAAGTCTACCGGTATTGGGCTCGGTCACGGAGACATCACCGGGATCCGAGTTATCTGCAAGACTGCTACCCGTCTCAGTGTCGACAGCATCATTGGTGAGGCCACGCATATTGCTTTTCATGTCGGATACTGTCTCCCAATCTTCTACCCCCGAGCCTGGAGCATACGATTGTGCGAGGCCCTCACTTTTCTGCGATTGGTGTGATGATATGGTCCTTCTCCCAAAGAGAAGGGGGGGTGTTGGGCTTCTAAATTGAGAAGACGATGAGCATTCCTTGTACGAGGCTACTCTCCCGCCATGACTAGATATGGCTGCGATAAAATGATCGGCGCTCATGGATGACGAGGTTTGACTACTGCCAGGATCAAGTTTTGTAAGCCGCTGACCGAGGGGCCGAAGAGGCAGTAGATTTTGCTCAGCTACGGGTTGGCCATCTTCACGGACTTGAACAGGAATATTAGCCCGGCTGCTCTCCTGGCTAAGACTCCAGATGCTCTGTCCGCTTCTACTCATCTCTTCAAGCGATTGCATGGTCGCTTGAAGCTCTGCTGCGATCTCTCCCTCAGACATTGGTCGGAAGCCGCTATTATCAATAACAATGGAGTAATGTGAACCGGAAGCGCTTTGAAAACTGCGGGTGGATCGGGTTTCAATGTTTCCCTCCAGTGTGGTGATATCAATGATGGGCTCATCAGAGTTAAGAAAGTTCGAGCCAGACGAGGAGGCTGATGAACCTGGATGTAGTTGAAGAGTCCTCATCACTTGCTCCGAGTTTCCGGCTGATTGAGAGGAAGGATTTTCGATATTGGCGGATAAGGATTCGGAAGAGAAAGCTGATTGGGCTGTATACGGTAGGTCGACAGCATTGACGACATACCGAGGACGATCTACTAATTTGGCGGACTCTATCAAGGCACCGGCGTTGCGAAAAGAGTGAGAAATTAGGTCGGCATCCCGTCTTTGATCATCTGAAAGCGGAGGGGTGCAAGCGGGACTAATGGGTTCGTCTGAGAACCGTTCTGGGACCAAGACACCTGTAGATATGGTTGAATGCCCATACTGGTCAGTGGTTAGAGACCGCCTACCCTCTATCTCTGTGATCGATTCGTGTGCTCCAACATTTTCCCGTGGATTGAGATTAGATCTTTCCGGAGTGGTTGGGCTACTTCTTTCAACCACCCGCAGTACATCATCATACCGATCCGGAGAGACTGGTATTTGGTGTTGAGAGAATTCCGAGTCCGAATATGAGGGCCTTGAAACGGCACGCGTGGTCGTAGTGTCTGCAGGGATAAACTGGTTGGGAAGCTCGTCATCTGATTTAGCAGACAGTAGCGATGATGACCGATTGGTGGTTTGAGACGATTCACGCCACGGGCTTTGTGCCTTATGATGGACTATGAACCTATATGAACCCAGGGACGATGCTGTGTTTGTGGGATCGGGTACTCACGAATATTGACCGTTGCAGGCAGTGCTGTATGGATGTGGCCGAGCTCCGGATCATTAACATCATACTCCTCCTTCCTTGTTTCTTTCCTCTGTCTATGGAAAAGACTTTTCAAACTTGACATCTTGTCCGTTGTACGCGTCCAGACGCGATCTGGAATTGTGTCTGGGATGTTTTACCTCTACTTTGGCAGGAATGACCGACAGTCAACACAGTCGACTTTAAAGCTGAGGCATGAAGCTCCTGCTCTGATGTATCCGCAAGACTGTAGAATGCAGTAGCTAAATTGATGCGTGTTGATCGCACTAGCATGAACACCGGATTTACTGAACGTAAGCCGTGGGTCACTAGCGCATTTAGATGGATCAATGTATTCGAGAAGGATACGAACATACTTCGGTGAGCCTCATTAGGCCAACATATCCTATCTGGTGAGTAGTAAGATTATTGTGCTGGTCAGGCAATGCATGGAACTCAGTTCGGCAAGACTTCGTTGAGAGCGCGACCAAGGCAGCTGTCTGAAATCAATCGCAAGATCCGAGTATTCTTAAGCTATTACACCAAGGTCCCACTGTTCGCTACACTCTGACAAAAATGACACAGCCAATGAAGAGGAAAAGATGGAATGTGGCGGTAGTCGGGCGGGTAGTAAAGATGGAATTTTGACGTGTTGATCTTTTCTATCACGTACCTTGACTTCAATTCCGCAGGCTGCATGAGCATTGCAAAACAAATGCCCCAGAATGCTACTATGATTTTCACTTTATGACCTTAGTGTACCTGAGGACGGAAGCCGTAACCCCACGTCTGGAGATCTAGGGATTTTGGATTATGCTGAGGCTATCTTGAGGGGTAAGTAGATTGACGATGTTGCGATGGTAGAAAACCGTCCGCGGCACAGATTGACTAGGGCTTCGGCAATGTATAGCAATGTGCTAGCTGTTTCCCATATCATCCTCACTCAGCCACAACATGACAAGTAAGTCTGACCCTTATCTATGCGTACCGAAGCTACAGAAGAAATATCAGATGTGTTTATACAGGATACAGTAACATGCCTGAGATTTCTCTATACTGCTTTGTTGTCCATTATCGGTTTCGACATTAAGTTCGTGAATTGGCCAACATGGTTGATGTCCCGAAGGGCAGCTAGATCATGAATTGTGATTTCTGTCTCAACAAACTGCATAAATCCATTTCTTCAACATCGTTCTTGAGGCGTGTCCACTGACTTGAAACGAAGAGGGCCAAAGTGAAAATTTGCGGTTGGAAATGGTTAGGTCCGCTAATCTGCCTTTTCATCCACTTCGGATTTATTGATAGCAACCATCTGCTCTCTGCACTGAAGATCTGCTGATACTCGGGGGAGGCGAGCAGGCGTTGGCCGCGGTCAGCATACGTTCAAGCACTCGTTTCAGACAAGATCACAAGTTCAGAAGCTTTGATCTGGGGTCATCAATGCTGGTCACTGCAAGCGACACGGAGAACGCCCAAGGCAAGGTATCGCAGGAAAGATGCCAAGAGACGAACAGCAGACGACCCTGATACGAAGAAGATTAGGGACACTCGATCTGCCGCACGATCCCTCCATCCACTTTAGCCAGCCTGGACATGAGAGATGGGTGATGGAGACGGGACGTCGTAGAAGGAAAATGAAACTTTTGCTGAAGAATGCCGAGTCTTGGCAGTCCACGTGCTCTTCCCCCAATGAAGCACACCGTCAAAGTGGATCAACAAAGAAGACTGTGGAAGATTTGATATACTAAAAAAAAAAAAAAAAAAAAAAAAAAAATATATAGGCATTTTATAGACTGGTGAACCATTAACCGTCTCAGGTTAGGGGAGTCCCCCGGTCCTTGTCTTTTACATCTATTGCCATGGATGTACCGGTAGCTAATAAGGTAGCTATCCTAGTCCTGTTACACCAATTCTGACTACTAGTAGCTACTCTAAGAGTACGAATCTGACGGCCCGTAGGTCTTTTTTAAAGAAGGAGTACTCCCACGGTATCCTACTCTATAGAGGGAGACTAATTATCGAGAGCTTACTTAGCATAATCCCTAGCTCTTTATAGAGTCTTTTTAGCCCTCTAGTTAAGACCTAAAGAACTTCGCTTATACCAGCTCTATTCTATAAATCAAGTTATATAGTAGACCTACTCGTAGTCTTACTCTTAGTAAACTAACGAGTGTCGTACTAACGTGCCCCGGACTCAATGATAATGCCCCTGTAGGATTTGAACCCACGCAGTAGCTGTATCTAGTACAGGTCTACTGTACCAATAGCAGTGTTTGTCAAACACCGCCGTTGGGCCGATTTGATATACTAAGGTACCTTATTGTCCACGGGAGGTGAATACAGTGAGGATTTGGGCAGGTGAAGGTCACGCTGTGCCTTGCTTCACCGGAAGTCTACCTAACATGCGGATCTCTGCCGGAAGTACCCCAGGGCTGTGATTCTTGTGCCATTCGGCTTCCAATAGCAATAACCCTGCCGGAGTCAACCAATAGCCTTGAGACGATCGTCAAGATCAGTAGCCAAGAGGATCGTCCAAGCACGCTGATACCAAAGCACTTTATGATGAAGAATGATGCTTGCAAGATTAGCCCACTACAGAAGATATTTCTCGACATCCCCATCGCAGATGAGACCTTCCTGTTGGGTGCAAGTCATCCGGCTGCTTCGAATGCAGGTAGTGACTATTGGAAGAGCTTCGCCACCAGCTCACCACGATCGCGCGGACCTTCAGGAATGTTATGCAGCTGCAATGAAGTAATTGTTTACTTGTGGATAGTGTCAACGTTCTCACAGCTCGTGTGTGGAAGCCGCAGGATCGGTGTAGTTCTGAGGCTGGTATATCCCAGGATCTAAGACGGGGATGTGGGAGCTGCTTGCGTTTCATCCGAGGATTCCTAGTCCTAAGCTCAATGTTGGACTACCTATAGCCATTGCAAATAGTACAATGAAACTTTGGATACTGCATACGAGTATGAAGCTGCGTATGAGACTCGATGGGTTTCCAAGTGTGGCTTCTCCGCCAAGCCCAAACGCTAACCTCATCTGACTTTTGGTTCTGGGATATATAGGTAATGATAAATGTTCTCTCTCGGAATTTCAATTGGGATCATTGATAGCTAGGTACTGTGGAATAATACATATTCTACCATCTCGTCATCTCCATTGGGGAATATACGTCGCGCGGTCTTTGACTCGTAACATCCATGCGTAAGTACATGTACAGTACTATGAGATGTCGTCGCCATGCTTCATAGTCCCAATCCCACCAGGTCCAATCCAAAACGCCTTCGCAATGCAATTGAAATCGTCGAAGGACTCAATGCCGTTTGTATTTCTGTTTCAAAGTCAGCACCTATAAACCAGAGAATGGCAACAAGCATGAAATTTACATCTTCGATCCTTCGCCGGTTTCCAGGGTCTAGGCTGTTCGTCGCCCCCATTAAAGTCTGGCCGACGGCCTTGCTGACACCCATGGCAGGTCTAAGGATAACGGTGGGAGCGCCTCTAAGAACCGCCTTGGCCGCTCCCCCCGCCGTTCCGCTCTCCATGATCTCCCCAGGGATTGCTACGATGGCATCTTTGGCTGTAAGTAGATCTCGCTCAAGGCTGGCATACGCGCCCCGAAGGCCTTGCACGACGCCTATTGGCTGATCAGCGTAGAGGCTGATGTGCTTCTTCTCCTCTTCATCTAGTTCGGCATCCTCCCAGCCGCCGGACACGTCTGATCGATCAGTGGAGGGCTGAGCCAATAGATCTTCAGCGCCTTGTAGCACGGTCTGGGCCCCAATTGCGAGCTTAGCTCCCAGCTTGACCAGTTCACCCGTCGTAGTCCGGGCAAAAGCCACGGCCCCTTTCTGAAGACTTCGGACGACCCTGCCATCCTTCCGATACTCTCGAACTGGTATAGTGACCAGGTCCCGCACCCCACCTCCGACATTGACAAGAGATCGCACAGGTGCCAGACCTGCAAGAATGCCAGGAAGCTGATGACGTTTGATATCTGGCATCCAGATGTCATTGAGCATGATTCCGACCTTGTCGAACCCCGAGATACCACCCCGAAGGATGACGTGGCGGAGTACCATATCTGCTCGGTCCAGAATGAAAAAGTTCATGAACTCAGTAGTATGGCCAGATCGGATTCCAGCGTAATCGACTCGCTTCGGTTTGAAATCCAGTTTGACCTGGATAGAATTGATCTCTACGCGCTGAAAGAACGGAGGTTCCGGTTTCGGGGCCTGAATCAAAACAGTGTCATCCTTGAACTCGAAGAACCGAGTCAGAAAGTCGAGAGCGTCTTGATCGACATGAAGTCGAAGAGGCAATACTGTTGCCTGTTCAACGGTTAGCCTTGTAAATGAAGAGTAACCTAGGACTTACCTTCATTACGATCTCAGATGCTGCAAGATCGGGTACAGGCTTGACATTCAAGATTTCAATATGGATCATGCTCGTTCCGCTTTCCCTCTCTCCTGCATCATGCATGTAAGTGGCAAATTTCTTCCAGGTTGATGTCGGCACGTGGTCAAAAATTTCGAGGTCTTGAATTCTGACATCAATCGAACTTTGTATTTCACCTGAATTTGGTGGAGATACCACCACATCAGCAGAAATCCCTTTGAGCTCGAAAGTCATTTTATGATTTTGACTTCGTTTTAGTCGCAGCTTCCTGCTGTATGGACGTGGTACGTGGCCTTGTCGGCTGGGAGAGCCTGAAGCTGTTGATGTAGCATTGCTTTCCGGCTCGCTTACGAGATCATCGAGGTTACGGTTCACCTGGCGGGTCAGCTCTCTAGGGTCTCGATTGGATGGTATGCCGATGTATATTGAGTTGAAAAGAAAGTCACCAATTACAGATTCTTCCTCTTCTTCAGGGTCGAGAGACTTTCGTTTATCATTGCGGGACGCACGCTCTATCGCTTTGGTTTGAACTGCGTCAACAGCCTTGCTGATGGTATCTCTTGTGTGTTGCCAATCGTAACCATCGAAAAGGTTCCAAATGAAGTGCACATCGCGCACACGGACTCGTAGTGGACTGGTTCGCAGCGTGTTATTGCCACTCAGCCCTTTTGTATCGGGAACGGTGACAGCTGAGCTAAGTCCAAAATGACCTTCTTGGAAATCAAGTGGTTCATTTCCAGGAGCGACTTCCGCCTGATCCTCAAAGCTCTCCAAGATAATTTTGTCCCCAATCTCCCGTATCATTGAAGGGCTTGCCAAAGAGTCAAGGTCGTCCTCAAGCATACTATTTGCAATCTCATCGTACATTACGTCAGGTTCAGGATTGTAGAAGCTGGTTACAAATTCAAGACTCTGGGGAACTTCATCGTCCATCATGTCACCTTCATCAAGCCTCAATGAGGACTCATCAACTTCGAGGTTGGTTCTAGTTGTCGCGAAGACGTCTCCAGTGAAGGATGCAAGCATGTCTTCAATTGGAATGACTTCTGTTCTGTATTTGAGCTCAGTAGACGGCGGCTTTGGTGGGCTCAAACCACTCAATATACTTTGTATTGTCTGTGTGGAGTCTGCACAAGTTTCAAGTACGAAGAGATCGTCTCTAATGTCGATTTCAATTGCTTTGTTGGGCTCGGCCTCTAATTCGATAACCCGAATTGTAGCTTTTGCCGCTGAGATCGTGCCAACGGAGACGTAGCCTATGTCTAAGAAAGACTCAACCTGAGTGTGGGTATGAAGCGCCTTCTGAGCCACAGCCTTGCCGATAGTGGGGGTGATATTTTCCACGTTATCCACCACCATGATCGAGGCTTTCCTAACCTCGAGGACAGCACTGGATTCTTTATCGCTGGGCATGGCACCTAGGAACTGAGTATCTGTAAGGATGATAAGACCTCTGGCCAATGACTTGCGTGGATTGAGCCCGATAATTGAGTCGGTAAAGGATATATCAAATCTCAGCATCTTCGATGTTGGCATGGATTTGTCACTGCTTTCGGAGTTCTGTTTTGAAAGCTTGGGTGGGGAAGCATTGATATTTTGACGACTCGTAAGGGTTGCCACAGAATTAACCATCTCAGCAACCATCAATTCTGTTACAGCAGACTCCTCCAAGCCCATGATCGCTATCGCTGTCGAAACATGATATTCAATGCGAAGACAATGAAACTTGATCTTCGCCGTAGGCTCCATTGCGTTACCAACAAACCTGACCATGACGGCGGGCAGCTGCGAGTTACTGGCAACCTCGACGGGAAGTGCTTCCCCCAGTAATTGTTCTGTATCGTTCCGATGGAGGTCTACACTTTTGATGCTCAGAGTCGTTAGGCTGGGAAAGGTGACATGAGCCCCTTCCATGTTCTTACAAGTCAAGCGGGCCACGCCGAAATTGCTATTGACAGTAATCGCAAGCCGAAGATCTTTCACGGATCCGAGGATCAACACACCTGCCCGATCGTCCTCAGGGAGGTATTTGGTCACCGTAGAAAGCTTCTTGAAGTCCTCGGACAACGTTGCGAAGCAACGCAGATCGCGGAGGTTTGTAATGTTACCATCGAGCTTTTCGATTGATGTACGGACTACAGCACCTTGTTTGCGTTGAAGGAAAAGTCTATCCAGGAGGATGTCATCATCGCGTGCATCCTTCTCTTTGGAGGGGGAGAGAAGCTCTAGCAGTCTTGTCAAGTCGACCTCCTGGGGAGTGGGCAGATATTCAATCCTGAGATTCGTGACCTTCATCGTGATCGTGGGCTCGGAAGATGTCTGCTTCGAATATGGTCCGCTGAATCTGAGACGATCTACCTGTAAGCCTAAACCTTCCGACCGGGTAACGAGCTTCATTGCAGTAGTTTCGAAATGCAATGATGATTGTGTGCCTTTGACGTCAAACACAAGGCCTTCAATTCTTGCTGTTACTTTGCTTGGATGTCGGACCATTTCAGCTCTTGTTGGCCTGTTTGATTGTCGGCTTTCGAAATGCGCCCCACGGATAGGTTTGCTGGGTCGAGGGGTTTTGGACTTAGCATCAACAATGGTCATAGTTGACATCATCGAACTACCGAGGCCGAGCATGCTGCTGAAGCCGCCGAACCAGCTGAATGTCTCATCAAGTCGCCGTAGGTCTAAGGTCAGGTGCACGGGAAGCGTTCTCAACTCATATTTATGTGATTGGCCGCTTCGCGTAATGTTCAAAATCACATCTTTGCCAACAGGAGAGAGTACGTCACGCGAAGAGTGCCTCATCTTCAAGTCAGAGTTGAAGCAGAGAATGTTGTCTGAACGATATCCGAAAGAGAGCTTGCCTACAGATATTGTAGTGGTGCTTGTCAAAGGTGGTGCTCTAGAATTGATGGCCGTGAGATTTTCCATACTAGCCCTCAGTAAAATTTCCGAGTCCACGGAGAACGATTGTGCGTCTTGTTCTGCGGGTACATGCCGAGCGATGGAGACGGGCTTTCCTTTGACAGCATCGAGGAATTTCCAGCTTACATTTTTGACTGTGAGCTGCCATTCACTGTACTTGCTAACACGAGAACTTGTAATCGTTCTAATTTTAGGATTGGGAGGGCGTGGACTGAGCGAAGTATTTACTTGCTGCGATAACAGAATCAGCATTCTTGTAAGACCCATGTCCATCAGAACTTGGATATTCAGGATTTCAATCCAACATTTGCCCTCTTGTGGGTTCTCCAGCAACCTCGGAGACTCGGACGAGATACTACTAATGCTGGCTGTGTTAGACTCAAAGACATCCTCAAACCCCCCAGGCATGTTTTTATCACTTTTGCGGTGACGCTGGCTGTAGTCCTTGCGGGGCAATTCCAGTGGACTTGGGCTCAGCGAAACTATAACTACTATAGTGCTAACCGTGATGATCTGTTTGACAATACTGAACGAGCTGTTGAGGTTCGTCGACGAAGTCTCCGAGCCTGGAAGTTCAGCACTTCCCTTTCTTGCCGGTGTCGCGGACGGTTTGTTCTCCAATTCTATGTCAGTGGCCGGATCGGTAGAGTGAATATCGCTACTCCTAGCTGATTGAAGCGCGGAAACCTTATGATTACAGCGGATATGTTTTGGAAGGTCCTTACGGACCGGTTCGCTCTCGGATCTGTAGGCCTGGTACAGAGGCTCAAGGCCAGACTCATGGACAATCGCAGGTTCCGTACTAGTATGAGTTGTCAAATCCTTGCCCTCGTCCTCAGAGGTAGAGGAGGCCCAATCTCTGTGAAGTGTGGTATCCTCGTCTGCTGTAGCAGAGGTCTGGCTGATGGCACTCATGTACATGCTAGCTTCCTCGTGAGTGAAGATACTGGACTGTGCAAGATTCTCTGAGGCAGGTAATGAGTGGTCACTGCCCAGATACGGAGGTTCTGAGACTTTGCCAATCTCTGTTCTTGTGGCTGAATGGCTGCTCAGGACTTGCCGCTCCTGGAGGCCTAAACGGTGATGAACATCAGTGGTGTCCTCCGGTGGCGAAGCGGTATCAAAATCGCCGAAGCTGGCTGGTGGGTTCCTCTGGCCATTGTATCGTCGCCTGCTATATTGATGATTTGATTCGACGGAAGATTGAGATCGGCTCATATAGCTAGCATAATCATTGTACCGTGAAGATTCTGGGATGATTCCAGAGTCTCCTATGGGCTCTTCGCTAATCTGTGTTCCCTGTCCACTAGAGTGCATTGAGTCGGCGAGCATACTATAATGATAGTCATCGCCAACTTGTTGTGGGATTATTGAGTGTTCTGTCCGGTCCTCCGTACTCTCGGGAACGGGCAGCTTCTCACTGCGACTACGCACATTTGATGTTTCTAGACTTTGTGGGAACAGGTCTTCATGTGAATCGGCGCGGGAGATTGCAGCCAGGCTTGTTTTGCTATGAAACGTGGCCAAATGACTAGCTTGAGTTGTCTCTGGAGAGGACGGTGCGGTCGAACGAGCAAGGCTTGAGAATACGGAAGCTTCAGAAATCACCATAGCTTCTATATTGCTGAATGTGATACGGCGGGTATATTGCGTACTGAAGCTGGGATTTTCCTTGCTATCAACTCCTTTCCCCTTTAGCTCCGAAGCCGTCGCACCATCGACTTGGATGCTGTCAACACCTAGTCGAAACGTCACCTCTTCCCATCGATCAGAGGCATCACTACAAGATGATGATTCAGAAGGTCTGTCCAATTTCAGAATAATGTCCAATTCGACCTTCCGAACCTTCAACCGGATACGGTCTCCTACACCTTTGAGGAAATCCGCCAGGAACGATGGCAACGAAAGATTGTTGCCAATTCCGACGGCAGGTCTCTCGTCTCCATCTTCGCTACTCATCTGCGACTGGCCTAAATCCTGGGGATCTATAATGGACGTCTGTAACCCTGCATCCCCTTCAATCGATTCGACGTACTCGGTCTGTAGAAAGGATTTGGCCAGGTCAACAGGAGTTGGGATAGGCCCGGGAACTTGGTCATCATCTTCGCTCGGAAGGCGAGCCCCACCAGGGTCATGTAGGTGGAACTGATGCTGACTTGGCTTGTGTTTTTGCGAGGCCCTCGCGAGTTTCTCCGAGCGAAACTTATGGACCTTGGGTCGAACATCCTGGCCAGGCTCTTGGCCATCAAGGTTGGCGTTGACACACACCTTAATTCCATTGAGTTCTACCAGTATTCCACTATTGTACAGGTCTGCGGGAACCGTAAGCCGTAGAGAAGATATCCGAGCGGAAACAATCGCCAGGACTGGGGGTAGCTTGAGTAAAGCAGCAAATTTCTGGATGAATAGTTTAGCAACTCTTTCACAACGAGGCCAGGTCAATCGTTCTCTGCTTAGGCAGAAGGGGTTAATTCACCTACAGTCGTATGTACATCAACTTCCCTCAATTCCACAGTGCTTTGCCTGCCCCAGCCTATATCTAAGTTATCAAGATCCAAAGCGTCCGTATCTAGGAGCTCAATCTGAGACAGAGCATAGCGCAAAATCCTCTTCTGGAGATAAGATGGCAGAAAGTAAGACATGGGGACCGGGTCTCGCCACAAGCAAAGGGTTGCTATCGGAATCTCATAGCCGTGACGTCCCCAAAACTTATACAGTCTTCCTCATCGGTCCGAGGATGCGCATGTAAGGGAAGATGTTGAAGTGGTACAGACCCTGGCGGCCCTGACTCAAACCGAGCAGTGTTGATCATCAGCATCTTTGAACCGGAATAGATCGGCCAGTTGTGTCCGAGTAGGAGGGTGACGAAGAAGGCTATATACGAGATCTTGTGCTGTCGCGGCGAATGATCTCGGACGTCACACTAAGGTAGTGGGGGATCGTGTCATATCTCTATCGAAAGCTGCACAGGACTGTTCTACCTCGTACGGCTAGAATAGTTGCTGAACTAGCGCCTCGCGTGCCTCAGTGCATTTAGCGTGTGCAAGACCGTTGAGAAAGGTGTTGAATGATATGATGATCAATGAGTCATCTGCACGTGATTTGGGTATAGTATAATAGTATTATGATAACTAAATAGATAGATATAGCTATATAGAATGGAATAACCATTACGAGAAATCTCTATTAGTCTACTAAGGCCCCCTAACTAGTCCTAATTAGTAACTACTAAGGCTAACCTAGCCTAAATTCTAATACTCCCTCTTAGATTAGTAATAATAAGGTAGTATCCCTATTATTAACTACTATATCTAAATACCCTTATACTTTACCTAGAGCTAGTCCTAACTATTATCTAGCTAGGCTGAAGTTAATAGGATTAAAAGGTTTTATAAGGGGGTTTATATATTAAGCTTTAATATTAACCTATTTGAGATAGATTTCTTTAATTTTAAAAACTAGTTAGTAAATTAAATAGTATCTTATTTAGATATATTTTATAGTAGTATAATTAATTAGGTTAGTAGTTAATTTTATAACTACCTAGTTATTAATACTTAGGAGTACTAGTACTACTCCCTTATTATACCCTAGCTCTTTAAGTATAAGGCCTAGATATAAAGCTTCTTTATATACCTCTATTATAATAATATATTTAGACTTATATATAAATATTACTACTAGCTTTTATAATTTAAATTACTAGGTAATAGGGCTATTAAATAGTTTATAAATATATACTCTAATAGAGTAAGATATCTTATAATTATTATAATAGGACGCGTTAGTAAAACCTACTAGACTATTATTCTTACCTAGTTAGTAGATTAGGCTATTATTAATTATCTTAGCTAGGTAATATAATACCCTTTTTACTATATTTATATATTATAGAGAAGGGTTATAGAGAGAATAACTTAGGGTATTAATAGTATAAGTAATATCAGGCCTAATTATAATACTTAACTAATTAAGTACTCTTATAAGGGATTAATAAGCCTCCCTATTAGATAAGGGAGTTATATAACTATTAGGGGTAATAGTAATATATATCTATTTTATAAGTAACTTTACTAGTAAATAATTCTCTATATTAAGCTATCTTAATAATTATATAATATATTTTATCTAATTAACTTAAATAGACTATTTATCTAGATTCCTAATAATATTTATACTTAGATAGTCTTTTAAATCTCTTATATACTTAAAGTTAAACCTCTTATTAAGTTTATTTTTTATATAGGTAATTAGGTCCTAATTATATATCATAAATAGTAAGTTATTAATATATACTATAATAATAACTTTTATCATAGGGTTAATAAATATATAATAATTATACTTAAGGTAATTAAATCCTAGCGACTTAAGTACCTTATAAAGGGTCTTATACTATTTATAAGATACTTACTTAAGGCTATATAAAGCCTTATTTAGTTAATAGGTATATCCTTATTAGCTATTAATAAAGTAATATAATTACTCTACCTAGATTTCTTCCTAAATAAGTAATTCTAGGAATATTATAATAATATCTAAATACTTAATAACTAGCCTATACTTAATAATTAGGGTAAGAAGAAGATATTATAATAATACCTTTAGGGTTAATAAGAAGGTCTTATTAAAATTAATCCCTTTAATTTAATAAAAGCCCTTAACTACTTACTAGGCCTTATACCTACTTATTTCGCCTATTAGCTTATATTTATAAGATAGGACCTATCTTCCTAGTAAGATATATACCTTCTAGGGTAGCCTATATAATATTTTCTATATCTCCTACTTAGTATAATTAGCTAATTCTTCTTTAGTAGTAGCGAGCTATTTCTTATTATTAAGCCCTTAGAGTACCTTATCTATTAATATTAGGTAGGGACGCTCTTTACTAATAATAATAATATAGGTAAGTATAGCCCTAAACCTCTTAAGGTTATTAGAAGACTTTAGGCCTCGCTATTAGGCTTAGGTATATATACGCCTTACGCGCCACCTTATAACCTACTTTAGGTAACCTTCCTTAGAAATATAAGGTAACGTCCTAGTAATAGGAGGCCTAGATTAAAAGCCTATACTTAGTAGATATATATCTTCCTAGCTATCCCCTATTATTCTTCTAAGTTCCTTAGAGATTAATTCTACTACTATAATAGGCCTACTACTTAATCTATTAGTAGACTTATACCTATTATTAAATCCTATAATATAACTCTATATCTTTTATTACTTAATACGCCGCTATAAAGCTAGCGGGTATAAGCCTTATAATTCTAATCTCTCTCCCTTTTTAAAGGAAAAAGCCTAGAGTTATTATTATATTAGGTTTACCCTATAATAATTAATAGGTTAAAAGTAATAACTAAGTAGAACTACTATTATATAAAATATTACTAGAACGCTATTATAATGCCTTAGTTAAAGGAGGACTCTTTACTCCTTTTACTCTAAATAAGCTAGAATAGCTATTAGAGGAGGCCTAGAATAAAAATTATTATCTTAAATAATAAAATAAATTAGTAATATTATTAACTTATAATAAAGTACTTTATAATCCTTAGATTTAGATTAATATTAATCTAGGAGTTTAAAATACTACTATCTTTATACTATCTTAATATACTTATATATATATACTTTACCTTAAAAGGATAAGACCCTATAAAGGATCCTTTAAAAGGGAGTACTTATATTAGTTTTATAAAGTTAATATTAAATTTATTATAAGTCTAAAGTATTTTACTATAAATAAGTCCTATATAACCTATTATATAAACTCCCTAGAAGGGGACCTTAAAGCTTAATAATATACCTATTTTAGGAGTTATAATCTTACTAATATTATATTTAAATCCTTTAAGAGGTTTCTACTTAACTTAATCGCGGATCTAGTAAGCTACTATCTCCTTACTTATAAGAAGTAGAAGTAGGTATATTAATATAATAATTAAAAGGTCTTAAATTTTAAGGCTTATTTAGAGGAGTTAAAGTCTTATTTACTATCTTTTAATAAGGAGTATAAGGCCTATATTTTCCTTATAAAGCTCTATAATAAGTTAAAGAATAAAATTCTTAGTACTAATACTATTATTAAGTAGTATAAAGAGATATTTACTTAGGCTATTATATTAGAGAATACTTTAGAATATAAATACTATATAAGTAGATTAAGTTCTTAAGGAAAATCTTAGGGTAGCTCTTAACTAAAATTAAAAGGCGGTAATAAGTCCTTAGAAGACTAGGTTATAAAGCCTAAGGGTTCTAATAGTAGTAGTAGTAAGTAGTCGCGCTTTAAGGATAATACCTTAAAAAGGAAGGCTAGGCCTAATATTAAGATAGATTCTATAATCTATTTTTATTATAATAAAGAAGGTTATATTAAACTAAATTATATTAATCTTAATAAGCCTTAGGCTTATTTTAATATTAATATAATATTAGTAAAAAAAGAACTAGCCCTTTAACTACCTTAAAAGAGGGGTAAGAAGACTAATTAATAAAGGTAATATTATTAATCTTTATAAAGGGTTAGGCGGAGTTATAAGGTAACTAGTATTAAGTTATAATACTTTTAGACTCTAGGTTATACCTAAACTTAATTTTATAAAAGTTTATAATTTAATAGGATCTAAAGCCTTATAAAGCTATCTTATTATAGGTATAAGTACTTAATAAAAGTAATATATATATTTATAAAGCCTACTAGTTATATTACCAATTATTAGATAGTTAGAGTTATAAAAAGGAGTATACTACTCTTTTTTATATAATAGATTAAAAGGGCCCTAATATTAATTTAGGTATACTAGGATTAAAATAATAGTATATACTATAAGATCTAGAGGTAGATTACTAGCGCTTTAAAGTTAATTTTAATATATTATAAGTTAATAAGCCCTAAGTATTTACTTAAAATATTAGGAAAGAGCTAAATATATTTATTATTATATACGCCGGTATAATATCTAGTAAATAAGAAGTCCCCTAAGTTCCTAAGGAATTAAAGGCCTTTACTAATATCTTTTCTAGTAAGAAAGCGGGTACCTTACCTATTTTTAAGGAGGGTAATTATACTATAAATCTTATAAAAGGTAAAGAACTACCTTATAAGCCGCTTTATAATTTATCTTAAATTAAGTTAGTAGAGCTATAACGCTACCTTAAGGATTCGCTTTAAAAGGGGATTATTCACTACTCTATTTTATTAGCTAGAGTACCTATTCTCTTTATATTAAAGAAGGATAGTAGGCTATGTTTATATATAAAATATAGGGGGTTAAATATTATAACTTTAAAGAATAGATACTTATTACCTCTTATTACTAAGATATTAAACTACTTATATAATTCTAAGGTTTTTATAAAGTTAGACTTAAAGGATACCTATTATTAGATCTATATTAAGGAAGGTAATAAATAGAAAACTACTTTTTAAACTTATTATAACTACTTTAAATATTTAATTATACCTTTTAAGCTTATTAATATACCGGCTATATTTTAAGCCTATATTAATAAGGCCTTAGTTAGTTTAATTAATATAACCTATATAGTATACCTAGATAATATCCTTATTTATAGCTCTAACCTAGCGGATTACTAGTAATATATTTAATAAGTATTAGAATAGTTATATTAGTTTTCCCTATATACTAATCTAAAAAAGTACTAATTTAGTACTAAAAGGGTTAAATTTTTAGGGTTTATTATCTTAATTAATAGTATTAAGATAGATCTAGAGTATATAATAATAATTAGGGACTAGCCTAAGCCTAAGACCTATTAAGATATATAAGTCTTTTTAAGCTTTATAAATTTTTATTATTAGTTTATTTATAGCTACTCTTATATAACTAAGCTACTTACTAGCCTACTTAAGGGTAGTAAGGATAGTAAGAAAATAGGTCCTTTAGATTAAATTATTACTACTAATAGAGTATTCTAATTATTATAAGATACCTTTATATTAGCGCTATTTCTATACTATTATAACCTTATAAAGGCCTTAAGGATAGAAATAGACGCCTTAAATTTTATTATAAGTACTATTCTATCTTAATAAGATAAGGATAGTAACTAGTAACCTATTATATTCTAGTCTTAGAAGATAACTAACTTAGAATAAAATTATAAAACTTATAATTAAGAGCTACTTACTATTATAGCGGTAATAAAATAGTAGTAATACTACCTAGAAGGAAGTACTTTTATAATTAAGGTATAAACTAATTATAATAACCTAAAAGGCTTTATAAAGTAAAAGGAATTAAACTTTAAATAAGCTAGATAGGCGCTTAAGCTTACTACCTATAACTTTAAGATATTCTATTACCTAGGGAAGTTAAACCCTACTAACGCGCCGTCTTACTAACCTAATTATAAGGGAAAATTACCTTTAAATATAAAGCTCTTACTAACGCTATAGAATAAGCTTACCTTATAAAAGGATAATAGTTTTAAAGAAATATAAGCTATTATTATAGTTATAACGCCTATATTTAAAATTATAGGTATTTAGGTTATTATCCCTAGAAAGGATATTATAGATATTCTAGACTTAACTTATAAGGATACTTAAAGGCTTATAAAGACCTTAATTTATAACTTATAAAAGTATAATAATTAGGTAAAGTCCTTTTTAGAAGCGCCTACTAAATAATATTACTATAGATATTCTAAGGCCTAGAGTTTAGACTCTAACGGGCTACTAACCTTTAAAGGTTATCTTTATATTCTAAGGGATTAAGCCCTATATAATAAACTAATTAATTACTATTATAATAATCTATTATTAGGATATTTTAGTACTAAGAAGATATATAATCTTCTTATATATAAATACTATTAAAACGGTAGTATAAAATAGGTTACTAAGTATTATTAAACTTATAATATTTATTAAAGAACTAAGTTACTATACTATTATACCTACGGCGAACTAAGTTTATTACTTATTATTACTTAACTATAAAAAGAAATATCTATAGACTTTATTATAAGGTTACCCCTAAGTAAGGCTAAGGGAATTATCTATAATTCTATCCTTATAATTATTAATTATTTTATAAAAATAGTTAGGTATATACCTATTATAATAATAATTAATACTACTAAGCTAGTAGATATATTTTATAATAAAATTATTTACTACTATAATATACCTAATAATATTATAAGTAATAGGGGTTCTATCTTTATAAGTACCTTTTAATTAGTAGTCTATTTTTATTTTAAGATAAAACGCCGCCTAAGTATAACCTTTTACCTATAAACTAATAGGTAGACTAAGCGTTAGAATTAGGTATTAGAATACTACTTATATATATTTACTAATAATAAGTAGACTAATTAGGCTAGGTAACTACTTATAACTAAATTTATATATATAAATAGTATTTATTCCTCTATTAAAATAATACCGTTTTTTCTTATATATAATTATTACCTAGAAGTTTATTAGGAACTTAAGGACGAGTCCCTAGAAGGGAGAATACCTACTATAAATAATAGAGTTAGAATATTATAAGTTATAAGGGATAAAGCTATAAAATACCTTTAAGCCGCCTAAGCTTCTTAAGTAAAGTACTATAATTAGAATTATAAGATATAGATATATAATATTAGTGAATTAGTAATATTAGTATTATAAAATACTACTATAGCGTAGTAGGCGCTATGCCTTATATAGCTTAGCTTAGTTAGATATAAGGGGTTACCTCCTTAGATAGTAAGGTAAGCCTTTATACCTATTTTGCCTAATAGTACCTTTACCTTATATTTTACTTTTCCTAATATAATTCCGCTATATTTAGTAGTAATACTATTATATAACGTCCTAATAGGTTAGAGACAACCTAATAGGTCGTATAGACTAGGAGTTCTCTACTAATAAACCTAGTATTAGACTAAGTTTACTATTCCGTACTAGTTAAATTAGATAGGATTTCGCCTTACCTAAATAATTATAAGGTAAAACTAGAAAGATATAGTATATTCTTACCTCTTTAATCTATAATATTAGGTAAGACGCCTATCTAATATCTTAACTACTAGATTTAGCATTTAGCTTCTAGCCCCTTTTACCCCTTACTAAGAAATCGGCCTTCTTAGAAGATTAAGGCCGCAGTTTCCCTAGCGGGGAAACTGTTATGACTTTAAAATAGTAATAACTACCTACTTTCTCCTATCTATCTTAATTTATTTACCTTTTTCTATTACTATTTACTTTACTTACCTTAGTACTTACTAGTCTATAACGCTTTTCCTTTATTAAGGTCTATTATTATTATTTATTATAGTCTACTCTATCTTATTAAGGAGTAGACTCGCTTTATCTAAGGGATTAGTAAATAGCTTCCTATAATAGCGTCTTTATAAGCTGCCTTAGAAGAAAATACCTTATAAGAAAATACTATCTTTTTTACTTTCTAGTTAGACGCTTTTATTAAAATAGGGTATCTATAGATTAATTTAATACTAGAGAGAATTCGTAGAATTATACATAAAATCGTAACTACCTCTCCCTAGCTAGTATAATTAGCTACTAAATAATTAGCTACTAAATACTATAAATAGTTAATAAGGGGTACCCGTACTTACTCTAGGACTTATTCCGTAGAGCTATTAATTTAGCCCTTAGATTAGGTTATTAATAAGCTAGCCCTTTAACTTATAATAAAAGGGTTTACTAGGGATATATAGGAATTTACCCTACCTACTCTTAAGGAGGTAGCCTAGGTTGAGAACTCCGCCTTAGTACTTAAAATAGTTGACGAAGATATTAAGGAGAGTTCTTAGTTAGAACTAGCTTATACTCCTATTACCCCTCGCTCTTTATTACCTATATTTATTTAAGCTCCGCGGAAGGTACCTCTAATTACCGCCTTTATTAAGGCTTTAATATCTATCCTTTTTAGGATACGTCCGTACTTTAATTAGGAGTTATTAGTACTATAATAGCCTAGCTACTCCCTAATCTTAATAAAACTAGAGCCTAGCGAGGCTACTTAGATAGAAAATACCTCCTAGGAGCCTAAAGATATCTTAAGGTTACTAGAAACTATTTAGTAAGGCACCTTAAGGTCTATTAAAATAAGATAGCCCCGCTACTTAATAGAATTAGAGTCTAATAAAGCTACTTAGGCGGGAAATAGCTCCTAGGAGCCTAAATATAGTCTAAGCTTACTAGAGACTAAGATAACCCCTTAGGACTTTAAGCTAAATCTAACTAATTAGGACTCTAAGATAAATCCGCCTAACTAGGATTTAGAGATAAATCTACTTATACCGCTAAAGTCTAAATAGCGCGATTACCTTAAGCCTTAGGTAACTAGTATTAGGCTAGGCGCTTTAATATAAAATATCTAATTAATTTATAGGGAGGAAGTTCTTAAGGTATAAGCTAAGGCCGCTTGCTTAAAGACTACTAAATTATAAGTTATTATAGTCCTAGAGTTAAGTACTACTACTAAGTATAAGGTAAGGCCTAATACGCCTAATATAAGAGACCGCCTAGTTACTATTAATATAGATAATCTCTAGAGAATTATATATAAGGAAGTTAGTAGTAATACTAGCCCGCCTAGGCCGCTTAATAATTCTAGCTTATAAAGTAATCCTAGCCTATCTAGTCTACTAGGCGTTAATATTAAAGGTAATAGCTAACTAAGATTTAGTACTTAGGATATAAGATTTTTCTACCTAGACCTATTTAAGTTATATAGTTTAGGGGATATAATATATACTTATAAAGAAACTATTTTTTATAAAGTATATACGTTTAATAAATATATATATAATTATATAATATTAGTTAGAGAAACTAATATAAAAGAAAATCTCGCTATATACCTTAGGGGTATATCCCTAAATTAATACTTAAAAGAGATTAATAATTTTAAATAATAAGCTTTCTAGGGAATACTATTAGTAGATTTTATTAATTAACTTACTTTAAGGTTTAAAATATTAGTATCTAAGGCACTTAATTAGCTAACTAGGGAAAAGTATTCTATTACTAATATATATTAGGATAGGGATTTATAAGCCTATTTATAAAATATCTAGCTATATACTACGGCTACTAGGGTAGATAATACTTATACCTAGCTAACTTAAGCCTAGAATTAATTAGACGTTAATATCTAGCTTATAATAACCCTACCTACTAAGACTATTATATTCTAAGATTTTATAAAAGAGCTAGAAGCTAAGCGTAACTTATAAAAAGCTATAAATAACCGCCGTCGCTTAAATAATAATAATTATAGAAGGTAGTTAGAGCCTAGTTATTAACCGCCGCTACTAAATATAATACCTAGGTAATTTTATAATAATTATTAGCCGTAGGGCTACTAGGGCTATTAAGGCGGTTTTTAAGCCGATTATAATAGCTATCTATTATAGCTAATAGGGTATTTATAATAAAACCCGTTATAAGATAGGACGGCTAATTAGGTATAAATCTTTACGCCTTAGCTAGCGCTAGGTAAATAACTTATAATTACTACCTTAATAGTAGAGGTAAATAATTATACCTCCCTTAGCTAAGAAGTATAAGGCTAACCTAATTAGGGTAGATTTAATACTAGTCGCAGTAGTTATAATAACTTCTAAGGTAACTATAACCCTTATAAAGGGAGAGGTAGTAATAATATTAATACGTCTTATAACTTATAAAGTAAAATTATAGCTATAAATATTAAAACTAAATAAATTAAATACCTACGCTATAAGCTACTATATATTATAGATACGCGGAAATAATTATAATAGTTAAATTAAGTAAGTTCTTCCCTAAGGTAGAATATAGTACTAGCGAGTTTAGGTACGCCGCTTATCTAAAGGATTATAGTTTCCTAGTAGTAGCCTTAATAGACGCTCTTATCTATTAGAAAGAAGTATCCTTATTAGACCTAGAAAATAGTAAGGTATATAGTCCTATAATAGATGCCTATTACTTTTATATTAAAATCCCTCATATAGGTTCCTACTTTATTAAGATACCTCTACTAAGGTCGAGGACTTACCGCCGTTATAAGGAAGATTTTAGCTCGGGAAACCTATTATACGTATATCTAGCCTTATATTAAGGTACTAAGAGTAGCTAAGATAGTAAGCGCCTTTTTACTAAGGTAAACTTTAGCTAGGAAGATATACTAGAACTAGTAGTAGACTTAGATACTATATTATATCCTAATACTAGCCTATTATTTTAATTATAGTATTTTATTATAATTTATACTAGATTTTAGGTTACAGGTAACGCTAAAGTAATTTACTTAGATATAAGATATATAATAATACTTATTAACTATAAGTTTCTAGTATAAATTCTACTTATAATAATTATTAAGAAAATATATATACTAATAAACGTCTAAGGTATAAGTTCTACTAGGTATTCTACTAATAAATATATAATAATTAATATATATATCCTAGGCTAGAAGGGAGAATAAAAGGCCCTAGCGTATTTTTATTATAATATATATTTAGTTAATAACCTTAAGGTAAAAATACTAGTTAGGATAGATATTATAAGCCTAGAAAGGATAATCCTTAACTTAAGTAACTAGAAACTAACTATTAAAAGCTGCGGTAAGCTTATTACCCTAATTTAAATTTTAGTAAAGGATAATATTATTATCCGCCGTACTATATATAATAAAAAACGCGTTATTATCCTAGCGAATTTAATAACTTAGGTACTAGTATAGCTAAGGACTTCTATACCTTTACCTAATACGGATTACCTTTTTAAACCCTATCTACTAGGAGCGTATACCTATATTATAAACGCTTCTCTACCTTTTATTTATATTAAGAATAATACTAAGGTAGATAGGGTTATATTCATATATTCTTACCTTAGTACTATTATTAAATATAATACTAACTTTTACTATATAGCTTACCTAGAGGATTATATCTATACTATAACGAAAGCTAATATTAACGTTAACGGCTCGCTATTAGGTAAAGAAATTAAAATTTAAGACGGCATCTCCTTATTTAGGAATAAAGGGGAGCTAGAGAAGCTAAAGGCCCTAATATATAAGTTCTAGGATATCTAGAAGGATAATAGTGATATTATTAATATCCTAGAAAGGGACTAGATAATAGTACTAATAAATATTAACTAGAACTCCTCTATAACCTTAAAGCTAAACTAGAGGGTATACCTAGTAGGTATTATAGATAGAGAGGTAATTAATAAGGAATTTAATAAGCTTTATAAATAAGGGCGTATAGGATAAATAGATAGACTAATACCTTTTACCTTCCTTATATTTATTATATAGAAAACTATCTTAAGTAGGCTAGTAGCTCCGCCTATAAGAAAGGTAAGAGTAGTAGTAGATATTCAAGGTCTTAATAAGATTACTACTACTAACTCTTACCCGTTATAACTATAGACTAAAATTATAAATACCTTATAAGGGATAAATAATATAAGTCTTATAAATAGTCTTACCTTCTTCTTTTAATTCCTAGTAAAACCTAAGGATTAGTATAAGTTTACTTTTATTTCTTATTAGGGATTAAAATACCTAAAGGTAGTAGTAATAGGTTTTAAGAACTCGCCTCCCTTTATTTAGAGAATTATAAATAGGGTATTATACCCCCTTTAGGACTTTGTCTGTACTTATATAAATAACCTTATTACTTTCTCCTAAATATTTAATAAATATCTTAGCTACCTTAAGTAACTTTTCTAGCTTCTATTTAAACTAAATATAATAATTAGTATAAAGAAGACCTTCCTAAACTATCCTAGTATTACTTTATTAGGGTAAAGGGTTAATACTTTTAGATTATTAATAATTAAGGAATATATTAAGGTACTTAGGAATATTAGCTTTCTAAAAGACCTTAAGGTACTAGAATACTACCTTAGCCTTATAAGCTAGATATATAATAAAGTTAGCTATTACGCGTAGCGGGTAGATCCTTTATAAGTAGAGAAGATAAAGCTATTAAAGGGTTTACTAATAAAGGGAGGTTATAAGTAAAAGAATTTTATAAAAATAATACTAATTAAAAAAAGGTAAATTCTACTTAACTTATTTAGCTCCTTATAAGACGTCTTTTTAAGTCTAAACTTCCTTATTTATTTCTCGCACTTAAGGCGCCTTTATATAGATATTAACGCCTCTAAGAAGAGAGGCTATAGAGTTATACTATATTACGTTAAGAGTAATCCTACGGGTAATAAATACCTAAAGGCTAATATTAAGCCTATACTTTTCTTATCTAAATTATTAAACGGGGCTAAATCTTATTATTAGCTAATAGAACTTAAGGTCGTATACCTAGTTTAGACTATTTATAAAATTAGGTACTTTATTAATAATTTACTATTTATAACTATTATATTTATAGACTACTTAGCTATAATAAATATTATAAGGTAGGTTTTACTTACCTCTTCCTTAGTAGATAAACTTAATCTTAGGCTAGTCTATATATCTTAGTACTTATTATAATTTAGACTAGACGTGTAATACTAACTAGATAAGTAGTATATTATACTAGATACGCTATTAAGGCTAATAAATAACTTAGCTATTAAACGCGGCTTATAAATAATTAAAGAGGGTACGCTTAATAATATATTCGCGTTTAATAGTTTCCTTATTAAGATATTACCTGATTTTAAGAACTGTATCCCATGTCCTAGCGAATTTAGTACTCGTCTCGGCTGTACCTTAGTAAAAACCCCTAAGACGAGTGCCTTGCCAGGATATAGGATAGTAGCTAGCTATATAGTAAGTAAGAAATAGGCTAAGATTCTTGATAGCTTAAAGGATAGGGAAGCTACCTTAGTAGGTATTTAATTTTATCTTGAAGGAGGGTTACTCTACTTTATAGACTATAAAGGAAGGGTATAATTATACCTTCCTAAGGAGTTTAAGAAGGAGATATTCTACTAGGTATATAATGAAAAGTCTTACCTAGGATTTAACCGTATATACGAGGTAATTATAAGTAACTATTATTTTAGGAAATTAATAAGACGGTTATATCTATATATTAGCTACTACTACGAATATAACCTTAATTAGATAAAGTAATACCCTACTTATAGAGCCCTAGTATTAATAGTTACCCCGCCTATATTATATTATACTATAGCTATAGACTTTATCCTTACCTTACCTAAAACTATTATAGGAATAAATACTGCGCTGTCTATTATATATAAGTTCTCTAAGAGAGTAACTATCTTATATAGGAAAGACACGTACTCCGCTAAAGACTAGGTAAAGGTCTTCTTAGAAGGTACGGTTAATTAGGGTCTACCCTAGGTAATTATTTTAGACTAAGATAAGAAATTTATATCTAAATTCTAGTAAGGAGTATTTATAAGGCTAGGAGTTAAGTTCTTAATAAGTACTACGTATTATCTATAAACGGATAGTTAATTAGAAAGAACTAACTAAATAGTTAAAATTACCTTAAGATACTAGCTAACTATAAATCCTAGGAGCGACTAGATATTATTCCTACCTTAACTTAGAGGTATCCTTAATAACTTACCTAGCTCTATAACCTCTAAAAGCCTAAATAAGGTTATCTATAATTATTAACTACGTGATACCCTTACCTTATTACGCCCTAATAACTAAGTAAGCTTATTTCTAGAAGATAAAATTATAATTTAAAAGGAGGTTAAAGACTTAATTATATAAGTACGCGTTAAATTTAAGATAGAATATAATAACTACTATTACCTAATATAGTTTAATAAAGGGGAAGATATATTTATAAAGTTATATACTAGATATAAGTTACCTAGCTTAATCTAGGCGAAACTATCTAATTAATAGGCGGGCCTAATTAAAATTATATAAAAAATAAGTAAATTAGCTTATAGATTAGTAATCCTAGTAAATTAGAAAATCTATCTAGTTATTTTAGTTATATAACTAGAAAAGTCGCCGTAAGGTAATAACCCCTTTAATAGGGGCTAGAAGCCGGACTACCCTCTAATAGTAGAAGAGCTAAATAATAAATAGTACTTATATAAAATTAAAGAGTTAGTAGGAAAGTAGTAGAGAAAATATAGCCGTAGAAAACTAATTACTAAGTACTTAGTTAGGTAGAAGGGCTATAGCCTAGAGGATAATATATAGTACGGCGAAGACCTTCTAGGTTATATAATTAATCTATAAGATAAGTATAATTAATATTATATAATGTACCGTATATATTATATACGTCTAGCTAGGTAGGTATAAAACTAGCTAGATACCTATCTATATAAGTAGGGATATTAAACTACTATCTTTATAATATAAAATATCCCTTTATAATTCTTAGTAAAGTCTTAGTAGTTAGTATAAACTTACTTTTACTTTCCTTAACTCTTATTTATTATATAACTATATTACTTAACGCTACTTATTATTATATTAAACTACTACTATTATATATTTTTAAGAGGTAGAAAATACTATTTATAAAGAAGTAAAATACTTATTAGTATAATTAAGGCTTAAGCTAAAAAGGGCGCGTTAAGCTATATAAAGGATAAGATTAAGGGGTATTAAGCTAGACTTATATTAGAATTACCTACTTAGGTAATTAAAGAAATACTAGAAGAATATTAGTACTAGCTATTATAGCTAATATTACCTTTCCTAGTAGTCCTTAGAATAGCCTACTAATTACCTTAAGGTAAATAGCTAATTATTATAAAGTAGGATCTCGCGGTAGACGCGTTAAATAAGAATACTTAGCCTCTTATTAAAACTACCTTATCTAACTATATAACTTAGTAAGTTATCTACGCTAGGCTAATATCCTATATAAAAAACTTATATTAGCTATTAAATTTCTCTTATAATAGTAACCTACTTAAGAGGCGTGAAAATAAGGGTAATATAGCTAATATATCTAATAGGGGAGTAATATAAGATATTATTTATTATAATACCTATATTTTATAAGGGGATATTAGGATAACTAGTATTACGCCTAAGTAGTAAGTTAGAAGCTAGTAGATAGGGAAGTTAAAGGAAAAGCTAAATATATACTAAATTTATATTAATAAAGCCCTTACCTTACTATTACCCCTAATAGCTCCTATTATATTTATAAAGTTATTAAAAATAAAAGGGGAGGATAAAGGGTCTATTACTAAGTTAGCTAGGATTCCTACTTTAAAACCTAACTTAGCCCCGCTAAAATCCTAAAAGTAAGAGAAAGAGGTTACTAGGGTAAACCCTACTAGAATAGATTAAATAATATAAATAAAGCCTACCTTCCTTTAGATTATAAAGGTAAGAAAGATAGTAAACTTAGAGGTAAGGAATATAGAGAATTAAGGTACTAAGTTAATAGATAACTATATAATATATATCCTTATTTAAAAGGATGGATTTAAGACGGAAATTAACGGCGGCGAGCTTATAGAGCGACGAAGCGTTTAAGAAACGCGGATAGATAAACGACGGTTATAAGGACCCTAATAATAGCTACTACAGCGGTAGTAGTACTAGGGATAGGGGTGGTAGTAGCGGTATTAGAGGAGGACGTAAGGGAACGCGTGGTAGTTTCCTAGTAATTCGATAATAACTAGTAACGCAGGAATAAGCATTTTAGGCACACTGTAATAGAGGTAATACGCGGGGAAGAGATAGGAAGAAGGATACCTATCCTTCTATAGTAGCGGGCGGATAGTTAGCAGTCGCGTTTAAAATAATTACGGCGATATAGGATATACTATATAAGGATATTAACGCGTTATAATAGGCGATAATAAAGGCCGGCCTTAACTAAATTAAAGCTATATTAAGAGGGATCTAGTAGGATAATAAGTACCTTAGGGAAGAGTAGAAATATAACGCGCGAGGCTTATATAGCCTCTCTAGTATATTAAATATATTAAGTATATCTCACGTACCTAACGCGTATATACGATTAGGATCCCCCTCCTATACTAGGCTATAAAGCTAGGTAGCGTTAATACTAATAACGCGAACCGTAAGTAGCTAGAACCCCTACTTATAAAGCTAGGCAGATACACGCCGTACGACGTAGCTTCTTATCACGCTAATAGATAGTATAAAGAGAGACTCTACGAAGGATATAACGAGCGAGAGGATTATTACAGCTTTCTAATCGCTTAAATACCTAGACACTTCGAAGATTATTACTTCGAGGAGGTTAAAAAGCGGGGATATATAGCTAGAGACAGCCCGTATAAAGGATAGGGAGCGCCTCGAGAAGAACCTAAGATAGGTTAAAAAGACGTGGCACTTAGTTATAATAATAAGGAAGTTATTCGGGGTAATAATACACGGTATAAAAGCCTCGGTCTTTAATACTAAGGACTAGGGCGCTATAAAGGAGAGGATCGAGCGGGATAACGAGGTCCTATATAATAACCTTAAGGTAGTTTTAACCCGCTAGCTAATTAGGTCCTATTAGCTAATAAAACTATATTCGTCTCTTATAGTCTTCGTAGCTATACCTAAGTCGGTAGATACCTTAGTAAGGTAGGGGCTAGTAGAAGCTAAGGAGCTAAAGACGGTTAAGAGGTACGAGCCGAAGGCTCGTATACTCTAATACTTTAACTACTAGGGGTATAGCTATATAGCGCGTGGATGCTCTAATAGGACGTCCTATATAGACTATAAGAAGGAGTATAATATAAGGAGTTATAATAATAAGGAACACGGCACGTAGAGGTACTATATAGCGTATAAGAAGCCTAGACACTCCGCCTAGGAGAAGGGATGTTAGATACGGATAAAGGAGAAGCATCGGGCTTTATAGAAGATTATTATAAAAGCACCGTTATACGGTATATAACGAGAAATAATAAAGTAGATAATAGTAGACGCCGAAGGCTTTACTATAATCGGGCCTAGGAAGAGGAAGGCGGTAACCGACTTATTATTAAGTAGTAGGACCCCGAGCGGAAGTTAGGGACCTAGGGTTACCCTTAGGTTAAGGGTAGGGAGGCCGCTAATATTCGCTTCGCCGAGGTTCGCCGCGACTAAGCTAGGGTAGACTACTCTAGAGACTATAGCCCGCTCGACTATAATAAGGGATATTAATATACTTATAAATGGTTTAAGTAGCGAGAACCCGCTCGGGAGTCTTAGTAAGCTAAGTATATCTAGTATATTAAACGCATCGAGCATATCTAGGACATCGAATATACCTAGTAAACTAAATATATCTAGTATATCGAACGTATCCTCGGGCACGTCGAGCCTACTAGACGTACCGAATATATCTAGTATATTAAACGCGCTAAGATACTAGAATAGTAGTATAATAGAAATGAAAGTAGACTTAAACGTATAACTTTAAGCGGATATCTAAGATACTAAGCCTGAAGATCTTATAATATAATATCCGAAATAAACTTAGTATAATAACCGCCCTATTAGCGGATAAGCGGGTATAGGATATTAATATCCTAGTAATTCAGGAACCGTGTTATAATAATAGGAATAAGTCCTCTTATAACCTAAGCTCTAGTACCTTCCACCTAGGGTATAGGGCTGGGAGGGATACACGTACATACTTCTATATTAATAAGAGACTCGATATAGAAATATAGGAGGTTAGCTATATATTACGCGATATAACGGTCTTAACTCTATAAATAGGTAGAGGGGCTATTCGGGTTTATAGCGCTTATAACTCAAGCCTATTATTAGTTATAGACGATAATCCTTTATATATCCCTAATATAAAGGAGCTTAATAATACTAGGGAGCTTATCCTCCTTAGGGATTTTAACCTCTACTACCTAAGTTAGAATAACCCTAGGAGGTTCTTATACTACTTAGAGGTAGATAAACTAGCCGAGCTTATATTAGGACGGGGAATAGAGCTTCTCCTACCGGAGGGATCGGTTATATAGCGGGCGCGCGGTTAGGAGAGCGCTATCGACCTAATATTCGCGACACCGCTCCTATTAAACGCGACTATAGAATATAGGGTTACCCCGGAATTATAGTATAGGTCTAACTATCTGCTAATCCTTATAATATTAGATATATAAGCGCTAGACCAGCTAGAAGTAAAACGGCGGTTATAGAAGACGGCTAACCTTAAGGAAATAGAAAAGGGTGCTTAAGCCCTAGACGTAGCTCTCTATATAAGACCCCTACGAATAGTAGCGGAGGTTAATAACTACCTAGAATAAATACTCTAGGGGTTTAAAGAGATCATCGAACAGGCTGTCCTATAGGCGAAACCAGGCGGGCGGGCTAAATTATTCTAGAACCTAGAATGCGCGCGGACTACCCGCCGGGTACTAGCTACTACGAGAAGCTTTTAGAAGGACCGCAGCGCGCTAATAAAAGAGGCCTGGCGACAAATAAGGAAGGAGAGGGACAAGGCTATTACTAGAGTAAAGACCCTATACTTCCGAGAGGGAGTATATAAGGCGGCGGAGTTACTAAAGGGTATATAGAGTCTAGCTAAATAGGCACGAAACGATAGTATACGGCTACGGCCGCTACCTAAGTTCCCCCTATTAAGTATAAGGGATAGTAGATAGGCTAGAACGTTTAATAAGAAGGTATCTACGCTCCGTAAGACCTTCTTCCCTCTACCCCCTTAAGCGGATCTAGAAGATATTATAGAGGTAGTCTACCTAGATCTAATCTATAATAATGACGAGATTATAGAGTATAAGGTGCGTAAGGCTATCTATTACCCGGCCTAGGATAAGGCGCCGGGCCTAGATAGTATACTAAACAGGTTCATTCGTATAATCTCCGGGGGACTCCTAGGTAAGATTACCTACCTGTTTAATGCGTGTTTCTAGTTAGGATACTACCTAAAAGAGTTTAAAAGGGCTAACACGATAATCCTCCGGAAGCTAAAGAAGGAGAATTACGCGGAACCGAAGTCGTATCAACTAATAGCGCTATTAAATACGCTCGGAAAGGCCCTTAAGATAGTAGTTACGGGGAGACTAAGCTACTATACTAAAGATTATAGCCTTTTACCCCTAGAGTAAATAGGGGCTAGAAGAAAACGGTCTTGCGAGATAGCGCTTAAGACTATTATCAACGCTATCTATATAGTCTAGGACTACGGGAAGAATAATATAGCTAGCCTACTATTATTAGATATCGCGGGAGCCTTTAATAACGTCTCGTATTAGAGGCTCCTTTATAACCTTAGGAAGAAGGGAGTGCCCGCGCGAATTATTAACTGGACGGGGAGCTTCTTTATAAATAGGTTTATATCCTTAACGTTAGGTACTAGGACGAGCGTAGTAGAGTAGGTAGAGATAGGTATACCGCAGGGATTACCGATCTCGCCTATACTATTTCTATTCTTTAATACCCCCCTTATTAAGGCTTATTCTAGGACTAACCTTCGGCTCTAAGTAGGTGGGTTTATCGATGATATCTACCTCCTAGCGTACGGTAATACTATAGAGTTAAACTATAGGACCTTAGAACGCGCTTACTAGCTATACCTAGAATAGGCGAATATATATAAGGCTAACTTTACCCCGTAGAAGTATAAGCTAATCTATCTTTCGCGGCGACTACGCTAATTTAATATACAGGTAGTAGTTAACTTAGGCTCGGTAGTTACTAGACCTAAGGCGGAAATTCGGGTCCTAGGCCTCTATATTAATAGGAAGCTCCGCTAGGGCCCTTATATTAAAAGAGTCTAGGTAAAGATAGCTAACTAAGGGTTAGCGCTATTAATAACCGCGGCTTCGACGTAGGGTACTATACTAAGCCGAGCTAGGTAGGTATATAATATAGTCGTTAGGCCGGCGATAATATACGCCGTATCTGCGTAGTATATACTAGGAGGTCTTCGCGACGCGAAGAAAATATATATATAAAAGCTTAAGGTTATCTAGAATAACTACCTACGGAGGATTCTAGGGGCCTATAAAGCCACGCTAATACGAGTCCTTAAGGTAGAAGTATATATTACGCCTATATAGATAACCCTTAATAGCGCGGTCCTCCGGTACTATGCTTAATAAGGAATATACCTAGTAATAAGGATTAGGAACACCCGTATTAGGAGGAAACTACGACTAAAGAGAGGTAGAAGGCTAGTAGCTACTAATATAGCCGCTGAGGAGAAAGGGGAGTAGGCGCTCCGGTCCCTCAGCCTTAATAACTAGAAGGAACTCGAGCGAAGCGATAGTAGCCGCTATAAGGAGAAGATTAAGGATAAGATACGCCGCTAGTTAACCGGGCGGCGGGTTAGAATATAAGATAACTATAAGGCGAGGTTTAATAAATATAACCCCCCTAGCGTCTCCTAGGTTAGAGGTCTATAAGATAACCGCCTCAGCCTCTATAGTAAGCTCCTAAAAGCTGAGAGCTCGGTGCTTACCTAAGCCCGTATAGCGAGAATTAGACTTATAGATTTCCTATATAAGGCTAGGGTCCTAGGCTTCTCGTCACCTAGCTACGGATACGGGTATAGGAGACAGGATATAAAATATATCGTTATAGGTTACCTAGACTATACTAGTTAACGGTAACTCCTTATTAATAGGGCGGGTACGAGCGACCTCTAAGCTATATTAATATCGGTTAATAAGGGCCCCTAAGCTATATTATAATAGCTAATGCGGATAGGCTTACTACCCTAGTTCTCGCTAGCGGTAGTATAGCTATATACCCCTCGGGTCTAGTATATCTCGCGTATCAAGCATGTTTAGCGCTCTTACCCCCCTCCTTCTTCCTCCCTCCCTTACTACCTAGCTATCAGGCTAGGTATTACAGTACGTCGCAGCTTTATATATACACGTTACTCCATTTATACTTATTATAGATATAGTACGCAGGTAAATAAAGACGAAGGATACTAAGTTAAAAAACTATAAGGGTTTTTATCTAGTATATACGGTTTCCCTTACGTAAAGTATTATCTATAGAAGCCCGTAATTACCTTTATAGTTTAGTAGACACGAGTATAAATTTAATTAATTAAACTCCCCTTTAATAGAAGTATTAAGTATTTTCTTAAATTCTTTACGCTAGATTTTAGCTCTATTAGGATCTCTAATAAAAACCTTATCTATCCTACTATTAATATTCTTTTATATATACTATTAGTACTATTACTAGCCGGAAAGATATAGGATAGTATAGGATATTAGTCTCGCCTACTATACCGTACTATAGTATAGGATTAGCTATTTTAGTCCTATCCCGTTCTAGGATAGTATAGGTTTTCGTAGGATAATCTTATAGGATAGGATATTTATAGGACCTTCTTTTAGGATAGGATATTTATAGGATATCTTATAATTACTAAGAGGAGCTTAGTATCTATATAAAGAGAATAGAGAGTTATATTAAGTAAATATAATAACTAGAATAATAACTAGAAATAATACTATTATAATTATTATATTAATTATTAAGCTATTATATATAGAGAATATTATAATTTTATAGTATACTAATTATTAGGAAGTTTAGGCCTTATAAATTATATTAGAGTAAATACTCTATAATTATAAGGGTTTATAATCTATATATATAACTAAATATCCCTTAGTATTAATATAATACGCTTCGCGTATATAGTATATAGGTTTAATACTACTATAATTATTAGTATTAGTTATATTAGAAATAAATAGATAACTTACTTTCTAATATATTTATTAAGAATACTTTTAAAGCTTCTTATAAGCCCTCTAGTACCTTAGTCTAGAATCTAGTACTAGTATATAAATTAAGGGTAATCTTATAAATAAGTTTATAAAAAGGGAGTTTTAGAATAAGGAGATTAAAAGTTTTCTAGTAGCGGCGGATCTTATAAAGAGCGACAGCTTATATATTTTATTAGCTAGAAGTAATAAGTAGAATAATAGCTATAAAGATATACTACTATACTTCTATTTAGGCTTCTTCTAAGTACTTAAACCTAGAAGACTTTTAGTAGTACTAGACTTAAGACTTATAGCCTTCTTACTATCTTTACTACTTATAGTCTTATAAGCTTTCTATATTACTATATTAGCTATTATAAATTAAATACCTTTATTAGAAGTAATTAATTATATCTAATAAGATTAGAAATATATAAATACTATCTTATTAATTTAAGCTATACTATTAATTATAAAAGGGTAGATAAACTTAAATTATTATAAAGTAAAATAAATAACTATATAATAAGGATATAGTATATATAATATAAGATTAATATACTCCTAGAGTTCTAGAGTCGTGTATATATAATACTAGAGGAGGTTATAAGTTAGATAGTTAGGTCTTTTAAATAAGATATCCTTAGCTATTATTATTTTAAGTAAATACTTAGATTTCTTACTATTTTCTATTTAAAACTACTCTATTATTTATTATACTCCTCTAATTAATACTAGAGAAGATTATAATTAATCTATATATTTAGTATTATTATATATTATATTATTATAGAATCCTATAATATAATATAGTTATTATTATAATTAGAATATCTATAGAATTATTATTTATAGAGATTTACTACTAGCGGCGGGAGGCCTCTACTAGTATTATAGGGCTAGGAACTTAATATTCTACTATTATATATAATACCTCTCTATTTAATACTATTTAAGCGTATAGAGATACGCCTCTATTAATAATAGTATATAATATATTATTAGGAAAATCTATAATTAATAATAATTATAATTACTTAAAGAATTAATATTTATATTATTTACTACTAGCGCTAGGTACTAATACTAAGAATAAGCGGTAGGGCTATTATAACCTAATCGGGACTAGTATATTTTATAATTAAAATAAATCCCTTAATTCCCGTCTCTACCTAATACTTCCTCTATATATTATTAAAATCTATTTAAGTATTAATAGTTTATAATATAATAGTACGCGGTATATATATCTTATTATTAATAACTATAATAGTAGCTAGAATTAATAATATAAGAAGGTAAATGAAAGGTAGTAAAGGTAGAGTAGGTAGTAGAGTTTAATTTAATAGATTATAGTATAAAGGCTCTTTTAAAACTTATATAATATCCTACTAACTACTATAAATATTAAAGATAAAGAAGAAGACTCTAATAAAACCCTCCTCTAGCGCCTTAATACCTATAATAGTAATAATACTAGTACTATATAAGGCTTAATATATAGTATAAGGGGTTACTACCTAGGTCTTTAGGTAAAGTATAAAGTAGTTAAAGAATTAAGTAAGAATATATATATGAAGTATTTACGAATATATATAAAGTCTTTTATATTAGGTAAAAAGGTAGTAGAATTAGTAAAGAAAGCTAATATTATAGCTATTAACTATACTATTAAGAAGTATAAGAAGTCCTTACTTTATTATAATAAGTCTATATAAGAAAGGGAAGGATAGCTCGCTTATCTTTAATAATTTATTATAAATTAAAGGTAAGATTCTCCTAATTATAATTATTATTCTAATTATCTAATATTCTTAAAGGATTACTACTAGAATTTATATTAAAGTAGTAGCGAAGCGTTATAATATATAGCTTACTACGTGTACTATTATTTATACTAATAATAATAGTAGGGACTTAGTATAAGAAGATATTAATAATAAAGAGGCTAAGTTAGGTAATTTATATATAGTTAACTCCCTCTCTAAATAATATACTAATTATAAAGATCTAATTTTCTAAGCTACGCGTAAGCGAGACGCGCTTTATAATTAAAAGAGATATAATATTACTTAGTATTAGCCTATAAATTAGTAGATCTTATAAAAGTCTAGCTAATTATAATAGGAATATATAATAAACTTTAAAATAAGTTTATTTATTTATACTTAGTTAGTCTAGCGTAAGTTAATATATAGCTTATTATATAAGTTAAATCACCTAGATTAATACTTAAACCTAGGATATTACCCTAACTATTATACTAGTAGCTTACGTCTACTACTTATTAAGGTATATTAATTCTATAATTCTAGTTATTATTCTAGTTATCTCTATATATATTATTAACCTAGGTAGAATAGTTAGATTTATAACAAGCCCCTCCCTCCGCCGTATATATACTTTAGTTATAGAGAAAAGGCTATTTAGCGTAATATAGCTAGCTATCTTTAAGACTAGTATTTTAGTATTATAAATAATACGCGCTTAATTAATCTCCCTAGACCCGCTTTATAATAGCCTAATAATTATAATCTAGTAGCTAATAGTTTTAAGCCTAATATAGATATAGCTAATACTATATAGGTATATCTTCTAATTATTTAGGGTTTTAAATAGGTGCCTTAGGAGTTTAGCTACCTTACGCCTTCTATTAATAGATTATACCTCCTACTATAGGATATAGCCTATTTCCCTATATAAATAGCTACGATTTATAGATATAATAAATTAAAGATTCTCCTTATATTATACTTTTAATTAATAGTTTATTACTATAATTTAGTAATAGGATTTATCTTTAACCTTTTCCGAGTTAGTCTTTATACTAATAATAGACCTCTAAGTACTAAATTTAGTTATACTCTTATACCCCTTTATTTTCTTCTTTATAATATATTCTTTAAGATCTATCTTCTTCTCTTTAATATATTCTTTAAAGTCCTTATAATTAGTCTTCTTATTATTATTATTAATAATTATAGATAAGTTCCGCGCTTATAATTTTTAGATTTATAGTTATTATTCTAGTTATTAGTAGTACTTAAAATAATAAAAGGTAATTATAATATAATATAAATACTATTTAAAGAAGTTATACTTTATACTATCTAAAGACTTATATTATTCCGTAGCTTTCTAAATAAGTCTATATCCTT
>JAABUN010000359.1_pt1 | contig 119671 bp, 115 predicted proteins | sample 5559311 | NCBI WGS metagenome assembly JAABUN01 (sample SAMN10711877, study PRJNA513370) | rock metagenome | isolation source: Antarctica rocks | place: Antarctica: Victoria Land, Siegfried Peak sud | reverse complement strand
ATGCAACAGTTCTAAATCGGCCTTTCAATAAAGCAGGGCAATGATAAGTAATTATGCTCATACACCTGCTCTTACGTTAGCTTCGGAAATCATTTTTGTGGGCAAAAAAGGAGGGATGACTGCTAACTAATCCTGCATCCGTAAGAAATGCCAAAGCATCTTGTTCTACAGTCCATTCACTGCCGTGGTGCTGGAGTTCTAATTCGTGATAGCGTTCTCTTATTTTCAAAGAACGCTCTATAATAGTATGAAAATCTGTATTAGCCATTTTTTGTTTTAATTTATGAAATGATGCTTTAAACTCAACTTGTGTAAGATTGCTATCCGCACGTCTTCGTCTACTAATCTAAATAAAAAAACCGGATTGTATCCGGCATTCAAAGAATATTAGATGGCAAAGAAATTCATTAAGCGTTTCATTATGGTCACAACCTGTATTTAAGCAAAAAGTTGATTATATTCATTCGAGTCCTGTCGTAGCAGTTATTTGCCAATTTCCGGAAGACAATATTTTGAGAAGTATGAGTTGTCTATAAAATCTATTTCAATAGCTATTTCAGCAACTGTCATAAACCTGTTCTTGCCATATCATCTTTAAGTTCTTCTTTCGAATTGCCCTCCCTGATTATTGTTTCTAAAATCTGAACGATTTGAGGTTGTGCTTCCGTAGGAATTGTTACGACCTGGTCATTAGCAATCCATGAAAAAAAGTAAATTGGTCAAGGTATTTTGGATTAGCAATTAAGGAATTAATATACTGCTCTGAAAAGTTTACAATAAAGCCATCAGGTTCATTTTTAAAATCCCAGGTGTGTACTTGTCCGGGAACCATAAAATATATTTGACCCCTTTCTACAGGAAAATGGATGAAATCTATAGAATGACTTCCTGTACCCTTTGAAAAGTACACAAGATGAAAGAATGAATGTTTATGTGAAAAAAGCAAATCTTTATGCACTTCTAAATAATGGTCGAAGCAATCAGCCATCAGATATTACCTTAAGTGTTTTACAACTATATAATCCTATTGTCCATACTACCAACCCTAATACTACCCTAATTTTCAGCTTCATTTGTCTTATCTTTTTATGTTGATGTTCTGCTTATCTATCAATAACAAAAGTTGCTATTGATCGAGGCTTCAACGTTATCTTCTTAATAGAATTAACAGGGTAAGGCTTCATATTATCATACGCATTTGAAGCAGTAACATATTGTTTGATTCCTTTCGTTTGTATACCCGGCGTTTTCAGGCTTATCTCTTTACTTACTTTTGTATAGTTAATTGCAACAACAATCATTTGCTTCTTATTTCCAAAGGCAGAAAGCATTACACCTTTTGCAGCCTGAATATCATTTAAATTGTCACTTCTGTTTGCAATGATACGCTGCATACCCGGTCTGATGAAACGACTGTATTGACCAAGAGCCCAAAGGTTCTTGGTAATGGTAAAATCTCCTTCAGTATTAGCCCGATTGTTTTTTAAGGCGAGAAGGTAATAACGGGAGTCAAAATCAGCGCTACCCGGTTCCCATGAATTCCATAATTGCCATGCTGATGCGTTAGCAACTGCAAGGTCATGATAGATTATCTTAGAAAGAAACAGTGCACAATCTATAGCAGGTATTTTTCCTTTTTTGCCTTCTTTATATCCATTGGCAAGCATACTATATTCTGATTGCCAAAAGGGGACTTTGTACATAACAGCAGTATCTCTTAGCCTGCTACGTACTTTTACAATGTTAGTATCACCATTATCTGTAAAGTAGCTATGGCCGGCAACTGCAGGCAACAGATGTGTAAGGTTTCCAAGATAAAGAGGACTTGCAGTTGAGTAGAAGTTCTGTACCTGGCTGGAAGCATGATTATTCCCTTCATAAAGTGCAGTAAGGATAGCTGCCTCCGGAATAAGAATTTTGGCAGAAAGTCTTTTTGAGGACAATGAACTATCAAGGCTAACGGCAATTTTATAAATATCCTTGTTATGCCATGGAGAGCCTTCCTGGTTCATTTGTCCAAACTTGTTCGACCAATCCCATTGCGGTTCATTGACAGGACTAATATAGTTAAAATGCAGACCTTCTTTATCAAAATGCTCTGTCACTGTTGCTAAAAAATCAGCATAATCATCGTACTTATCTTCCCTTAAGTTGGTCTCAAAATTCTTCTCAAGGTTAAAACCCAATCCGTTTTTTGTAAATTGTACAGGTGGTGTATTGCTAAAGGCAATCAGATTTTCTACACCATAAAATGCAGCTTTTTTTACAAACCACAAATAACCCTCTTGCTTATTCCAGTTGTAAATTCCGCTCGGCGAAAGAAAACATTCAACCCGTTTGACAGGATTGCTGATACCGCTGCTGTCACCCTGCTCTGCCGTACCTCCGCCAATATTGAACCTCCATGCAGAAAGTCCTATACCTTTTGGGTGCCCTGCTATATCAAATGCTTTACTGAACAATAATTCAGCCATGCGTTCTTTTTTGTCAGCCGGCCAGTACTTACCAATGCCTTCAGAAAACCAGGCACCGGAAGCACCGAAATTATCAATGGTTTGAGCTGTTCTTTTGGCATTAATAGTAAAGGTTACAACCTGACCAAATGCAGTACCGCTTGCTATTAAAATTAGAAAGAATATAGAAAGTTGTTTTAATAACATGTGGTCCTCCTTTTAAAAATCATACGGTAATTATTTATTTAATTGAATTTAAAAATACTTCGACTATAAGCTCTTCGATGCCATAAGAAACAGCCGTACAAGGTGTCATATAAGGAAAAGGCTAAGAAGGGAGCCATGTTTGCAATAATTGAAATTTTAAAATTGCACAGTACTGTTTCGCGGGTGTTGGATGTTCTTCACCAACAGCTCTTTGCTCAGCTTAATTGCAGGTGAAGAACACCCTGCAAAGGCAAAAGTCTGTGCAGTTTCTATTTCAAATTCTTTAAGCAACGCCACGTTTTTGTGATAACCCTTTACTATGATAACTTCGTCTGTTGTTGAATAAAACCCTAAATATGTTAACTGTGCACCAGTTTATAAATCGCTCCTTTAGATCCTGCACTCGTGTTTAATACGCCCAATACATACAGTTCGTTATTTTTATCTCTATCAAAGCTAAAAATGTTTAAAGGATCGGTGGGTGGATTAAGGAGTTTTATCGGTTGCCGTATCCATTTTTCACCTGTGTTTTTACTAAGCGAAAATAAACTTCCATTTAAATCAGCAAATACATATTTGCCTTTTAAAAAGGGCAGTTCATTTCCATAATACATATTGCCACCAATAACACATATTCCATCTTTATGGGAGTACGTATTCAGAGGTGCTATAAATTTTGAAGTATCAGCAGTCGTGTTCTTGACGGCTAAACTATCACCTTCTTCTATCGGCCATCCATAGTTGCCGCCTTTTTGTATAATATCGATTTCTTCCTGCATTTTATCGCCGACATCAGCGCCAAATAACAGGTGTGTTTCAGGATCAAATGAGAAACGCCATAATCTTCTTAATCCATAAGACCATATCTCCGGTCTTACATTTTTGTCACCGACAAAAGGATTATCCTCAGGAATGGCATAAGGCATTTTGTTTACATCAATGCGTAACATTTTTCCTAAGAAAGAATTTAAATGCTGAGCCTCACGCTTTTCTAAAGGAGTACCATTGTCACCAATAGAAATATACAGGTAACCATCCGGACCAAATGCAATCTGGCAATCATCTACGCCAACTGTGCTGCCATCTGTTTCAAACACTTTACGTTCACTTGAAAAATCTGCAATATCGGGGTTATCATTGCTAGCCCTGAATTCAGAAATCATCAATTTACATTTATCCGCCGTATCGCTTGCCGGTGCATTATAGCATATATAAAATTTTTTATTGACTGCATAATCAGGATGAAAGACCATGCTGAAAACGGCTCTCATTGCTGCCGTAGTATCTTTTTGTTCCAGTTTACTGCTTACATCAATAAAAGGTGTTGGCAATAACTTTCCGTTTTGTAAAATGAATATCTTGCCGCCAAGGTCACTGACAAATAAACGGTTCGTATTGTCAGGAGCAAATACCATTTGAACAGGCGATTTTATGGCGTTTGTAATTAATTGGTATTGCACAGCATTTGAAGAGGCAGCCTCTACATTCAACTTTTTTTCATCCTTCTTTCCGGAGCTGGTTGAATTACAGGCAATAATACCTATCGCAAGCAGTGGTAAAACAAAAGAAACAGTAAAAAGTTTCATGAAGAAAATTTGAAATGAAGATGAAAAGTAAACCAAAATAGTCCAATTATATAAATAAGACTATAATTTCATCAGCAAGATTTTTCCTGCTTCGATATTACTTACAGCAAGTGTTACTTCTGCATCTGCTTTTGCTAAAGTGCGTGCCAAGGCAAAAAAGAAAAACCGAAAGGTTCAAGCTCCTTGCTGGTAAGGCACCCCGTTTACACACTTTCGGTTTTCTTGGCTGCTGATGCAGTTCTTCACCAATAGCTCTTTGCTCAGCTTATTTGCAGGTGAAGAACACCCTGGAAAGGCAAACTTCCGGAACATAGGTCAACAGTATCAGAATAATTATCATCTTACAATGCGGTAAAAGTGTCTTCGAATTACTAAACCTTTTTAGCAATGAAGACGCTTTTAGAGAATAAAATTGACCTAATTTTTATTGATATACAAATGCCGGGTTCAACAGGATTACAGCTTATAGCAAGCCTGAAAACAAGCCGTTGGTTATTTTTATAACTGCATATAAACAATATGCACTCGACAGTTATGAACTTTCTGTGGTTGATTATTTGATTTAACCAGTATCGATGGACCGATTTATAAAAGCATGTAACAGAGCTAAAGAGTTATGCGGTTTAAAAGCAAATAAAAATGCAGTCGCAACAGGCATTGTAAAAGATTATTTTTTTATTAATGTCGACTACAGCCAGGTAAAAATTAAATTCAGTCATATTAAATGGAAAGAAGATGTGCGGGATTATATAAAAATACATTTGAAGAACGCTGCTAAACCTATACTGCTGAGAAATAATCTAAAAGCTATGGAAGAACAACTTCCGCGGAGCCGGTTTGTACGTATTCACAGATCATATTTTGTAGCTATAGAAAGCATAACAGCAGTAAGAAAAAGTAGTGTTTTCATAGATGATATGGAACTGCGATTGGTGAGACCTATAGAGACATTGTTGAGAAACTTTTATAGGGTGTGGATGTTTGAGTTTTTATCTGCAAAATGAAGAAAATCAAACTCTTATTTTTCTATTTGAATTCTATATGAAGTGTCAAAGCATCAGACTGTAGACCGTTGCTACGGCTATAATGACCATAACGAAGTTCAATGCTGTTCCAATTTTGTATGCCTAAGACGCCTTTAGGCGGCGCAAGCCGTATGCCTGCACCAAAATAATTACTGGTAAATTTTGAAAGGTCATAGTCGCTTGTATAATAGGTTTCTCGCGCATCATGTTGTGCATAGCTTGCAAAATAATCAACTGCGTTCTGGAAATAAAAACGATAGAACGGGCTTAAGGAAACAAAAGGCGTTAATTTAATAGCTGTTTCCACATCTATAGTATTTGCCTTCAGGCCCCAATTGTCCTGGTAGTATCTGTAAAAAGAACGAATAATTAGATTATCACCTAAAAAGTAATTGGCACGTAACCCTAGCGGAATTTTAAATCGCTGATCTGGTAATGTCTCGGCTCTTTCTGAACCATCTATAAAATATACCCTTTGATATTTGGTTGCCAACAACCCTTTTTGATACGCCGGGTCAAATAGGAACATCACCTGCAAGCGCTTGTTAACTACCTGCAAGTAAGACAGGGAAGCGCTAAAGGAATTTCTTGGCTCATAATCTTCCGACCCGGGGTCACGACCATTCCCCGAGCTGTAACCCGATGGTTTTAGCTCGTATGGGTATATCACTTTCCACGTGTCTAAGTGGGCCTGCAATTTTGCACTGAACTCGCGGTTATTGTCTTTGGAAGTTTTTGTAAAATTTGTGCCTGCCCCAAAAGATGTATAATCATATTCTTTTGAAAAAGATGCAACGATGCCGAAATTTGTTCTCTTCTTTTCGTTTTGCATATTCCACGAGGCTGAAGGATAAAAACGGGTATCACTCATAGAAGCAGATGAAATTGTTCTGGGATCTATTTTATCTGATGATGCTGAGGTATAATGGTCAACTCCTACCTCAACGCCTAAAGTGTGTTTATGCAGTTTACCATCGTATTTGGATAATTTCAAGTCAATAGTATTTGCGAGGTCTGTAAGTTTTTCAGTACCTATACCGCCGGTAACTGCAGAGTTATTTCCATTTTGGTGATAGTAGCCTGAAACAAAATTTACTTCATCAAGGGTAAGCTTGCGGCTTTTATAAATTGAACTGTCTCCATCAATTTTGGTTTGGGAAAATGTACTAAGAATACCCATGTACATTCCTATAGCAGCCAATGATATTTTTCTCATAAGTGTTTTAAAAGGATTGAATTTAATTGCAACCGCAACCGCCTCCGGTTTTGCCACCATTGGCGCCTGAAGCACCTTCACGATATGCCTGGAAATTTTGCTCAAACTTTTGCTCCTTTCTTGCAGACAGTTCCATCTCAGCATCGTTTATACGGGACTTCTGGTATTCTTTTACATTGCTGCAGGCAGGTAAGCTTACAGCTAACAGAAGTACACAGCAAAGCATTAGAGAATTCCCTTTCGTCATTATCATCAACTAATTTTTATGTTATCTGAAGTGTACAGTTTATCATTGTCGGCTATAATCACGCAGGCTATATTTTTCATTTGATTTATAAGATTCAATCCCGATTTTATACCCATCACGGTTACCGGAGTGGCAAGTGCATCTGCAAGTTCAGCAGTGCTGCAAATGATAGTAACACTTTTAATACCCGAAACTGGTAAGCCTGTTTTAGGATCAATAGTGTGTGAAAATCTTTTACCATTGATGGTTACATATTTTTCGTAATTTCCTGAAGTCGCTACGGCCATATTGCTAATATCCAAATAAGAAAAGGGATGATCCCTCGCATTAGGATCTGCAATACCAACTGTCCATGAATTACCATTTGGTTGTGTGCCCCATGTAGTTAAATCACCTGCAGCATTTATAACACCCCCTGTAGCACCGTTTTGTTCTAAGATCAATCTCGCCCTATCCGCTGCGTACCCTTTTCCAATTCCACCAAAACCTATACGCATCCCTTTTTCTTTTAAGAATACCGTGACGTTCTTTTTATCCAAAACAATATTTTTATAATTAATAAGTCGCACCATTTTCTTAGCAGTTTCTTTATTTGGCAAAGAGGTCATAGTTTTATCAAAATTCCAAAGCCGTTTATCAATAGAACCGTAAGTAATATCAAAAGCACCTTGAGTGAGTTCAGAAATTCTTATCGAGCGATAAATAAGATTAAAAACTTCCCAATCAACCTTTACGGGTTTTATACCCGCGTATGTATTTATCTGGTTGGTTTGACTTTGTTCATTAAAAGTTGTGAGGAGATATTCTATTCTCCTTATTTCTGATATTGCACTTTCTATTAGATTTTCCGCCCACTGTTCGTCATCACTTACTACACTTATTTCGAACCGGTTACCCATAAGACGCAAGACATGCTTGTGTAATTTTCCCCGGATTGATTCACTTACCTGCATGATCAAAAGTTTCTATTTCGTCTGTAAATTTTTCTGGAGTTTCATTAGGCAGGCCATCCCATCGTTTTAAGACTTTTCCATTAGGATCTAATAACACCGTAAATGGAAATCTTCCTGCAGGATTATATTTTTCAGCCAAAGCTTCATTTTCTTCTGCCTGCTCTTTTGATAGCTGGTTCTTTTTGTATCTTGGGAAATCAGCATTTACCAACACTAGCTTTTCTACCGAATATTTTTCAAATGCTTCTGACTCAAAAATCTCTTTTTTCAATCGTATACACGGACCACACCAATCGGAACCTGAGAAATTTAATACTATCAATTTATTTGATGCTATAGCCTCTGTTTTTCCTTTTTGAAAATTAGTAAGCCAGGTAGGCGAGCCAAGTGATAACAGAAGCAGAAAAGACACGTGATTCATACATTTTATTTTTATACTAAATAAGGTCTTTAATGATGAATGGTTATGAATAAACGCGTGGTGAATTTGCTGTTAAAGATGTATTGTATGTTTTTAATGCCCTTGGAGCGGGGCCACCAAGCACTGCACCAGCCTCATTAAAAGTTGCACCATGACCACTACAATAAAACCGCTGATTATTGCCCTGGTAAATGACTGAAACATTTTCGTGTGTACATACTTGTCGTACAGCTATATAAGCTCCTTTAGTTGTGCGGGCAACTAAAACACCACTGTTATAAACATAACTGCCATTAGTTAGCAAAGCGGCATTGGCAGGTTGACTTAAATCAAGTGTAAAGTCTACATTGTTTGGTGCAGTGGTGCCTGAGCTAACATTTTTAGAGCAACCTTCAAGACATGAACCTAAAGCAAGCGACGCGGAGCTAAAACCCAGTAGCGATAAAAACTCTTTTCTATCCATAAGTCTGATTTCTAATGACAATAGATGCTGGTGTAAAAAAGAATGGTTGGGTAAGTTGACTAAAAGTTTTGTTAATGGATTTGAATAATCAGAGGCTTGATAAGCATTAAACAAAGTATTTGGTAAAGTAGTATTATTGAAAGTTTTTAGACCTAAGTATGATGCGATTAGAATTTGTTGTACACAAAAATCGCATCTATTCATCCAACTGACTATAAAATTTATCAATGTAGCCAGGTTGTTGAAGCTGCCGCATGGTTTAGTAGAACGTGATGATTAGATTACTTGATGCACCTTTTCTTTAAAGGGTTTTGTTATCTCCATTCCCTATGTACCGCATGCGCCAATAACTAATACTCTCATTTCTTATTTATTTATATAAAAAAAGGCAAGAAAATTTATTCCTTCCCTTATCATTTTATTTTTAGTACCTATTGCAAGGTTATATGGATAGAAAATATCCATTATCGTTTCTATCCATATAAGTGATCATGCCCCTTCGTTTCAATTCTATCTCCGATACTTCAGGCTATTTTACTCTGAAGTTCTTTTTTTCATTTTGATTTTTTATATTATTGAAACCACATCATCATTTATAGTTCAGATTCAGGGTAGTCAGCACTAAGTGATAACTCTTTCCATGTGGTAAAATTCTCTTTAAGCGCCTCTGTTTTTTCAATCGCCAGGTTGTATGCTATTTCCCCTAATAATAAACGAAGGTGAGGAGAGTTAAATTCAACTGCTTTAATAATTGCTTCGCATCCTCGTACCGGGTCACCTTTCTGTTTACCACTTCCTTGCAGGCTTACATTCATCCGTTCAGCAACTGACTTTTCGTAATCTTCAATCTTTACAGGTGTACGCGAAGTTGATCGACCAGCCCAGTCTGTTCGGAAGGGACCTGGTTCTACCAGCAAAACTTTAATACCTAAAGGACCTACTTCTTTCGACAATGATTCGGATAAACCTTCTACTGCAAATTTGGTAGCATGGTAAAAACCAGTTGCTGTAAAGCCAACGAGTCCGCCGATGGAAGAAAAATTAATGATATGTCCACTCCGCTGCATACGCATTCCTGGCAATACCGTTTGTATCATATTTACCAATCCAAAAAAATTGGTCTCAAATTGTGCCCTGATTTTTTCTTCTTCACCTTCTTCGATACTCGTGAAGTAACCATAACCTGCATTATTAACCAAGACATCAATCTTACCAAAAGTTTCTTCTGCCTTTTTTACGGCCGTTGCCACCTGCTCTTTTTTAGTTACATCCAGTGGTAAAACCAATGCGCTTTTTTCATGTCCTTCAGCAATGTCTTTCACCTGGTCCACGTTTCTTGCTGTAATGACTGCGTTCCAGCCTCTCTTTAAAATCAATTTTGCCAGCTCTCTTCCAAAACCTGTAGAGCAACCGGTTATAAACCAAACAGGCGCATTTGTATTCGCCATAATATTATATTTACCTAAGAATTTTTAGGCGGTTTATTTATAGAAATAGAAAAAAGCTGCAAAAATACGCTTTTGATATAGCATCTTGCTGACAGACGTTTAAAAAATAATGCGCTTAATTGCAAACACCATCAATAGTACAGAAACATTGTCCTTGACTACTTAAAACGGCAGGCTTTTCTTCTTCCCACACTTTATTCAAAACCTGGGTAAATACATCTGTTGGCTGTGCGCCAGACACTGCATATTTATTATTGAAAACAAAAAAGGGAACACCACGCGCACCAACCTGTTGCGCTTCGTATTGATCCAGCATTACTTCCTCTTTGTAGGTATCCGCGTATAATGTGCTTTTAATATCATCGGCAGATAATCCAACTTCTTCACCTAACTGAACCAGTGTATCTGTATCACCTATATTTTTTCCCTCAGTATAATAAGCTTTGAATAGGCGTTCCTTTAGTTCATTTTGCAATCCCCTGTCTTTTAGCAAGGTGCAAAAGACGATGTGCATCAAGTGTATTGTTAATAATTGCTTTATCAAAGTTGTATTCGAGTCCCACTTCTTTTGCGATAGCTGCCATCGAATCGTTCATTTGTTTGCCTTCTTTGGCTGCAGCGCCTTTTCTTTTACCCAGATATTCATGTACCGATTGTCCAGGAACAAATTTCATATCAGGGTCTAACTGAAAACTGCGCCAGACAATCTCTACATTTTCTTTTGCGTCAAAGGCATCAAGCGCTTTTTCAAATTTGCGTTTACCAATGTAGCAAAAGGGACAAACTATATCTGACCATATTTCTACTTTCATAATTATCTTTTTTAAATTATAATCTTTCCTGCCTCTAAATTATCAGAGTGAAAAATGCTGTAACTTTTATTTTAAGCTGCACTCTTCACACGCTTCGCTCCTTCCAACAAGCTTATAATATGCTGACTTATTGCTTTAAAAGTAATTTCACCCTCAAAGCGCTTACCATTAATAAAAAAAGCAGGAATATCAGTTACCCCAAGTCTAATGCCTTCTTTCAAATCGTCCTGCACGTAAATACCATAGTAACCATTAATCAATTCTTCCAAAAACTTTTTTGACTTCACACCTGCATCACGTGCATGCCCTTTAAGACTGATAACACCTAAACTATGGGGATTGGAGAATAACTCGTTGTGCATTTCCCAAAACTTCCCTTCCTGCGCGGCACCAAGCGAAGCTTCTGCAGCCTTATGTGCCTTTTGGTGGATCTTTAATAATGGATAATGACGGAAAATAAATTTCACTTCATGCGGAAATGCTTCCAGCACTGCTTTCACCACCTCATTGGCTTTGGCACATGCCTCACTTTGGTAATCACCAAACTCCATTAAAGTGACTTTTGCATCCTTATCTCCCACCACTATTTTCTTAGAGGGAATAACCTCAACTATTTCTGCTTTTTTCATATATAATTATCGTAATATTTGCTGCACGATAACAGCTTTTCTTTGTCTGGTTACTGCTTACAGTTTAACCACAGGCTATTCAAGTTATTCGATAACAAGTTGATAAAATAATAACACTCAGCAATCCTTTTAGTTTAATTGAAGTACATTCCATTTTGCTTTTAACTTTCCAAATACCCGAATTTTCCACTTTTATAATCAACGAATGCCTGTTCAAGTTCTTCGTGCCTGTTCATTAAGAACGGTCCATATGCTGCCAAAGGCTCGTTGATTGGTTCTCCGCTAAGCACCAATAAAGTACTTCCTTCTTCGGCCTGTATTGAAATGGTTTCACCTTCATTTTTAAACAAAATGAAATGGTCAGCGGGAGCTATATCTTTATCGTTCACTTTAACCTTGCCCTTGATAACAAGAATGCCTGTATTAAAATTTTCAGGCAGATCAAAGGTCATCTTTCCTTCTTTTTGCAAATGAATGTTATACATTTCTATCGGTGTAAATGTACTTGCAGCACCTTTTGCATTTTTAAGACTGCCTGCTATTACTTCAACTGTACCGTTATTATCCGGCAATTGATATTTACCCATTTGGTTTTTTGTAATAGCCTGGTATTTTGGAGCTGACATTTTATCTTTTGCCGGAAGGTTTACCCAAAGCTGCACCATTTGAAATAGCCCGCCTTGTTTTGAAAACGCTTCTTCGTGATACTCTTTATGTAATAGACCTGATGCGGCTGTCATCCATTGTACATCACCCTCACCAATAATGCCGCTATTGCCAAAACTATCATGGTGAGCGATCCTGCCATGATAGGCAATAGTTACTGTTTCAAATCCACGATGCGGGTGCACCCCAACTCCTCTTGGAATTTCACGGGGTGAAAAATCAATCTCTGAATTGTAATCCAGGAGAAAGAATGGGCTCATTCTCTTATTGCCCAGTCTGTATCCATTTGGAAAGAAGTTGTGGACCCTGAAACCATCGCCAACCATATGAGATGGCAATGGAGCCAATATTTGTTCAACTACTTTTGTTGCCATATTTAGTAACTAAATGCTTATATAAAATGACACTAAGCAGGCTGAAGTTCAGCTTGTTTCACTAACTGAATTTCGCCATTTACTTTTAATTCTTCGCCTAACATTAATCCACCGGTTTCTAAAACTGCGTTATAGTTTATACCGAAATCTTTGCGATTGATTTTACCATTGATAGTAAAGCCTGCTTTTACATTACCCCACGGGTCTTTTGCTACGCCGCTATATTCTACTGAAAGCTTTACAGACTTTGTGGTTTCTTTAATGGTCAAATCGCCGTAAAGGTTGAAAGTGTCAGCATCTACTCTTTCTACTTTTGTGGACTTGAAAGTGATCTCGGGATGCTTCTCAACCTCAAAGAAATCTGCATTGCGAAGATGGGCATCACGTTGTTCATTATTGGTGTTGATAGAAGCTACATCAACATTTGCTGTTACTTTTGCATTTGCAAAATCATCCCCATTGGTTTCTACCTGCACGTCAAACTTGTTGAAGTTACCCGAAACATTGGAAATCATTAAGTGTTTAATCTTAAATCCTATTTCGCTGTGTGTTTGGTCTAAAGACCATTTTGTTGTTGCCATTTTTATTTTTTATTAATCTTTTAATTTTTTATACAAAGGTTGTGGTCAATCCAAAGCGGTTCGCTCTGTTTATTTACCAACCACTTTTTTATTACCAGGCATTAGTTTTTATAGTATTGTCCCTGAATTGCAAGCACTTTATCTGCAAACCTTCAAGGTCATTTAGTTTTTATTTTAAAAGCGTTTTTATTACTTAACCTTTTTAAGCATATGGTTAGTTAAGCCACTTTTAAAATCAGCTTTTCCCTTTCTCTGCGTACTTTTTTGGCAGTTGCTAAAAAGTCGTTTTTGCTATCGCGATAACCTATTGCAAGGATGGTCACACTACGCAATCCTTTTTCTTTTAAACCAAGGATTCTATCCACTGCTTCAGGCTGAAACCCTTCCATTGGTGTCGCATCTACTTCCTCCATAGCTGCGGCAGTTATAGCTGTCCCAAATGTGATGTATGCCTGTCGCGCTGCCCACTCATATTTTTGCTCCTGCGTTCTTCCCTCTACGATGTTCATCAGGGATGCTTTAAATCCATTAAGACTTTCATCACTTACATTTCTTGTTGTAGCTATGTTATTGATATAATCATTTACATGCTTTTCAGTTACGTCGTCCCACGCAGCAAAAACAAGTAAATGAGAGCTCTCGACAATTTGAGGTTGATTAAAAGCAGCAGGTTGAAGTTTCCTTTTTACTTCTTCATTTTCAATTGCAAGAATTGTATAAGGCTGTAAACCCATTGAAGAAGCTGATAAGCTTATAGCTTCAAGTATCCTGTCAATTTTCTCCTGAGGTACTTTTTCTCCGTTCATTCTTTTGGTGGCGTAGCGCCAGTTTAAGGCATCTATCAGTTTCATATTATTTTTTATTTTTTTATTATCACTATTTTTACTAACACTGTTAACTCAAAACTTAAAAAAAAGCTTTACCCTTTTATCCCTGAGATAAACCCTGCTATAAAGTCCTGCAATACCATCTGATTAAGTTTCTCTTTACTATTATCATTACCCATCATATTAATGGATATTAAGCCGTGCAACATCGACCAAAATGTATGCAGTTTTAAAAAAGCATCTGTAGAATGATTATTGCTACCGGCAATCAAATCTTTAATGGGTTGTAAAACTAATTCGGTAAAAGTGCTCAATTCATTTATCTGATTTACCGTTTCACATGATGGCATCCCTAAACCATACATAACCTGGTAATAAGCTTTATGGTCAAAAGCAAATTCCCAATATGAATAAGCCATTGCCTCTATCTGCTTCTCAGGATTATCGGACCGCTTTTTAGCCTTAACCAATTCATTATTTAAAATCCGGAAACCCTGCTTTGTTAGCTCCAGCAGAATTGCTTCTTTATTAGCAAAATGATCGTATATGACAGGAACACTGTACTCAATTGCTTCCGCAATCTTGCGGATAGATAAAGCTTGCCATCCTTCCTCGATTACCAACTGCCATGCAGCTTTTAATATCGAAGAACGAACCTCTTCTTTTTGCCTTATTTTTCTTTCAGTTATACCCATGCTGAAAAATCTTTATCTATTTAATTAACACTGTTAGCAAAAGTAGTTATGTTTTTAATACTAAACAAATAAAACATATTTAGTTAACGTGCTTTTAGTATTAGAAAAAAGAGGGTTTGAATGATAGTATATAGTCAGAATTAGGCTCAGACAGGCATTGAGCAACCGATACACACGGACATTTCTACTTTGATTTTCAATTTTCGTAGAAATGCTCATTTTACGTTTAGTAAAGAAAAAGGGCTACAGCCCGGTTCATTTAAAGGAAAAGATGAATGAGTAGAAGAATTTTCGGGACAAGCAACTTCACTAAGAAATATTTCTGCTTGTTTGACATTTCCTCAGCCTTTTACAGGTGTTAATTTACTTGCGGTATACTTCTTTACATCCGGAGCGACTTTAGTTCCCAGCAATTCAATAGTTCTCATTGCTTGCTTATGTGGCAGCGCGCCGATGCTCATTTGGGCAAGAAAGCGGGTGTGTCCAAATAGTTCGTGTTCATACAATATCTTATCAACGACCTCCTGCGGACTTCCAACCAGCAAAGCACCCTGGTTTGTGATAGATGCATCAAACTGTTGACGGCTCATACCTGACCAGCCGCGCTCTCTTCCTATTCGGCTCATCACTTCTGCATAAGGAGGGTAAAACTCATCCTTAGCTTGCTGCGAGGTATCGGCAATATAAGTATGAGAGTTAATACAAAGCTGCAATTGGCTCATATTATGTCCTGCTTTTTGGTACATCTCACGGTATAATTCGGCAAAAGGAGCAAAACGTGCGGGCATGCCTCCAATAATGGCAATGGTCATCGGTAATCCGTATTCTGCTGCACGCACCACTGACTGATTGAGGCGTACCACCTACAGCTACCCAAATAGGTAATTTGCTTTGATAAGGTCTGGGATATACACCTAAATTATTAATCGTCTGCGTATGTTTCCCTTGCCAGTTAATTTTTTCACTTTGATTCAAACGAACAAGCATCTCCAGCTTTTCTGAAAAAAGGGTGTCATAATCTTCGAGGCAATAACCAAACAGGGGAAAAGATTCAATGAAAGAACCGCGTCCGGCCATGATTTCAGCCCTGCCCCCGGACAAAAGGTCTACTGTAGCAAATTGTTGAAATACTCTTACCGGATCATCAGAACTCAACACTGTCACCCCGCTGGAAAGTTTTATATTTTTGGTTCGTTCTGCTGCTGCAGCTAACACGATCGCCGGTGAAGAAACGGCATAATCAGGCCTATGATGTTCACCAAGTGCAAAAACGTCCAGTCCCAACTGATCTGCAAGCTCTATTTCCTCTATCAAATTTCGCAATCGTTGGTAGGGTGCAATGGTTTCTTTAGTTAGCGGATGTGTACCTACATCGGCAAACGTACAAAGGCCTATTTCCATTTTGAATATTTTATTGTTCTGTTGTTGTATAAATGTTAGTATCTCCTCGCTACTCTTATCATAGATTTCGTTGTTGACAAGTTAGTCTATTGTGATAAATATTAATTGTGAATGTAAAACCTGTTAGACCTCTTTACCCTCCCTTTTCCAGACATCTGCAAATTGTTCAGGATGCCTCTTGAATTGGGCGTGCACATAGGGACAAAGCGGAATGACTTTCAGCTTATGCGTTCTTGCATATTCAGCCATTACATCTATCAGCTTTTTACCAATTCCCTGTCCCTCTAATTTGTCAGCAACTTCGGTATGATATACCGACATTTCATTTCCTGATATGCCCACTACCATCTCCGCAATCCGTTCTCCGTTTTCTTCTAAGACAAATGCGCTTTCACCATTGTCACCAGAAATATATTGCACCTCATTCATAGATTTTTGTTTATTCTTTTAAATTTTATTCAACGATTTAATTAAATCTTATCGAATTAGGTGTTCTAATCACAAACTCATTTTCTGCTGTTCTTGGTCTTGAATCAAAAGAACCAAAAATTCAAGACTGAATGAAAAAAGGCTAAAAATTTTTATGCAAGTCTAAAATGAAATGAGTTACAGCTTTAAAATAAAATCATGCTACTGTAGGACTTTCGATCTAAGAAACATCTCGAACATTAGTAACATCAATTTCATTTCTTAACGCCCTGCATACAATCTTCTTAACGCTTTCTTCATAAGGTCACAGTAAAAGAAGAAAACCTTAGCGCTTGTTTTACCTAATTCTAAAATTTTAATTACAATAATTCAGCCATTCCAAAAATCCTTAAATCAATTCATACCTGCTACTCCTGTTACTATTGTTTTAATAAATCCTTTTCTTTTCATGCGAAAGCCCTATTGGTTTTTCTTTCATTATCGGAACTAGTTTTTGCAGTTGCTGCATCAACACTTGCTCTGCCACCACCGGCAATAAGAGATATAATAGCTAATCCAAACAGCAGAATAAAATACTCCAAACCTTCTCCCTGATTTGGTTGCTTATACCAGTTCATAAAAAATCCATTATGAAGATGCGAAGTTATTACTACTCCTAAAAAATTTACGATTACTCCGAAAGCAGCTAAACGGGTTGCAAAACCGAATATTAAGAGGAGTGCGCCAAAGAACTCTATCAGGATGACAAGCAATGCGATTATCCAGGGCAATCCTGCTCCGCCTGTTAAAAATGCCATGGTACCATTAAAACCATATCCTCCGAACCAGCCTAATAACTTTTGTGCTCCATGCGGAAAGATTGCAATGCCCAAGGCTAGTCTTGCAACTAATGCTATAGTGTTTCCTGGATTTGTTGATAATAATTTTTTCATTTTTTAGTTTTTTAAATGTTTCTGTTTGTGTTTAATTGTGTAAGATTTTCCAACCCGCCAACCAATTGTAGTTATTTTTTATAGTTAGCTGAATAAGCAAAAGCTGCATGCTTTCAAGTGTTCTGCTTACTGTTAAATCACCTGCAATAATTGGATTAAAACCTGCAGTCTTAACTAATTCAGAAACCGTTTGTAAGGCAGCTTCGTCGTTTCCTGCTATAAAAGCATCTACTTGTTTGTCATCAATTACAGGGTTGGCAAAATCAGCAGCAAATGTTGTATTGAAGGCCTTTACAACTTTGGAATTAGGTAAAAGCTTTTGTAATTCTTGAGCCGCACTTGTATCGGGAGAAGTAACTAAACCGTCATAAGAAGCATTCAAGGGATTAGCTATACTGATAACAATTTTATTGCTTGCTACTTCCTTTATTTTTTCTGCCAATTCTTTTTCGATCTGGTAAGGTACGGCAAGAATGATAATGTCTGCTTCCCAACTGGCTTCATGTGAACAGTTGGCAGCATCTACATCGGCAGAAGGATTACTTGTTTTTATCTCCTGCAATAATCCCTGTACCTTATCCTGATCGGTAGCACAGAGCAGAAGGCGATAGTTTCCTTTAGAAATACTTTTAGAAATGGCAGAGCCCATATTTCCGGTAGCGCCTATAACTGCTATGGTTTTGTTTGTTTGCATTTCAATTCCTTTTTGATAATGCAAAACTACCTTAGTTGAATGCCTTCCTCCAATGATATTTGATAGAAAAACTTCTTGACTTTTATCAAGGGTTTTATTGGGTCATTTGTTTTCGGATGCGGCTTAAAGTTTCAGGTGTTACGCCTAAATAAGAAGCAACTAAATGAAGTGGTACCCTGTTAAGAATTGAAGAGTATTGTTCTAATAAACGCGCATATTTTTCTTCTGCTGATAATCCGGTTGTTCCTTCTAACCTGCGTTGTAAAGCAACGTAAGCATTTTGATACACTATTCTTGTATATGTTTCGTATTGCGGTACGTTCTTTAGCATGCTATGATGTTGTTCATAGTCAAGTATCAGCAATTCAGTCTCCTCTAAAACTTCAATACTTAGTTTAGATGGCTCCCTTGTAAAAAAGCTATATAAATCGGCAATCCACCATCCTTCAAAAGCAAATTGAATAACGTGTTGCACCCCTTTGGCGTCTGTAGAATAAGAATATAAAGCCCCTTTCTCCACAAATGCGATACGGTTACACACATCTCCTTCCTGTAGCAAAAACTGCCTCTTTCTTAATTTCTTTGGAGTAAAATAATTTTTACAAATCTGTAGTTCGTCTTCTGTTGATGATACCTTTTCTGCTATGCTTTTAAGTAGTAGTTCAAACATGATAAGCTTTTAATATGTTCATGTTAAAAGTACATCTGTTTATCTTGCAATAAGGTATTATAAAATCATTAAAACAAGTTGAAAAATGGTCTAAAGCGATCATTTATTTTCTTTGATCACCTTCATTCCCTTTGTCCATCTTACCAGTTCCTTTAGTAAGGTGTCGGCAGATTTTTACATTGGATCATTGGAAACAAGTTGGTTTTTTTCATTTGTAAATTGGGTAAAAAATGGTATTCACTGCCTCTGTAAGAGGTGCCATTTTAAAGGCAGACAAGTCCCTTCAAATTATTATACGCTCTTGTACCTGCAGACACCCTGCCATTGCCCGCTATGCCTGCCGGCCTTGTAATTCCATTCCTTGTACAAAAACTCCAATGCATTTCTTAAAGGTGCAGGATAGTTAAAGTCGTATTCAGCAGTTACAAAAATAAAAGCATCTGCTTCATCAATGCGCTCCACCTTTTTGTGTGTTCATCTTCACGCTTTTGCATGGATGGATGATTGGGTTCAACCATTTTTTGAAGATTGATTTCTTTCAGGTCAAGCACTTCTACACTAAAACTTCCATGCTGTCTTGCTTTTTCAGCAATCCATTCTGTAACGATTGGTCCTTTTCTGCCGGGTCTTACCATGACAGTTATGATTTTTAAATAATACATCGGTATGCCTTCAATTAAAATGAATATTGTGCAATTTCCAAGCCCTTGTCTATTTTCTTATAAACTCACCATTCGCTTTGATACCACTTTATCAATGATTAGTGGTGTCTTAAAAAATTATGATATACCCATAGTGCTATAGAGTATTCTTTGTTGTTTCTGCTTCATTTGGTAAATAATGCTCGTGTGTTTGTACAGGGTCAACTTTTCGCCTGTTCATTTTCATTTGAAAAATATCTACCAGTAAAGCAAAGGCCATTGAAAAATAAATATACCCTTTAGGTATATGAAACTCCAGGCCTTCTGCAATCAAAGAAACACCAATCAGTAATAAAAAACTTAAAGCAAGCATTTTAAACGCCGGGTGATTATTTACAAATTTGCTTATGGGTTCTGATGCAAATAGCATAACACCTACACTTACCACTACTGCAGTATACATGATCCATAAATCATCAACCATCCCGACTGCTGTAATTATACTGTCTATTGAAAACACCAGATCAAGGATTAGAATTTGACCAATGGCACTTCCGAAAGTATTTACGTTTATATTTTTTGATGTATCTCCTTCTTCACCTTCCATTTTATGATGGATTTCGGTGGCACTTTTGTATAGCAGAAATAAACCGCCGGCAATTAAGATTAAATCTTTGCCAGATATCCCCATTGAGAAGACAGCAAAAAGATCACCTTGCAACTTTAGAATTAAAGAAATAATAGTTAATAGCAGCAGGCGCATAACCATGGCCAACAATAATCCTAGCCGTCTTCCTTTTTTTTGTTGATGAATTGGTAATCGGGCGGTAACTATTGAAATAAAAATAATGTTGTCTATTCCTAAAACAACTTCTAAAAGAATTAAGGTTATCAGGGCAATTATTTGTTCCATTTAATAGATGTTTTATTAATACCCGCAATATATTGCAGGAATACATGCGCTAATAAAGGGAATAAATAAAATAAATATGCCAATTATATTAATAGTAAGTCTTTGAGGAGAAGTATAGATACATTTATATAACAATTTTATCTAAGTTAGTAAAATAAGCAGGTACTGAGATTGTATAAGCGTACTTACTTCAAATTCTTTAAATATTGTTTTGGCATTCGCAATGCGTTAGGCAATTACTTTAAAGTATCTTTATATACTATGGACTTGTTAACTATTAAAAAATCCAAAATCCCGCCCCGGCTTGAAACCATCATATCCGGTGAATCTATGTTTAACGATGCCGTAGGACTTATTTTATTTGTTACCCTGTTGGAAATTGCCAACCAGAATGTATCTTTTTCCTTAGGCGCGACACTGCGATTGTTTGCTCAAGAAGTTATTGGTGGTGTTGTTATTGGGTTAGCAGCGGGCTATGTAGGTTATCGGCTTATTAAGTCTATAAGTGATTTTCAAACCATTTTTTTAATTTCCATGGCACTGGTATTAGGCGTATCTGTTATTGCCGGTAAGATACATGCCTCTGTACCTTTGTCGGTAGTAGTTGCAGGGCTCGTTATTGGTAATAAAAACTTTGGCAAAGGTCATCCTGCTGAACAGTATCTAAGCCAGGTATGGCACTTGCTGGATGATATCCTGAATACCATCCTGTTTGTAATGATTGGTCTTCAATTGGTGTTATTACCATTTTTAAGCAAGTACTGGCTGATTGGCTTGCTTTCTATAGTGATTATATTAATTGCACGAGTGGTTAGCGTTTCCCTTCCTGCATTTTTCATGTTGCGTAAACTTAACTTTGGCAACCTATCCATACTTACCTGGGCAGGCTTGCGTGGGGGTATCTCTGTAGCTATGGCCCTATTGCTTCCGCCTTCAGATTACCAAAAAATCATACTTTCCTGCTGCTACTTTATTGTGATGTTCTCTGTTATCGTGCAAGGGCTGACCCTTAATAAAGTGGTAGATAAAATAGCAAAGTAAGGCGAGGTTTGATTTTAGGGTATCTTTCAAGTAGTCATGGTTCTGCTATTAGTATTTATTTTAGTGTAACAATAAATACTACTAAAACCAGGGCTTTTTTGCCAAATTGTTTAGAAAGAGCAGCTTCGCCAATGCAGGCGTCAAGGGCAATATGACTAACGAAATTTATACAGCTAAGAATTAGGATTGAGGCCTGATCTTTATTTAGTTAACCTTATATTTATTTGTGTTTGTAAGAAATCTATAATTATCAAATCTTGAAGAGGTAAAAATATCAATTATTTTATAAATAAATGAGCAATACAACGTAATGATAAACTGGAACACTATAACAGATTTTATTACAAAGTGGTATTGGATACCCATGCTGTTAATCTACGTCGGTGTCATCATTACCATTTTAAGTGAAAACAGAAAACCCAGCAAATCATTAGCTTATATACTGGTTATAGTTTTTCTGCCGGTAATAGGCTTATTGGTATATTATTTCGTAGGCAGAAAGCCCGTGTTTAAAAAGCAGGTGTTCGACAGGAAACGTTTGACAGATAAGCAAAAAATGGATGAATACTATGAGCAGTTGAAGCCCCAAATGGAAGAGCGACTTCAATTATTGGAAGACAATATTGGTGATATGGCTTTCCCATTTCGCTACCTCAATCACCAAAAACAGTCTCTGATCAGCACGGGTAATACAGTAACTCTATTGAACAATGGCGAAGAAAAGTTTCCTGCTTTATTCGCCGCACTCCAAAATGCCCGCTCTCATATTCACCTCGAGTATTACATTTTTACAGCGGATGAAGTAGGCAACCGGATAGCAGATATCTTAATCAACAAACAAAAAGAAGGAGTGGAAGTAAGGGTAATTGTTGATGATGTGGGGTCAAATCACATAAAAAAGCTGCCGACAAAATTTAAGGAAGCCGGAGTACAATTTTTAAAGACTTTGCCGGTAGCTTTTTCTTCACTTGCCAACAGTAATTACCGAAATCATCGTAAGATTGTAATTATTGATGGTATTGTAGGTTTTATCGGCGGCATTAATTTAGATGAACGTTATTGGAACAACGGTAAACAGAACCTTTACTGGCGTGATACATCAGTTCGAATTGAAGGTCCTGCTGTAAATTTACTACAGGTGCAGTTCTTTTTAAGCTGGTTTTTCGCAGGTGGCAAAGACGACTTTGGTGAGCAAAACCTTTACTTCAAGATGCAGCCCCAAAAGAAAGGGGACGCCATTATTGCCATAGCAGCCAGTGGTCCCAGTTCCGAGGCGCCTTACATTATGGAAACTATTTTATTAGCCCTTAGCCAGGCTAAAAGAACAATTCGCATTTGCACTCCTTATTTTATTCCAACCGACGAATTAACTTCTGCACTGGTGATAGCTGCCGCCAATGGCATTAAGGTAGAACTAATCCTGCCTGCCAAATCTGATTCTTTTATTGTTCAGCATGCTTCGTTCTCTTTTATAAAACCGTTGTTGCAACGCGGCGTTAACGTATATCTTTATGAAAAAGGATTTATACATTCTAAAACTATTTCAATTGATAGCAGTCTTGCTTTCATAGGTACGGTAAATATGGACATCAGAAGTTTTTATCTCAATTTTGAAATTACCTCTATTATTCACGAAGTATCATTGTGTAAGGCTTGCGAAGAAAGTTTTGAGCAGGACAAGCAAAGCAGCCGGTTAGTTACCTTGGAACAATGGCAAAGCCGTTCAGCATTGCATAGAGGAATGGATTCTGTATGCAGGTTAATGTCGGCATTGTTATGAGTTTTCAAGAAGGGAACCCACCAATTTGTATGCGAACTATAACTTGTTAAAATAGTATTATGAATATCAACAATAAAATTACTCGGCTCCCCAATAAAAGATAATAGTTTTATGACCACTCAGCTATTATCTTGCTTACGGTTATACTTTTTACCGTACAAGTTATTGGCGTTTCTTGTTCTGATAAAAAACGGTCTGCTGTGAATTCTCCTATAGAAAATAACTCCAAAGGTGCTTCTGCAACAATACGGCAAACCGCAGTTCGTCATGCGGGATTAGGCGATTCGGTGGCAGCATCCAATATATCAGGACACGCTACAAGAATTTTAAATTTATCATGTAAACAATGACATATTTTTAAATAGAAAGCACCAGTGCAAAGTCTAACTATGTTACTAAGACTCTACTATAATTATATCAAAGGGATTTTAAGAGCTGAAAAGCTTTCAAGAGAGACCCATCAAAAGGCCAAAAGAACATTTGAAAGTGGATTAAGTATTTATAACCTCTCTTCATATTAACATTATTATAAACTTTAGACAGCCTCTAAAACTTAGCACAAAAAAGCCAACCTTAAAAGGTTGGCTTACATCAACTATTGAGGAAACTACCTTATTGTTGTGTAGTTGCTGAACCACTTGTACCGCTACCTGATCCACCACTTGTACCACTTCCTGAACCACTTGTACCACTTCCTGATCCACCGCTTGTACCGCTACCTGATCCACCGCTTGTACCGCTACCTGATCCACTGCTTGTACCGCTACCTGATCCACTGCTTGTACCGCTACCTGATCCACCACTTGTACCGCTTCCGGAGCTCCATGAGCCAGAGGATCCCTTTGTTCCTGAGCGTCTCTTCCTTGTCGAGGTGCCAGAACTGCGTCCAGTCCTGCTGCCGCTTCTATTCACTGTGCTACCACTACCACTTTGCCCACTTCCACTACCTACCTGAGACCCTGAATTGCTACCACTACCACTTTGACTAACTCCGCTTTGCCCGCTACCTGATGTACTACTTTGTCCACTGTGACTTTTGTGTGCTGATGTTTTGCTTCCGCTTTGTCCACTGGTTCCGCTACCGCTTTGTCCACTGGTGGTTCCGCTTCCACTACCACTTCCGCTTCCCGTTTGTGCAGACAGACTAAGGCTGCCTAATGCAATAAATGCAACAATTAATGTTTTTTTCATAAATTCTGTCTTTTTCTAATATAATTCAAACCTTAGACCACTTTTAAACAATATAAGAAAACCTTTGATACATCAACATTGAGGAAATCTTGTAGAATAGTTAGAAAGATAAGGTACTTTGATACTTAAAGTGTACAATAGCTTGCACATTATATTTGAAGGTTTCATTAATATAAAATTGCAGGGTTTTTGAGTATAGAAAGTACTTTTAAGGAAAGAAAGGTTGAAAACTTAGAAGCTGTTAAAAGAGTTTAAAAATTAATCTAAATTCACTAAATTAACTATTTGGGGGCACAAAGGGCGAACAACAGCCCTTTGGCTCGATCTCCACACTCAATTCAATCTCCGCTTCCAAAATCATCAATGGCAGTGGCAAAACAAACGCATGTACCTGCAAAAGAGGTAAAAATCTATAATAGAAACACCAAGGAATTTTTTATAAACGGTTAATTGGTGTATTAGCTACTACTAATCTCTTTCAGACAAGGCTTCTTTATATTTTTGTTCATTCTCAATATCCTCCTGTGTTAGCTGCTTGTCATCGCCTGGTTTCAGAGGGTTATGAAAAGGTAACGGTTGCTGTTCATTTTTTTTCTCCTCCTGCCCCAAATTACTGTTTTCTTCAGTTGAGTCTCTATTTACATTCTTTTCATTATTCATAATATTCGTTTTTTATTTTTTTTAGAAAAAGCCGAAATAAATTGAGAGATAATTGATTTAATCATTAGTCATCAACTTGTCTCACTTAAAAATTTCTTCTGACAACTTGCAACCCTCATTTGTCATCCCTTTACAAATTACGTCTGGTTGTATGACGGACATTTCTGGTTCTTTTAATGGTTTGTTTTTTTGAAACCGTATCTGCAGTTCCGTTTGACGTATCCTGGAGACCCTCCGCTTTGCTGGTCTGGTCATCTGTTGCTATTGCTGATGCAGCAGGAGAGCCGCTCATCTCACCTCCGCCAGCTCCGCCTGTACCCATCGGACTTCCAGGAGTAGTATCCCTGCTTCCGTGATATTGGCCGGTTCCTCTTTGCTTACGGGTTGTAGCTTGCTTAGCAGCCTGGGTTTTTCTATTGCCGGCGGAGTTAGTGGTGGCTGTTGTTTGTGCAATTGAAAACTCAGTGCCTGCAATTAAAATAATTATTATTAATAAATATCTCATAAAATATATTTTTTTAAATATTCAATGGCAAAGGTTGGGCCAGCTAATGCCGGTTTTTTTTAACTTATAACTGAACCTTCAAATCAGGCTCACTGCTTTTGTTAGTTACTTGGAACGGTACCTGGCAACTGGTAACCTACAAAAGGCAACATGTTGCTTAAATATCAAAATTCCCTGAAAGATTCTTAAAATGTCCATTCAATTTTATTCGCTCCTTTAAGGCTTCCATTTCACTTACCACCGGCAGCACTTTATTCAGATGGCGTTTGAGATATTCAAGACGTTGATCTTCGCGCAGCAGCCCTAATAACTCGTATTCTTCATCTAGGGACAAACCAATATGATGGGCAATATCATAAGACAACAATTCATCGTCGGGTTTGCTAAAACTTTTATTCAATTTAAGAACTTCATGCAAATCCCTGATACTCTTTACCACTTTTCTTAATAATGGAATAAACTGCCGCTCCTCATTTAGCGGATAATTTACAATAGCCCCGCTATAAAGTTTTTCAGGAATACTTTTAACAACTTCTAAGATCCTGAACACCGAAACACCTTTTGTTTTTATATCAAGCTTACCATCCTGGTATACTTCTACTATTTCTTTTACCTCAACAAGCGTTCCTCTTTCACTTAAGCCATTTTTTAATACTACAGGTATGCCAAAAGGTTTTGCCTCTGCAAAACAATCTGTTATAAGCTGTTTATATCGTGGTTCAAATATGTGCAGGTTAAGATCTTCACCCGGAAATACTACTATGCCTAATGGAAATATGGGAATAAAATTGGTCATAAACTATTCAAATAATTTTTAATTTAGCCGTTGCACCTGCCGCTAATACCGCTAAAAGTCTACAGAGTTAAAAAAAATTTCGTTCTTTGAAGCTGTTTAATTTTTTTTGGTATCAGGTTTTGTTATTAATGGCAACATTATCAGTTATGTTTTGTTTATCGGCATATTATCGGGCATCTTTTAGGTTCATTATAAAGTTCTTATTAATAATTCTACACCGCTTCTTTGACAATATAAAAATAGTTAATGAAAATTTCCGGATTCACAATTATAAAGAATGCAATCATTAATGATTATCCTGTAGTTGAAGCCATTACTTCGATTTTACCCCTAGTAGATGAAATGATAGTGCTGGCCGGCGATAGCAGTGATGCTACCAAAGAATTGATAAACAGCATAAATAGTGAAAAGATTAAGATATTTGACAGTGTATGGGATAGATCTTTACGTAAAGGCGGAGCGGTGCTGGCTATAGAAACAGATAAGGCATTTCAATTGATAGACAAGGAAAGTACATGGGCGTTTTACATACAGGCAGATGAAGCGGTACATGAAAAATATTTACCTGCTATACAGGAAGCCTGTACAAAATATAAAGATGATTTGCATGTAGAAGGCCTTTTATTTAAATATTTGCATTTTTACGGAACTTACGATTACACAGGCGATAGCAGGCAATGGTATAACCGGGAAATAAGAATAATCAGAAATGATAAAAGTATACATGCATACAAAGATGCTCAGGGTTTCAGAAAAGGAAACACAAAGCTGAAAGTAAAATCTATAGAAGCATACGTATATCACTATGGCTGGGTAAAAAGCCCGGAACAAATGAAGAAAAAAATAAAGGAAGTCAGCCGTTACTGGCACGAAGAATCAGAAGACTGGCTGAATTATATGAAATCGGATAATTTTTTCAAATTCGAAGAATTTGATTCACTTAATAAATTTACAGGTACACATCCCGCTGTATTAAGAAAAAGAATTGAAGAAAAAAACTGGGAAGTGAAGTTTGATCTTTCAAAAAAACGATTTTCATTCAAAGACAAATTATTATATTGGTTTGAAAAAAAAACAGGTATCCGTCTTTTTGATTTTAAGAACTATAAAATTATTAAATAGCTTGTTATAAGAAGGCTTAATAATACAAATTATATTTTAGAGCATATTACAAAAAATAATGCATGACCTTTTAACTGGCGTAATAAACGGTTCGTACCGGTCACTTGCAAGAGCTATTTCTGTAGTTGAAAATAAAGCGCCAGGTTATATAGAAATATTATCACAATTACCTGCTTTAGCCGGTTCTGCTGTAATTGGTATTACGGGACCGCCCGGTGCAGGCAAAAGTACAATTGCAGATGGTTTAATTGGTGAGATGGCAGCAGCAAATAAAAAAGTCGGAGTTCTGTGTGTCGATCCTTCTTCTCCATTCAATTTTGGTGCTTTACTTGGTGACAGGATCAGGATGAACAAATGGTATAATCATGAAAATGTATTTATAAGATCGCTTGCTAACCGGGGCTCTTTGGGAGGATTACATCCATCGATTATTGAGATTACTGATGTAATGAAAGTATTTGGCTTTGATTATATTATTATTGAAACGGTTGGGGTAGGTCAGAGTGAGGTGGAAATAGCGGGACTGGCAGACACTACTATAATTGTACTAGTGCCCGAAGCCGGTGATGAAGTACAAACAATGAAGGCAGGTTTAATGGAAATAGGCGATATTTTTGTTGTAAATAAAGCCGATCGTCCCGGAGCAGATACTTTTGTTAAAAACCTTCAGCAAATTTTATATCCGGCCCGCCATATTTCATCCTATGAAGTACCTGTTGTAAAAACGGTTGCTTCACAAAATGTGGGCATAGATGTTTTATTTGAAAAAATAAAATTACATAAGCATTTAGATAAAAGTCCTGACAAACATTATTGGCTGCTTACTGAAAAAGCTTATTATCTCATTCAGGCTAAAAGGATGAGCAACATTAATAAAGAAAATCTTTTTAACAAGATTAAGGCAGAAGCAGAAACTCATAATAAATTTAACCTTTACAGGTTTATTAATCAGTTTGAATAAGAATGCTTTTATTTCATATTCAAGGTCCCTTTGTTAAAAGGGCTTAAAAGTTAAAACTATAAAACACTTGACTTCTGTTCCAAACAACATTATTATTAGTCGTACAGACAGCATTGGAGATGTTGTGTTAACCCTACCGGTTACAACCGTTTTAAAGGAATATTTTCCTGGTATTAAAATTGGCTTTATGGGCAATGCTTATACGCGGCCAGTTATAGAAGCATGCAAATATGCAGATCAGTTTATTGATGTGAAAGATTTTATGAACGGAACTGTAAATGTTATGGGCGAAAAGCCTGAAGCAATTCTGCATGTTCTGCCTATTCCTGCTATTGCTATGCGGGCAAAAAGATTAAAAATACCATTGCGAATAGGAACCACTAACCGCCTTTATCATTGGATAACCTGTAATACATTAGTAAAGCTTAGCCGGAAAAACTCGCCTCTGCATGAAGCTCAGCTAAACCTAAATCTATTAGAACCTTTTGGTATCAAGGCTGATTTTTCATTGCAAGAAGTTGGAAATAGCTTCGCATTGCACAAAATACAGCCATTGCCCGAAAAATTTGCCTCTTTAATTGATAAGGATAAATATAATCTTATCCTGCATCCAAAATCACAAGGAAATGGTCGTGAATGGGGATTGGAAAACTTTACCCGGCTTATTAATATTCTTAATACCAAATTATATAAAATATTTATATCCGGGGTGGAAAAAGAGCGGGAATTACTGCAACCAATTTTTCGTGAAGCCGGAGAAAAAGTAACAGATATTACTGGTCTTATGAGTCTAGATGAATTTATGTCTTTTATCGCAGCGTGCGACGGACTGGTGGCAAGCGGAACAGGACCCATACATATAGCGGGTGCATTAGGTAAAGATGCATTTGGCATTTACCCTCCTATAAGGCCAATTCATCCCGGCAGGTGGGCACCGTTAGGGCCAAAGGCACAGGTGTTTGTGGTCAATAAATCATGCACGGATTGCAAGGGCAATAAGATGGCCTGCCATTGCATACATGAAGTAGACGCTTCGTGGTTAAAAGAGGCTTTATACCAGGCGCTTGAAAAAAAAATGACACAGAAAGAAAAGGAAGTAAGAACGTAAAGCCCCTATGAAAATTTCAGATCAGCTGCAGATACCGGCTCTTTATTTTCAGCTTCTTCTTTGGCATTAGATGAAAATTGTTTTTTTGTCATCACATCATAAATAAGCTTGAACCAAATAATCGAACAAAATATGGCTTTTATGAAATAAGGTTCTACAAACCTGTCGTTAATCCATCCTGGAGTAATAAGGTCTGTAGATGAAAAAGAGGTGAATATAAGAGAAAGCCAAAGCAGGATTTTATTAATTGTATTTGCCGGCTGAGAAAAATACCAGATAGCCACCCCTTCCATTGCAATAATATATGTTGGAGACTCGCCTTTGTGATTGAAAATAACGATCCACAATAAGAGAGAAGCTAATATCTGAAGCCGGTAGGAATATAACCTATAAGAATTTACTTTTAAAAGAGGGATACAAAAAATAATCGCGGCAACTGCAACAGTGCCAATTTTTGAGATATTAATATTAAACCACGAATGTATCAAACCAATAAAAGAAACTCCATAAGATGCGGCATGATCCATTTTTAAAAGATTGAACCAGTTGCGATATTGTTGTATCAGTTCATTCTTAGAAATAACTATTACGGGCAATATTGCAAATAGCAATCCCCACATGACAGCATAAAGGACAAAACGAAACTTATCAGGATAAAACAATCCCAATACAAGAGCTGCTATTCCGAATAGTTTTATATAAACAGTTAAGACAATAAATAAAGAAGCTAATAAAGGTTTTCTTTCTTCAAGTGAAGAAAAAGCAAGAATTATAAGAGATGCAATCAGTACATTGGTTTGAACCCACGTTATTGAAATGCCAAACTCTAAAAGTAAAAATAAAAAAAGAAACTTAAGCACATCGTTTGGAAGTTTAAGTTTTAATAATGCGTAGATAAAGAAGCTTGTATTTATAATATTGAATAAAAACAAACTTACTTCATCGGGTAAATAATAAAATAAACCCATGAATAAGGAGAAAGTAGGACTGTATTTATATTGATCAAAATACTCGTTAGGGTAATATAAATAAAGGTTTTTGTTTTGAATTAAGTGACCAAAAGAGCTTTTGAATGCTATTAAATTATTATAGTGGGTATAAACGTTTCCGATAGATGCAATAATACCCTGAATGGTGATCGCTAAAACAAGTAATATAATTAATTCAATAACTTTTCTTACAGTTAAGTTAGTATAGAATGATTTCATAATAGATTAGATCCTAAAACTAAAAATACATTATCACCGATTATTTAATTTTTACAAACATTTTAAAACAAAAGAAAAACCGATGTAATGCAGAGTGTTTTTTCACACTTAAAAATGTATCCCGATACATTAAAAAAACAACAAAACGTTTAAAGTTATTTATTATAGAGAAATCCCGATAACACTTAACTAAAGTATGCAATAATTTTTTTTCTTTTATAAACTCAGCAGGACAGGCTTTGTAAAAGGCATTTATTCGTGTACGTATTTTTTCTTTATCTAAACGTGTTCTTTCTGATCTGCTTACACGATTGCTTTTTTTCCCTTTTCCACCAATAACTCCTGTTACATTTGCCTCGTGTTGACGGTACAACACCAATGGCTCAGGTAAATACTTCATTCCTCCATAAAAAGTAGATAAATAAGGAAGCCACCAATCAGGAGGGATTACCTCGAGAAATGGATAAGCTATATCGAACAAAGATTTTTTAAAAAGCATTGCATGCGCATAAATGCGGCAAAAAACAGTTAATTGAAGACAATTATTCCATGATTTAAAATTTACCAGGTCTGATATTTTTATTCCCTTTGAATGCAAATCTTCGTCACATACTATTGAGTCGCAGTATATGATTTGATAATCTTCAATGGCTTCCACCATTTTTTTTATTTTATCCAAGTCCCAATAATCATCCTGGTCACATAAAGCAATATAGTCTCCGGAAGATAAAGTACATCCCTTTTCGAAATTTTTTATAAATCCAAGATTAACCTCGTTCACAAAAACCTTCATGTTGTGATGTTTCTTGACATATGTGTTTAGGATTTCAACCGTTTTGTCACTGCTGCAATCGTCAACTGCAATAATCTCAATATTCTTATAAGTTTGCCGAAAAAGAGATTCGAGCTGCTCCGCTAAATATTTCCCGCCGTTGTAGGTAGCAAGTACAATTGAAACAAGTTTTAAAGACTTACTATAACCAGTACTGTTTAAAGAGAGTTTATTATATGAAGAGTGAGAGCCGATCAATTTATACTTCTAGTTTGTTATGTAAATGGCAGGATTCATTAATACAAAATTGCAAAAATTAGAATCGGGTTGAGAATAAAGCAAATTAAGGATTGTTGAATAAGTTTGGTAAAGAGATTGTGGAATCAGCATTTATTTTAAAAGAATTATTTTGATTTAAAATATCTGAAAACTTTTTTTACGCCGAAACCGATCATATAAAAAGGAAGATAAAGCAAGTAGAAGTAGTATGTTGGAGAATCCTTAAAAGTGTTGAAAATTATTGATTCAGCGCCCTTGCCATCAATTTCAGCGTTGTGATTCTTCTTTATTCTAATTTTTTTATACCAGTTAAAAACCCAGTCACTAAAAAACCTGTTTTTTTCTTTCCTGAAAGTGCTCTTTGAAATCCTTTTTTCATCTTTAAGACCGACAATGATAGTATTAAAATAACTATTGATAAAAATATCAAAAAAATTAAAGGGCACTTTCTTATTATCTACCTGGCTTAATTTAAATATCTCCCTGCTATAAGTAACTGCCTTTTTGCCTAAATTAAAGTTTTCAAACAATAACTCAGTTTGAAAGAAACTCTCTGTTTTAAACTGGTAATAATTCATCATGCTTTTAAAATCATCGTTCCAAAACCCGGTAGTCAATATCCACTGGCTGTGGAAAGAGCAAACTCTTAAGAACTCGTCAAGGTCTTTTGAATAGTAAAAATCTTTTTTCTTTAAATAGGAAACGCCATTTGCAAAAAAAAGTATTTCCTTATTTTCTAAATGATTATTTACTATTTCCAGCATTTTTAGAGCGCCCCCTTCTATAAATCCTCCATAATCGTTCATTAACTTTAAATACCTGCCTTTTCCCGATTTCAAAACATGAAGAATATTCGCATTTCCACCAATGTTGGTGTCATTTCTAAAGTAGCTGACGTTGTTGTATTTTGAACTGTAGAACTTGACTACCTCTTTTGTATTATCGGTAGATTCATTATCAGAAATGACAATTTCTACCTGTTCGTTGTTTCCAACTTGTTCTAAAATACTTTTTAAGCACAAATTGAGATTAGCTGCCCGGTTAAAGGTGGGAATACAAATGGATAAAAATATTTCTGCAGACATTATATAAATAGCTCTTTTTAAGTATAATTCAACAAGTTTTAATATCAGTTATAATGAACCAAACCTGTTATTTTATTATAATACTCTATTTAATACAATAATACTTTTTAACTCAGAAGTTTATTAACCTATTTAGCAATTACAAGCATTTCATAGTCTTTCGTTAAATTAATAATTTTTTAAATTCTTCCTTATACTCCCATTTCCACCGTCTGTGGCTCCATAAGTAATTAGCCGGCTTTTGCCGAATACAGTTTTCCAGGTAGCTAACATATTTTTTTGTTAATTCACCTCTTGCAGATTGCCGGGGTTCTGTGGTAAGTAATTCAAAATTTACATTGTAATAACCTCTTTTAACCTTATAAAAATGTGCTAAAACAACAGCAGTATTATTTATTCGTGCACTTTTTTCAGGACCGGTAACAAACCCGGTCAATTTTCCAAAAAAAGGAAGCCAATAACTCTGCTCAGAAATTCCGGGATTTTGGTCTGCTATAAGAGCTAAAGCGTAACGCGCCTTTGCTAACTGGTGAAACTTATTTTTAAAATCATAAACGGAGACTAAAATAACATTTTTACGGCTTCGCATTTTAAATATTATTTTATCAAATACTTTGTTTGAAACCGGCGCATATACTGCAATTAAAGGGTAAGGACTGTTCCTCGATATTCCCCAGTTCATATATTCCCAGTTAAAAAAGTGCCCTGATTGAAGCTGGACGTTTTGACCTGTAGCATATAAGTCAGATAGCAGACCAAAGTTACCTGTGAGTCTTTTTGAGAATTCCCGATCAGAAAGAGATAAAAATTTGATGGTTTCAATAAATGTATCAAGAAAGTTATGGTAAAAGTCTTTAGCAATTTTAACCCTTTCCTGCTGCGTTTTATCAGGAAAAGCAATCAGAAGATTCTTCAATACTACCTGTCTGCGATAACCAATTATGTAATAAAGCAAAACATAAATTCCATCACTTAAAAAATATAAAATTCTCCATGGCAGTAAAGAAAAGACATATAATAGGCCATATAAGAGATAATACATTAATAAAGAATAAGAATTACAGGGCTTTTGATAAAATTTTATTCAACCTGCGAATTATTTTCCTTTTCATATTTCCACCACTTATACCCGATAAAGCCGACAATAGCAAAAGGAGTGAGCATGAGGTAAATAATGCCTGAGTTTAACGAACGGGCAGGTTTTTCACCAAGCTGACCTGCCGTTTTGGTACAAATAGAGCATTGTGCATTAACAGCAGTGACAGTTGCTGTCGAAAGCATTATTAAAATTAAAATTATTTTACCCCACTTTTTCATAAAAAAAATTCTAACGCAAAGTTATGGGCAAAAGGCTTTTAAAAAAGTTATAGTTTATGTGAAATAGAACGATGAATTTTTACGATTATGATTTTTAATCTGATGTCCTTTAAGACCTGAATATAAAATCTTGACCTGTCTTGATAATCATAACTATCTCGCTCCTGTCTAATACTATAAATCCCCTAACTGCGGCCTTATAATTATATCTTCAACAACTGCTGCAGTTGATAACTGACTGCATGCAAACACCATTTTTGCCACATCATCAGCTTCTAAAAGGCGGTCAGGTCTTACATCAGATTCTTCCCAACTCGATGTAAATGTAGCACCAGGTAAAACAGCTGTTACCTTAATTCCAAAAGGTTTCATTTCCTCTCTCAGATGTTTAGTGAAACCATACAAAGCAAATTTACTTATACCATACGCCCCCACATTTGCTAACGGCTTGAAAGAAGCTATAGAGCAAATATTGAAAATATGTCCCTTTTTCCTTTCCATCATAGCAGGAAGCAATGCACGTGTAAGATGATAGGCACTGTTAAGATTTATTTCCAACATTTTTTGCAGTATACCCTCTTCTTCATTAAATATGCTGCCGGGAATAAAATAACCTGCATTGTTCACTAAAATTTCCGGTGTAAAACCAGATTCCAATATCCACTTTCCAAAATTTTTAACCTGGTCAATATCTCCTATGTCTGCAACCTTTGTTTCAACAGAAATAGCCGGAAAACGTTTAGAAAATTCTTTCTTCAGCTTGTCGAGATCTTCTTTTGATCTTGCACAAACTATGAGACTATAACCTGCTCCGGCAAACTTTTCAGCAATTGCCCGACCCATGCCTTTTGTAGCACCTGTAATTATAACATTCATATTTACGTATTTAAAAGTAGATTGCAGGCAAATCTAAGCAAACAGAATCCGAAATTGCATAGCATGACTTACCAGCATCTTTTTTTTGACCTTGACCATACTTTGTGGGATTTTGAAACAAATTTAAAAGAAACGATACGTGACTTATTTTTAATTCATCGTCTGCATGAAACTGTTACAGACGATTTTGATTTTTTCTTTGAGAAATATTCTTATCACAATAAAAGATTATGGCACCGGTACAATCACGGTTTTATAAAGCAGGAAGAATTGAAATGGAAAAGAATGTGGCATACGCTTCTTGAATTTAAGCCCGGAAATGAAACACTGGCAAAAAAGCTAAGCGCAGAATATCTTGAAATACTTCCCTCCAAAAAGGCGCTTTTTCCACATACCTTAGAGATACTCACTTATCTTACAAACCGAAAATACAAACTTCATCTAATTACCAATGGCTTTGAGCAGATACAGTGGCGCAAGCTCGATAATGCACAAATAGGACATTTTTTTTCCTCTGTTATTACGTCTGAAACTGCCTGCTGTTTGAAACCTAATAAGGAAATATTTGACTTTGCTATACGCGGAGCAGGTTGCTGCTACCATGAAAGCATTATGCTTGGAGACAATTTAGATGCTGATATACTTGGCGCCATGAATGCCGGGATGGACACTATATTTGTAAATCATATAAACCAGGAAACCACGCTAAAACCAACACATATAATCTATCATCTGAAAGAACTTGAAGTTATATTGTAAGAGGTGAGTGTGAATGATGAGCGTAAATGATGAAGCTTAACCTGACAAAATCAATCATTACCAAATTCTGCTAAAAACATCATAGCTTTAAGCTTTTAAAAAGAAATTCTCATACCCTTTTTAGACCATTATAATCAACCCTAAGTATACATGTCATCTGTAAAACCCCTGATAAGTACTGCTTTTTCTTATGAAACTTTGGAAGAAACCCTCGATATAAAGACGAAGGGTGCAGAATTACATATAGGCATACCTAAAGAAACCGCCTTTCAGGAAAACCGCATTGCACTTACACCTGAAGGGGTAAGTGTATTGGTTAATAACGGACATGATGTAGTAATCGAAACCACAGCCGGTGATGGCAGCAAATATAATGACAGAGACTATAGTGAAGCAGGTGCAAAAATAGAATATCAGCGTGCAGAAGTTTTCAAGGCCCCTATACTGGTAAAAAGCGCTCCTGTAGTTGAGGAGGATCTTCCGCTCTTGCAATCGGGTCAGACCATTATTTCTCCTATTCATTTGTCAGCAATGAAAGGAGAGTTTCTTGAAGCAATGATGGAAAAAAAAATAACTGCTCTAAGTTTTGAAAATCTGAAAGATGACAGCGGTACTTACCCCATTGTCAGAAGTATGAGTGAAATAGCGGGCGGAGCAATTATGCTGATAGCCGGGCAATATTTAGGGTGTGCAAACAACGGGAAAGGAGTCTTGTTGGGTGGCATAAGTGGTATTCCGCCATCAAAAGTCATTATAATCGGGGCAGGTGTGGTAGGCGAATTTGCAACCCGTACAGCCCTGGCTCTTGGTGCTTCAGTAAAGGTTTTTGATAACAATATCTATCGGCTTAAAAGGTTGCAAAACAACCTGGGTGTAAGAGTTTGGACAAGTGTGATTGAGCCGAAAATTCTTGCAAAACAATTGAAAACCTGTGAAGTAGCCGTCGGAGCGCTTAGCAGTGAATTTGGCCGTACACCTATTTTGGTCACAGAAGAAATGGTAGCTGCAATGCGTACCGGCAGTGTAATTATAGATGTTAGTATTGACCGCGGCGGATGTTTCGAAACCAGTGAAATAACCAGCCACGAGAGACCAACTTTTGTAAAACATGGTGTAATTCATTACTGTGTTCCTAATATTCCCAGTGGTTTTGCCCGTACAGCCAGCCAGGCTATCAGCAATGTACTTATGCCATTATTATTGAATATAAGTGAGGAAGGTGGAGTGGAAGAAATGGTATGGCACGACTTCAATCTTAGAAATGGAATTTATATATATAAGGGTTATCTGACAAATTTTTACTTAAGCCAGCGCTTTGACTTAAAATATACAGACCTCAACCTGCTTATTGCAAGCCGAAGGTAGCGGGAGTAATGATGACGGTTGACGGTTGACAGCTGACGTATGACAGCAAGCGGTTTGCCGGGAGAATAGGCCCTAAATACTGCCATTAATTTTTAATTTATCTTCCAAAATATTGTTACTGCTTTATATATTGGTTCATTGATAGTATGAAAGCTCTGTAGTAATTATTTTTTTCTGCTGTTTTATTCAATCTGTCGAATTGTAATATTACAAAGCTGAAACTTGAATTTTTAAAAGCAACTCAATAAATATTCTTGTAAATAATAGTATTTCCCCCTTCTCCTTCGGAGAAGGGCCGGGGATGAAGTCAAAACCTTTGTCAAGCTGTCAGTATAAGTTTTTTTGGTATTTTATTTGTCACGGCTGATAAAAAGTTTTTATATGCAAAAAGGTCAGATAAGAGTACAAACTGAGAACATTTTTCCAATCATTAAAAAATTTCTATACAGTGACCATGAAATTTTTGTTCGTGAATTAGTGAGTAATGCTGTAGATGCCACCCAAAAGCTAAAAACACTTTCATCTATCGGAGAGGCTAAAGGCGATTTAGGTGATTTGCGCATTGAAGTTGAACTTGATGCCAAAGAAAAAACAATCAGCATCACGGACCGGGGTATCGGTATGACGCAGGAAGAAGTTGATAAATATCTTAACCAGGTAGCTTTTAGCGGAGCTGAAGAATTTTTGAAAAAGTATAAAGGCCAGAATGAAGAAAATATCATTGGCAAATTTGGACTTGGTTTCTATAGCTCTTTTATGGTGAGCGAAAGAGTGGAAGTGTATACAAAAAGCTTTAAAGATGAACCAGCGACGTACTGGAGTTGCGATGGCAGTCCTGAGTTTGAACTTTATTCTATAGACAAACCTGACAGAGGAACTAAAATTGTATTACATATAAATGAAGAAAGTAAAGAATTTTTAGACGCACACAGAATAAAAGCAATTCTTGAAAAATTTTGCCGGTTTTTGCCAATTCCTATTTATTTTATTGATAAAGGTGCTTCTGTTAAAGATAAGAAAGATGGAGAAAACGAAGACAAGCCTATCAATAATACTTCACCTGCCTGGACTAAAAAGCCTTCTGAATTAAGCAAAGAAGATTACGAGAACTTTTATAAAGAGTTATATCCCTACAGTGAAACGCCTTTATTCTGGATTCATCTGAATGTAGATTATCCGTTTAATCTTACCGGTATTTTATATTTCCCTAAGATTAAGCAGAGTTACGAGATACAAAAAGATAAAATACAATTGTACAGCAACCAGGTGTTTGTAACTGATGAGGTAAAAGATGTTGTACCCGAATTTTTGATGCTGTTGCATGGTGTAATTGACAGCCCTGACATTCCTTTAAATGTTAGCCGAAGCTATCTGCAGGGAGATCCTAATGTGAAAAAAATCAATGCTCACATCACGAGAAAGGTTGCAGATAAACTTGAAGAAATATTTAGAAATGAAAGAAATTCGTTCGAAGAAAAATGGGACAGTCTTGGCTTATTTGTTAAGTACGGTATGATGACCGACGATAAGTTTCTTGAGAAAGCAAATAAGTTTTTGATAATGGAAGATGCGGCTGTAAATGAAAGCACTAAGAAATTTTATACACTCGACGAATACCGTACCGAAGCAGAAGGCTTACAAAAGAATAAAGACGGCAAACTGGTAATTATATATACTACTGACCCGATACAACAGGATGCATACGTACAGGCTGCACAGGCAAAAGGCTATAAAGTGGTGAAGATGGAAACATTGGTAGATGCTGCATTTATAAACCATATGGAAATGAAGTGGGAAAATGTGCAGTTTACCCGTGCTGATGCTGATATAACAGATAATCTTATAGATAAGAATGAGGAACAGTCAAGTGTGCTGAGTAAAGATGAAGAAGAAAAATTAAAAGGTCTGTTTGGCATTCAAATTCCCGAATTGCATGTAAGCGTTGAAGTGAAAGGATTAAGTACAGATGCTCCTCCCGTTGTTGCTACAAGACCAGAGTTTATGCGCAGAATGAAAGACATGGGAGCTATGGGAGGCGGAATGGCAAGCTGGTATGCTAATATGCCTGATGAAGTGACACTTACTGTGAATGGTAATCATAAGATTTATCAGAACTTATTAAAAGAAGATGATACCCAAATGCAGGAAAAGCAGGTCCGCAACCTTGCAGATCTTGCTTTATTGAGCCAGGGACTATTGAAAGGAAATGCACTTACATCTTTTATAAACCGCAGTATCGAATTGATGCAGGGTGAAAATAAAAGCTTAATAATAGAGGCTTAATTTGAACATAAATAATCTCAATAGTTTTACATGAATTAAACAAAACCGGCATGACAGAGTCAGGCCGGTTTTTATTTATAATAGAATAAGAATTATTATGATTTGTAACAGAACTTTTATACCAAAGTGATATCTCATCGCATATCCTATGTTACAAGGGAAAACTAACACAGTTTCTTCAAAATGAATTAGTGTTCAGGTATGGATTATACCTGGTGTAATAAACAAAAAACGGCTTAAAAGTATTGGCCGGTTTATTTTTGAAACGTTCTATACGGTTTATCATTGTTTCTAAGAATGATTTTTCTTCCCTTATTGTAATCAATTACAATCGTATCGGTTATTTTCATTCATTACCAATAACATACTTTCTCTTTTTGGCGTCATTTTCAAATACTACTTCTGTAAAATGTCGCTCTGCGGGTTGTTGTGTAGGTAACCATCCCCTTCCGGTTTTTGTTACAATAAACAATCCATGTTCATCTCCCATTACTGAAAATTCTTATAGTCGCGGTCCTTTTTTAAAATAAGGCACTTCAAGTTTTTCATTAATTATTTTGCATGCTTCGGTAACATCTTCTACAGGAAGTCCTATCTCGCAAACGCCAGTAATTGAGGAAGATGTAAAAGGTTGATTTGAAGTAGTTGGAAGGTCGTGGTGAGCAATAAATTCAAGTATATTGTTTTGATTATCATGAAAATAAAAAGCATGAGCATTCCAGTTATTAAAATCAGCAATTGTGCTATGGGCATCGAAAGGAAGAATAGTTGCCCTTTGAGCAATGTAGGAGTAAGCCTCCTCAAATTTATTAGTTGGTATACTGAAGGCAAAGTGATAATAAGGTTTTTGATTAGCAACTAAGGAAAACGATAGAATCGTATGTCCGGCAAAAAAAGAGATACGGGTATCGGATCTATCAAAAAAAGGAAAATCAAGAATTTTTGTGTAAAATTCTTCAGTTGAAGTAAGGTTGTTTGTAAGTAAGTTAATTTCTTTAATAACCACTAGTATCAGTTTTTCTAAAGCTACAAAAGATGAACATTATGAATCAAATGAAATAATAAAATCCGTTTTACCCGGTTTAACTGTATTTAAAGAAAATTTGTAATGATGATTAATAAGTATTTCTCTGATTAACATAAGTCCCACACCTTGTCCGTCTTTTTTTGTGCTGAAAAAAGGAGAAAATATTTGTTCTTTTAACGAGGCATCAATGCCCTTTCCGGTATCTGAAATAATTAATTGAGTTGGATGATAAGTTGTTGTAAATGTTATGGTTCCTTTTTGCTCTATGGCTTCCATTGCGTTTTTTACAATATTTATCAGCGCCTGTTCCATTAGCTGTTCGTCTGCAGATATTGTTATTGGCTCATTTGATAAATTATATTGAAAATCTATTTGCTTTTCTCCTGCTTTTAAAGTCATCAAAGCGGATACGTTAGAAATCAATTTCTGTAAATCAATCTTTTTTTTGTTAGGTGCAGGTAAACGAACAATATCAGCAAAATTTCGCATAAACATATTCAGGTTATGATTTCTTTCTACTGCAACATGTAATGCATTTTTCAAAGTTGTATTTTCTTCAGTCACCAGCCGCGCGTTTTTCAGGGTTGATTCCAAAATGCTGTTAACCGGGCCAATAGTATTGTTAACTTCATGAGCCATCATTCGAATTACTTTTCCGTAAGCTTTCTTTTCAGCATCAAGAATTTCTACGGTAAGTTCTTCCATCATTACAAAAACCCTTGGAAATCCTCTGTCTATAAAATGTGATTTTTGAAGCTTATAAGTTGTTATTCCGTTCAAAGAAATTGTTTTGGATTCACCTGATTTAAGGTCACTTATTTGTTTCATTACAGGATGATCTATTTCTTCAACCTGTTTATTAATGATTGATTTTTCATTTATATTAAGAAATTGAATTGCTTTGGGATTGAGCTGGTGAACTTTGTTATCATAATCTAAAATAACGATACCGGTAGGTGAAGTTTGAATAAGTTTTTCAAGAAAAAAATGTTGTTGTTCCTGTTTTGTTCGTTCAGTTCTTAATTGTTCTATCATCTGGTTATAGACTGAAATTAATTCATCCATTTCATGTTTTCCTGTTGTGACAAACTTTGTTGTAAAATCCCTGTCTTTAATCGCTTCCACTCCGCTCATTAAAGTTTTTAGTGGTTGTATTAACTGTCTGTATAGCTGCCATGCAAGTAAAGCCGAGAGAAGAATTAGTACTTCTGATGCAATAAATAAGAGTTTATTATCTTTAAATATAAAATATGAAAGCACCAGTGTAATAAGGTGCAGGATTATGACAAACAAAAGAAATTTAGTCCGCAGTTTCATCGTAAGGAATGTTGAATTTTTCAAGCCTTCTATATAATGAACTGCGGGTAATGCCAAGCGAAGAAGCAGCTTTTGATACTTTGTTTTTATGAAAATCCATTACTTTTTTTATCATTTGCATTTCCAGTTCATCAAGCGTTATTGTTCCTACCTGGGGCAATTGCATTGTTCCTTTTTTACCTGGAGATTGCTCGAGTTGAGATTTGAAATCTTCAACTTCCAACTCATCTTTTCTGCTTACCAATACAGACCTTTCAACAATGTTTTTTAGTTGTCGGATATTACCGGGTAATGGAAGTTGCTGCAACCATTTCATTGCATCCTTGCTGACTTTTAATTCCGCACGATGATAAATCTCCTTGAGGTTGTTTATAAAGAATTCAACAAGCAGTGGAATGTCTTTTAGTCTTTCTCTTAATGCCGGCAGCGTTACTGTTATCAGGTTTATGCGATACAATAAGTCTTCCCTGAATGTTCCCATTGCAACCATTTCTTCCAGGTTTCTGTTAGTTGCGCAGACAACTCTCACATCTACATTTTTAGTACGGCTGCTGCCTAATACTTCGTATGTCCTGTCTTGTAATACCCGTAATAGTTTTACCTGGCTTCCTGCGTCAAGATCGCCGATTTCGTCTAAAAAAATAGTTCCTTTATTAGCTAATTCAAAACGACCAACCCTGTCAAACCTTGCATCTGTAAACGCACCACGAACGTGACCAAATATTTCGCTTTCAAACAATGATGTTGAAATGCCGCCAAGGTTTACTTTTATAAAAGGCTTGTTTGCTCTTAAACTATTATGGTGTATTGCTTCAGCAATCAGTTCTTTACCTGTACCGCTTTCACCCATTATCAGTACAGGTGCATCTGTTGATGCAACTCTTCCAATAGTTTCCAATATGTCAAGCATGGTATCATCTTCACCAATTATCTGTTGAAACTTGTACATGCTGTCTAACTGCTTGCGGCTGTTTTTTTGTTTCTTCTTATCCTGCAGGTCAAGTAATGTTTTTACGGATTGCAGTAGAAAATCATTATTCCATGGTTTGTTTAGGAAGTCATTTGCGCCCAGTTTCATTCCCTGCACTGCAAGTTCTATAGTGCCCCAGCCTGTTAATAAAATGATTGGTATTAAATCATTTCCCTTTTTTATATTTTGCAGCAATTGCATTCCTTCCTGCCCGGAAGTATCAATAGAAAAATTAAGGTCGAGAATGATGAGTTCGGGAGTGTAGGATTTGAGAAATGCAAGTGCTTCGGCAGGGTCATCTGCAGTAGTTGTTTTATATCCTTCATTCTCCAGCAATAACCGTAGGGAAGTTTTTACCGCAATATCATCATCAATTATCAGTATCATTCTCTTTTATAATATCGGTGTCAATTTACAATTAATTTATTCAAGCAAAGGAGCGTAAGAAGGCAAAGGGAAAAACCTTTAAGGTTTCAAAAACATTATAGGTTTGTTGGAAGCATTTACTCCTCATGCAATGCCACAGCAGGAAAAATAGCCGCTGCCTGCTGACCCGGATAAAAAGCACACAGTGTAACAAGTAAATAAATAAAAGCAACCGACAGCGCAATAGCAATCAGATAAATACCTGCAGGTAAATCAAAAACATTTAGCAACGGAAACTGAATTGCAAAAAAGCAACCAATAACCAATGAAATGGTTGATAGCACCAACGCCTCACTAACCAATTGTTTAGAAATAGAATTACCGCTTGCACCAACTGCTCTTCTTAAGCCAATTTCACCTCTGCGCTTGTTGATGTTGTACCACAGCACGCCAAACAAACCCAATGCAACATTTACGATGAGGAAGCCTGCAACTATCATCAGTATTATCATTGGCACCAGTGTTTGATTATTTTTATTGATGCGCTTTTTTGAAAGGTGTTCAATTTCAAGATTGGAAGTGTTGAGATAATTTGAAACTGTTTTATATAAACGCGCTTCAAAAGCAGCAGTGGTGTTTGGTTTTAAAGAAACCAATATTGAACCCATATTCCACACATTACTGGTGTCTGCTCTTATATAATAACCGCTTTCTATTTTATTGTAATCGCCTTTTTCTTTAAAATCATTTATTACGCCAACTATCTTCATGTTGTCAGGAGTGATGATTTTACCAACAGCACTTACATTTCCAAATAGTTTATCCTTTAATGTTTCATTAATTAATACAGGTTTTTCTTTTGCGGCATTATCAGCTTTGGTAAACCATCTTCCTTCCTTCAGTGTTAAATTTAATACCTTAGGATAACTGTCTTCTACAACGTACGTATTAGCCTGCTCTTTCTTTTTGTTGTAAGAGGTCATGTTACTCGTCATATTCGCTGAAAAAGGAACATTTCTGCTTGTAAAACTTACTTCATTTAACTGCGGCATTGATGCAATAAGATGCTTAAGCATTTGCTGGTACTGCTGCATTGAATCGGGACTGCTAATTCCCTCCGGATAACTGATGTTAACTGTCCAGACCCTTTCGTAGTCAAAACCCATTGGTTTTTTATAGTTCTGATACTCATACACCATTAGTGAAAACACGGCGAACATAACCAAAAAAGAAAAAAACATTTCGGTCATTAGCAGAAAGTTCTGCTTTTTTTTATTCCACATTAATTTAAATAAATGCCTGAACATATAAAGTGTTTTAAATGTAAATAATTATTGGGCTTTTAAAGCGGTAACAACCTGCATTCTCGACATTCGCCATGCTGGATAAACACCTGAAAGCAAACCGAAAACAAGGCATGCAATAAGGCTGAAAAATAAAACAGTAAGGTTAACGCTAAGATGCATGTTCGCAATCAAATTGCTGTTATTAATGACCTGCAAAATGATAAAGGCAAGAGCAACACCTATAACACAACCAAAAAAAGTAAGGATAATATTTTCAACTATAAATTGACCAACCAGGGTTATGCCTGAAGCGCCAAACGCTTTACGAACGCCTATTTCAGAAGAACGTTCCATTATCCGGCTAATGTTAATATTAATCAGGTTAATTGTTGGCAATAACATAAAGAGCAACACAAAAACAGAAGCAATCAATATCAGCTTATTTACTCCGCCATCTTCAGAATTTCTTCCTAAAGGTAAATTTCTTACAAAGCTTGCAACATAAGGGTCTGCATTGCTTGTGAAAACATCATAATCTTTTGCATCAGGTTTTATTTTAGAAACAACACCTGCATACTCGGCTTTTATCTTTGGCAAGTCAGCTTTAGACTTAGCAAGTATTACTGCGGTGTACATTCCCATGTTTCCCTTTTGTTTATAATCTGTTTTTGATACAGTGTAAGGAACAAACATGTTAGCATACGAAATCGGCATCGTAATAGGTACACTCTTTACAATGCCCGAAACCCGGTATTGAATATTGTCGGTCTCAATATATTTGCCCACAGCACTCGCCACATCTCCAAAATAATTCTTCTTCGTTTCTTCAGTAATCACAGCAACACGCTCACCGTTATTAATTTGCTGCAACGTATAAGGCTTGCCTTCAATAAAATCATATTGCATTACATCCCAAAATTCTTTGTTGGTGTACTTAAGGTCTATTACCAGTTTCTTATTATTCACATAAGCATTTGTTGCCTGGAACATTGATGAGATGCCAACCCTTGCAGGCGTCTTTAAAGTGCTCACATAATGACTAAGGTAATAGAAGCTTGCCGGTCCGTTCATGTACCCCTGGTGCTTCGTATCTTTCTGTTGTATAGTTGTAATGTACAACGAATGGTCTCTGTTTTTTTCAGGATAAGTAGCGTTTGTGAGGTTATCCACAAACGCAGTCAAAACGATTAATATCGTAAGCGTAAAGCTTATGCCGAACAAGCTGATAAAAGTGAAGAACTTTCTTCTCTTTAATACAGCTATAGCTATTTTAAAATAATTTTTAAGCATGGTTATAAGTTGTGAATTGTAAGTTTTTTTTCTTGAACCCCTAAGGCACCAAGGCTCACGAAGTTTTCTTAGTGCTTCTTTGTGTTCTTTGTGTCTTTGTGGTTCCAAAATCATTGCACCTGCGAGCCATCAAACAATCGAACAAGCCGATGTGTTTTACGAGCCATATTTTCATCATGTGTTACCATTACTATCGTGGTTCCATCTCTTTCATTAAGCTGAAGCAGTATATCCATGATTTCATTTCCCATTGCACTGTCGAGGTTTCCTGTAGGCTCATCTGCAAGTATAATTTCCGGTTGACCAACAATAGCTCTCGCAATTGCAACACGTTGCTTTTGTCCGCCAGATAATTGTGTTGGAAAATGTTTCATACGATTGCTTAATCCGACTTTTTTCAATGCTTCTGATGAGAGTTGTTTTCTTTCTTTAGCAGAAGAATTTCTGTACAACAAAGGCAATTCAACATTATCCAAAACCTGCAAATCGTTTATTAAATGGTAGCTCTGAAAGATGAAACCGAGCTTACGGTTTCTGAAGGCCGCAAGCTTTTTATCATTTAGTTGAGTGGTGTCGTTTTTATCAATAGATATCTCACCTTTTGTAGGAGCATCAAGCAGACCCATAATGTTGAGCAAAGTACTTTTACCGCAACCCGAAGGTCCCATAACAGATAAAAATTCTCCCTTATTTATATTCAAAGAAATGTTGTTCAATGCCAGGGTTTCAACGATATTTGTGCGATAAACCTTTTCTATATTTTGTAATCGTATCATTACGTCTGTATGATTATCGTTGTGATGGGTGTGTAAACCTTTTTCAGTTGTTTCTACGGGTATCATAAGTGTTGCTTTAGTTTTTAGTTATAAATAATTTTTTGTTTTTTTTCAAAGTCATACAGGCTTAAATATCTTAATTGGTAATAAGCGCTCCAAAAATCTTTTAGCCCTAAAACAAAGTCTCTTTTTGCCTGGTCATTTTCCTGGAAAGCAATGCTAAGATCTGTTATACTGAGGTTACCAAGCACATATCTTTCTTTTGCAATCTGGTATTTTTCCGACGCTATGCTGTCAGCTTTTGCATTCAATATCAACTGTTCTTTCATCATCTGGTATAGCGTAACCTGTGTATATATTTCCTGAGAGAAAGTTTGTTTATCCTGCTCAACTGCATATTCTGTAAACTGTTTATTCGCTTCAGCAGTTTTTAATCTCGATTTTGACCGTCCCCAGTCAAGAATTGGAATATCAAACTCTAACTGTACTAATTGCTGACTTCTGGGTGACTGGTACACTTTGCTGATATTTGTTGCGCTTTTCGAATAACCTAATCTTGCTGTTAATGTTGCATTTATGCCATTATCGCCTTTAGCTTTTGACACGTCTCTTTTTGCCTCAGCAATACGTCGCATAAAGGCAATTGCATCTGAGCGGTTTTCCAAAGCTTCTGATAAAATTTTCTCCGCATTTATATCTGTTGAGTGTGTTTCCTCTGGAAGTGCCAATGTTATTTTATCCTGATTCGTTAATCCTGTATAAGTACGAAGATTTAAGGTTGAAATTTCCATATCACGCTTTGCTATACCTACAGCCTTTTGCGCTTTCAGTTGTTCAAGTTCAAGTTGCAGAATTTCATTTCTTGATACTTTACCCAGGTCAAATTTTTCTTTTGCAATACGAAGAATATTTTTAGTGTTTTTAAAATTTGTTTCTGCCATCTGTAAGTTGACTTGAGCCAATAGCAAGTCAAAAAAGTAACCTGTCGCTTTTATAGCAATCTGTTCCATTGATTCGATGTAAGCCTGCGTGCTTTCATTGTATTTCAAAGGCTCAATTTTCTGATCCCACTTCAGTTGATTGAATCTTGCCAAAGGCTGACTGTAACCTATTCCATAAGGAACGCCGTTGTACAATTTATACTTCCTGTCGAAGTCATCATAGCGTTGTAATTGGGTCGTTCCGAAAATAGTTCCGCCAGTTTGTGCTATGCTTTGGCTGAGTGCAAGGTTTAAAGATGAGTTGTTGTACTTTACAGGTTGGAACTCTATAGTTCCATTTGGTTGTACAACTTCCTGGAAAGAATTGATATAGCCAGGTAAAATCCCATTCAAAGAAAGTTGTGGTTGATAGTTGCTTTTATATGTCCGCCATTGCCAATACTTATTTTCTTTTAATGTTACCGCCTGCTTTGCTGCTATTGATTTGCCTTTCGCCATTTCAACTACCTGTTGCAGTGTTAGTCGTAACGTATCATCAGTCGTTTGACTATGTCCTTGCAGCCAAAAGAGCAGGAGTGCGGGTAATATAAGCAGTAGTTTTGGTTGCATTTTCTGTAGTTTTATTCAATTTGAATTGTCGCTAGTGAAATGTGAAATGTCAAACGTGAACAGTGAAACTACAAACCTGAGTTTTTTACTTTTGACTTTTGACTTTTGACTTTCGACTTTCGACTTTCGACTTTCGACTTTCGACTTTTGACTTTCGACTTTAATTTTTAACCGTTATTTCCTTTGAATTTTTATAATCGCTCATATCAGAAGTAATAACGACTTCTCCGGGTTTTACGTGATCTTTTATCTCAACATAATCAAAATTGCTCAAACCAATATTTGCTGTTCTGCGTTGTGCTTTGCCGTTTGAAACTACAAAAATGTCTTGTCTATTTCCGCCTTTAAATGCTGGTCCGTTTGCTACCCGCATTGCATTGTTTTTGCTGTTTGTTACAACAAATACATCTGCTTTCATATTTGGTCTGTACAGTTTGCTGTTGCGTTCGTTCAATTCTATATCAAACGAAACAATACCGTTTTGAATGGTGGGATGAATGTTTACTACCTTACCTCTTACAGTTGAATCATTTATTCTGATAACAGCAGGGAGACCTGTTCTAAGTTCATTGAGATAGATATCTGAAATAGTTCCTGAAACTTTATAACTTCCCAAATCAGCAATTCGGGCGAGGATTTCGCCTTCCTGTACTGTTGCACCGATGTTTTTATTTACCCAGGTAACTACACCCGCCCGATTTGCTACAATATTTGCCTGCTGCAGTTTTCTTTGAAGTTCTGTAAGGTCTGTCTGTTGTATTTGCGCAGCGATCTCAGATTCCCTGATATCAACTTTCATAGTTTGCTGTTTGCTTTTGATTTCATTCTCCAATTGTTTCTTTTCGAGCATAGCTACTTTTAAATCCAGTTCCGCCTGTTCAATTGCTTCTCTTGTGCCGCCACCGGCTTTATACAAACGCTTTGCATTTTCTACAGCAGCCTGTAAACTGTTTATTTTCAGCTCTTTAATATCCTTATTTGATTGTATGTCATAGAAGCTTTTGTCCAATTCCAATTTCAGCTTTTGCAGGTTACTCTTTTTACCTTCCAGTTGAAATTTCAGCTTCTCATATTCGATCTCTGTTGTTTGCTTGTCAAGAGCTAAAATGGATTGTCCGGGTTTAACTGAACTTCCGGCATCCATTGCCACGCTTTTTACAGATGCGTTAATTGGGCTTGTAATTACCTGCTCAAATTCAGGAAGTATTTCACCAGATGCAGTAATGGTATTTTCGATGTTGCCTATTTCAACAACTGCGGTGGTTATATTTTGTTTATTTACAGTGGATGAAAAGGAAGCCCTCAGCACCATTACAGAAGCAATGAGCATAACAACAACTGCTATTGTAATGAAAAAAGCTTTTCTTTTCTTTTTTTGAACTACTTTCTGTGTAATGTTCTTATCCATTGTTGTTATTTGCTTTAGTAGTTCCAAGCAAGGTGCCAAACGTAACAACTTGAAAAAGAAGTAGTTGTTTATTTAAAATTTAAAAAAACGTCCGAATTCGGACAAAGTGTTTGGAAGTGAAGCCCCGACCCTAAAGGAGGAAGAGAGAAGCCCCACCCTAAAAGGGGGAAGAGAAAAGCCCCAACCCTGAAGGGAGAAATGTATTAATCTTATTAAAAAAATCAGGGCAAACGGGTCTTAATTTTTTATGCTTTAAAGACTGAGATTTTTTTAAAAGTATCTTTGCAAAAAGCCCCTTTAGGGGTTGGTGGTAAATACTATGGATAATATACATATCTGTTGCCCTAAATGTAAATGGGAGCCCGATGGACAACCATATTGGCAATGCAGTTGCGGCTGCGTTTGGGATACGTTTAGCACCGGAGCACGTTGTCCCGAATGCGGTAAGGTTTGGGAGAAAACCCAGTGTATCGGTTATGTCGGCGGATGTAATAAATTTAGTCCACATCTCGATTGGTATAAAGGTCTGGATGGCATCATCAATAAGCTGAAGGAAAAAATTAAGGAGAGGTGGCAGGTGAAGGAGTACGCTTAAGTAATATCTTTTTTTAAAAAATTTATCTCAAATCACTGAAATAACCTCCGGTAAATAGCATCCCTGTTGTTGCAGGTACGTTATTTACTTAATTAAGAATAACAATTTTGTCCGATAAAATGCAAATAAAAGCTTGAAAAATGAAGACTTGTATTGAAATTTAATAAATCACGCACGAAAGAATCAGCCAACTTATAAGTAACCAAAAGGTATATGCAAGTTTTGTAAGAAGCCGGAGATTGAATTTAAACAGGCAATTAGTAAGCCGGTTAGTTTTTAACAAATTGCAGAGAGGCTGAGTTCATGCAATACCTAAGGCCTGTAGGTTTTGGACCATCTTCAAACACATGTCCCAAATGACTTCCACAGTGGCTGCAATGCACCTCACGCCTTACCATTCCAAAGCTTTGATCCCTGTTTTCTTCTACTGCCTTATTATTAACCGGTATATAGAAACTTGGCCAGCCCGTGCCGCTTTCAAATTTAGTATCGCTGGTAAACAACATTTGCCCGCAACCTATACATTTATAAACACCTTTTTCATGATTATCATTATAAGCATTATTAAATGGAGTCTCTGTTCCTTCTTTACGGGCGACATAGTATTGCTGTTCTGTCAGTTGCTTTTTCCATTCTGCTTCCGTTTTCATTACCGGAAAGTTTTTATGCTGTGCCTCTGATGAACAAGCCAACAAATTTGCTATCAGCACAAAAGTTATTAATCGTTTCATATATTTTTTAGAATTTGAAATTCTTTTTCTGATAAAGTTACGTTACAACGAAAACAGAGGATTCTACTGAAAACTTCTTTTAGTATAATCAGTTGTTAAATCAGGTTTTTTCTAAGTATTAAGATTAGGAAATTTTTTTTAAAAACAATTCATAGCAGTTCTCTGTTATTCGATTACGCATAATAGAACTAAACATATTATAATAAAAGCAGTTTAAAATAATGCCACCTGAATTCAGATGGCATTATCAATTTTAAACAAAAAAAACACTACATTAACTACATTTTTTCGTGCATCTTATCCATTTTCATCTTGCTCATCTTTCCATCCATATACACACAATCACCATCTTTCATCATCATAGTTTTGCCATTTTTCATTTTTACTGTACCATCGCTCATAACCATTGTTCCATTGGTCATCTTCATATCCTTATCCATAGCCATAGTGTTGCCACCCTTCATAACCATCATTTTACCATCTTCCATCATCACACAATCCTTCATCATTCCCATTTTGTGATCCATTTTGCTGTCCATTTTGTCCATCTTGTGATCCATTTTGCTGTCCACTTTGTCCATCTTGTGATCCATCTTTTTTTCTACTTTGTCTTGTGCAAAAACACCCGCGCTTACAGTAAAGGCGGCAATTAAAATCAGTAACTTTTTCATAATTCAAAAAAATTTGCGGCTCTGATAGCTAAGCTGATAGAGACCTGTTTAATAAAAATTTGTTTCCAACCTACTTTATATACGGTAAATACTTCAGTTGCATCTGAAGTTTTTTACCTTTTTATTTTTTATAAGTGTTCTCCGTACCTTGCATAGCGGTTTGTGCAGCACCTGTTATTTGAAAATTATTTTTCTGCTGTGTATATGCTGTCACTTTGAAAGGAAGTTCCCGCAGCTCTGTTGGTATTTCTATATCCAGGCTTCCTGTATTTGCGGTTGTTTCTATAGTTTTAAATTCCCTTACGATGTTTACATGCTGCAACTTTTTTCCTCCGTTTTCTCCCCGTTTAACTTCTGTGACAGCTTCAGGTTGAATAAGTGCAATATTTAATAATACAGGTTTATTATCCGAAATTTTATATGAAACGTGAATATTCGAATTGTTTGTTTTCATTGCTTCTATTATAAGATCTGACGAATGCTTCATATTATTTATAAGAGAGGATCGAAGGCGAGATTCATTTGAGCCCACAAATTGATCTGTACCATTCAAAACAATCTGGGGAGTATAAACACCATCTAAGGAAAGATAATGTGAATATTGTTTCTGCCTGTCTGAAAAAGCGGCCTGGCTAAAGTTATCTTTCCACCCAAGCCTGTTCCAATAATCTACATGAAAACTTAAAATGTACACATCCTGTTTGTTCTCAGACAGCAGCTTACTTACTAATTCATCAGCAGGGGGGCAACTGGAGCAACCTTCAGAAGTAAACAATTCAATTACGGCAAATTTATTATTTGTATTATCATTTTTATGTTGCGGGGTTTTTGTTTTATTCATAAAGTCATTACTTGCCATTGTGAGGGAAACAGCAAAAAGTATTAGAATAAGCCCTGCAAAAATGTATTTGGTCATAATAATCTATTTCATTTTAATTCCGCTATTCTATATAAATAACCTGTTTCTATTGATAGATATAAGTCCTGAATTTGATAATCGTTATTTATTTTTATAAAAGTCAACAGCTAACCAGAATCACTTTCCTGCTTTGCCATTTCTGCAAGTTTTGTAAGATTGGTAGTTATAGGATTTTGCTTGAGCAGGTTGGCAAAAAAGATGAGGTTATAGATAGTATTATACAAAGTTTTGTCAGTGTATAAATATCTTTCGCCTCCTGCTTCTATATAGCTTTTGCCTGGTCCTGCTTTGTTTACCCAATAGGCGTTTACATTTGGCGGAATGGTAAATCCAAATTCCTGCATTGCCCATAACACGTGTGCCACACATGAATGAGCTCCGTCTTCATTGCCTGTTACCAAACAACCTGCTACTTTGTTATAGGTGAAGTACTGGCCATTCTCTTCATTGGTAAATCCTTCTTCATGAAATATGGCATCTAATCTTTCAATGATCCTTTGAGCAGTAGAAGCAAGCCGGCCAACCCAAACAGGAGTGCCAATTATAAAAATGTCACAAGTTTTTATTTTTTCCAGTATCAGGGGCCATTCATCTCCATCACCTTCGTTTGTTGATGTTCCGGGCTTTATATCATAATCCACTAATCTAAGTACTTCCGTTTCCACATTCTCCTTTTGTAAAATCTTTACCGCTTTATTTATTAGTGCCTGCGTGTTTGAGGTTTCAGGAGTTTTTTTTAAAGTACAATTTATAAGCAGCGCTTTCATTTTGCCTCGTGTAGGTTTAATAAAACTAAAGTGTGGTATTAAAGGAAGAGTGAATAAAATAATGCCACCTGAACTTTCAGATGACATTATTATTCTAAACAAAACCCTGGCTACATTTTTTCCTTCATTGACTTATCCATTTTCATCTTCGACATTTTTCCGTCCATATACATACAATCACCATCTTTCATCATCATAGTTTTCCCATCTTTCATTTTTACAGTGCCATCGCTCATAACCATTGTGCCATTTTTCATTGTCATGTCCTGATCCATTGCCATTGTTTTTCCGTCTTTCATCACCATCATTTTCCCGTCTTCCATCATAACGCAGTCTTTCATCATACCCATTTTATGATCCATCTTTTTGCCCATCTTGTCCATCTTCTTGTCCATTTTTTTGTCCATTTTGTCTTGCGCAAATACGCCTGCGCTTAATGTAAATGCAGTAACCAAAATCAGTAATTTTTTCATACCTAAAAGTTTGTGGCTTCCACAGCTATGCTTGTGGTTGCCGATTTTTAAAATTGAGAACCTATTTTGTATACGTAAATACTTCAATTGCATCCTGAAGTTTACCTTATTTTTTTGTCTATGCTTTTACCAATTTGCACTTGTCCAGCTCCCGATATCTTAAAAGTATTTTTCTGCCTGGTATATGCTATTGAGTTAAAGGGAATTTTAACTAAAGCTAAATGCAAATAGCGAGATAAGTTATGTTGATAAATACATCTAAATCATTTCTTTACAATTTTTATCCCAGTAGTTTATAAACATCTTGTCAGCCTCGCGGGTAAAATAATTCCCTACTGAAGGTGTTGGTGTAAATTCACCAAATATTGCCCCTTTATCTGTAGCAAAGAAGTCGAGCCTGACATATATCTCGTAAGCCCTGCTTAATTTTTTAGCGTGCTCTATCATCTCATTTAGACAACGAGGAGGGTCCTGGTAAGGAGCTTTTGGAAAATCATTTGAAATGTCTTGCATTACATTCCAGTTTTCATCATACGCTCTCATAAAACCTTCTTTAGGCCCTGCCCTGTTTATTACATTTATTCCCGCTATAACCCCATTAAAAGTGTGAAGCTTGTAATTAACCGGAATTTTAAATTCTCCCTCCTCCGTTCTTACAAATTCCTCTATAAGAAATTCCAGGTAAGGACTTTGCACTAATTCAGCAGCCATAATCTTTGAAAGCTCTTTACCAGAGTAAAAGCGATTATTGAGCATATTAATACCTTTATTCATTATATAAACATGTTTTGAAGAATGCCCAATTGTTGGTTTCAGCACAAATTGATCCGGGAGATTATTAAAGTCTATTTCGTTTATGTCTCTTCCCCGCCAGTATAGTACAGGTACTTTGCAGCCATGTTTCTTAGCAAATTCCCTTGCGTTTTTCTTATTACTTAATTTCCTTTGCCAATCGGAAACTTCTCTCCATTTTTCAATAGGATCCGAAGCATGCATGACGGTGTTTCTTACAATTTCTGAATCAGGAGACTGCCAAAAAGTGCTATGACGGCGCTTAATCCGTTTCGAAAATTCTCCATGGCCTATTACGGGCTTTTTATTAAAAGCAGCTATACGATCACGTAATTCACTTTTGGCCTCTTGTACCATATTTTTTAAAAGATGAACCATCAATTCCAGTTTTCTATAAGAAGCATAAATTATTACACTGGTTGCTTTTTTAATTAACCCTTTTAAATTAAAAAATTTCCATGGTGAAAAGAATTGCAAGGAACATCTGAAGTAATTTATTTTAAATACGAATACTTATAAAAGAAAGTTTTATTGTTCCTGTTCTGACCATATAAACCCTGCAGAAGTTGGTATACCCTTCTACTTTTTAACAATAATATTCAAAGCCCAAAAACAACTGGCAGCAAAAATTGATTTTCTGTCTTCACCGGGTTAATGTTCATCTTTTATATACTTCATTGAGTTGGAATTAACACAATGCCTGATGTTCTTTGCTGTAAATCTTTCGCCTTTAAAAACCTGGCCTAAATGCGTATTACAATTTGCACATTCAATTTCTGTACGTCTTCCGTCTGCATCAGGTATATGTTTTACAGCTCCTTTTATTTCATCGTCAAAACCTGGCCAGCCGCAATGTGAGTCAAACTTATTCTATATAAAGGCGTGTTACAGCCCCTGCATACATACCTACCACTTTCTTTACTGTTTGTGTAGTGCCAGTGAAAGGGCGTTCTGTACCCTTGCGAACAATTACTCTTTCTTCCTCTGGTGTTAAATCACGATGAAATTTTATTTTTTAGTTTCTTATTAAAACAGTTGAGTAAGATAGCATAACAGGCAATTGCATTCCTGTTATGCTTTACTCTAAAAGCTTTAAATGATAAGGTGAGTTTATCAGAAAAAAGTACACATTTGTCAGTGGAGGCAACTGGCACTTCTCCGGACCGGGCTGTTGGCCCGAATTGTGTTATTTAATATTTATCTAAATCATTTTTATCAAAACCAGTAAGCCCTAAATAAGCATGTTCTTCTTTTGATTTGCCCAGCGATGCAGGAACATAATAAGGTGAACCTGTTACTTCGGATAACATACCAGTTGACGATGTTTTAAACGTAGTGAGGGAATGGCTTTGAAAAGCTCCGGATACAAAAAGATACCCGTCGGTAGTTTCGTGCATATCTTTTGTGTCTCCTGTCGGAAGCTGACCTCTTCTCTTAAAGAAGTTAGGCTCCAACGTTTTTTCAAGAAGATTATCGCTAAGTATGCTAAATGTACTTACTACGTTTTCACCAAAGCTGGCTACATATAATTTGTGTTTATCAATACTAACCCAGGTCCAGCAACCTTCATCATTTCTGCCTGCTGTAGCAAAGTGCTGTACTTTAGCGCCTGTTACGTCGTGTACTGTTAAGCTATTTGTTTCCTTGGAAGAATGTAAATTAAAATTGGACATGTAAATATATTGATCATTCGGACTCCATGAAAGACCAATGTTTCCTGAGATGCCTTCTTCTTCAAACATGCCTGTCTGGCTAAGGTTACCGTCTGAAAAATCATAAATATACAATCGTCCCGGTTTCTGCAATTTAAGATCAGCATCAGGTGTTGCAAAATGCGATACGCCCCACGTAGAAACCGCAATCTTTGTTCCGGCAGCATTAAAGTCAACTGTAACCGGACCACCATTGTCTCCATCCATATAGGTGGCGCCTATTCTTTTAAAAGACAACTGACCGCTTGCCTGATTTAGAGTGAAAACGGCTAAGTTGCGATCAGGAGTTGAAACGATACTGCCAAATGCAACCGCCGGACTGCCCTGGTAATTTGGATTAGCAAATTGATTGCCTACTACTATCCAGGTTTGCCCGCCAATGGTTTTTGCAGCAATGGAAGCTGCCCTTACACCATGTGAATTCATGTTATTCATAATCGGTGTAGTTGGATCCTGGTCTATTTGTTCTAACCGGCCATTAGCTTTATTAATTTTAAAAACAGAGATAGTACTATGTACCGGGTTTGCGCCTGCATTAACAGCCAGCAAGTAATCTCCGACTATGCGTAATGCCCACTGCGTGTCAAAATCACCTTCAGCAGCATCTCCCCTGGAGCCGGTAGGATAAGGCGAACCTTTTAATTCTTCTACAGTTCCATCCCGGTGTCTGCCTAATGCAATGACGGCATTGCCGGCAGTAGAGTTCGTACTCGTATAGATGAAGCCAGTAAAATTATTACCGTTATTATCCTGATTATTACCGTGGTTAAAAAAATCTTTTTTACAGGAAAAAAGCAATGTTGTGAGCAAACTGAGATAAAACAAATGTTTCATGTTGTGATTGTTTTAGTTTAAAAGATGATTTGAAATTTGAAATAACATTATTACTCTTTCGAATGAAATTCGTTTATAATTTAATTGTAAAGCAGTTCATAGATTTTTCAGATTTTCTTCATATTAGCACTTAATACACAGCTATTAAATATTATTCTGCAATACATTCATATTTTTGCGATTAATATATTTTAACAACCTTGTTAATCTTAGGAAAAATGTTTGGAATGATAAATAAAGTTTAAGTGTCCGGGCCTTAAGCGAAATGAAATTTCAATCCTCAACAAAGGAACAGCTATTTAGAAAAGAAGTTATCACAGAAGTATAACGGAAGTATACTTTAATTATACTTCCGTTAATTGATTTCACTACAGGGCTTCTTCAGGTACAAAAATGATTGGGCAATTAACTATAATGCCAGGTCCACCAGCAGGGCCAGCGGCGTTAAGACCTCCAAGAGAGGAATTACGCACACCCATACCTCCAGGTAATACAAAGCCATCGGCATACAGTTCAATAATATTAATTGGTGCAATTTTTTCAAATTTATCGGTAGTAACCCTGGTTCTCTTTCCTGCTTTAATTGCTTCCTCTGTCCACATCACCGGATGCACATCCCATAAAGGGCTATAAAGAGCGGCATCACAAAATGAACCGGGGTCGTCTGCGTTCTCACATCCTGCCTGCTCCTGAAAAATATTAAGGGGATCACCTTCGCCTAACACTGCAGACTGAAGACCCTGTCTGTTAGGGTTGTTTACACCCCTTGGTCCATTAATTACCGGGATCAGGGCCTCACGGGCTGAGCGAAAGGGTTTGTCATCTCCGGGATTGGGCGCTGCATTCATATTAGGGGCAAAAGTATTATCTTCAAGGGCTGCAAGATCATTATCAGATGTTTCAGTGGTGGAATATAAAATGGGGAAGCCTTCATAGAAGCCTTTTGCAAGCCGCATCTTTACTGTCATCTTTTCCTTATCCATGCTTATAACCCTGGTATGAACGCCGGTACTATTGGCCAAGTGAGACGCATTGTATATTATTTTGCCATCGAATGTAACAAGGGGACTGTATTTGGCATCTCCAACAGAACCCGGCTCAGAAGCAGGATCAAGAGGAAACAAGTCAGGCCCAGGCACTAATTTTCTTTCCGGGGTAAAGTCTACATTGCCGGAAAATTTAAGTATAGGAAATTTATTTGGGTTGGCTCGCCCTCCGCTTACTTCTGTTGCTGTTTGGGTTGCCATAGTGCCAATGGCATGCACCAGTTTAGGAGTCCAGTTGAGCCCAAGCTCAATAGATTTATCTACGTTGTTAGATTCTGTAATGATGTAATAAACATCCCCCCCATTTGCGTCTTGTCCGCGATAAAGTGGTAAAACTGCAGTGGCATTTACCGTATCTATTTCAGTGGCACTTGCCAGGCTGTTAGGCAGCTTTCGTATCTTAGGCATAGTAGGATTGTTTGGTTCTTTTTTGCATGCTGCAAAAATCAGGACTGCAAGAGCAAAACCTGTAAAAAGCCGGATTGACATTTTCATTTTTTTAATTTTTTAATAAAGAATTGATTTAGTAAAATTTATTAAAAATGCAGACAGACTAAGGAGTTATCTTATGTGAGAGATTAGTATTTAGAATTGCGTGCTTTTTAACTATACAAAGCAAGGTTAAAGGATTGAGGAAGTTATCACAGAAGTATAACGCTTGTATGCTAATTCTTCTATATTAAAAAGAAATATAATAATTAAGGTTAACTGTATTTTGCTGTATCAATATTAAACTTGTTAGCAAGAGCAGTAAACAGGTCACTACCCCGGTAACACTTAGACCATTACGGGAATGAAACATGGACAAGCTGGACATGCATATGCTATCTAAATAGTAGTAAACAAATCAGTATGCATTTTTTTTATTACCAGACGGAGAATAAGAAAGATATAGCTTTTCCACATCGCTTGCGGCAGGGCCTTGCTTCTGACGATTGTCGCTCCGTGTAGCAGGTTCTGTCCATGGCATTGTCGCAATAATCAGCTTTGGGATATTAATAAAAACATCAGTGCCAATGCGTTTTACCACTGCATTTATCGGGATGTAAGTATCGGTCTTAAATATAAGTCCGCTAGGTACAAGCAGGTAGCCTTCAGTATCTTCTGTGACTTCAACAACCTTGTCAACTTTGCCGATCTCCCCGTGATCTGAACCATAAACTGTATCACCGGGTTGCACACTGGTACTTCCTAATGTCGAGTTATTAATCGCAGCAAGAAAATCATCAACTTTAATAACTGCGTTGGAAAGCAGAGGATAATTCAGGTGAATAGAAGCCTCGTATTCAGGAACGCTTGATGCCCCGATAGCATCCGAGAGAAAAGTTACATCGAAGCCGGCTTCCATTGCATGGCGACCGGTAGATTCACAGCAAAGGTTTGCAGACATTCCGGCAATTACAAGGTGCGTTATTCCCATTCGTTGCAGATGTTCAGGGAGGTCTGAAGTAAAAACATCGCAACTCTTATGAGGCAGAAGTACAATATCATTTTCATCAGGCTTCAGGTCAGGATGAAAGTCTGCACCCCAACTTCCTGCAAGAAACATCTTCCGTTCAAACATTAGCCGGTTTATACCGCTTTTTCGCTGTAATTGTTCGTCAGCGTAATCCTCCATAGTGTATGCCATAGGGCCGAACAGAACGGGAATGCCTGCTTGCCTTGTGCCTTCAATCACCCGCTTCAGATTGGATACCACATCATTCATCTTCAGCGTGTTTTTAGTCAGGTCATAGCCTGCACCACCCTCCGATAAAAAATCATTCACGGGATCTATCACCAACAATGCCGTACTGTTCACAGGATATGACATGCCGTTTTCTTCTTTCGGCAGATATGTAGAAACAGGTTGCTTAGCTTCAATTTTTGATCGTTCCATAATTCATTTTTGTATTTTATCTCCGATTGCAGCCAATGAATAGTTTAGGTTTTTTAAGAGAAAGTAAAGGAGCAGGTTTCTGTTCCGATAGGTTTTATACGAATTAGATTGCTTTTGTTTTTCCGGATAATTACATTCAGATCATTAAGACCGGTCCACCTTCTACCCTTTGTACCGCAGCCGCCAAATAGTACCACCCGCATCGTCGGAGATAAGCATCGAGCCATCTACCCCCTGCACTATAGAAATGGGACGACCAAAGACCTGGGGAGTACCACCTTGGCCAGGATTAAGATGCCAGCCGGTGACGAAGTTTTCATAGCCTCCCTCTTGCACGCCCTGAGCGTTCATTCGCACCCGGACGACCTTGTAGCCTGCTCCTTTGCTGCGGTTCCAAGACCCGCGGATGGCGACGTAGGCATCGTTACGGTATTCTTCAGGGAAGCTGGTGCCTTTATAAAAAAGTACCCCAATAGCGGTTTCGTGCGCCTTAAAAAGTACTGATGGAGTAATGGTAGTGGCCGTCAGTGGGCTGCTAACTTTAATGCGAGGGTCTAAATTGCCCGGAGCCAGGTATGCGTAAGGATAACCATAAAAGCCGCCTTGCTTCACGGAAGTCAAATAGTCTGGTACCAGCTCGTCGCCAAGACCGTCACGCTCTATGACAGTAGTCCAAAGCTCGTTAGTGACCGGATTGATATCCAGCCCCACGGGATTGCGTAAGCCGGTCGCAAAGGGCACCCGGCCTGAACCGTCGAGATTAAACTGCTGGATGGTGGTCCGGATAGGATTGTCTTCAACGCTAACATTGACAGAGGAGCCAATAGCTGCGTATAGCTTGTTGTCCTTTATCAGAATATTGCGTGTCACGTGCTGGCCACCTCCTGGCAGATCGGTCAACTTGGTGGGGGCACCGCTGGCCTTGGTCTGGCTTGGAGTATATGAATACCGCAGAATAGCCCCGGTTGCGCCCACATACAAGAAATTCTGGTTGAAAACCATGCCGTGGGGCTTGTCAAGCATACCGCCCACGTCCCACACAAAGGACTGGTCAGCGTCGCCATCACTATCTGTATCACGTAGCACTGTAATTTGATTTAAGTTGGTTTGGGCCACGAACACATCCCCATTGGGAGCGACGGCCAGCCAGCGGGCATTGGGTACTTTGGTGAAAAGATTGATGGCAAATCCCTGAGGCACCTGAAACCGGGAATTGGGCGGTTGTTTCTCCAACACCTGGGGGTAATTGACCGTCGAGGCGTTGGTATCAGGCGCAGGCAGATCGCTCAACCGAACGAGGATGTTTGGAGCGACTATTACGTCAGTGGGCTGGTCCGCTGTGTTCAACTCGCCTGCTGCGGGTAAGTCGTTGTCGTTTTTTTCGCAGGCTGCCAGGCTTAGCAGCAGGAATGTAGCGAAAATCCAGTTTCGCATAGTTGTTAAATGGTTTGATAATGATTTCATGGATTTTCTATTTTTATTTATGCGGTAATCTCTTAATAGTTGATTATCCTTTCAATTTCTTCGCTTGTTCAAGATGAATAGCCACATGACCGCGGGTTTCAGTTAAATGCGCTTTCAACTTATCATTCTTTGCTGTTTTCATTAGCTGGTCATCAATCATGGCTAATACTTCGGTATGTCCTTTAATCATTGCATCTAAATAACCTGTTTCAAAATCTTTTCCATCCATGGGTATTAATGTTGCAAGCCCGCCTGCGCCTTTTTTCATTACAGCATCTACTGCTTTTGTAATGCTTGGGGTTACGTTTATGCTTTGACCCAATTGTGCGGTCTTCGCCATATTAGCGCCATGCTCTGTGTGCAGCATATTTGCATAATCCATCACCGGCTGACCTATTTTCTTTTTCTGCGCTTCTGATGCTGCTAATATTTCGTTCACGTTTACAGCGTTTACAAAAGCCAGCACTTCAGCATCAGTGCCTTCTGTTCCTGGCACATCACGCATAGCAGAGCCTGGGATAACAGGCTTATCAGGGAAAAGGACGTTTTCAGTTGGCGGCGTAAATTGCAGTTGCTCTACATAAGGCGGGTGCTTGCCGCCAAAATCGGCAACCACATTTTCACCAAAAGACTTGCGTGCCTGTTCAACAGTTATTTTGCCGTCAATAATATCACGTGCAAGGTTAAGTGTTAGAATATTATGTCCTTCCAAATCGCAACGTGCTGACATTTCGCCTTGTGTTTTATTAATGGTCATGCTGGCATCATAAGCCACCAGGTCATCAATTTTATCTGTTGGGACATTGTACGAAATCGTATGCTCCAAAAAGTCCATGTGCGGTGCCGGAAAGTCATGTGGTATTTCTTTTTTGGTTACCATTATTCGCTTGTATGGACCTGCACTATGCCATATCATTGCTTCGGACGAAACCTCAAGCGGCGCACCATATTTTGCAGTCATTTCTTTTACAGCAAGCATTGGTCTTTCAGGCCAGCCTGTTAAATCAGTTTCGCCGTTTTTGGTGCTCATACTTGTATTGCTTACATCTGTGTTCATCGAATCTTTATCGGTGTTGTTGTTGTCAGCAGAGTTACAGCTTACCATTAATCCTAAGCCTGCTGCAATTATAATAGCAAAGGCTTTGTTACTTGTCTTCATTTTACTTGTTTTAAATAATAAATCTTTAACTATATATGTTGCAATAAGCTGACCACCATAGATAAATTTTGAAGCCTGTAGCATGATCCCTATCAAGTTCCTGTAACCATACTTTGGCACAATTCAGCAGAAACTTTTTATTTAATCATAAAAATATTTCCCTAAATATTTGCTGTGAATAACTAAACATTTTCTATGACCTTTTTCCAAGGGTCATCTCTTCCTTAGTCGTGTTTTCTTTATTGTTATCTTAATTTTTCGTGTTTACATCCAACCCTCTCAAAAATTCTACTACCTCTGCTCTTTGAGATGCATTGTCAATGTAAAAAGGGTGAGGAGATATTTTACCCCGGTTAGGGTTAAGTAATTCATCAAGACTGTGTACTGAACCATTGTGCAGAAACAGTGTTGTTCGATCTAAATCAAGCAAAAGGGGTAACGCAACGCCCCTTGGCTCGCCATGATCGCTTGCATCAATTACTACCATTTTATCATCAAAATCTCCGGGCGAATTAAGGATTGCACTTTGTTTTGGATCTCCTCGTACACCAGCCGGACCTGGATTGTAAGCTGACCAAATTGATTTAAGATTAAGCAGCTTTGCATCAACAGGTTTGCTTTGATCCACATTGTGACAGCCGGTGCAGTTTGTTCTAAATAAAGCTCGTCCACGGGCAGCCATTTGGGTATTAACATTGGCTCCTGCAGGTGCAGGCAAAGAGAACAAATAAGCAGTCATGTCCTTCAACTTTTGATCATCAACACGTCTGCCCACTGCATGATCGGGATTACCTGCATCGCCAACAAATTTTGCCTGTACGAATGGATACCCAGTTACGCCTGTTTCCTGCAAAACCTGTTTATAATTTTCATGTATTTTAACTCCTGCATCACCTGCCCTTAGAAACATGAATTGCCTGCCTTCCGGTGTCGCTATTGTGGTCATATCTAAATTAGCAGTGTACGAAGAATTGCTAATGTTTTCAAGCAGAGCATTCTGCCCTGAAGTGCCAAAAGGTGCAGCTAAATCCTGCCTGAAAAGAGGAACGTTCTTAACCGGGTTACCAATACCATCCTGCGTTTCATCAAATGTACCAACCGGGTAAAAAGCAGGATTAGTGAGATAAGCATCAACTTCTGCTTCTGTTGAAGTTGGCTCAAGACCTTTAGAAGCCCTTCCAATAGTTTTGCCCCCGATAGTTAATTGTAAATTGGCGTAATAAGCCCTCGAGTTTTTAGCAGTTGCCAGCAGTTTGCCAATGTTTAGTGTAATAGGCGCCGGACCGTCAATACGCTTTCCTACACTTCCGCCGCCGGGCATATTAAAAGCAGAAGCATCTGTTATTGTATGGCATAGTGCGCAACTCACGCCGACCATGTCGCCCTCCATAATGTTTATCTTCTTGTCTTTGTTACTATCTTTCGGCACAATCCCAATTACCACATTGCTGTTAATCAGCATTACTGTCGTTTTCGGGTCGTTTAAAAGTGGTGCATTTTGCATGGAAAGGTCAGTTTTGAGCTCCGCTTCAAGCGTATTTCTTAAACCTGCATCAAGGGCTTCCATATCAAAGTGTAACCCCATGGCTAACATCTGCTTTGGAGTGACCTTTGCATCGTCCATACCCTGCTGCATACGCATTGCATTAAACCAAAAACCTTCGTTGCCAAAAGTCTCAAAACGAAAGACTTCCTTTCCACGACCTGCATCGCCTAAAGGTTGCGGTTTTGGTTTTTGTAATTCTGCGGGGCCGTCGCTGGCTGCCTGCATACTTTTAGCAGAACTGCACGAATTGATTGAAAGAACGCTTAACAAGACAAGGCAGAACAGCATAAAAACTGTAAGATTTATTTTTCTTACTTTCCACTTATTATCACGGAGTGAGAGATAGGAAGCTAACCGGCGGTAAACATTGTATATGGACTGCATAAAATATTTATTTTGGTATTTCTTAATTAAGTTTTATTTAAACGTTACGAATCATTCACACAGTTGCATTAGTTTATTATTTTGGATGCTTACAAACTGCTCTAAAACTTCTTTTTATACCGGTACCCATCATCATCTTTTCCCTTTTTGTTGTAATAGCTTTGATGATATTCTTCGGCTTTGTAAAAAACACCGGCTTTTGTTATTTCTGTACCAACCTTAAAGTTTTTTCTTTTCAGTTTTTCAACTAATTCTTCAGCTATTAATTTTTGTTCACCATTTACATAAAAAATTGCTGAACGATATTGGCTGCGATGGCTTACCAATCAATGCAGGATTATGGATTTCAAAAAAGTGTTTTGCCAAAGTTTCAAACGATGTTACTGCCGGATCAAATATTACTTCTACGGCTTCTGCATGACCGGTTTTTCCGGAACATACTTTATGGTAAGTCGGCTTGTCTTTATCACCTCCGGTAAATCCTGCAGCAGTTGTTAAAACACCTTCAGCTTTTTGAAAATAATATTCAATTCCCCAAAAACAACCGACAGCAAAAATTGCTTTCTCTGTCTTCACCATGCTACTGTTCATCTTTTATAAATTTCATTGAAATGGAGTTAACACAGTGTCTTGTGTTCTTTGATGTAAATCTTTCCCCTTTAAAAACGTGCCCTAAATGTGCATCACAGTTTGCACATACAATTTCTGTACGTCTTCCGTCTGCATCAGGCAAATGTTTTACTGCGCCTTTTATTTCGTCATCAAAACTTGGCCATCCGCAGTCTGAGTCAAACTTGTCGGCAGAATGATATAAAGGGGCATTGCAGCGCCTGCATACATAAGTGCCCTTCACTTTATTGTGGGTATATTCACCCGTATAAGGTCTTTCTGTGCCCTTATTAACGATTACCCTTTCCTCCTCTTTTGTAAGTTCATTGTATTTCATTGTAATTATTTTACTACTGAAGGAATGTTACAAGTGATCTTTTTTATAGATACTAATTGTAAACATACAAGCAGGAAATATGTTTACTGGTTTTGAAAGCATCTTTTTGCTTTTCTTCTTTTATTTTTTTTCCAGATGCTGAAAATCTTATCGCAATTACTATTGAGATGAACTGCATTTGGTGTTTCTTATGCTGTTAATTCATCTATGATTTATTAAATACTAATAATTCAATTTTAGTAAGCAGTTGCCATTTTATTTTGTACACTAACAATATTATGTGAAGCTTTTAATGCTTCACCGGCGGTGTATATTGCTGCGCCCAGCAGCAACATATCTTTTGCTAAAAACTGACCTGGGTTTGGGGAAAGATAAGGAAACCCATAATCAGGCTGCCATACTCCGGGGGTAGTTAACAAAAAACTTAGTGTAATAAGAGACATAAAAATAACGCCCATGCTGCCAATAGCGGATGCCTTGGGAGCATAGGGTCTTATTGCAATCAAAATTCCTAATATAATTTCAATCACGCCCAGCAGTGCAGAGAAGCCACGTACGCTCATTGCGTTGGAAAGCCACGATAAGACAGGGCTGTTTGAAGCTAGCCCATGAACTCCTTCAGCCTCGTATGCAGTAAACTTCAACGAACCTATCCATAGCAAAACAATTACAAGACTGTACCGAAGAACAATTGTTCCAAGCTGTTCAAGTTTTGCTCCACCATTATCGTTCATTATTGTTGTCATGATTATGTTTTTATGTTGTGTTGATTATTTTACATGTGAAATATGTATATTGAGCAGAAAGCCTTTTTACAAAAAGCTTTCTGCTCAATTAACTTATCAGAAACCGAAGTAAATTTCCATTTTACTTATTATGTAATTCATTTTTATCAAAACCGGTAAGCCCTAAATAAGCATGTTCTTCTTTTGATTTGCCCAGCGATGCAGGAACATAATAAGGTGAACCTGTTACTTCGGATAACATACCAGTTGACGATGTTTTAAACGTAGTGAGGGAATGGCTTTGAAAAGCTCCGGATACAAAAAGATACCCGTCGGTAGTTTCGTGCATATCTTTTGTGTCTCCTGTCGGAAGCTGACCTCTTCTCTTAAAGAAGTTAGGCTCCAACGTTTTTTCAAGAAGATTATCGCTAAGTATGCTAAATGTACTTACTACGTTTTCACCAAAGCTGGCTACATATAATTTGTGTTTATCAATACTAACCCAGGTCCAGCAACCTTCATCATTTCTGCCTGCTGTAGCAAAGTGCTGTACTTTAGCGCCTGTTACGTCGTGTACTGTTAAGCTATTTGTTTCCTTGGAAGAATGTAAATTAAAATTGGACATGTAAATATATTGATCATTCGGACTCCATGAAAGACCAATGTTTCCTGAGATGCCTTCTTCTTCAAACATGCCTGTCTGGCTAAGGTTACCGTCTGAAAAATCATAAATATACAATCGTCCCGGTTTCTGCAATTTAAGATCAGCATCAGGTGTTGCAAAATGCGATACGCCCCACGTAGAAACCGCAATCTTTGTTCCGGCAGCATTAAAGTCAACTGTAACCGGACCACCATTGTCTCCATCCATATAGGTGGCGCCTATTCTTTTAAAAGACAACTGACCGCTTGCCTGATTTAGAGTGAAAACGGCTAAGTTGCGATCAGGAGTTGAAACGATACTGCCAAATGCAACCGCCGGACTGCCCTGGTAATTTGGATTAGCAAATTGATTGCCTACTACTATCCAGGTTTGCCCGCCAATGGTTTTTGCAGCAATGGAAGCTGCCCTTACACCGCGTGAATTCATATTATTCATTTTAGGTGTCGAGGGATCCTGATCTATTTGCTCTAATCTGCCATTAGCTTTATTAATTTTAAAAACAGAGATGGTACTCTCTACCGGGTTGGCACCCGCATTAACAGCCAACAGATAGTCACCAACGATGCGCAATGCCCATTGCGTGTCAAAATCTCCTTCAGCAGCATCTCCTCTCGATTCGGTATAATAAGGCGAGCCTTTTAATTCTTCTACGGTTCCGTCGCGGTGCCTTCCTAATGCAATTATAGCATTGCCGGAAGTAGCATTCGTACTCGTATAGATGAAGCCTGTAAAATTATTACCATCGTCTTTGTCAGGATTGTAATGATCATAAATCTTTTTACATCCGGGTAAAAGTAAAGATAGCAGCACTAAAAAAAGTAAACTTTTCATAATTAATGTATTTGGTTATTAGTTAATAAATTTTGGGAAGTCTGAAAGAAACTAGCTTTTCAACTATACAAAGCAAGAACAAAGGATGGAGGAAGTTATCACAGAAGTATAACAATTTTATGTTTAAATTATCTGTTCTAAATAAAGGGCATTACGATGTGCGGATTTTTTAGTAATCTGTTAGCGCTTTTACTTTTATAAATTTTACAGAGCGGCTTTCATGCATAATTAAAAATGGTGCAGGTATTATTGCCGGTTTTAATTACCTGATGCTTACGCTTCTTCCCTTTTTGAAAGAATATCAAGTTAAAAAACTGTATTATAATCTTAAACGAAAAGCTGCCCCGGTGAGGGCAGCTTTTCGATGTGACATGTGCTCAATTTCTCTATGGATTTAACGGCTGGGCAATGACAGGACAGTTGATAATAGCCTTTGAGGGTTTCAGTCCCGCAACAAAACTATTCGGGTTTCCGGCATTAGCTGGTGCGTTGGTAATAGAGCCTTCGGCAACGAGTTTCTCCAGATCTTCAAAGCCCGTTATTCTCCTTCGCTTTCCGGCCTGTATAGCCGCAGGAGTCCATACATTAATGTGTGCATCCCACATAGGAGTGTAGTTGTTATTTTCCTGCTTGTTGTTATCCGGATCCAATGGGAAAATGTTGATGGGAGCAAGTGCATCAAGAATAGTCGAGTTGAGCCCTTGGCGTTGAGGGTTATTGACGCCCGTCTCTCCGTTAGCTGTTGGCGAGAAACCTAATAAAGCTGATTTATCCATGGGCATATTCTTGCCAAACTCTGGCAAGTTGGCCAGGCGTGGAGTATATGTAGCGCTCTCAACAGTTGCCGCAGCGGTATCGTTTGATTCTGTAGATATGTGATAGTAATACTGACCGCCGCCCTGGAAGCCATCAAGCAGCTTAAAGACCACTGTTCCCTTATTGTAGTCAATGCTCACTAAGTTGTCGTGTTCTCCGGTGCCGTTAGCAACAATAATAGCATTCATGACTGAGCCACTTTGCAAGACCACCAGGGGAGAATATTCTGCGTCTCCAACGGATCCAGCTTTCGCTATAGATGGCGGGAACGTGTTGGGGAAGATCCCTGGTGCAAGTGTACGTACAGGGCTGAAGTCAACGTCTCCCTTGAACTTCATCATTCCGTTCTCAATAGTCACCTGCTGGCTGCCGGCAGTGCCACGACCATTAACAAGCCGGGGCGCAAAGTTGAGTCCCATCATCTTGGCGACATTATAGTCCGCCGCTTCAGTGAGGACGTAATAAGTCGGATTGCCGCTCGGGCCAATACCCTTATAAACGGGCAATGTGACAGTTGGCTTATTCTCTGTAAAGTCAACTGCTAATGTACTTGGCAAAAACACGTTCTGTGCAGGGGTGAACCTTTTATCATCAACGAGGGTTTTCATAAAATCCTCTTTACTGACATTTCTTTGCTGAGCTGCAGTCTCTAAAAGTGTGTTGACTTCTTTAAGCGCGGCATTGCTGTTTTGCTCGTTATCATTCACATTTTTTTTACATGCTAAAAAAATCAGGATTGCGAAAGCAAAACCTGTAAATAACCGGATCGTCGATTTCATTTTTGTAATTTTTAATTTAGAAGATGATTTAGTAAAATTTATTAAACTGCAAACAGACTAAGGAATTATCTCTGGGAAATTAAAGATCAGAAGCTCCTACTTTTTAACAATACAAAGCAAGACTAAACAATTGAGGAAGTTATCACAGAAGTATAACGATAGAATGCTGATTTTATAACAATAGAAAAAATAGAAAAAGATACATGATCACTGAAAATTTATTTGATGTACAAATACAATAGAAGTATTGCCATTTCATAAGTTTGACGAAGCTCAAATAATTCTATAGTATTCTATCTTATTCTGTACGCCTAACAATATTATAGAAATCATATATCTTTTCAAACATCATAACTTTCACGCATGTTTGCAGAAAAGCCTATTGATTCGGATCAGGAGCCTGATCCTTTTCTGGAGGAGAGGTAGCAAAACCCAAAACAGGACAGTTAACTACAAAATTAGTGGAGCTGAGTTTGCCGCCTCCGGGATTGGTAATGAAGCGCCGCGCAGCTAACCGCCGTATCGTACTTTCATCAGTCTGTGCAAAATTTTGATTTCTTGCGACAACATCTGCGCTCCACTCGGCTATGTGCAAATCCCACAACGGTGAATATAACTCACGTTCGTGCTTGTCTTTAAGTGTGGGAAAGCTGCCAAGTACATTATGTGCATCTCCAAGCTGCCGCAGCGACTCAAGCAAAGCTGGGTTTTCCAAACTCAGATTGCCGGGAGGATTGTCAAGAATGACATGCATAAGCCCTTGTGCATTAGGATCATTCTTTCCGCGCTTGCCATTAGTAAAGGTGAAAATGGGGCTGCGGGCGCCTTTTTCATCCTGATTTGCGAAAGGCACGGTAGCCATTCCCGGTACAAATGTTCCTCTCTCAAGAGTTGCAGACAGAGCACCTGTAGAACCAAAAGTGAAGTAAAAAATATCTTTGCCATGTGAGAAGGCACGGATAAACTGCAGGTCTACAGTCATGCTTTTTTCGTCAATAGCCATAACCCGGTCTAATGTATTTGTATGAGCTTCACTAACGTCAAAGGGTCCGTCGCCGGTTGCTACAATAGGAGCATTGAAAACTATATTGCTGTTCCCAACGCGAACCAGGTCGCTGTATCCTGGCTTTGCGACTGAACCAGGTTGAGCCATCTCGGGTGGAAAACCGGTGCTGCCCGGGATAAGTACACGCATAGGGCTGAAGTCTACAGTGCCTGCAAATTTCACCGGTGCCTTTCCAAGGAGGGGGTCAGATGAGGTGACAGTTTGTACGCAGGCAGGACAACCAATATCGGCATTAGCCAGCCGCGGTGCGAAATTAAGCCCGAGGGTCTTTGCCAGTGTTTCGTCTGATACATCCATACGTACATACCATACCGTAGTGCCGTTATAACTGCCCTTAAACAAGGGTACCCTTGCAATGTTTAGATCCAGATCAACTAATTTTACACTTGTCATGGTAAGTTTACTCCGATCCAGTTTCCCCGACAATGCTGGCACTCCGGTCAAATGTTCTTCCGGCTTTACAACAGGTTGAGGCTTATCATTATCATGTTTTCTGCAGCTAATTGCAAAAATTGCAACTGCAGCTAAATAAAAAATAGGTTTCATAATAGTTTTTTAGGTAATTAATTGTAATTAATAAATAAGAGAATAATCAGAACATTGGATTGCAGAATAATCATAGAATTTGGAATTACAGATTATAGACTTAATATTTTCCTAAAAGCGCTGGGGATAATATTAATCGCATCTGCAAAAAGGTTGTCCACCTTAAAGAGGAATGATTAAAACCAATTAATTTTTTGCTTTTGGTGTTTTATTGATGCATCATTTGACATCATAAAGGAACAACTATTCGTAAAGGAAGTTGTCACAGAAGTATAACGAAAGTATGCTTTAATTATATGCTATAAATTATAGTTTTGTGATGGATAGTATGAGAAGGAAGATCTTCAATTGTCATGACCTTAAGGTTGTGGATGAAGATGAAGAGTAATAAATAACAGGGTTTAGTAAAAACTAAGCATGCCATGTCTCTATTAATTATAAACAGGTATACCGAAAGTAAAAATGTTACCCGTATTATTGTCAGTATACGCTTTTAAAGAAGATCCATGCAATTGAAGAATTTTTTTTCCGATAAGGAAACGTATACCTGATGTTGTAAAAAAGTCAGCCTGTAAAGTACTTTCTTCCCGGGAATTGTTTAACCATTGAAGTAAGTCCTGCAGCAACGGGCTGCCTTTATATTGTAACTTAAAAATCAATTCATCGGCAGCAACTTGCATAGACACCTGGATAGTTTCATGTTTATATGTATTATCAACTGCATTATTAATTAAATTTTGCACAACTCTTTCCATCAGACTTACATCTGCGTTGATCCAGACATGATACAAACATTGCGTACATTTTAAAATAACCATCTTTTGTGAAGCCTTCGACTGAAAATTATTTACCGTTTCCTGTACAATTTCCGAAAGAACAAAAGGTTCTCTTGCAGGCTTAAAATCAACAGAATCCATTTTAGAAAGTTCAAACAACTGGTTAACCATAATGTCCACCTGCTGAATTTTATCTAATATTATTTGCACATATTCTTCCTGTTCAGACTTACTCAATTCGTGATTAATCTTTTTAATTGATAAGGACTCTGTATACCCCCTGGCAATAGCTAATGGGGTTTTAAGCTCGTGTGATATGTTTATGATAAAGTCTTTTCTTTCCTTTACAGATCTTGTAAGCCGGTTTATAGTATCGGACAGCATATCTGCCATTTTATTAAAAGCCAGTGTAACCGGCTCTAATTCATCATCTTCTTTTATGTCAAAACGTGCTTCAAGGTCCCCGTTTTGAAACTTTTCAAGCACACCTATCATCCGGTTAAAACTCCGTTGCAATTGATTAAGGTAAATGAAGCTAAAAATAAATGATAAGACAATTATGACACAAAATGCCAGAACCAGCAGCTTACTGATATAACTTAAGTATAGCATATCAGTAACGCTTTTATTACTTGCCAGGATTACATAGATGAAGCCGAGGTTTCCTGATTTGCCTTTAACTTCTGCTGCAGAAAAAATTTTTGGGTCAGATATGTTTTTGGGATCCGGGCCTTTTATGTATATCTCACCCTTTGATGCAATAAGCTTTTTTATATTTTTTAATGGTAATGTCCAAAGCCTTATTTCGCTTTTTGGTGCATGAAAAGCAATTACTTTACCGGCAGTGTCTAAGAAATAAACTTCCGCACTCGGGCTAAGCACCATAGCATTTTTAAAAACGGAATCTGCTTTTGCCCTGTTTATGCCATCTTTTTCAAATGGTGATGTGAACTCGGCAATGTGAGCTGCTACCTCCTTATTGAGTAATTGTGTACTGGCCTGGTGAAAATTTGTAGTTAAGAAATAACTAATTGCCATGAATAACAGGCACAACACTGTGATTAAGGTAAAAAATAAGATACTGATACGCCTGAATATAGTAATTTTTTTCGTTTTCATTCTGAAAATCTATAGCCTTTTCCCCATGTAGTTAAGATGTATTGAGGGTGACGAAAATCAAATTCAATTTTTAGCCTCAGTTTGTTTATGTGTGATGTGATAGTATGTTCATATCCGGTAAAAGCTACTCCCCAGATTTGTACTAAAAGTTCGCGGCGGCTAAACGTTTTTCCGGGATGACTTGCCAATAAAGCAAGGATATCAAATTCTTTATTTGTCAGTTCCAGTCGTTCGCCTCTTATTAATGCTTTTCTGTTATCAAAATCAATAACAAAGTCTTTGAAAAACAATTCCTGTTGTTTTGGCGCCTCAATTCCGGGTTTTTTATCTTCCCTCCTTAATAATGACTGTATGCGCTCTGTTAACTCAAAAATACCAAATGGTTTGGTCATATAGTCGTTGGCGCCAAGTTCCAATGCCAATACTTTATCTGTTTCTTCACCCCTGCAGGTTAGCATCATAATAGGTGTTTGGACATCGCTTTCCCTTAACTTTTTACATAGCTCCATTCCATTTATATCAGGAAGGGTAACGTCAAGCATAATCAAATCAAAACTTTCATTCGATGTTTTATCCATCGCCTCTTCTCCATTAGAGCACGAAGTAAACCGAAATAATTGCCTGCTAAAATGAAGGTTTAGCAATCGTGTAATATCAGGATCATCCTCCACTAAAAGAATACTCTCCATAGTTAATTTCTAAGTTAGCTCATATAAGACTCGCAAAGATTATTCCTTGTCTTTGCATAAAACAATGAATACGATAAGGATGATAAAGTTGCAGGCAGACAAAAAATGCAGTGTTCAAGTTTACAACTTGCCTGTAATTAACTATATGAACTTTAATTATACAAAGGAAGCAGAATTTTTTTTAAAAGTTATCACAGAAGTATAACGTTTTAAGCCTTATTCTGATCTTTGTGTAATCCGGGTATGGTTTATTGTTACCTCTTTTTATTATCGCGTGAAATGTATAGGAGCTAATTACATCAAGAGAGATATTGAAAGTTACTCTTCCATTTTAAAATAAATATTAAAAATACTTCCTTTACCCGGTTCACTCTCTGCACTTAGATAGCCCCCGGAAGCATCTACTATTTTCCTTGCCAGGTATAAACCAATCCCTTGCCCTTCTATGTCTGTTTGAATACGGCCATAAATATTGAATATTTTCGGGATTTTATCTTTTGCTATTCCAACCCCATTATCTTTTATTGATAAAAGCACATAATCCTTTTCTTTTATTGTACTTATTATCAGTACCGGATCACGTTCAGCACTTTTATACTTGATAGCATTGGTGATTAAGTTGTAGAGTATACTTCTCAGGTTCTTTTTAGAAAAACGGATTTGTGCAACCTTTAAATCTGTTGTAATTACTGCTCTTGCTGATTTGATTTTATCTGCTATACTTAATTTTATTTCATCAATTATACCATTCAGATCAACAGGTTTCATCTCTGACATTTCATTTTCTATTTTACCAATTGCTGACAGTTCCTTTATGAGTGTTCTGAATTTTTTTACGGATCCATCTATAATGTTTAAATACTCATGTACCTGGGGATCAGATATTAAATCTTTGGTTTTTAACATATCAATTGATACTTCAATATTACCAATAGGCCCTAACAAATCATGTGATGCTGCAAGCACGAAATTATCAAGATCACCATTTATACGGGCAAGGTTTTTATTTGTTTTATATAGATCTTGTTGTATCTTTTTTAATTCTGTAATATCATTAAATGTAATAATGGCTCCGTCAGTTTTATTATCAGGGAGTCTTACAAATGGCATTGTCTGCACCTGGTACCATTTGCCGTTTACTGCTTCCACTTCCTTGGTGATAACGCCTCCATTCGCTATAACTTCCTTAATATCCGCTACTATTATTTCAAACTTAATATTGGTAGAAATATTACTGACAGGTCTGCCAATATCGGTTTCGAGAAGATTAATATGCTTTACTGCTGCAGGTGAAAATTTAGTTAGCAGTAAATCAGCATTTACAAATAATTGCCCGTTTTGATTGCTGTTGAAATAATTATTTAAATCATCGTTAATCTCGAGCAGTTCTTTATTCTTCAATTGGTAATCAGCATTGATAGTATGCAATTCCTCATTTAACGATTGCATTTCTTCATTGGTACTTTGCATTTCTTCGTTTGCTGAAAGAAGTTCTTCATTAAAAGATTGCATGTTTTCAAAAGAAGCATCAAGCTTTTCAGAGGTTGTTTGAAGCTGCTCTTTAACTTCTTTAAGTTCTTCTTCCAGGTTTATTGTATATGCAGTATTGTAAACTTTCTCATCAAACACTTCATTTTCCTGTAGCGAAGGGCTTACATGTGTCTCATCACTAAAAAGGACATACAATGTTTTTTGTTCCCCTTTGTTTATTGGTAAAGGTTTTATCTGAAGATTTACTGAATGCGTTGATTCATTATTTTTAATTTTTATTCCCTTTACAACTACTTTATCGTTTGATTGCAAAGCCTGTCTTTTAGCCTTTTTAAAAGCAACAGTAAGCGGTTTAGGTAAAAGCTCTGCAAGATTTAAATTAAAGTTTTTTTGAAGCAGGTATTTTGTTGTATCTCCAAATGTTTGTATAACCTCGTTGTTTTCGTTTATGCAAACTACCAAATAACTTAAGTCACTTATAAGAGCATTATAGACAATTTCAGGTAAATTATTTCTTTTGTTTCCATAATTATCAACACGGTTTGCAGGGGCCGGAGCAGCTTTCGTATCTAATAAAGCAGGCATTGAAAATGCACTAAAAGCCTCTGCAGGTTTTGCTTCGGTATTTTTATAAATTTTCCATTTATTATTTATTACCTGGAGGCTGGGGCTAAATGAATGTGCATTTTCGCTGGAACCTAAAAATAAGTAACCATCTTTCTTCAAGCCAAAGTGCAGCATAAGAAAGATTTTTTTCTGCAGAGCCGGGGTCATATAAATAAGCAGGTTGCGGCAACTGATAAAATCCACGTTGCAATACGGCGGATTTTTTACCAGGTCATGTTCAGCAAAAATGAGCATTTTGCGAATATTCGGCTTTATCCGGTAATTGTTTCCTTCTTTTAAAAAAAACCTTTCAATCCTCCCTGGCGAAACATCTTTTGTAATGCTCTCATTATAAATCCCCTTTCGGGCATGGTTTAATGCAACACTATCAATATCGGTAGCAAATATTTTTACTACTATATCTTTGTATTCATCATGTAATTGTTCGCATATTAGTATAGCCATCGAATAAGCTTCTTCTCCTGTTGCACAACCCGTTACCCAAAATTTTATTTCCTCACCTTGTTTATGCTGTTTAATGATTTCAGGAATAATATTGTCTTGCAGAAAACGGAAGGCTTCGTCATCTTTGAAAAATGAAGTAACACTTATAAGAAAATCATGTGCAAGATTTTCTATTTCATTCGTATTGGTTTTGAGGAAAGCTAAATAATCTTTAAGTTTATTAAAATTGTGATACGCAGCTCTTCTTTTTATTCTTCTTAGTATTGTTTTTTCCTTGTACTCAGAAAAGTCGAGTGAGAGGTTATCAGTTATCAGGTTAACGATAGCAACCATGCATTTTTCTTCATCCTCTTTTTCTGTAATACGAGGCAGCAAAACTCCTTTGTTATTTACATAATCTGTTATTTTTTCCGGTATTAATTTCGTATCGAGTACATAATCTACTGCTCCTGTAGCTATAGCATTAGCAGGCATACCGCCAAATTCTGCTCCTTCAGGATTTCGTGCTATCACCATTCCCCCAGCTTTTTTTATAGCTTTAATGCCTTCCGAACCATCTGAGCCCGTTCCGGAGAGAATAACAGCAATTGCATCTTTTCCTCTTTCTGCTGCAAGGGAATTTAAAAAAGCATTAATAGTAAGTTTGGGCTTGTTATTTTTTTCTTTTTCAGTTAAATGCAATCTGCCCTCACGGACAGTCATAAATTTTTTGTTGGGAATAAAATAAACCTGGTTATGCTCTACTGTCATATTTTCTTCGGCTTCCGTTACTTTTAGCTTGCTGTGTTTAGCAAGCAGTTCAACCATCCTGCTTTTAAAATCAGGAGACAAATGCTGTACGATAATATAAGCAACGCCATCTAAGGGCGTATGATCAAAAAAAAGATGAATATCTTCCATGCCACCGGCAGATGCGCCGATAGCAATAAGGTAAAGGGGTTCAGGAGCTGATATGTTCATATACTAAAAAACGAAAAGCAGATGTAGAATCGTATTTAATAAGAGTTGCAATTAGCGGACAAAATCAAGCGAAGCCAGCTAATAAGCGAAATTTTTACTGTTAAGAATAATTAGATATTTTTTTAAAATTACTTAAAAATTATGAAAGTAAAAAAGTAAAAATCAAGTTATTTAGGAGTTGTATAAAACATAATTATCGGGCTTTGAAAGGAAAGTTCTTAACCGGATGACTCTTATAAATGATTAATAATAATTGTAAAAAGTATTTTTAATTCATTTTATTAAATTCTTTCAAAAAGTTGTTTATAATTAATTATCAATCTTACAATTACAAATCATTTCATTGGTTATTTTGTATAAACATACAAACAGACCTTCCTTAATGCTATCCTTATTTTTTAATTGTTTGCTAAAGCGGATAAAAACATTTGTAAGAATTTTCTTTGTCTTTTCCTCATTATTAATTTCCTTACATATGATACCATATATAGCTGCTGCATAGATATCGTAAAGAAGACCAAAAGCTTCCATGTTCCTTTGTAGAAGCATATCAATAAGGATACTTTCTTTATAAATTGGCATATATTATTAACAACAATTAAAGTTAAACAACTATGGGAAATATAATAGTAACTTTTATTAGTAGCTATCCTAATGAAAAAAGTTGCTTATAGAACTACTTCTATAGATAACTATAGTCTGCATAATACATGAACAATTAAAAATCGTTCTTCTGCAAGCTTTGACAATTCTATCAATTTGCGGCGCAAATTGTTCACGTAGAGCCTGGCAGCCAAAAATGTGTCATTTCTGTTGCTTACAATTTTATAGATGTCAATATTAAGCCTTGCCTGGTACAATCAACCCCGTATTCTGATTTAGAATACAAACGTTATACTTTTGTGATAACTTCTTTTTGATATAAGCCTACCTTGTTCTCATCATAAACCTAAAATATACCGGAAACAATACTTTAAATATGATTGAAAGTATCAAAAAGCATTGGCAGGTATATCTTATGGAAGCTTTCGGATTAGCAGGATTTGTTATCGGAGCAGGTCTTTTAACAATATTACTTGAGCATCCTGACTTGCCCATTATGAAAAGTTCTTTAGGAAAGTATGCGGTACTGCGGCGGATACCTTTGGGAATTATAATGGGGGGCTATATTTCATGTGTCATTTTATTATTTGGCAAAAAATCGGGAGCTCACATTAATCCCTCGGTTACATGGACTTTCTTCAGGCTTAATAAAATCAATTTTACAGATGCTTTGTTTTTTACAATAGCCCAATTCGCAGGGGCGATTGGGGCTGCCTTGCTTCTTAAACATACAATTGGCAACCTGTTCGGTCACCCGTTAATAAATTATGGAAATACCACACTTAAACCACCTCATAATACAATGACAGCTTTTATAGCAGAATTTATTATCTCATTTATTTTAATGCTTGCTGTACTGGTGGCAAGCAGTTCTAAACGTTTTGAAAAGCATGTCTCACTGATATCAGGCGTATTGATTGCTTTGTATCTCATTATAGAATTACCGTTTTCAGGTATGAGCCTTAATCCTGCACGTTCTTTCGCAGGCGCCCTTGCCGCTAATAAGTGGGAACATATTTGGATTTATTTTGTTGCACCAACACTTGCTATGTTAACTGCAGCAGAAATGTATCTGCAATGGGAAAAAAAGCAACTATCTGATATTAAAAATACCGTAAAAGTTCCTAATGTAATTTTTTTAAACGCAGATTACAATAAAATTCCAAACTATCCGGTAGAAAAAATATAAAATCAATCATTATCTTAATTAACACCTATAAAAATGAAAAAAATGAAAAATGAAACGAATAACAATTCCTCAGCAGATTTGGCTGTAGGAGCCCTCGCCGGTATTATTGGAGGATTTGCATTGGCAGGAGCAGCTCAAACTATATATAGTTTGACCAGTCCCAAAAGAATTGCAGAGGAAACAACAATAGAACCAAGAGACCCTTTTATTGTTCTCGCGGAAAAGTTAGAAAAGTTAACAGGCAAGAATCTAAATGACCGCCAAAAGAAAGTATTTGAACAGTGTGCTGCTACTGCTCTCAGTGCAACCGCAGGAATCAGTTATGCTTTATTGGAACGTAAATGGAACCTGAACTGGTTATTGGGAGGAATTGTTTTCGGAACGCTTTTCTGGGCAGTAGAAGATGAAGGAATATCACCTGTTTTAGGCTTGGTTGGTGATAATACAAAATATCCGTTAGAAGCACACGTAAGGGGGCTTGCTGCTCACGTTGTTTTTGGGATAGTAACAGCGGCTTTTGTAAAAGCTGCCGGAACTGAAGATGATGAATAAATAAATTTGTAAGAATATTTTATTCTTGAATAAGCAGTCGTTGCTTTCAGATCAGCTTTTTATTTTTTCTCTGAATTCCTCTCAAAATCTTTTAAAATAATTAAATATAAATCTTAATAACTGCATGAAACATTATCCGGAGTCTAAAGAATTTAAAGGCCAGAAATTGCCATATCCCGCCAAACAGTCGGAGATAAATCCTCTACCCGAAAGCGAATTGCAGTATTACAAACCTGCAGGTAAACTTTCAGGCAAGATAGCCCTTATTACCGGTGGTGATTCAGGTATAGGAAGGGCTGTTGCGATTGGGTTTTCTATGGAAGGGGCTAGTGTTGTCATTCTTTACAATGTTAATGATGAAGATGCTAACGAAACTAAACGGTTGTGTGAAAAACATAAAGGTAAATGCCTGCTGATAAAAGCAGACGTGCGTCATTCCAATGAATGCAAAAAGGCGGTAGAAAAGACTGTGGAAGAGTATGGTAAATTAAATATTCTGGTGAATAATGCAGCTTATCAAATGGCGCAGAAAAAGTTTGAGGAAATTACTGAAGAACAATTGCGACGAACATTTGAAACAAATATTTTCGGATACTTTTTTATGGCGCAGGCAGCTTTACCTTATCTACACAGAGGCGACTCAATTATTAATACCGGAAGCATTGTAGGCAAAACCGGAATTCCTATTTTAATTGATTATTCATCCAGTAAAGGTGCGATACATTCTTTCACAAAGTCCCTTGCTCTAAGTCTTGGTGAAAAAGGCATTCGTGTCAATTGTGTTATTCCCGGCCCTGTGTGGACTCCAAATATTCCGGGAACGATGCCGATTGAAGAAGTTGAAAATTTTGGTCATGAAGTCGCTTTAATGCGCCCGGGACAGCCGGAAGAACTTGCACCTGCCTATATTCTTCTTGCTTCCGAAGATGGAAGCTTTATGACGGGCAGCTTAATTGATGTAACAGGCGGAAAATTGTCAAGTGATTAATATGAGAAACGATACATATCCGCACGGTACAGTAAGCGCATTACTTGATACAGATTTAGTTACGTTTGAAACACGCCAGGTGCTAAAGGAACGTCTTGAACGGGAAGAAACAATAGAACCCTCTTTCTTTAATAATGAAACTTTCATTACTCTTCGCGCTGTTTGTAACCGGTTGATACCTCAACCTAATTCGAGAAAGGCAGTTGATGTAGCAGGCTGTTTAGATAGCATACTTGAAGAAGGGAAAGGAAATGGCTGGCGATATAATGAAATGCCAACCGACAATGAAGCATTTACAAAAGGGCTGTACGGTATAGATGAAACGGCAGAATTAATGTTTGGCGAAGCATTCCAACAACTTGATATAACAAAACAGGACCAGGTATTAAGTTCAATACAAAATAACACTGCTGATGGTAAAACCTGGGCAACTATACCTGCAAATCTTTTTTTTGAAGAACTGCTTGCGCAGCTTACAGAGATATATTACAGTCATCCTTATGCTAAAGAAGAAATTGGCGAAGTGGCAATGGCAGATGCAAAAGGCTGGCAGAAGATTGGGTTAAACGAACTTGAAGCACATGAGCCTAAAGCATTAAATAAGAAGATAGATGTCAGATAGCAGCTACCAAAACATGCACACTAATACATCACCTAATCATTATGGCAGCCCTGTTGAAATGAACATTTTTTCTACTGAAGAGATAGTTGATGTAATCGTAATTGGAACTGGCGCAGGAGGCGCACCCCTTTTATCGCGGCTTGCAAAAGCAGGGTTAAAAGTTGTAGCCCTCGAAGCAGGAGAGCATTGGAGTGCAGCGCAAGATTTTGCTACTGATGAACTTAGTCAATCTAAACTTTTTTGGACAGATGAAAGATTAAGTGCAGGAAATGATCCCATTCATTTTGGTAATAATAATTCCGGCATAGGAGTAGGTGGTTCAACATTGCATTATACTGCTTATGTACCCCGCCCGCAACCCGACGATTTTCAATTGTATTCAGAATTTGGCGTTGGTGTAAACTGGCCCATCGGCTATATTGATTTAGAACCTTATTTTGAAGAGTTAGAGCAATTTCTTGGTGTTTCCGGTCCGTCAATATATGTCTGGGGAGCTAAGAGAAATTCATCGTATCCGCTTCCGCCGCTTCCTTTAAATGGAGCTGCACAATTAATGAAACGGGGATGCGATGCGCTTAATATCAGAACATCACCTGCTGCTAACGCAGCTCTGTCAATGCCGTATTACCAGCAAGGCATCGGATGGCGTAATGCATGCACCAACAGAGGATTTTGCCAGGCCGGTTGTACAACCGGCGCAAAAGCAAGTATGGATGTGACTTATATTCCTCTTGGCATTTATCATGGTGCAGAAGTTCGGTCGGGCAGTTTTGTTACACAGTTTGAAATGGATAATTCCGGGCACATTTCAGGAGTTGTTTATATTCATGATGGAATAGAGCAGAGGCAAAAGTGCAGATATGTTTTTCATTGTGCAGGAGCAATCGAAACACCTCGACTGCTTTTAATTAACAACTTAGCGAATTCAAGCGGAGAAGTTGGAAAAAATTTCATGGCGCACACAGGTATGCAGGTTTGGGGGCAATTTGATGAAGATGTGCGTGCTTACAAAGGTATTCCCGGCGCTTTAATTTCAGAAGACACACACCGGCCAGAAGATGTAGTCTTCGCAGGAGGATATTTACTGCAGTCAATCGGAGTGATGCCTGTTACTTATGCCTCCCAGGTTGCTCGTGGTCGCGGCTTATGGGGCGAGAAACTGCTGCAATGCATGCGAGGTTATAATCACACAGCGGGAATCAATATATTGGGTGATTGTCTGCCTTATGCCGGTAATTTTTTAGAGCTTTCTGATGAGCTTGATGACCGAGGTCTTCCCAAACCGCGTATATATTTTTCTAATGGAGAAAATGAGCAACGTTTAACTGCTCATTCAGAAAAAATCATGCGTGAAATCTGGAGTATTGCCGGTGCGAAAGATATGTGGTCTTACAACAGAAGTGCGCATACAATCGGCACATGCCGTATGGGAAATAATGATCAGGAAGCCGTGGTGAACAGTGAAGGGCAAAGCTTTGATATACCTAATCTTTTTATTGCGGATAATTCAATTTTTCCAAGTGCATTAAGCGCTAACCCTGCGCTAACCATTATGGCGCTTTCACTTCGGATTGCTGATTGCTTTTTAAATAGAGGGAATTTGAAAATTTGAAAATATATAGATGGTAGCAGGATTTTTTTGGTAACCAGCAGGTATCATTGATGGAGCCTTAGTGGCGACGCTCCATTGAAAAGTATATCGCTATTAAGCCGGAGTCCCCAACTTTAAAAGGACTTTTGTCGTTCCCTTTTGAAAACATTATACTAAATCGTATAAAATAAATGTTCATGGCAAGTGATGGTTTTCTCGATATTATAAAAAAAGAACTAGGTGATAGCGACTATTCAGGTGACCAGCATGGAGGCGCTGCAGGAGCATCGGGCAGTGGCTTGCCTGATGGCTCTCCGAGAAATTTTATGTTCGCTACCGGTATTGAATGTTCATATCCGACAATTGATAATGGTTTAACCCGGCGCGATCAGTTGCTCGAATGCGGGCATTACAATCAATGGAAAAAAGATTTGCAGCTTGTACGCGAACTCGGATTAAAGGTTTTGCGTTATGGTTTGCCTTACTATAAAATTCATCTGGGTCCAGATAAATACGACTGGAGCTTTGCAGATGAGGCAATGAATGAAATGAGACGTCTGGAAATAACGCCTATTCTAGACCTGCTGCATTTTGGTTTACCCGACTGGCTTGGTAATTTTCAAAATCCAGAGTTTCCTGTTCATTTTGCTAAATATGCTAAAGCAGTTACCAAACGTTATCCCTGGGTACGGTATTATACACCGGTAAATGAAATATATGTGACTGCTAAAATGAGTGCAAAGGATGGCGTATGGAACGAGCAGTTAAAAAGTGATTATGCATTTGTAACGGCTATGAAAAACATAGTGGCGGCAAGTATTTTAGCAACACACAGCATTGCAGAATGTCGTCCTGATGTAATAATTATACAAAGTGAGTCAGCAGAATTTATGCATGAGGCTAAAGCCGAACAATCGGCAGAAATCCGGCTGATGAATAAACAACGTCTTATTTCTTTAGACTTGCTGTATGCGTATCCGCCGGATGCAGAAGTATATATTTACCTGATGGATAACGGATTAACCCGGGAAGAATATAATTGGTTTATGAAGGGCGAGCCGCCGGGATACCAGGTAATGGGAAACGATTATTATGGCCGCAATGAAAAAATTCTGAAACCTGATAACAGTATTTGCATTGCGGAAGATGTAATGGGTTGGTACCAGATAACGCGTCAATATTATGACCGTTATAAAAAACCAGTGATGCATACCGAAACCAATACTTTTGACTCCGAAGAAGCGCCTACCTGGCTGTGGAAACAATGGATAAACATTTTGAAAATGCGGGCTGATGGTGTACCTGTCTTAGGCTTTACCTGGTATAGCCTTATAGACCAGGTTGACTGGGATACCGGACTTGCAGCAAAAAATAATACTGTAAATGCCTGCGGCCTGTATGACCTCAACCGAAAGCCAAGACCCGTTGCTGCTGCATACCGGATGCTGCTTGAAGAATATGGGCAAATAACTATATTTCCGCATGGTGAATTGTTTGAAGTCACTGATCGCAAGGCACGTTTAAAAATAGAAGTATGAGTTTAGCTTTTGAAAAAAGTAGCTCCGCTTTAAATTGTGTTGAGAGTGGCAAGGGAGAAACTTCATTGGTGTTTCTTCATTATTTCGGTGACTCATCTCACACTTGGTGTTCGCTGCCAACACCTGAACCTACAAATGTTAAAAAGCAGATGCAATTGGTTAACTGCTTACAATCCTGAATAATAATCATAACCCTGCTCTGCCCAGTAATCGGGAGGCCGTTGGTTACTAAATGAAATGGTGCCAATACGCTTCAGATTTTTTATACCATACTTTACAGGTATAATAAGCCGGAGGGGAAGCCCATGCTCTGCGGGTAATGGCTTATCATTGACTTCATAAGCTAATATAGTCTGAGGATGCATAGCGCTTGGCATGTCTATGCCAACATAATATTTCTCATTAGGAGTTGCAAAACCAACATATTGCAGCGTTGTTTGGTCTTCTAACTTATAATGCTCAATAAAGTCTTTGAATTTTACGCCTCCCCAATGTTGTATCTGATCCCATCCTTCTACACATTTAAAGTCGTATACTATTTCTGTTTTGGGTAAAGCCATTAAATCATTAAGCGTAATTTTTAAAGGATTTCCATTGCTTTTATTTACTGTCAATACCCAATCTTCAGGATTAAAATCACTATCGTCAATTCCTATTTCACTGTTTACCCGCACCTTCTTGGCAGCCATTGATTTTGGATACGTTTTCACCAGGTGATTGTGGCTGAATGTTCTTCTGAAAAATAATTCTGTTTGGTTAAGCGCTCTTCGCAATGGTTTTCTTGCCCCGGCAGTAACTCCGGCTTCCTCCTCTTTAGAATTGTACAGCCACCTCCAGCCTCCATAGGCAACTCCGGACAATCCGATAAAAGTGGCAAAAGAAATAAAATTCCGCCTTTTAATTTTTTTGTCAGATACCACTTCCTCCACTCGTTTTTTATTAACTGGCTTTTTCATCTTCATTTTTAACTTTAATAACAGGAACAGGTTTTTTATCAACAATTTCAAATCCTGAGATCACGGATCTGAAGTTATTCCACCCAGCTAAAATGACTTGAGTAATGTGTATCAGAAAAAATAATACATAGCCAATGGTAAGAATAAAATGCTCAATTCTTGCTGCATGATAACCGCCACAAAGCCAGGTTAACCAGTAAAACTGAACGGGTTTGTAAATAGCCAGGCCGGTAATAAGAGAGCCGAATCCCATAACAATAATACTTGTATAAGCTATACGTTGCGCAGCATTGTATTTGTCTTGAGGAGGTAAAGTTTTTCTGATATGAAAATCGTGCAAAAGTACAAGCCATGCTTCTTTAAATGAATGCCTGTTTGGAACGAGTTGCCTCCATTCTCCTGAGAAGACAGTATATAAGATATACAAAAGACCATTTACAGCAAAGAACCACATAAAAAGAAAATGAAAAGCCATGCCTTCTGCAAGACGGTGAGGAATATTAAAAAATTTATAAAAGCCATCAGGAAAGAAACGAACAAAAGTATGGCCGAAAAGAGTAATGGAGTATTCATCGTCAGCCCAATAGATGAGTATCCCTGTCCAGATCATAATGGTTAATACCGGAAAATTAACCCAGTGAGTCCACCTCATCGCCAGAGGGTGTTTATTTTTAATAGTTTTCATGAAATTAATATTCCTGTAAAAGTCAGGCTAATTCTCTATCGCTGTTGGATTGTCGCATTCGAATTACTCCTTGTGCCAAATCTTTCATCAGCAGTTTTTATACAATAAATAAAGTAACACTTTAATTTTTAGAAAGTCATCACAGAAGTATAACATTTGTGTTATACTTCTGCGGATTGTGTTTGCTGTAACAAATGGGAAATGATTTTTCATTCGGAGAACCTATAGCCTGTTCCCCATGCAGTTAAAATATATTCAGGATGCTGAAGATTTGATTCAATTTTTATACGCAAACGATTAATGTGTGATGTTATAGTATGTTCATAACCGGCAAAAGCCACTCCCCATATAAGTTCCAACAACTCGTGACGGCTAAAAGTTTTTCCGGGGTTTTTTGCTAATAAAACAAGCAGATCAAATTCTTTATTTGTCAGTTCCATACGTTCGCCTCTTACAGATGCCTTTCTTTTATTAATATCTATGACGAGGTCTTTAAAAACAATTTCCTCATGTTGATCCACTTTTTCTAAATGATTTTGATCTGCCCTACGCAACAAAGCTTTTGTTCGTGCAAGCAATTCAAGAATGCCAAAGGGCTTGGTTACATAATCATCAGCGCCAAGCTCGAGAGCAAGCACCTTATCAGTTTCTTCGCTTCTGCAGGTTAGCATCATTATAGGCGTATGCTGGTCATTTTCTCTAAACTTTTTACATAGCTCCATCCCGCTTATATCAGGAAGTGTTATATCAAGTATGATCAGATCAAAATGATTGTTTGTGGCTTTATTTATTGCTTCTGTTCCATTGATACAAGATGTAAGACTGTATAATTGCGTCTTTAAGTGAAGATTAAGAAGTTTTGTTATTTCAAGATCATCCTCGACTAAAAGAATGGTTTTCATTTTTGCACAGCAGTTAACCTGAAGTAAGTAAAATAATAGTTGTCAGGCTTCAAGGTAGGATAAAAATGAATATTTTCCTAATAATTTAGTTCAACCTTTACATCCGTATGCATTGAACGCTGTGCATTAATTACTCTTTATAACTTTAAAACCATTGCATAAGCTTAAAATTTTTTTATGTACCTATGGCAATATGGGCTGCCTCCGCCTTTACTATAATACTTTTGATGATAATTTTCCGCCTTATAAAAAATTCCTGCTTTTGTGATTTCTGTCACCACCTTATACCCTTTAGCTTTTAATTGTTCGGTTAATTTTTCTGCGATAGCTTTTTGCTCATCATTTTTGTAAAAAATTGCGGATCTGTATTGAGTACCTATATCAGGCCCCTGCCTGTTCATTTGTCCCGGATCATGCGTTTCATAAAATAACTTTACCATGTTTTCGTAAGATGTTTCAGAAGGATCGTAAGTGACTTCTGTGGCTTCGGCATGGCCCGTTCTTCCTGTACATACCTCTTCATACGTAGGGTTTTCCTTTGTTCCCCCAATGTATCCCACTGCAGTTGAGATTACTCCTTCGGCTTTTTGAAAGTAAAATTCTGTTCCCCAAAAACAACCGGATGCAAATATTGCCGTCTCTGTATTCATTTAAGTTAGTTTTTTGAAGGGATAAATTTCATTGAGATTGAATTAACACAATGTCTTGTATTTTTCTTTGTTAAACGTTCTCCTTTGAAAACATGACCAAGATGAGCATTGCAATTAACGCAAACAATTTCTGTCCGGCTTCCATCAGCATCAGGCAAATGTTTTATTGCACCTTCAATTTCATCATCAAAGCTGGGCCAGCCGCAATGCGAATTAAATTTATCTTCAGAACGATATAAAGGAGCATTACAACGCCTGCAAACATAGGTGCCGTTTTCTTTATGGTCGTTATATTCTCCTGTAAAAGGTCTTTCAGTTCCTTTGTGCAGTATTACTCTTTCTTCTTCAGCCGTTAACTTGTTGTATTCCATTTTCGGTAATTTTTTTATTATTGCCTTTTTTATATTCTTTCATAAAATGGCAAATGCAAAGGTACAAACAACGTTTCAGGAAGTTATCACATAAGTATAACGTTTATCTCCCCTCTCCGCTATTATTTCAATTTATGATAGAGAGATTGGCAAACAGGCATGTAAGCGAATTAATGTTAGTATAAAAGACGGGTGGAAAGTTTAGGATAAGATTTCTGCAAATCGTTTATCATAAATTTTTTTAGAAGAATATATCCTGCTTTATCTTCATTTAAAACAGTTACTACAATGGCTCGAATAAAAGTAGACCTTCATGATATTTATAATAACTCAGCAGCTATAGACAAGGCACTGCAAAAAGCTTTTGAAGATGCTATTGACAAAAAAATACCTGAAGTGGAAATTATACCCGGAAAGGGCAGCGGACAATTAAGAAAAAAAGTTGAGCGATTTTTGCAGCTTCCCCATATAAAACCGCTTTATCACAGAATTGAAAATGACAGTAAAAATTTTGGGAGATTATTTGTTTATTTTCGTTTTTGATTACTAATAAGAAGCCCTTTAAAAAAAATTTATAACAATTTTGAAATAGAGCCCAAAGATGCACAATGATATGCCGATGAACGAAATGCGTCGCAACGATGATGCTTGAAGAATAAAAGGCTGGTATTAAAAAACAAATTTTCAACAGTATCTAAGATTCTAAAAATGAAAAGAAATTATTATAATGCTTATTGCACTGCCTGTATTATCTTTTTTTAAATAGTCGAATATTGTAAAATTTACTTTAGCCCTTCTTTTGCGTTTGTTTCCTCAACAGGCTTATTACAAAATAGGCTCCTACTAAAGCAGGAAAGAACAATAGGAATGACCTTTGCAAGAGGGTAAATATTGGCAACACAGCAGTAGGAACTAACTTGCCAAAAAGAACTGATATACTTATTTCAGCAAAGCCACTCCCACCCGGACTGGGAGCAAAGTATATCATAAATTGTATTAAGATTTGAATAGAAATAACCTGGATGAGACTTGCGTGAACAGCAAGGCCAAGAAGAATAACATACTGAAGGCAATATTTATTCAGATACAAAACGGTTGTAATCACCAGCGCTAAAGGAAATAAGAAGGGATGTTTTTTAAGAAGTACGCTACAGCTTTCCTGGTATTTAGCAATATTATGATAAGACTTATGTGCCCATGCAGTTAGCTTTTCTTTTTGTTTAGGAAAAATTCCACACAAGAGTTTAGCTAATTTTTTCAAAGCAGCCCCAACCCATATAGGTTTCCAAAATGCCAGAAGAAATGCGGATAAGAAAATGGTAAAAAAACTAAAACCGTATCTCAGCAAAGATGGGATTATTCCACTCACATAATCATTATTCATTAGAAGGATAGCCAGCAAGCCTGCTAAAGGCATAAAGATAAGAGTAGCACCCATATTTATAAGGCTTACTGCGAAAGAGTCCTGAAAACTTACGCCATTGCTCATATAGACATAAATCTGAGCGGGGCCGGCACCTCCATGTGCAGGTGTAACAGCACCCATAAACATATTTGCTGCATTGGCTTTGAAGCTAACCCAATGAGAAAGTCGTGGTTTTAGTTTCCTGATAAAAATATGATTCCTCCAGCTTCCAAGCATCAGATCTGTAAATAGCATAATGAAGCAGAACAAAATGTAGACAGCCTTAATGCTTGTTAAAGCTTGTATAGCATTTCCTGTATTATTATAAAAAAATATAGCAGCTATTGTTATTATGGTAATCAATGCAAACCAAATGCTGCCTTTAATTATAAGATCTTTTTTGAAGACTGTATTAATATTTTTTTGACCTGTATCTAATTCAGTTTCAGTAGCTGGTTCATTATCTTCCTTTATCATTTCTATTTATTATGCGTCGATTGCGAATGTTTCTTTTTTAAACACATAAAAAAGATGCTGCCGTATGTTTTTATAAAGTACACATTTAACCGTATGACTATCTTCAATAAATTGTATGCCTGTCAATTCAATTCATTTCCTTCAGATAGTACAGTTGCTTTATTCATCCATTTTAAAATAGTATTAAACAGGTCGGCAGTGCGGGCAGAAAATACGGCCCAGTTCTTTTGGTTGTATAGCAGTGGAACGGCGATATGTTCACTCCGTAAGGAGCCATGTGAACCTTTGTGTTCAGGAAATTCCCAAAAATCACGCAAGTCGTAGCCATCGCTTGCGCTTACTACCAGATCGCCGGCCCTTCTGCTTCTTAAAAGCTGATCTATCTGAACGAAAGCGTCAGGATAATCTGAATTAAAAGTTACTTCTAATGCTTCCCGATGGTTATTGGTATGAATTATCCTTTTCAGGTGCAGCGGATCGCCCGAGTCAGGAAAATAACTATATTTACCTTTAAGGTTTTGGATAACAGCCCTACCTTGCTCGTTATGAACATAATAAATTCCTTCTTTTTCACTCCTGTATGCAACAAAGTCTACAGCTTCTTCATCTAATAAACTATTTAACCGGTCTTGTCCTAAACATTCTATAAGCTCTTTTTCCAGTAAAGCATGAGCTCCCTGATGATTCAAAAGATGAATGCTGCCAAACGAATTTCCCGAGATCATGACTGCAGATTTTGGATTTTTTCTCCAGATGACAGGATAGCTTACTGATTTCAGGTTTCGTTCGGTAAGCCAGTCTCCCAAATCAAGATGAGTATGAGACGGAGTAAGCCCATGATCAGAAGTAAGTAAAAATAAAGTATTTTGCCACCAGCCTTTTTTCTCCAGAAACTCTCTTACTTCGCCTAAGCTTTCATCTGCAATTTTATAAGCTTCGACTGTTCTGCTATCTTTTATATGATAATAATGAGAGTCCCAATCTACACTGGGAAATACAGCAAATAAAAAATCGAAGTCATTTCCTTTTTGCAGCATTTCCATTATTCGTTCATGGCCAAGCCTGTCAACAGGATGGTGCCTTTTCATAAAATGTGCTCTTGTGTATAAGAGGCCCTTGCCTTTTTTAGTCAAATCATATTCATCACGCACTCCACGGGTGACCATGTTGTACACATTATAAGACTCTCCTAATAATTCAAATAATGTTCTTTTTTCCGCCGGCATATCTGTATTAAACCATGCAGCTTCGGGACCACAATAGGAGCGCATTGCATATTTATTCAGCCTTGATCTTTTAAATTCCTTTTTATCAAACCAGCGTATTCCGGTTATATTCATTGTGCCCGGAAAATGTCCTGTCAAAAAAGGTAAATATGCAGGTCCTGTGGTTGAGGGGAAACAGGTAGTTGCTTTGCGGTAAGTGCCTTCATCCATGATCCTTTTCATATTTGGCAGTTCATCCTTTGATATTAACTCAGATAAGACATCAAAGCGTGCTCCGTCTACCAAATAAAATACTACCCTTTTTTTTCCTTTCATGCGCCGGTTCTATTAAATAGTTATTAACCCTATAAACTGCTATGTTTTTATCTCAGTTTCATTCAGAAACTTCTTATACAGTTTCAGCTCATGTTTATACAACGTGTCGGCAAGGCGGGGATGCTTAAGTACTTTTTAAACTTTAGAAGAAGAAAAAGGACAGTTTTGCCCCTGTTGCAACATTTATGGAACAGTGTTTAAAGTCGGGATATGAGCGTCACCCACTACCGCTTCATCAAAGATATGAGCTAAGAAACACGAATTGTTTCTTACACTATTATTCTATTTAAACAGATTAAACCAGTGGGTTTCGTCAAAGCCTACAAACAAGCCTGCCTCTCTTTCCTCTATTGCAAAAACCTTTAAATAATAACCCTCGCCGCTTATGTTGCAGCCATTTGCAAGGTTGAATTTGTATCGATGCATCGGGCATACTATATTTCCGGTTGCGTCAATAAATCCGTCAGCCAATATCCCGCCCGCATGCGGACATTTATAAGAACAGGCAAATATATTGTTACCCATTTTTGCAAGGGTTATTTTTTTACCTCCGGCTTCTAAAACAGTTAAATCATTCTGCTGCCACAAAATTTCATTTTTACTGTCGGCAATTTTAAACCATTTAATATTTTTACCGGCCATTTTAGTAGAAAAATTCAGATTTGTAGGGATAGCGTATTTGATATAATTCCCTTACTTTCATCATAATTGTATCACGTAGTGCATCAATATTCCTTCTTCGTATGGCGGAAACAAATACACAGTTTCCCTGGGTAATGTTTTCCCATTTTTCTTTAAGGTCCCTTAAGATTTCTTCCTTAACATCTTCTTCAAGCCATTCGTCAAAAGTTTGCTGCTCGTATAAATCCATTTTATTAAAAATGGTAAGAATACGTTTTTCGAAAGCATTCAACTCCTGCAGCGTTTTGTTGACCACTCCAATCTGATCTTCATACTGGGGATGTGAAATATCTACCACATGCAATAAAATATCAGCTTCTCTCACTTCATCAAGGGTGCTCTTAAAGCTTTCAACAAGATGGTGAGGAAGTTTTCTTATAAAACCAACAGTATCACTTAGCAAAAACGGAGTGTTTTCAAAAACTACCTTGCGGGTTGTAGTGTCAAGTGTGGCAAATAACTTATTTTCAGCAAAAACTTCGCTCTTGCTTAAGAGGTTCATTATAGTGCTTTTACCAACGTTTGTATATCCAACAAGTGCTACACGAATAAACTCGCCGCGATCTTTTCTTTGTGTGAAAGCTTGTTTATCTATCTCGGTAAGTCTTTTGCGCAGCAGGTTAATTTTGTCTTTAACAATACGACGGTCAGTCTCTATCTCAGTTTCACCAGGCCCTCTCGAACCAATACCACCTCCCTGTCTTTCAAGGTGACTCCACATACCTCTTAACCTGGGTAAAATATACTGGTATTGTGCAAGCTCTACCTGCACTTTTGCCTGTGCTGTACGTGCACGACTGGCAAAAATGTCAAGAATAAGATCACTACGGTCAATTGTTTTTACCTCAAGTTCTTTCTGAATATTTGAGATCTGTGACCCGGTAAGTTCATCGTCAAAAATAGCTAGTTGTATTTCTTTTTCCCAGATGTAATCTTTTATTTCTTCCAGCTTTCCTTTGCCAACAAAGGTTTTACTATCAGGGTGAGCAAGTTTTTGGTAAAAAGATTTTACAGCAACAGCTCCTGCTGTCTCAGCCAAAAAAGCAAGCTCTGCAAGATATTCTTTTACCTGTGCTTCAGTTTGTTCTTTAGTAACTAACCCAACCAACACAGCTTTTTCTGCGGGCGCTATTTTACTTTGCTTATCAATCAATGCTACTTTTTTTAAAGGTACAAAACTAAAAAAGAAAAGCCACCGGCTTTGCTCTAACCGATGGCTGCCAAAAAATATGTTTCAAATTACAAGCCACTTATATAAATACCTATTGAGTAGGGCCTTATTTCGGCAGGTCCTGCACCGGTTTTTAAAAATGAGGTAATCTGGTAAGCTGCGTATATACCAAAAATACCATAACCAATTCTGGCTGTTGCCGCTAATCTCGTAGAATTGAAGAACTTTTTATTGCTTTCCTTTACAATAGTGTTGTTTAATGAGTTCCCACTTTTATTCTGAAGGTTTTTTCCTTTTGTATGCGCATTTATCAAAGTACCTACTTTAACGCCTATAGCCGCTTTAAATGATTTATTTACATTTTCAGGGTTTGAAGAATACCTTAGTTCCACAGGAGCTTCAAGAAAAATAGTGGTTAGTTTAAATTTTTTGAAATGATCTGCAGAGTCAACATTTGTGAATGGCAATCTCGAAGAGGTAGATTTTATATCTACATAAGTTTTATCAAAAAAAATATTACTGCTTCCAACTCCTGCTCCTAAGCCTACACTTAAATGAGGATTAGTCTGGAAAGGTTTGTCGAGCATAATATATGCATTAAAAAACCTTGAAAGTCCTTTTGGGCTTATACTATCCGGGGTTCCTGCCCAATTGTCGAAACCAAATTGAAGCATCAAATGATCGTTAGAACGATTACTAAGATCGATTTTCTTTAGGTCTTTTTTTACCGGAGCGGGTTGAACAGATACAATACTATCGGTTGCAGGTGTGGAAATTGTTTGAGAATTAACGGCTTGCAGGCTGAAGATACAAACGAGAGCAAAGAAAAATTTCTTCATAAAGTGTTTTCTGATGAATAAGGTTTTGGTGCAGAAGTATTAGCTTTCTGCATGCAGTTGCTAAAAAGAGCGACAAAAATAACTGAATTGACTGCATCTATTTGGTTAAAATAAAGTCAAAAGGAAATTTAGTCCTGGCCACTGGAATTGTTCTCGCAGGAAGATTTGGAAATTAAAAATTTTGTTATCAAAAAACTTCTAAACCAGATAAATCTAAAGAGGATTACGTACGATCTCTTTCATTTCTATAGACGATAAATCTAATGTTACATCTTATTGTGTAAGTAGAATAAATTTGTCTTTTATTACAAATTCTGCTTCATGCAAAAACCGGTATTAGTTATTAAGTTGGGTACTGCTGTTATAACCAATATGAAGGGTGAAACAGATGAGAGTATAATAAAAAAACTTGCAGAAGAGATCTCAACCCTCAATAAAACAAATAATGCAGTATTAGTATCAAGTGGTGCGGTAGGAGCCGGGAAACCTTTTATAAAAAATTATAGGGGAACACTGATAGAACGGAAAGCAGCAGCAGCAGTTGGTAATCCAATTCTTATTCAATTGTATCATAAATATTTTTCAGTATTTGGTATCACCGTCGCGCAGGCATTATGTGAGCGGCATCATTTCTCAAACCGGTCGCAGTTTTTACAGCTCAAACAAACCTTTGCAGAGTTTTGGAGTAATAATATTTTACCTGTGGTAAATGAAAATGATCTCGTAAGCAATGTAGAATTAAAATTTTCAGATAACGATGAATTGTCTACACTAATAGCTATAGGTTTTGATGCAGATACGCTGGTTATCTGCACCTCAGTAGGCGGGCTTTTAGACGGAGAAAAGCAAATAATACCTGTGGTTGATAAAATTGACAATAAAATACTTGGATTTGTAAATACAGATAAAAGTACCCTTGGTCTCGGTGGAATGGTTTCTAAACTCACGTTTACAAGACTTGCTACTTCTTTGGGTATAAAGGTAATTATGAGTGGGTTGTCTGGCGAAAACCCTTTAATAGCTGCAATATCAGGAAAACAAGGTACTACCTTTAAGCCTCAAAAGTCAAACTTAAAAGCAAGGAAAAAGTGGCTTGCCAGCGGCTCCATTACTATCGGCAGTTTAAAGGTTGATAAAGGAGCTGAAAAAGCATTGCACAACCGTAAAAGTTTGCTGACGGTAGGCATAAGTAATGTAAAAGGAACATTTTCTGCCGGGGAGGTTGTGCAACTGATCAATGAAGAAGAAACTATAATTGGCGTGGCCAAAGTAAAACTTGATGCAGTACAAATGAACGAACAGATTTCTAAAAAGAATGCAATAGCTGCACATTCTGATGATATTGTAATTTTTTAAACCTGAAGATCAACATAAGAAGTTGAGGAAAATTTCTCTGCGTTTTGTAGTTTTGCTAAAAGAATTACATCTTACTAATTAAAGCTCCTTCTTAGTAATAAAAAACAGCATTTTGCTTTTTTATAAAGTTACGAGAAATAAGGTTAAAAAGATGAATAGCCTATTGCAGTACCAGAGTGCGACGCAACAATTGTTGAAGATAGTTCTGGCGTTCGCTCCATAAAAAAAGTATATGGAATCGATTGTACCTATCATAATTAAAACACATAAAGCCTCTGCATCTTTACGAAAAGCAGATGATACCCAAATAATAAAGGCTTTGGAAATGCTGGCTGATGCTGTCGAAGCAAGTATTGCTGATATTTTAAAAGCCAATAACATAGATGTATCAAAGCTGGATGCTAATGACAACAGAACAGACAGGCTAAGGCTGAATGAACAAAGAATTAGAAATATTGCAAATAGTATAAGACAGGTAAGTAAACTTCAAAACCCTACAGGAAAAACTCTTGAGAAACGAACATTGTACAATGGATTGCTACTGGAGAAAGTTGCTGTTCCCCTCGGTGTTGTCGGAGCTATTTATGAGTCAAGACCAAATGTTACGTATGACATTGCCACTTTATGCCTGCGCAGCAGAAATGGCTGCCTGCTTAAAGGAAGCAGTGAAGCTGAAAACTCGAATAAGATTGCTGTTCAAATAATTAAAAGTGTTCTTAAAGAAAATAATATAGAAGAAGACTGTGTTACACTTTTGCCTTCAAACAGGGAAACGGTGCAGCAACTGTATACGGCAACAAAATATGTAGATGTGCTTATACCCCGTGGATCAGACAGCCTGATACAATCTGTAAGAAAAAACAGTCTTGTACCGGTTATAGAAACTGGTGCAGGTGTATGTCACATTTATATAGAGAAAGATGCGGCAATAGATAAAGCAGTGAATATTGTTGTGAATGCCAAAGTATCCCGTCCTTCCGTTTGTAATGCCGTTGACTCAGTGCTTGTTGATAGTATAACAGCACCTGTATTTTTAGAAAAGCTGCAACCATTATTTGAAAAATCCGGAGTTGAAATCTTTGCTGATGAAAATGCGTATGAATTATTAAAAAGTTATCCGCATCTGCATAAGGCAACTCCTGAAGATTTCGGCCGTGAATTTCTTAGTTTAAAATGTGCTGTAAAAGTAGTTAAAGACATAGATGAAGCTCTATTGCATATTCAAAAGTATTCCACCCGGCATTCGGAGTCCATTATATCCGAAAATAAAAACCATTGCGAACGTTTTTTACAGGAAGTGGATGCTGCAGTGGTATATGCAAATGCCTCCACCCGCTTTACTGATGGTGAAGAGTTTGGATTAGGCGCTGAAATTGGAATCTCCACACAAAAACTTCACGCAAGAGGACCATTTGCACTGGAGAAATTAGTTACGGAAAAATGGGTTATCAGGGGAGATGGGCAGGTAAGAGAATAAAACAGCTTTTCTTTGATGTTGTTGGGTAATTTTTCATTAATGAATCATCAAGAAAAGGATGTTGGAAAAACATTTATCTTGATTAAATATTGATGCTCCTAATATTTAAACAAAGGAAATTTGTTTTGCAGGAATAAATATATTTATTACTTACAGACATCTTCTTTTCTTTAAATATCTTTCACAATAATAAAAACGCTTGCTGTTTATGCTTACCCGCCGCCAATTGCTGAAAAATACAGCCCTGCTTACTGCCCTTGGCAACCTTCCAAACCATCAACTCTTTGCAAATGAAGCGAAAAAAAAATTCCGAATTGGTGCATGTGATTGGTCCCTAGGTAAAGACAGCAACGTCGCAGCTTTTGATGTTGCAAAACAGATAGGCCTGGATGGAATAATGGTCAATATGGGATCGGAAAAGAACAATTTGCATTTGCGTGAGCCGGGGCTTCAACAGTCTTACCTGTCCGCTTCCAGGAAAACAGGTGTAAAAATCTCAAGTATAGCAATTGGTGAATTGAACAACATACCCTATAAATCCGATCCCCGAACAGAAGAATGGGTATGGGATAGCATTGATACGGCAAAGAACCTCGGTGTTAATGTAATATTATTGGCTTTTTTTAGTAAAAACGATTTGCGGAATGACCATAAAGGAAAAAAAGAGGTGATTCGCAAGCTAAAAAAAGCAGCTCCAAAAGCAGAAAAGACAGGCATTATACTTGGCATTGAGTCATACCTTAATGCTGCTGAACATTTAGATATTATAGAACAGGTGGGATCAAAAAATGTAAAAGTCTACTTTGATTTCCGTAATACAGCAGATGCTGGCTATGATGCGCTGAAAGAAGTGAAACAATTAGGCAAGAACAATATTTGCGAACTCCACATAAAAGAAAACGGCTTCCTTTTAGGCAAAGGAACATTGGACTGGACGAAGATCAGGAACCTTCTGTATGAGATGAATTATTTTGGCGATGGATGGATGCAAATTGAAGGGGCTATGCCGGACAAAGCAAATATTGTAGAAAGCTATCGGCACAATTTACAATTTCTGCGTCATCTGTTTTCTAAAGAAATATGATATTAAAACCTTAATTACCTTTAGTATTTGCTATATGAAAAAAACATTCCTTTTTCTTTTCTTTCTTTTCCTGTTTTCAAGTCTTTTCTATTATACAGGTTGCAAACAATCACCTAACAAAGAATCACAAATAACTAAGATTTCGAAAAGCCTTGATCTGTATTTACCTGATGATCTTGAAGCTACACTTTGGGCAGAATCTCCTATGTTATACAATCCTACTAATATAGATGTAGATAGTAAAGGCAGGATTTGGGTAACTGAAGCAGTAGACTATAGAAACTATAATAATGATTCTACCCAATTCCTTCACCATCCGAAAGGTGACAGAGTAATGATACTGGAAGATAGAAATGGTGATGGCAAAGCTGATACTGCTATTGTTTTTGCCGAAGGCAGAGATTTAATTTCCCCGGTTGGTATTGCCGTGATGGGAAACAAAGTAATAATTTCCTGTTCGCCTGATATGATAGTGTACACCGATGAAAACGGCGACGATAAGCCCGATAAAAAAGAGGTTTTTCTCACCGGTTTCGGGGGTAAAGATCATGATCATTCCCTTCATTCAGTATGTGCAGGGCCGGATGGTAACTGGTACTTTAATGCAGGCAATGCCGGGCCGCACATTGTAAAAGATAGATCGGGCTGGACGTTGCGTTCGGGAAGTATTTATGAAGGCGGATCACCATACAATACAAAAAACGAGGGTAATTTAAAAAGTGATGATGGTAAAGTTTGGGTGGGAGGACTAAACCTTCGGATAAAACCAGATGGTAACGGCTTAAAAGTAATGGGCCATAATTTTAGAAATTCCTATGAAAGTATCACGGACTCTTACGGTAATCTATGGCAAAATGATAATGATGACCAGGTAGTTACGTGCCGCACTACCTGGTTAATGGAAGGCGGCAATGCAGGCTATTTTAGTTCGGATGGAACCCGGTATTGGCAAGCTGATCAGCGGCCCGGCCAGGATATTTTTGCTGCCCACTGGCACCAGGACGACCCTGGTGTAATGCCAGCAGGTGACCGTTCAGGCGCAGGTGCACCCACGGGTATTGTTTTAAACGAAAGTGATGCATTGGGTAAAGAGTATTTGGGTCTGTTGCTAAGTGCAGATGCCGGAAGAAACGTGATTTTTAGTTATCATCCTCAGGTAAAAAAATCGGGGTATGAGCTAGGGGAAAGAAAAAACTTTATTACTTCTCTTGCCCGTGACAATGCCGGTTATGTATGGAATGACTCTGCCCAAAATAACAACAAGGAGAAATGGTTTCGTCCCAGTGATGTAACCATTGGAACAGATGGTGCTATTTATATAGCCGACTGGTATGATCCTGTTGTGGGTGGTCATCAAATGCAAGACAAGAAAGGGTACGGCCGCATTTACCGTATTGCACCTAAAAATAAAAAGCTTACAGTTCCCCAAATAAGTCTTAATACTCTTGAAGGACAATTACGCGCTTTTAAAAGTCCTGCTATCAACGTTCGGAACGAAGGCTTTCAAAAACTTAAATCACAAGGCGAAGCTGCAGTGGAAACAGTAAAAACACTGCTTGGAAATGCTAATCCTTACATTAAGGCAAGAGCTATATGGCTACTGGCACAATTAGGTGAAAAAGGAAGAGCAGAAGCGGAAAAACTGTTGAGTGACCCGGAACAATTATTCAGAGCAACAGCCTACCGAGCATTGCGGCAAACAGTTCCTGATATTCTGCCTTATGCCCGAAAAATGGCAGTAGATACATCTGCATTTGTACGAAGAGAAGTATTAGTTTCTTTACGCGATCTTCCTTATGAAAAAACCAAAAATATTCTTCGTGAATTAATCAAAAGATATGATGGCGAAGACCGCTGGTATTTAGAAACACTGGGGGCAGGCCTGAAGGGGCAGGAATCAAAAATTTACCCGGATATACTGCAAATGTTTGCACAAAATGAGCCTGCTACCGAATGGAATCGGCAAATGGGTTCTCTAGCCTGGCGCTTACATCCAAAAGAGGCGATAAATGATTTGGCTATGCGGGCAAAGGATTCTTCTTTACCTGCCAAAGACCGGCAAGCAGCTTTAACGGCGCTGGCTTTTATCAATACTAAAGCCGCCGCAGGTTGGATGGTTGCGCTTTCTAAAGCAAAAACGCCTGATGTAGCAGAGCAGGCTGCATATTGGCTTTCTTTCCGGCAAAGTAATGATTGGTATCCATTGGTGGATTGGAGTAAATTAAATTTGAATACAGTTTATGAAAGAAAGCTGGCTCAGATGAAAGTAAAAAAGCAAATCGTACTGGATGAACGCCAATCTATTAATGAACGGAAGTGGAGAGTGCAGGAAATGGCTGCCGACCCGGTAGGCGGGCAATTGCTGATAGGAATGGCTGCCGAAGATAAATTACCCGGTAAAGTATTGCCCTTTATTGAAGAAGCCATTTTTAAAAATCCGGATGCTGCTGTTCGCGTGCAGGCAAGTAAGTACTTTAAACGGCCCGGTTCAGGTAAAACGTTTTCGATACAGGATATTACGAAATTAAGGGCTGATATGACAAGAGGCAAAGCAGTTTTTGCCAATCGTTGTTTGACCTGCCATAAAGTAGGCGGAGAGGGCAATAACATTGGACCCGACCTAACCACCATTGGAAAAAAATTTGATAAAACAGCTTTACTTGATGCCATCATTAATCCAAGTGCAGCTATAGTTTTTGGATATGAACCGTGGTTGGTTAATACAAAAGATGGAGCATCGGTTTATGGCTTTCTTCTTTCTCAAAACAAACAAGCTATGGTGATAAAAGACATTGCCGGTCAAAAACATATTATCCCTTTACCAAAAATCAGTTCAAAAGAAAAACAAAATAAAAGCCTGATGCCTGATCCCGTTGCAAACGGATTGACAGAACAAAACCTTGCCGACGTAGCAGCATTTTTATTAGCACAGCCAAATACTGCCGGCCGTTGAGGATCTATAGTTAGTTAATAGCAGGAGGATGGAACACAGGTGTTTTATAATTATTAAGATAAAGGGGTTTAAAATTAAATATCCTAATCATAGATAATATTATTCTATCAGACTTATTTAAAAAACATTCTGTAATAAAAAGCAGGCTTCAGTAAAATTTTTTTCTTCTTTTCTACATTAGCCAATGCTTCTATTAAAAAACTTTGAAGGTATTTACTTTGCCTTGCTTTCTTTATCACAAAATTGAAAAGAATGGGGTAGCGAACAAGATTTTGTAAAGTTCGGCTGATTTTAAACTCCTTCCACATTTTGCGGTAGATTTCCTTGTCGTAAGCTCTGTTAAATACGGCTGAAAAATTATTTTGGTCAAAACATTTAATTACATGTTCTGCTGCAACCCTGCCACTTCTTATTGCGTTGGCTATTCCTTCACCCGAAAAAGGGTCTATTAAAGCAGCAGCATCGCCGGCAAGCAAAAATCTTTCTCCTGATAGATTTCTTTTTTTTGAGCCCAAAGGCAGACCGTAACCTTTTATAGTCTCAAGAGGCTTCGCATTTTTAAATCTTTCTGTTAAATGCGGATGTGTTTTTAGTAAATTCTGTAACGTTTGTTTAAGATTTACCTTTTTCTCTGACACCGTTGATGAAAGCATGCCTATTCCCACATTTGCTTTATTACCAGCTAAAGGAAATATCCATAAATACCCGGGAAGGATGTCTTTGAAAAAGTGAAGTTCAATAAAGTTTTCCTTATGTAACCCCGATACACCCTCGTAGTAAACCCTTAATCCTGCACTATAATGCTCTTTTTCAACCTTCATATCTCCCGAAAGTTTAGAGATGATGGAATGAGCGCCATCAGCCCCGATAACTATTTTCCCGGTAAATATTCCCTGGCTGGTTCCTAATACTGCTCCATTCTCAGCTATTTTAACATCTGTAACTAAGCAGTTTTCGTAAATGCTGATGTTGGAATATTGTTGTATATGCTCAAAAAGCAGGTTATCAAAATCTATCCGGGGAGAAATATAACCACAGCTTTTTATGTCTTTATAAATAAAAGGAATATCAATATGATTATGATTCGGTGAAAATATTCTAACTCCATAGGAAGGAGTCTTATTTTCCAATACTTTAAAATTTTCCGCTAATCTGTCAGACAGCATTCCAAGCTGATTAATTACATCAACACTCAAGGCATCTCCGCATGTTTTATCTCTTGGAAAAATTGCTTTATCAAGCAAAGCAACATGTAGTCCGCTTTTTGCTAATTTAATAGCACTTGCAGTTCCTGCGGGTCCCGCACCAACAATTATAACATCAAATTTTTTATCTGACATAGGTTTTATAAGCGCTCAAATATATACAGGAAAAGGAAATTCATACTTAAACATTAGAAGCGTTTAAGATTTTAAAAACTATTTTGTAAAGCCTAAAATGCACAATGATATGCCAATGAAGGATATAAGCCCCAGGAATAGATTCGGAACTGGGGTGCAAGAATGATGCATGAATAATAAAGTAACAGTAAAAAACCTTTGTCGGAAAAAGCTGGAGGGAGATAAGAAGTGCTCTGTACCTTATAAAGATAAAGAGGAAGGATAGTTACGTTAGTATGAGTTAAAAATGAACTTAATTTTCACACACGGTTCACTCACCTGCAAATCTATTTGACTTTTGAGTAAACACCTTCTTTGTTTTTAAACTGGATTTTTTCAAATCCTTTGCTTGTGATTCGCCGTCTAATATGACGATTGGAATTGACAATACTTCTCCTGCATATTCAACCGGTAATTCTTTTAAAGAATAAGCAATAAAAGATCTTTTAAATTTGCCGTCCAAACTGCTCTTTGCCTCAACAAAAAAATTATCTATTTGAAAGAGTTGATAGTTGGCTTCGTTATCAACCTTTTCGGTTATCTTGTTTGCATCAAAAATCAATTCTACTTTTTCCTGTTCATTTAGTTTATTGAAGGTCTCAATAGTCATATTCCTCTTTTAGCCTTATATCAGGAAGAATGATGCCATTTTTTTATACCGTAAAATTCACTTACTCAAAGTGTAAATGTGGAAATGAATGTACGAAAAGAATAAAAGATGGTAAAAATTTCACGTTACTATTCTTTTTACCCATTAGATCTTAAAACTAAAAAAAAATGGCAAGTTACTTACATCGCACCGCTACAACCATCTACCCTTGCTGCATTCCTGCCCTGGGGGAGTTTAATAGGAGCTGGCCGTATAAGACTTGCCGGTGCAAAAGTAGGAGAATACAATTAAACAACAAAATAGAACCAGGATTTTAGAAAATAGATTTTAATCAGCAACCCCACCGGTAGGAAGTTATGTCTAAACCTGCGATGTCTAATAGTCGGTCAACTACTGTCATCGCAGCCTCTTCGATTGTTTTTGGTTTGCTATAAAAAGATGGAGTAGCCGGACAAATTATGCCTCCGGCAAGCGTAACTGCTTCCATGTTTTTAATATGGATAAGATTGTATGGAGTTTCTCTTAACATTAATACCAGTTTTCTTCTTTCTTTTAAAACAACATCTGCTGCCCTGGTAACCAAATCGTTACTTATACCTGCAGCAATTCGTGACAACGTGCCCATACTGCAGGGTGACACAATCATTATATTGTACCTGGCAGAGCCTGATGCAAAAGGTGCATTAAAATCATTTTTCTGAAAAAACTTAACAGGAATATTTTTATAATCTTCATTTCCTAATTCAGTTGCCCAAATCTGTTGCGCGTTTGTGCTCATAACGACACTTAATTCTTCCCATTGATCTTTTATTTTTAATAATTTATCAATCAGAAGTTTAGGATATATAGCACCACTTGCACCGCTTATAGCTATTAGTATTTTATTTCTCACAAAAGATTGTGTTATTTGTCAAAAATACTATTCTGGTGATGCCGTTTAATAAATTTTAAAATTAGTCTGTTTGTCATAAAATCAGCTGTAGCAAAAACTCCCTGGTAAGGCTTCAATGAAAATCCAATGGCACAATTTGAATACTAAATTTTAGTTTTTAATGTCAATGATATTTATGTAAAGTACTTTATATAAAAAGGAATTAATTTTAAATCTACTTGCAACTTTATAAACTAAACTAAGTCTATATAAGTGGTTTTTCATAGAATATTGGATAAAAACAGGGCTGGATTTCTATCCTGGCCCTTTTTTATTTATACGTATGCCTATCTGAATTTACTTTTTATGCCTTTTACTATTTTGATTGCCTAAATAATGCTTGGTACGCGATATTTCCAGTTTTAAAAAATTTATGAATAGTTGAAATGAGAGTATGTAAAACAAAGGAACTGTTTACTTTTTTTAATTTGTAAATGGCTCTTAATATAACTCTATCCGGCGCTGTAAAAATATTTTTTTACTTCACTATTAATTTAATAACATCACTCGCTCTGGTCTCATAAAGCATTTTCAGGTAATAAACTCCCGGCTTCAGCGATAGTTTTGATATATCTACCTCCGTAGTATTCGATCTTCCCCGTTGTAATTTAATTCTACCGATTTCATATGTTCGGCCTGCTGCATCTGCAATCTGTAGCGTAGAATATCCTGAGTATTCACCTGGAAATTCAATCTTAAAACTTTTTTCCAACGGATTTGGATAAACTTTTGGTTTTTTTAAATTATTACCTGTAGTTGGAACATTCGGGTCAGGAACTTCAGAAGATAATACAGTAGAGAAGCTATATACTTCTACAGCAACAACCATAGGTCTGTCTCCGGTTACAGAAAAGTCAATATTAAGGTTGCTGTCAGTCACGGTTACAGGTATATTTTTTACAAGGGCTGTTGCTCCGCCTACTTCCTGTGTCACATCAAAATTTACTAAGCGCAATTGGTTTTCAAGCTTCACATTCATAACTCTTGAACCTGCTCCACCATTTATACCGCTACCAGGTGCTCCCCAATAAATTTCGGCAAAATGTAATCGAACAACATAATCACCATTTTTTACCGGAAATTTATACCTGAAAGGTTTCTTTTCTGCGTTTGAAGATTGTTCTTTTAAGTATAATGAATCTTCATCCGTTCCGGCAATTTCATGTAACCGGTCATTTGTATAAGGTTCGATGTTATCAAAAGCATACTGGTTATCTGCACTCCAGGTTTTGCCATTGATAGTTATAGGAGTTGCAGATCCGCTATTGATACGGTAATCGGCTGTAACTATGGTATTAGCCGCTTTTGCTATGCCATAAAGCGGCACCCGCAAAGGTGACTGTGAATTATTATAATATATTAAGAGGTCTGCAATCTTTAAACCCTGAGAGATTGGATTATAATTTACGGTAAGGGTAGTGTTATCCTGCGGATTCAAAGTCTTCTTTGCCGGCATAGAAGCAGTGAATTCTGACTGGTTTTCTCCAACTATTGCAACAGAGGAGATAGTTATTGCCGGGTCTTTAGAACTATCAGCGTAGTTTTGACCGAGGCTTGACAGATTTAGCGTAAGGGAATTAGTACTGTTCAAAAGTTTTTCTCCGAAATCTAAAGCTGAAGGAGCAGGAGCTAATGTTGAGTAATAAGCTGATCCGCTTTCTGGTCTTACATTTCTAACAAAGTACATGTTATCGTTGTAATCATAATTGGTAAAAACAGTGCCTAAATAATCATTGGAAATAATATAAGAATTAGGGATAATGTTACGATTTGCATCAAAGGCTTTCCAGACACGGGTACCTATTTTTCCTCTGGGATTTTTACTTGCATCTATATAATCTTTTCCAACCGTAAGTCCAAAAGCTCCTGTCGGAGAGATAGATCCTGAAGCGGCAAGATTGGGTCTGCCTTTTCGCGGCAGCAAAGATTGTGCATCGAACCCGATATGGGTAAAAACAGTTTTCTGACTGTCTAATGATTCTTTAGGATACCATCTTATTCTTTCTGTCTGGTTACAGCATCTGTGATAAGCTGCCATTTGCCGTATAGATACAGGCCTGGATGTATCTGCACGTACAAAAAAAGAAGGCCGTATTTCATCTCCTTTCAAAGGGGTAGTGGTGTCACCGGCATTGAGGTCAGTGTGAACAAAACCTGTTCTTGTTTTAAATCCAAAAGCGCTTATTATTTCCCCGGCATAAGGCTCATGAATTTGTTCACCTTGTCTCTGCCATAAACCGTTGAAATAAATAGCTTTTGCAGGAAATTTGTCATCGTTTGATACTATAGTAAGGGTATCACGTAAAATCTTTACTCTCCCACCTGCCTCCGTTGCTATAAACTTCACAATTAAATCAGCATAAGACCCAGATTTTATAGCAAGCGGTAGAGATGTACTTCTATCAAAGGGGTTTCCTTTGAGCTTCTGAAGTTGCCATGCAGTATCATTAGATAAAATAAGGTCATTGATGATAAGGGTACCTAATCCCTTATTATGAATTCTTACTGTTGATAAATCATGATTAGCATTATAATTAATACTATCACTATTAGTATGCGGAATCTGAACCTTTGAGAATACAAATAAATCGTTTGAGGGAAATCGATCACGATTTTCAACGAAGAGAAGGGCGTTACTTGGAGTCTGAGCTGTGGCGGCACCATAAGCGAGACAAAAAATAAATCCTGCAAGACAAGATTTTAAAATAAACTGTAAAGGTTGCTGTCTTAGAAAAAATGAGTAATGTTTGTACATAACAATTTGTTTTTTAAGAATTTATATATATTAATTAATTTTCAGGACATATGCTTATTAAACTTACAACTAAAATATTAACCAGCTACAGTTATTTATTAAGAGGCGCTTAAGAAGCAATAATTAAATAATTAATAGCTGTGAGGAAAATTTTTTTAGTGGTATTGCAAATATAAAAAACGTTTTCAAAAACATAGAATTTTGTTCAGTTTATTATTAAGACGGTGATTGATCAATTTTATTTTGATTTTGCAAACAAATTACTGCTAATTTCTTGCTGCAACCAAGCATCTATTTTTATATCTCTCTTCGCATCTGCCTTTATTAAACCATTTATTTCTTAAAGCAACCTAATCCATACTTAATTCCTCCGTTATTTTTAAGGAGGTATTAAATAAGATGCTTTAATTTTTAAAAACACATTTGTAATAATAATTTTAAACCGGATACCTAATTTAAAAAAACCTGATTCTTCTATCAATTCGAAGATGATAATAAACATTGCAAACCTGTTAATAATTTATTTAATGAGAACTCTCTAAAGAAAAATATATCTTGGTTCTACCTTAAGAGACAATGCTTGATAGCTATTAACAGAGAAATTTATTATGCTGACTCGCCCGGCGTTTTTGTTTAAAATTATAATAATCACGAAATAAAAGCTAAAATATTTCAAAAGGAATTGTCGCTGAAGAAGGGTCTCCTAAATATCACTTTTTCTATTATACAAGAGTGAGCCAATTGAATAAAACAGAATCTTTTTGCATTTATAACTCACATAAAGTATGCTGCTTCTTTTGCCTGGGTTTTTGATTCTTGTATCTATAGTACCTTTTATTTAAATGTATGGTTTATAGTTACTTTTTAAATTTCCGATCGAATGCTGAAAGAGAAAAAGCAAGAGTTTTATATATTTTTGCAACGAAATAAAAGAAATATACCTCATTGAAAAACTACTGGCATTAATTTTTAAGTTATACAACATTTGCTCTTTTCCAATTGTTACCCTAACAAAGTCAATCAATAATTATGAGTAGTTTTTCTATATGGAAAGATAAAGCTGGAGAAGTAGCGTTTGCACCTCTTCGCAATGATATAACAGTTGATGTTGCTATAGTAGGAGCTGGTATTACCGGCATAACCGCCGCTTATATTTTATCCCGCCAAGGTAAAAAAGTAGCTGTACTCGAGGCCAGGAAAGTTGGTGAAGGTTCTACAGGTTCTTCGACCGGCAACCTGTACTGCACAATAGGCAGCCCGGGTCTTCACAACATAAAATCGAAGTTTGACAAACAAAAAATAAACGAGGTAGTGGAATCCAGGGCAGCAGCAGTTGATTTTATAGAGGCACGTGTAAAAGAATTTAATATAGACTGTGACTTTAAACGAGTTCCCTGGGCCTTGTTTACTGAAGATAGTAATGGGAAATTATTTGTTGAGAATGAAAAAAAAGCTGCGATAGAAGCAGGGCTGACCATTAGTGAAAATGTTGTGTTTCCACGAAAAATTGAATCAGGATTCACTGTAGAAAACCAGGCCCAGTTCAATCCGCTGCAGTATGTAGTTGGTTTGGCAAAGAACATAAAAGAAGAAAATTGCCAAATCTATGAGCATACAAAAGTGAACAACGTAACGGAAGGTGAAACATGTACCGTAGAAACTGCCGGCGGAAATGTAATGGCACAACACGTAATAATGGCAACACATTCTCCGAAAGGAATTTATGCAGTTCAAATGAATATGGAGCCGTACAGGGAATATGCCGTGGGTGTAATACTAAATAGTGATTACCCTGAAGCTGGTATTTGGTGGAATATGCTATCCAAAGAACACTATTCAATGAGAATTTACGATACTTCTAAAGGCAAAATTTTGATGGTTTTGGGTGAAATGCATAAAGTGGGGCTAAAAGAAAATAACCATGAATGCTTTGAAAATCTTGAAAAGTATCTAAGGCAACGATTTGATGTTGCTTCTGTAGAGTTTAAATGGTCGGCGCAACAATTCAAAGCTGCCGATGGTATTCCATATATTGGCCTTAGTACAGGTAATTCAAAAACGTATATAGCGACCGGATTTCAGGCTGATGGGTTAACTTATGGAACCTTGTCTTCAATGATAAATTCAGATCTCATTTTGGGTAAGGAGAATAAATGGAGTAAAACCTATAAGGCCTCCCGGGTAACTCCGCTGGCTTCTGCAAAAGGATTCATAAAAGAAAACGTAACCGTTGCCTATGAATTTATTAAAGACCGGCTTACTAAAAATGAGGCAGACGAATTTGCGGAAGTATCTGCCGGACAAGGAAAGGTGATGGAAATTGAAGGTAAGAAACACGGAGTATATCGTGATGAAAATAATAAACTACACATAGTATCTGCCGTTTGTACCCATATGGGCTGTATTAATCACTGGAATGAAGTGGAGAAATCATGGGATTGCCCATGCCACGGCAGCAGGTTTTCAATTGACGGAGAGGTTTTGGAAGGACCTGCTTATGCAGCTTTGAAAAAAGTTATTGTGTAAATAAGATTTTTGCAGAATAAAATGAATTTGATGGTATAATTGAAGGTTATTCTTTAATTATACCATTTGTTTTTACTGCTAAGTCATCTGTTAGTTAAAGACATCCTTAAATAAACCCGTTTGCAAACCTTTTATGGTTTTAATGGTTATAAATGATAACATGATAATTAATAGGAAATGCTGCACAATAAAACCGTAGAAGATCTTTTGCAAATTAAGGAAATTTACCTCGAGCCGGAAGTACGCAATTATAAGCGTGGACAGGAAATACTCGCTAAATATCCCGGTGCAAATCTTATAGAAGTTCCTTCACATTGGAAGATACCCGAATTGCACGGTAATCATGGCTCGATAGAAGACTGGACAAAGATTAAACGAAACATATTGATCTTAGGTACTAAAAAGTCTTTGAGCTGCAGAGCTAATACAAGAAGTTCGCATTGGGTTGCTCCATCTCAATCTAATGGCTGTACTATGTCATGTTCATACTGTTATGTTCCCCGCAGAAAAGGTTTTGCAAATCCCATTTCCATTTTTGTGAACATTGAGCAAATATGTAATTACCTGCGTAGGCATGCATCAAAACAGGGCGTGCTCAAAGAGCCCGATCATATAGACAATAAGTATTGGGTGTATGAGATAGGGGAAAATGGTGATTGCAGCGCTGATGCCGCCATTTGTGATAATGTGAAGGACATGATGAACCTGTTTAAAGAAATTCCAAACGCTAAACTTACCTTTGCCACGAAATTTGTAAACAGGGAAATGCTTACTTATGATCCACAATTTAAGACGCGTATCCGGTTTAGCCTTATGCCTCATAAAATGAGCAAACTGGTAGATGTACGCACAACCCCCATAAGCGACAGAATAGATGTAATAAATGATTTTGCAGATGCAGGATATGAGGTAAATGTAAACTTCGCCCCTGTAATTTTTTATGAAGGCTGGACAGACGACTGGAAGGTTCTTTTTGAAGAAATAAATGACAAGCTGAACGAAGAAAGTAAAAAGCAATTGGTTGCCGAAATTATTTTTCTCACGCACAACGAGCAACTGCACGAGGTAAATGTGGGCTGGCATCCCAAAGCCGAAGAGGTTTTATGGAGACCCGAACTGCAGGAAGTTAAATACAGCCAGACAGGAGGCAGAAATGTTCGTTACCGACGGGGAATTAAAAAAGACTTGGTAGATACATTAGTAGATATGGTGCACGAAGAAATGCCTTATTGCCCTATACGGTATGCGTTTTAAATGCTTAAAATAATCGTCCTATGAAGTTTTGCTCCGTCATCACTTTATTATTTTACTCATCAAATTAGTCCCAATTTTGGTGTCGTCCCGAAAGCTATTATCGATAGTTTTAGGAATTTGCATATCTTTTTGTCAGCTTCAGGCTTTACTCCAAATTATTTAAAATTTTAAATAGCTTCTTTGAGAAAATCTTTTTAGGTTTTTCGCTGCTATAGCACAATAATTTTCTTTCAACTTTTATGCGAACTAATAAGTTTTATTTTTATAATTAATGGCATTAATAGCTGGCGTATTAAAAACAGCAATATCAGATAAAGCGAAAGTTAAGTAACAGATGTCGGGCCTAATAGAATTATGGGAGAGCAAAGTTGAAATAATAAAGCGGTTGATTTTTTAATCAACCGCTTTTAAATTTAGATCACTTTAAAATGCCTGTAAGAAACCTAACAGTCAGATACCCAATTATGGCAATTATATAAAAACTTTTATTTTTCTATACCGCAAAACTTTCACCACATCCGCAACTGCGGCTTGCATTGGGATTACTAAAATAAAAACCTTTACCGTTTAAACCATCTGAAAAGTCAAGAGTTGTGTTTACTAGGTATAAGAAGCTTTTTAAATCAGTAACTACCTTCACCCCGTTATCCTCAAACTCCTGGTCCATGGGCTTTTTTTCGTTATCAAAATCAAGCTTATAGCTTAATCCTGAGCAACCTCCTCCTACCACGGATACTCTAAGGAAATAATCGTTACTTTTAATTTCAGCATCATTCAATAGGTTATTTACCTTAACTTTTGCTTTATCGCTCACGTAAATCATAATAATTAGCTTATAGTTATTAGCTATTAACTTCAAGCTTCGAGCTTTTAATTTTCTTATCGCTCGTAGCTTATGGCTGTCAACCGGCAGCTTTAGTGCACTATACTTTCTTCGAACTTAATTTCTTCAAGACCATTTTTCACACGATAATCATTGATTGCAGCTTTAATTGCATCTTCGGCCAATACAGAACAGTGAATCTTAACAGGAGGAAGATTCAATTCTTCAACAATTGTCATGTTGTCTATTGTCAGAGCCTGATCAACCGTTTTTCCTTTTAACCATTCAGTCGCCAGAGAGGAAGAAGCAATAGCAGAACCACAACCGAAAGTTTTAAACTTCGCATCTCTGATTACGCCTGACTCATTGTCAACTTCTATCTGTAAGCGCATAACGTCTCCACATTCAGGAGCACCTACAAGACCAGTACCTACATTTTTACTAGATTTATCTAAAGTACCAACATTCTTTGGATTTTGATAATGATCTATTACTTTATCTGAGTATGCCATAATTTGTACTATTTGCCCTCAACCCCCTAAAGGAGAGCTGAAGATTTTATTAATGTATTTTTAAAAACAAACTTATTCCTTTTTTGTTTCCCCTTTAGGGGTAAGGGGGCTAATGAGCCGCCCACTCAATTGCATTAAGATCTATTCCTTCTTTATACATTTCCCACAACGGGCTCATCTCACGCAACTTTAACACCGTATTTTTTACCTGCTCTATTGTATAATCAATTTGATCTTCAGTGGTAAACCTCCCCAATCCAAACCGGAGCGAACTATGTGCCAAATCATCGCCAAGACCAAGGGCTTTCAACACATAACTTGGTTCAAGAGATGCAGAAGTACACGCTGAACCTGAACTTAATGCAATATTCTTATTAAAACCCATCAGCAAACCTTCACCTTCAACGTGTTTAAATGAAATGTTAGCTACATGAGGAAGGCGATGTTCACGGTTTCCGTTTACATAAGTTTCTTCAATTTTAAGTAATTCGCTCTCGAGTTTATCTCTCAGTTTGCTTAAGCGTTTTGCATCCTGGTCCATTTCAAGACGAGCCAGCTCTGCCGCTTTTCCAAAGCCGACAATGCCGGGAACATTTAAAGTACCGCTCCGCATTCCTCTCTCGTGACCGCCACCATCTACCTGAGCTGTAACTTTTACCCGTGGATTTTTTCTGCGTACATATAAAGCGCCAATGCCTTTTGGGCCATACATTTTGTGAGCGGTAAAGGCCATAAGATCAATACCATCTTTCTGTACATCAACAGGAATCTTACCAACAGTCTGAACGGCATCGCTAAAAAATAATACGCCATGTCTTTTCGAAATAGCACTTATTTGACGAATTGGCTGAATAACACCAATCTCGTTATTTCCATACATAATTGCAATCAATATGGTAGTGGGTTTAATAGCAGCTTCCAATTCGGACAAATCAATCAAACCGTCAGGCTTTACCTGCAAGTAAGTAACCTCACCGCCAAGTTTTTCTATATGCTTACATGTATCTAAAACAGCCTTATGCTCTGTAGTAGCAGTAATTATATGATTGCCTTTGCTGGAATACATTTCAAATACTCCTTTAATAGCAAGATTATCTGCCTCTGTAGCACCACTGGTAAAAATAATTTCTTTAGGATCAGCCCCTATCAATTTAGCTACCTGCTCTCTTGCATAATCAACAGCTTCTTCTGCAGCCCAACCAAAAGGATGGTTACGGCTTGCAGCATTTCCAAAATTTTCAGTAAAGTATGGTATCATAGCTTCAACTACCCGCGGGTCACAAGGCGTAGTAGCATTATTATCTAAATAAACCGGCAATTTCAACATAATACTCAATTTTCGTCTGTTCTTATTATTACACAAAGGTAACACAATATCTGCGATAAATTTGTATAGAAAAGCAGGTTTAACTGTTTTCTCCCAATTTGTAACATAAATTATAGTTTGTTTAAAAAAATAATATTTATTATGATCAAAGTTGAACATATTGGAATAGCGGTAAAAAGCCTGGCGGTTTCGATACCTCTTTTTACAAAAATTTTTAATACCGGATGTTATAAAACTGAGGAGGTAGAAAGTGAGAAAGTAATGACTGCATTTTTTAGAAATGGTGAAACGAAAGTCGAATTACTGGAAAGCTCAGAACCAGACGGACTGATTGCCCGTTTTATAGAAAAAAAAGGAGAGGGTATGCATCACATAGCTTTTGAAGTTGAAAACATTGTTGAAGAAATAATCCGGCTGCAACAGGAAGGTTTTATTTTCATAAATGAAACACCTAAAAGAGGTGCTGACAACAAGCTTGTTTGCTTTCTGCACCCTAAAGAAACAAATGGGGTTTTAATTGAAATTTGCGAGGAAATAAAAGACTGAACGTCTTCCTTGACAGAATAAATCGAAAATACATTCTCCCCTATAAGAAAATAATACAAGCCCTGAGTTAAGACAGGCATTACTCATAAAATTCCAAAATTTTCAATATTGGAAAAAGCAATAATCTCATCAAATTTTCTGCGAATTTCATCCTTGCTCATCCCTCATGTAAAGCTGCTTAGTTATATGTTTTCTCTTCCGGTAAGGTCCGATGAAAGCCTGTTCCCACTTGGTGAAAGGGCTTGCTGTCCGTATGGGTATTTAAAATACTTCAGTCTAACTTGCTTTCCGCTGCTGAATAAGGATATGATGCTCAAAACATTTTCAAAAGCCCATATTGCAGCAAACCAATATTTAGCGGTAGTTTATTTTTTCTTTCTCATCACAACAAAACGCTTAGAATACCGTTCTTCAATTTCACCATTTCCTCTGTCAATAATTTTAATAGGTACTTTTTTCATTAAATGACAGAATTGCTAATACTGGCGATGATTGATCCAAAATAATTTTAGCTGGAATAATAGTAGAACCTTATTTTGATAGAATTTTAAAATGCATTTTTATCGACTACAAAAATCTTACAGATAGAAGGGATTTCACATTCTCTTCTTAAATCACGGACCAGGCCTGAGTTGAAAAGCCATATAAATCAACTGTATTTTAAAAATGCCAATGACAAAAATGAAGTTGATTTAATCAAAAGATTTGAAGTCGTTTACTATCGTCAGTTTGATTAATATTATCAATTTCAAGATGATGCGCAAATACATTTCTTACTTTTCTACACAGTCATTGTCCTCAACATCTTAAAGGTCAAAGGCACGTAGTAAAATAAATTTATTTTACTGCCAATGTGGTAGTAAGCGTTAACAGGAAAATGGTTTCTTTTATAGCCTGGACACTATGCGGAATGCGTTCATGCAGCGCCAGCATTTGCCCTTTGTTTAATTCAACAGATTGCCCGTCTGTATTAAATTGAAGCTGGCCTTCCAGCACTTGTACGCTAATGATGCCATTGGCAGTGTGCCTGGCCATTTCTGCCCCTTCATGCAAGGCAATCAGCACAATGCGCAGGCCATTGGTCTTAAAAACCGTTATGGCATTCCTGTCACTGTCTTTCCATGAAGATTCCTGTTTAATTTGCTCTATAAATAATGGCAGGTCAATGTTGACCAGGGCCGCATCGATCGAACGATCTCCTTCAGGGCGTTGTGGGGTAGATTCATTATATTTTTCGTCCATATTAGTAAGTTTAGCGAATCTATTAAAACGTGATACTCTTCGCGATGTAATCCGTTGGCACATAAATATAATTAAAAAGTTTATTACATGTAGTAACAATATTACTGTGTTTATAAAACCCTTTATTATTGTTCTTTTTCCTTTAATGCCTTTATCATTTCATCTGCTATTTTTTCACTGGAAATTCCATAACCATTCACTAAAACACCTTTAATATTATGAGTGGGGGAGGAAATGGCATAAACTACCGCTTCATCACCAGGATCTGAAATGCCTTCGAAACGATAATGTTTATCTATAACAAATTCACCGGGAAAAACTTGCAAATAGTTACCATGACACTCCAGGCAACTTTCCTTTAGGTTGAAATCTGTCGTATAACCTTCTTTTTTAAGGTTGTTTATAACTTCTGAAACTGTAGTCATCATAATGTGCATGAAGTTAGTGATTAATAGCTACCCGATTCTTTTTAAAGATGTCAGTTTTCTGTATCTTATTATTAACACAGGAAAACACAGTAAAACTATTTATTACAATTAAACTTTCAAATTGGTATTCATTCAATAATTTGCAGGCTTACCACAACCATTATCATTTTTTAAATTTGTTTGTTACATGAAAAAAAAATCAGGGTTCTTATGTTGCTTATTTATTTCCGTTATAGCATTTAGCCAAAACAATAACGCAGGTATTGCTATCATTCCCGAACCTGTAAATATTGTTCAAAATACCGGAGTTTTCACCTTACCTGAAACTATTGTAATTGAGGCAGGTCCTCAGCCAGAAATAAAACAAACAGTGCTCATTTTACAAGATCGCTTATCTGTACCTGCAGGTGCACATGTTACGGTAAGCAATTCCGCACCCGCTGCTGCTATCCGTTTAGTATTAAATGAATCCAGCAATGCTGAAATTGGCAAAGAAGGCTACCAGTTATCGGTTACACCAAAACAAATTACTATAAAGGCGAATCAGCCGGCGGGTCTGTTTTACGGAGTTCAGTCACTTGTGCAATTGTTTCCTAAAGAAATCGAAAGTGATTCTATTGTAAGAAATGTAAGATGGGAAGCACCGTGTGTTGAGATTACAGACTATCCAAGGTTTGGATGGAGAGGTTTGATGTTTGATGTATCGCGCCATTTTTTTACTAAGGATGATGTAAAAAAGTATATCGATGATATGGTTCGGTATAAGTTTAACCTGTTGCATATGCATTTGACAGATGATGAAGGATGGCGTATTGAAATCAAAGGATTACCAAGGTTAACCGAGGTTGGCGCATGGAATGTAAAAAAGGTAGGTTATTTTGGAACTTTCTCGCCACCAAAACCTGATGAGCCCCGAAACTATGGAGGTTTTTATACACAGGAAGATATTAAAGAGTTGGTGCAATATGCAAAAGACAGGTTTGTAAATATTTTACCTGAGATTGATGTGCCTGGTCATAGCCTTGCAGCAGTTGTCTCTTATCCCGAATTGTCATGCACTCCGGGTGCGAATAAATACCGGGTACGCTCAGGGGAGGAAATTATGGATTGGTCTCATGGGGCCCCGCCAATAGCGTATGTAGATAATACGCTTTGCCCTGCCAATGAAAAGGTGTATGATTTCTTAGATAAAGTAGTGACACAGTTAGCCCAGCTTTTTCCTTTCGAATACATACATCTTGGTGGAGATGAAACTCCTAAAAACTTCTGGAGGAAAAGTGATGCCATTAAAGCCCTGATGAAAAAAGAAGGGCTTAAAAACATGGAAGAGGTTCAAAGTTATTTTGAAAAAAGGCTGGAAAAAATAGTGATATCCAAAGGTAAAAAATTTATGGGCTGGGATGAGATACTTGAAGGAGGGCTGGCGCCCAGCGCAGCAGTGATGAGTTGGAGAGGAATGAAAGGTGGTACCGAAGCTGCTAAAATGAAACATGAAGTTGTTATGAGCCCTACCACTTTTGCTTACATAGATTATATGCAGGGCGATCCTGCCATTGAGCCGCGCATTTATGCAACGCTTCGCCTGAATAAAGCTTACCAGTTTGAGCCTGTTCCTGAGGGTGTAGATACCACATACATAAAAGGCGGCCAGGCCAACTTATGGACCGAACAGGTGTACAATATGCGGCATGCTGAGTATATGACATATCCGAGAGCGCTTGCAATATCTGAGTCAGTCTGGTCACCCAAAGCAAAGAAAAACTGGGACATTTTTTCTCAAAAAGTAGAAAAGCATTTTGAAAGACTGGATGAAGCTGAAATTAAATATGCTCCAAGCGTATACGATCCCATTGTTGATGTAAGTAAGGCTGCAGGTGGGCAAATAAAAATTGAATTAAGCACTGAGATAAAAGGTCTTGATATCTATTATACTTTTGATAATTCTTTTCCCGACAGATTTTATCCAAAATATACCGAAGCACTGGTACCACCAAAGGATGCAGTTATGCTGAGAGTAATAACCTACAAGGGAGAAAAACCGGTTGGCCGGATGATGACATTAGTATTGAAGGATTTGCAGCAGAGAGCAGGAAAAAAGAATGATTAACAATAAAGAATTTTGCTGTAACTGTTCGCTTGAACGTGCACTCTATATAATTGTTTTTTTCATTGAATATTGGATTAAAACAGGGCCGGATTTTAATCCCGGCCCTGTTTTGTTTTCTGCATTATAACGAACTCCCAGTGCAATTTCGTACATGATAAAACAAACGGCGTCTATATCGATGTCAGTTTAAAGAGGGTTGGTAAAAACTGGTATGAAGGATACTGCCGGAGTTATTTTGGAAATGGTACTTATATCTGCAAAGAAGATATTCAGTGATTACCGCAATAAAAAGCCTCACACATTTTTTATTGTGTAAGGCCGTAATAATCAATGTAGCGAGAAGCAGACTTGAACTGCCGACCTTCGGGTTATGAATCCGATGCTCTAACCAGCTGAGCTACCTCGCCATTTTGGGGTGCAAATATAGGCCACTTTTTTTAAAAAGGCATTTTTGCGCCATTGCTAATTATAATAATTACTATTAATAACAATTAAGCGTGGAAACCTCTTTCTCCAAAAACTTTCAAATTATCAAAGATTTATCCAACTTTTCTACCCTTTTGCGCATTCACGTTTAATTGCCTGTTTCGGAATTTGCCGCATCCACAGGTTTAGATTGTGAAGAGCCTTTTTGCCGAAAGTAAATACTTAAAACAATAATCGCGAAAATAGACAAAAACTCACTCTGCCAGTTTTGAAACGACTCAAACCAAAGCCGGGAACCGGTGATATAACCGGAAAAGCTTTCAAGAGGTTTGCCTAACCGTAATTGTTCGGCATTGTAATCTTTTAAACTCCCGTATATATGCAGCCCAAAAGAGGCCAGGTATAAAAGCAGCAGTACTATTGACATAGAATGGTTATAAAAAGTAAGGATCACTCCACCTTTACGCACAGGCCACGGGGCATGCTTTTTATTAGGATCCGGCTCCCTATCAACCTCTTCCTTCTTATCAAGGCCTTTTGATTCTGATGAGCCTTTTTGCCTTAAAGTTCGCGTTAGAATAACAAACAAGGCCATTTGTAAAAATTCACTTTCCCAGTTTTCAAAAGTGGATGAGATGAAATGACCACTGGTTGTGTATTCAGAAACCGTAACCGGAGGATAATTATCACCCTTAAGTTCATCATTGTATTCCTTCCATCCGGAAAAAAACTGACCAATGAGTGAAAGAAGGAACAAAATAAAAAAAACAATTGTTAAACTGTTTTGGTAAAAGAAACCTTTTTTCATATTTACTTTCTGTTAAAAACCTATGCCACCCATACCAGTAAATTATTCCTTCAATATTTCAGGAGAGGCGTCTTCTATGTCTAAAAAACTGAAGTTACCTATTGAAAAATAAAAAAATCTACTTTAATTCTCCTGCTTGGTAAGCATATCTTTTTTGAATTCATTCCAAAAGCCATCAAATGATTCTTCCTGATTTGCTGTCCATTTTTCTAAACGATTTTTCATTTTTTCGTTTCGTTCGGCTTCAGTTAAGGAAAAAAAATGTTTAATAAAAGCTTCGTCCTTTTCTTTGGCTAACTGGTTATACATTTCCTTAAGCTGCTTTTCTTTTAATTGATTTCCTTCAGCCACTTCCTTTTCCATTTCCTCAGTTAATTTTACTTTTTCATCATAAGTACCTGCAGGCAAAAGTGTTTTGGCTAAAACAGGCATTAGTTCGATAAGCATTAAAATAATAACAATTAAAAAATATCTCCATTGTAAAGCATCATTCTTTTTTACAAGATTATTCAGCGCTTCTATCCTTGTTAGGAAACCATTGTTTAAAAATCCTGAAAAAATATCATTTTCCTTTTTTATTATAGTGTTTATAGATGTAAGATTGCTATCAATAGAAGCTATATTTGGCTGAAGAGCGGAAACAAAACTTTTGTATTCATTATCAAGCTTTTCATATTGATCCTTTTTTGCAAGTGCAATTTTTTTAATCCCGACTTTTCCGCTTCCTCCTGTGCCATCCGTTTCTGCAATAAATTGCTGACGTGCATTCGCAACTTCCGCATATTTAGCATTTAACTGATTTTGATATTGCATTCGCTCAGCAGTCAATACCTGCTTTTGAGGATTGTAAAGAGAATCCAACTCCTGCTGTTTCATTCGCTTGCGCACTTCATTATCCAGAGAAGCCTGTAGTCTTATTTCCTTATCAAACATAAATAAAATAGCAGGTTGAGCCATAAAAGTACCGAGTGTAATAGCTAAAATACTTCGAAGAAGCAGTGGAGTAATTTTGTTTTTATTAAACTTGTTCATCCCCTTTATAAGGGCACGGTCGATAGTAAGAATAATAAAACCCATAAACAAACCCAGCAATGCTGATAAAAACCAGTTAGTTGTTATCGTACTCCAAAAATAAGTCCACGCGAGGGTTGCGAAACTCCAGGTAGCTAATACTGTTGTTCCGATAATCCGGTACCTGTTTCTGTCTACCACACATGGGGCTAAAAGTTCCTTTTCTGCTGTACTCAGCCACCACAAAAATTCATCCCACTGAGTAGGCGTATACTGTTCCCTTTGCGAAAGGGAAGAAATACTTTGACGCATTTGAGCAAATTAAAATTTAAAAAATAGGTGGTTGAAGAAGGAAAAAAGCAGATTAAGGCAGTAAATTAATCAGAACTAACATTAAGTTAATTTGTAAGTTCAAGTCATAAGTGCAACAGGGAGTTTCACCCCCCTTTGAGCGGGCTAGCCCGCTCAAAGGGGGGTGAAACTGAAAACCTAATTTTGTGTTGCGATGACAAAAAAATATTTC
>JAABUN010000358.1_pt1 | contig 119679 bp, 77 predicted proteins | sample 5559311 | NCBI WGS metagenome assembly JAABUN01 (sample SAMN10711877, study PRJNA513370) | rock metagenome | isolation source: Antarctica rocks | place: Antarctica: Victoria Land, Siegfried Peak sud | reverse complement strand
GTTTTCTGTCCATGAACAAAAAATGTTGTCAAAAGTGTCACAATAAAAAATAGTTTGAACATATAATGTTTTTGTCTTGACACTTGAAATTAGAAGACTGTTGCATCAAGGTTGCCTACAACGGTACGGCTTGGCAATGTGGCGGTATTTGAAAATCGTCAGCCCGTAACCGAAGCTAAATTTATAAATAAAAGTTCATTGTTTATTCCATTGATTGGTGTTATTCGTCTGCTGGAACTAAAGCCCAATAGCGAACAAAAAGCTGAGCATATATTCGTCGCCCCGCCATATTGCCAAACCGAATGTTATGCCCCGTTTATTGTTCATCTTAGGTCAATTAGAATTCTTCTTAGGATTTCTTTCGGTGGTTCGCCCAGCATCTGCTTTATCCACTTTACATAAACATTCCAGTCTATTGTTCTATCAATTGTCGGATGAGCAGATGAGTTTCGAATATCTATCACAGTTAATCCATTTAATTTCTCTTCCATATATTGGAGCAATTCTTTAACGGATTTTTCGATATTTTCAAACTTATTATTCTTGCTCTTTAATATGCTGAATACATCACAATATTCATTCAGAGTAGGGTCATTCCAAAACCGCATAAGAAATATAATTTGGCCAAATGTTGGTTGATGGTTTGCTGAAATACATTTTTTTATAACCTCAATAGTATTTAACCTAATTACGACTTTGCCTTTCTGTTTATTAGATAGGTCTGGTTGAACTTTCTTTACAATGCCATTTTGGAATACCTCTTTGTATGGTATAAACAGGGAATTATTAAGTTCTCTTTCGATTACTTTACAAAAAGCAAGAGCTAACTGACTAATGTTTGTTAATACCTTTTTTTCAATTAAAATTTCTGTAACAACTGAATCAACAAGTTCATTTCTTGACTGAATATCAATCTTTGAAAAGATTTCTTCCCCTAAATAATTGTGCCAAAATCTTTCTGAATGAATTCTAAGATATTCCAAAGTTTTTTCTGGTAGGGCAATGCTGAATTCTTCTGTTATCTCTTTTAGCCCTTGCTTTCGTGCTTCTATTTCATATTTAACAAATTCTGCTTCCTCCTTTCTGTTTGTGAAGTTCAAGCTATTTAGAATAAATTCCGCAAACTCAAAATATTGATTATTATCTGTTGCTGTAAGTGTCGTACCTGAAAACTTAAATACTAAAAAAAAATCTAATCCCCTTAAAGAGTATATCTCAGATAAATTCCGCTTCCCATTAGGTGTTAACTGTATGTAATACAACAAATCTTGATATGTAAGAAAGTATTTTATTAAATCATCAAACTCACTTGTTTTAGATAATGTGTAGACACAAAAGGAAGTAATTTTATTCAGAAAAGATGAATAAGTTGTTTCTATCTCTTCTGCGTAAATATTAATATTTTTTTCTTTCCATGAAAAGTCAGAAATGTATGAAAACAAGTTTTGAAGTAAGAAAAAGTCAAAGGGGTTTGAATATTTGATGAATAAAGTAAGTTGTTGTTCATCGTCAAGCTCAATAATTTTCTGAAGAAATAATGAACACTTATCAATGACTTTACTGTCACCATATTCAAGTCCAAAGTAATGAAATACAGGTTCAGTAATATCCTTCATATCCACAATTCTGATTCCGTCAATTTCTTTCATTTTTTTGTCATTTTAAATGGGGCATAACGATTGTATTACCGTATTACCCGAATATACAAAAAATCCTAATCATTGATAACCAGCACACTTCAATTCGCTTTTGCAAATTGTTTGGTGCGGCAATGAAACTACCATTCAAGACCGCCCTTCTTCCAGATATCATCTAACGGACTAACTATATTAATCAACTGATCTCTCCTGACATGAAGATAACGCTCAGTCGTTTTGATATCGAAATGCCCCAGAATATCTTTTATGTACCTGATATCTATCCCCTTTTCCAAAATATGCGTGGCAAATGAGTGCCGCAGACTGTGGAAAGTTATATTTTTCCTAATACCTGCTTTCTCACGGGCAATCTGAAAAATTTTCTGAGCACTCCTATCACTATAAGCAGTTCCCGGCGCCTGTCCTTCGAACAAGTAAACTCTAGGACGTGGATTAATAACCTTGATATAGTTTCTCAACACATCCAGCAATACCGGACTTAAACTTACATAACGGTCTTTTTTCCCCTTGGCTTTTTCAATAAATAATTGCATGCGGTCACTATCAATATCACTCAATTTCAGGCTTACTACTTCACTCACCCTTAAACCGGCACTATATGCAGTAAACAAAATTGCTTTGTGTTTTTTGTTTGCCAGAGCGTTGAACAGGCGCGTTATCTCGCGCTCTCCCAGTACATTGGGTAACTGCTGGTGCTTTATTGGCCTGGGGATTTCAAGAAAAAATTTCTCCCTGCCCAGCACCTGCTCATAGTAAAATTTTAATGCATTGATCCGGCTATGCAACGTATTTTCTTTCAACCCTTCATTAATACATTTAGTCAGCCACCTTTTCACATCCTCCGTTGTCAGATTCGCCGCATGATATTTTCCTAGTACCTGGAAAAAAACCATCAGTTCACCCCGGTAAGTTTTAATGGTACTCTGACTATAAGCTTTTAGGGTAAGATGTTGTATAGTTTGCTGCAGGCTGAGTAAATTCTCATGACTTAACCGGTAAGCAACTGATGGCTGAGGAGTAACCGGTGTTGCTACCGGCAATGACCCTACCCTTTCACGTGCATCCTTTTGCTGCGGCAATTTCTTTGGCAGCTTAGTGGCATTAACAGCTTTCTTCTTTAGAAGGTACTCACGCAGATCATCGGAATCAATTTGGGCTAACTGATGAAAAGCAAGCCAGATTAATTTATAATTTTCTTCACTTAAAGTGAAATACCAGCATTTATATGTGCTGCTCCAACGCACCGATGGAAGCTTGCGTACAGCATCATTCAATATTTTGAGGTTATTAAACCGGATAAGCATCTGTTCGGCTCCCCTGTGCATTACAGGACTTAGCAGTACAACTTCCATTACGTACAATTTGTTAAATTGTTAATTTAACCCGTTTATGCCGGGTGTATTATTCACTTGTATAAAAATAAACACATCCTTACCAGGTTAAACGGGTGTTTTAACGTTTGTAACGCTGATTTAATTTATAAACAGGTTTGATGCCCCTTAAACACTATAACTTAAAGATTTTTGCTTAATACTTTTATAAATATTTAAAACAATATTTTTAAATCAATACCAATTGGTATATCTATTATATCTCTTAATTAAATAATAATTCCTCAAGTATAAACTGAATATAAATTCTGAACTCAGCTATCAGTAGTCAGCGAAAAATAAATAATTAACTACTTAACCTTGCCTGGTTGTCCCGAAGTATTCATGATATTTGCTTACTTAAGTTGAATTAAACTTGCTTATGAAAAAATTTATAGTGCTGATTTACTTATCAATATTCTCAATACATATCCAGGCACAAAATTATGATGAATCAAAAGTGCCTCAATATATCTTACCTGATGTGCTGAAAACAACTAACAACGTTGTGATAAAAAACAAGGCAGACTGGGAAAAATTTAGAAGGCCTGAGATCATCAAACTTTTTGAAAATAATATTTACGGACAAATGCCAGAATTGTATGATAGTATCAGCTACCTGGTAACAAATGAAAATGCCGCTGCAATGAATGGCAAGGCGCGTTTAAAGCAGGTGGTTATAGAAGTGTTTAATCATAACAAATCTGTAAAAATTAACCTGGTTCTTTTTATTCCTGCCAATGCCAATAAACCGGTTCCTGCATTCTTACTGATCAACAATCGTGGCAAAGAAAATACAGATCCTACAAGAATCATAAAGAGCGAGTTCTGGCCCGCGGAAACAATTATAGACAGCGGCTATGCCATAGCTGCATTCAATGTAAATGACCTCGCGCCTGACAATAAAGAAAATTTTGCGACCGGCCTGCTGCAATTGTATCCCGATCAGCTTACTGCTGATAATGGCATGCGGGCAATTGGCGCCTGGGCTTGGGGCGCCAGCCGGGTTATGGATTATTTTGAAAGGGATAAGACTATCAATGCAAAGAAGATCGCACTAGTAGGACATTCGCGTGGCGGTAAAGCGTCGTTATGGGCAGCTGCACAGGACCAAAGGTTTGCCATTTGCATCTCCAATTGTTCAGGCAATTCCGGTGCAGCATTGGCACGCAGGAAGTTTGGTGAAACAATTAAAGCAATTAATACAAGCTTCCCATACTGGTTCAATAACAACTATAAAAAATTTAATGATAACGCAGGTTCATTACCGGTAGATCAGCACATGCTTATTGCATCTATAGCACCCCGACCTGTATATGCTACCAATGCTTCCAAAGATTTATGGGCCGATCCTACAGGATCATTTTTATCATTAAAAAATGCTGAAAAAGTTTTTGCATTGTATGGATTAAAATCAAATCTTCCTGCTAATCCTCCGGGGATAAACCAGCCGGTTATCCAATCAATTATAGCTTATCATAACCGGGAAGGAGTTCATAACCTAACTCTGTATGACTGGATCAACTTTATAAAATTTGCAAACTATCATTATAAGAAGTAGTGTTTCTGTAACAACTTGTTTTGTAAGATTTTTTTTTACACAGAGAGCACAGAAGAAGAAACACAGAGGTACACAGAGAGCATATCAAATCAATTGTTGCTCTACGCTTCTCTGTGTTTAAATAATTTCAAAATGCTTAACCATAAACACATCGTATTATTGTCTCAGCACTTTTGTGAAACAGTTACTCCATCACTGTACTAACAATGATTTTTTGTATATTGGCTAAATAAAGCCGAGTAGTAGTTATTGATCTATAATTACCAAATAAAAGTTATCGTGTTACCACTAACATTTATCAGATGGCAAAAAATTTCAAACGACGTTCTTTCTTAAAAGCTCTTACCATTGGTGGCATTGGCGCTGCTGTTCCAAATCAGTTAGTGAATGCACAGGTGCCGGATGAAACAACTGAAGCAGTAAAAGCAACGCAGAAAAAAAGTTCAGCACAAAAAAGAAAATACAACACACCATACAAAGCTGAATATCTTAACAGGCTTGCCTTTCCAATAGGCGGATTAGGCGCAGGCATGTTTTGCATTGAAGGAACAGGTGCTATTTCGCATATGAGTGTCCGTAATAAACCAGACATATTTAATGAGCCTCCCCTGTTTGCCGCTATTCATGTTAAAGGAGTAAAGAATGGTTCAAAAATAATCGAAGGCCAGGTTCCGCAATGGAAATTTTTCGGACAGAGAGGTACCGGTAATGGCGCTGCTGGTTCAACATTTGGATTGCCAAGATTTAAAGAAGCTACCTTTACCACAACATTTCCTTACGCTACTATAATGCTTCAGGACTCAGACCTTCCGCTTAAAGTACAGATCACTGCATGGAGCCCATTCATTCCTACAGATGAAGACAATTCAGGACTGCCTGCAGGCGCTATTGAATATCGTTTTGTAAATACCGGAACCAAAACGCTTGATGCAGTTTTTTCGTACAACGCTAAAAATTTTCTAGCATCTGAAAAGCCTGCCATCAACAGCATCAATAAAATAAAAAACGGTTTTATATTAAGTCAGCAAGGCACTACAGAAAAGCCTTTTCTAAAAGGCGATTTTGCAATTTATACCAATGATGATAATACTGTAGTTGATTACTGCTGGTTCCGTGGCGGATGGTGGGATCCGTTAACAATGGCCTAGAATGCTGTCAGGGATGGACTTATCAAAGCTACAGATCCGGTTGAGAAAGACGCTCCGGGTGCTTCTTTATATGTTCCGTTTACTTTATTGCCTGGCGCATCAAAAACAATCAGGTTAATGATGGCATGGTATGTACCTGAATCAGATCTGAAAGTGGGAGATGTGGCAAATGATAAAAAGAAAAAATGCGATCCTGAGTCAGGTTGTTGTTCAGGTGCTGCAGATCTTGGCGTGACTACCGGTGAGCAACCTTCATCGGTAAATTATAAACCCTGGTATAGCAGCAGGTTTGCCGGCATACAGGAAGTTGCAGATTACTGGCTGAAAAATTATACAGACCTTGATAAAAAATCCAAGCTATTCTCACACGCTTTCTATTCCAGCACACTACCTGCAGAAGTAATAGAAGCTGTTGCTGCTAACCTTACAATTATTAAATCGCCCACCGTTCTTCGCCAGTATGATGGGCGATTATGGAGCTGGGAAGGCTGTGGCGATAACAGTGGCTGCTGTCATGGTTCCTGTACGCATGTCTGGAACTATGCTCAGGCCATTCCGCATTTATTTCCTAATCTTGAAAGAACATTACGCAATACAGAGTTTTGTGAAAACCAAAATATCGAAGGTCACCAGCAGTTCAGGGCTAACCTTCCTATCAGTAATTTAAAACATGATTTTCATGCCGCGGCAGATGGTCAGCTAGGTGGTATCATGAAAGTGCATCGCGACTGGCGAATAAGTGGTGACTCTAACTGGTTGAAAAGAATTTACCCGATGGTTGCAAAAAGTCTGGACTATTGCATCACTACCTGGGATCCAAAGAGTAAGGGCATCGTTGAGGAGCCTCACCACAATACTTATGACATCGAATTCTGGGGACCCGATGGAATGTGCACCAGCTTTTATCTGGGCGCTTTACAAGCAACCATTGAAATGGGTAACTTCCTCAAAAAGGATACTGCCAAATACCTCGATCTTCTTATAAAAGGAAAACAATTCATTGAAACAAAATTGTATAACAATGAATATTTTTTCCAGGATATAGAATATAAAGATCTGAATGCACCTGACCCTGCAACAGCCAAATCTTTTGGTGGCGCCTATTCCGATGAAGCAAGAAAGATCATGCAGAAAGAAGGGCCGAAATATCAATATGGATCAGGATGCCTGAGCGATGGAGTACTTGGCGCATGGATCGGCGCAATGTGCAGCTTGCCCGAATTTATTGATGCTAAAAAAATAAAAAGCCACCTGGTAGCAATTCATAAATACAATTTGAAAAAAGATTTAACTGATCATGCAAATCCGCAACGCCCGGCTTATGCATTGGGTAATGAAGGTGGCCTGCTGCTTTGCACCTGGCCAAAGGGTGGTAAGTTAACACTACCTTTTGTTTACAGTGATGAAGTATGGACTGGTATCGAATACCAGGTAGCATCACACCTTATGCTGATGGGTAATGTTGAGGAAGGAATGGAAGTGGTGCGTGTTTGTCGCGACAGGTATGACGGACGAGTTCGTAACCCATTTAATGAATACGAATGCGGTCATTGGTATGCAAGGGCAATGTCGAGCTATGGTTTGATTCAGGGATTAACCGGCCTTCGTAATGACGCTGTAGATAATGCATTGCATGTAGATTCGAAGATCGGTGATTTCACCAGTTTTATTTCAACAGCTACCGGCTTTGGAACTGTAACATTTAAAGCAGGAAAGCCTTTGTTAAAAACTGTTTACGGAGAAATTATAGTAAATAAAATTTTCGTCAGCGGTAAAGAGGTGAGAGGATAATTGAATTAAAAAAGATAGGGTGAAAGTGCATCTGAATTATTAAAGAAATGATTTCAGAATTTTGTAGCTGGGTTTTGAAACAGGATTCGCAGGATAAAAGAATAATTTTCAGAATTTTGTGGCTTGGTTTTGAAACAGGATTCGCAGGATAAAAGAATAATTTTCAGAATTTTGTGGCTTGGTTTTGAAACAGGATTCACAGGATGGAAGAATAATTTTCAGAATTCTGTGCAGTGAAATCACGGTGTTATTATAAGAAATTAACGTGTTTAATTATTTTTTAAATTAAATAATTTACCTCCTTAATTTTTTAAGATGAAGAAAGGTGATCTCACATATTCTATAATAGGATGTGCAATGAAAGTGCATAATACTATTGGAGCTGGGTTTCAGGAAATAATTTACCAACGTTGTCTTGCAATTGAACTTAACAAGGCCCACCTTGAACATACCAGGGAAAAGGATCATATCATTTATTATGATAATCAAGAAGTAGGAACACGTCGTGCGGACTTTGTAGTTGAAGATAGTGTGATAATTGAGCTGAAAGCATTATTAAAATTGGAAGATGTTCATATCGCACAAGCCAAAAATTATATTATTGCATACAACTTTTCCTTAGGTTTATTAATAAATTTCGGTGCAAGAAGCCTTGAGTATAAGTTAATATTCCATCCAAACCACATTGCAAAAATTCCGTAACTCCTCTACAAAATTCTGTAAATTATTCTTCCATCCTGTAAATCCTGCTTCAAAACCCATCTACAAAATTCTGTAAATTATTCTTCCATCCTGTAAATCCTGCTTCAAAACTCATCAACGAAATTCTGTAAATAATTCTTCTATCCTGTAAATCCTGCTTCAAAACTCCTCTACAAAATTCTGTAAATTATTCTTCCATCCTGTAAATCCAGCTTCAAAACTCATCTACAAAATTCTGTAAATTATTCTTCTATCCTGTAAATCCTGCTTCAAAAACAAGCCACGAAATTCTGTGAATTATTCTTCTATCCTGTAAATCCTGCTTCAAAATATTATTGAACCGACTTAACTGTTATTTGATAATCGTGCTCTGAGCTGATAGTCCTGGATGACTTCATATAAGCAGCTATAATCTTTTCACTGCGGGGCATATTTCTTGAAACAGACCGTAACACATCCGACTTATCATTGTCTGAATTTATGGAAGTTATTTCGTTGATAAGATTTATCCAGTCTTCTTCTTTACTTATATTCCGTTCCGCCAGCTTCTTAAAAACATTGGCTTTATCGTTATCAGAAGATATTTCAGACACAACAGCCAGCAGCCTGCTAAATTGTTCGTTAGGATATATTTGTTTATTGATAAGCGCTTTAAGCACATTAGTCTTATCATTATCAGAATTTATAGTCTTGATTACCCCAAGAAGACTATCATAACTTTCCCCTGGAAAAACATTGTTCTTCACAAGATCTTTAAGCAGGTTTGCCTTATCATTATCGGAATTAATAGTAGTAGCGGCCTTGAGCAAAAATTTAAATGCTGATTCTGATAATGGCTCCTTCAGCGTTTCTCTAAGGGCATTTGCTTTGTCGTTGTCAGAATTAATGCTTTCAATTGCAGCGAAATAAGCTGCTGCTGTTACAGAGTCTTTTAAATAATTAGCTGGTACTTTTTCTAATATTCTTCTTTTATCATCATCAGAAGTCATCATCTTTGCTATGGCATTGGAAATGTCTGTCATATCATCCTGTGAAACACTGTCTGATTGCAGCATATACTCAAAGTATTTTCTTTTAACATTATCGGCATTTATTCTTTTCACTTCGGTTAACAATAAAGGAATCCCGCCTTCCTGGAAAAAGCGTTCCATACGGCCATTGATGAAAAGACCTTGTGATATCATTTCACTAATAGCTTCAGCCAGAAATTTTCTCCCGCTGCCTTCTTCAGTTTGGTAATCTTCATCATTGTAAAATTTATAAACAACGTCACCACCAGGACCAGCCTCTGCTAATAGCCTTTTATCATTCTTCCTGTAATCTAAATACCCGCCTGGTGACATCTTTTCAATAGCGGTTTCTTCATCATTGAATTCTATATCGCCTGAATACTTAATATCGAGTGACGTGTTATCATACCGGATCACTACCCTTTGCTCCTTTCCGGGGTATGAAATATTTGTGAAGGAACGGCCGCTTCTATCAAATGGATTACAGGCAATTGCAAAAATTAATATTGCCCCCAGGGTTGCCAGTGCTCGTACATTTTTCATTAGAAGTCTTTAATTTTTAAGATGGGCGGAATTCATTTCTCACTGCTGTAACCGGATATTTATACAAGATTAATGATTCTTAAAAATCGTTTTTAAAAAATGTGATAAACCAGCTTTAAAATGTGATGGAAGGGTAGTGTGTATTAATCGGACGTAATCTTACGGTAAATAAAAGAATTAGAATCGGGAACAATATCTCTTAAACCATTGCGTTTATAATATGGTTTTTCATAGGATATTGGATTTTAAAACGAGGCTGGATGTCTATCCTGGCCTTTTTTTATTTTAGCTATTCGGCAGATTCGAAGCTGACACATGTTTGGCTTTTAGAATGGCCACGAAATCATTTTAAGGTTTCACCTGCTCAAAAACATACACACCTTTTTTATTAGAAACTACAATGTCTATCAGCTTATCCTTGTTTATATCCTCTGCAACAACCTCAAGGCCTGCTCCCGAATCGTCATCTATTTTATGAGGTATCCAGGCAGGTTGTTTACCCGGCTTGTATTCAAACCAGTATAAAACAGCTGCATCCTTATCTCCGGGATCATTACCGTTATGCGCATAATAACGTTTGCCGGTAATGATATCAGGGTTACCATCTTTATTTACATCCACCACTGTAAGACCATGTGTTTGTGAGAATTCTTTAAAAATGTCGTGAGTTTTCCAGGTAATGCTTCCTGAAGGATCTTTAATTTGTTCATGCCACCAGATACCATATTTGTGCGCAGAAGCGCTGATTATATCCATGTCTTTATCTCCATCCAGGTCCAGGGCGAACATTTCAGAACACTCTTCGCTGATAGCTTCTTTATGAAAAGTCCAGTTTGCCTGCTTACGATCTATAGGTGCTTCCCACCAGCCTTCCCTGGTTATCACATCTTTCCGGCCATCCAGGTTCATGTCAGCCATTCCCAGGCCATGAGTGTATCTATGGGTACCTTGTGATGTGTCTGAACTGATAATATGTTCCGTCCACCCGGTGTCTCCTTTTGCTTTCGGGGCACTCAACCATACATTTTTTTTATCTTTTGAATTATTGCATAACAAGTCGAGCCTGCCATCTCCATCTACATCAAATAAAGCTGGTGATTCGTTGCCAACGGATTTATATACGAAGTGCCGGGGCCAGTATCCCTGGGCATTTTTTGGATTCTCATACCAGTCAGATTCCTCGCCAGGCCAACTAACGCGTACCAAGTCTATCCACCCATCATTATTTACATCCATAGCAAAATTCAAAAACGAGTTGCTATAAGTGGTTATAGCATATTTTTCGGGTTTAGCCAGTTCATGCTGCTTCCAGTCCGGCGCTTCAAACCAATAAGTACCGGCCATTACATCCATCTTTCCATCTTTATTAACATCACCTACTGCCGCGCCTTCCGAAACAAAATCAGTAGTAAGCACGTGTTTTTTAAACCTGATATTAGTTTCCTGCGCATAACTGCCATAGCTTACCGAAATAATGATTAACAGCAGCATCGCATAAATTCTCCGGACCTTACTTGATCTTACCATTTTATTGATCATATTATTGTTTTGAATTGAATTAATTGCTGTCAGCTTTCAGCTATCAGGAGGAAACGTATCTGGCATTGAGGTATTAATAATTGTCTTAAGTCACATAGAAGATATTGCAAATTTTCTAAAGATATCAGCAATAGTTATCAGCTCACTTCCAAAGCCTTCCTCCTGATAGCTGATAGCTGACAGCTAAAATCTTTACTCTTTAATCGTCAACAAGTACTTCACCAACGCATCAAAATCTTTCTTTGCAATAGTAGTACTAAAATAGTCAGGCATCAGGGTATATTTTGATGCTTTCCTTTCCTGTATCTCATTCTTGGCTACGGAAAATTCCTGTCCGCCGTTATTAGCAAATACCAGCGTCTCCCCTTCTTCCCTGCGATACAGGCCGGTCAAAGATTTGCCATTTTTAAGCGTAATATTGTACACCCTGAAAGATTCGGAAATATTCCGGTTGGGATCAAGGATTTTTTCAGTTAGGGCTTTTGGACCCCAGCTGCCTACTCCATTCAATTGCGGGCCTATCAATCCACCCGTACCCCTGATCTGGTGGCACATGCTACAATTCTGGATAAACGTTTGCCTGCCGGTTATTTCTGAAACAGATGCGGGATCAAAGCTGGCCAAACGGGCTTCTATCAGTTTTCTTCTTGCATCCTTTTCAGTGGGCATTCCTGCACTTAACTGGTTCAGTTGCCGTTCCTGTCCCTCTTTAAGGTTAGCAGCCATAAGCTCTTTGATCTTGGAAGATGCCAGCAACTCCGGTGATATGCTTTTATCGTGAACTGCTTCTATAAGGTAATCTATTCCTACACCTGAGTTTGCCAGCACGGAAGCTATTGCTAACTGCAATTTGGGTGAGGCGCCGGAGAAACCATTTTTAAGCGTTTCCAAAACGGGAGGCTTGGTTGATTGCCCCAGTATAGCGGCTAATTTTTCTTTGAATAAAGGCGATTCATTTTTACGACTGAAAATTTCTGCCAACAAGGATTGATTTAAATTAGGTGAGATAGTCATTAATGCCCCAGCTGCAGCTATCCTTGAACCCCCATCGGCCCAGTTAGCAGTGACCAGTTTTTTTAATGCAGGCTCTATAGAAGCAAGCTTGAAGTCCTCCGCAATGGCAGCGGCATGCACGCGTTGCAAAGCTAATTCCGAGGGACCTTTAACAGGGATTTTAATTATTGACCGTTCTAACAAACTTATTGCAATAGAACTTTGCTTACTGCTATCCGTCACTTCTATATAACCCATCTGTCCTTTATAAGCAGTAAGATCGAGCGTGATAATATTTATAAGATCGCGCGTCTGCGATGGATGATCAAGGTTAAGCCTATATACGACAGCTTCTTTACCATTGCCGGCGAGGATTACCTTAATTACATTATGTGACCAACCTTTTTTTGATTCAGCATGATGAACATCATTATCAAAAACAGCTAATTGCATGGAAGCAGGAAGCGTAAAAGGAGCGGAATATAGTATTCCCGTTTGCTGCCCGCCATTTAATTCACTTGAAATATATTTTGCCTTCAGCGCTGGACTTGCCGGGTCAATAGCTTTAAACATTCCATTCATTTCTGAATTCTCTGTTGCAGGAAAATTACGAAGTGTAGACTTGTCAACCACGCCCCATGAGTTTACTGATTCAGTTGTTTGATCCAATGGCCGGTAATTCCAGGCATCCATTTCTCCGGAGAAACCTGACATGAAACCATTAGCAAGCGTAATTCCCCATTGTTTTAATTCATCGGGCACCTGCCCGCCTTTTTGCGCAATTCCCTGCCGCATAGTGTTATAGAAAGTATATTGTATATCCAGGTCACCAGGAAATCTTTTGCGAATCAGATTAATGGTGATGGCCAATTGTTCTGCCGGCACATACCGGCTGATATACTGCAGGTAGGTAACCAATTGATCCTGCTGCAATGGATTACTCTGAATATATTTAAGCGCAAACACAGCACCTTCTTTGGTGGGCACATCAAGCACAGCTTTGGCCAGCACTTTCATCTGGGCATCACTCCATGCATGACTGGAAGCCTCCTGCATCACTTCTTTATTTCTTAATTGATTTCGGGTACTGATAAGTGTTGTATACTTCAAATGCGAATCACCATTAGCAGCCTGAACATTTGTATTCACAACAAATTCAATATTGCCCGGTTTTGGCATTTTACCCATTAATTCCGCAGCTATGCGTTGTACATGCGGATTAGAATTTGATAAAGCAAGCACTGCTAAACGGCGTTGGTCTTCAGAAACTTTATTCATTTCACCCAGCACTCTTAATGCGTGAAGCTGTATTATAGGGTCGCTACTCTTTAAAGCCGATGCCAGTATATCATCAGGAAGCGATTGCAACCGGTATAAAATCCAAAGGCCCTGTATAAAAGATTTGTTGTCTGTTATAGATGATTTCAGCATTGCAGTAATGGGAGCAACTGCTGTAGTTTTACATCTGTCCACAATTTCATTTGCAACCATCATGCGAACATTTAGTTGCGGTGTGTTCAAAGCTTTAAGCAAATCTTCAATGCCTGCTCTAGACCAGTCTGTAGGTATAAAAGGTTTTCTCTTTTTATTGCCGGTATAAGTAATTTTCCATATCCGCCCGCTACGCCTGTCTCTGCCGGGATGGTCCAATCCAACTTCATAATGACCGATAATACGGTTATAAAAATCAGCAATGTATAACGAACCGTCAGGACCGGTTTTAACATCCACGGGCCTGAACCAGGGGTCACCGCTGATCAGGAAATCCTGTTCCCGTTTTGCCTGTGGTGATGAACCATTAAATGTCATGGTATTTCTGTTGATCCTGCAGCTTACCACATCACCCGAATAAAAACTGTTGCGGTATTCTATCGGGTATTGCTCACCGGTATAGTACACTAAACCTGAAAGAGCGGTGGATCCCAATTCATAGCCCATCATCTCAGGAGCAAAACCTAGCGCTGATGCTTTCTTTCCGAAATGCGGATAATCTCCTCCCCTGATCAATTGATAAATTGGTTTTGAATGGCAGTCTATTGAATAGAGATATCCCATGTCATCGAAGGCATAACCAAAGGGATTGACGCGGCCATAAGTTGTTTGCTCAACACGACTTCCATCCATCCTGAACCTGAAAGTATTTCCTGATGTCATTAATATAGAATCACCGTCGGTGCCAGCTATAGTAGAGGTATTAGTAAAGCCATGACAGGCATTTATCCAGCCATCAAATCCTCTTATCATATTACTCACCATTCCATGTGTATCCCTGTAACCAAAAGGTCCGAAAAGAACTTTCTTATCATCCATTTTACCATCTCCATCATTATCAGTAAAACGGTAAACGTTTGGAATGCTGTATGCAATAGCGCCATCGGTTACCGGTAATATGCCAATAGGAATATTAAGATTTTCTGCGAAGGGAATATACTTATCGGTTTTACCATCACCATTATTGTCTTCAAGAATTGTTATGCGGTCAAGTCCTTTGTAAGGAGGCGCCGGCAACGGATATTCAGAAGATTGGGTAACCCACAACCTGCCTTTATCATCAAATTCCATATTAATGGGTTTAGTGATTTCAGGCTCTGAAGCAACCAGTGTTATTTCAAAACCGGGCGGCAATTTAAAACCGGCCCGCTCTTCTTCAGGCGTACGAAATTCAGTGGTGCGCACGTTTTCAGCAAATTTTTCAGGGGCGGTAGTCACCTGAGGAGCCGGGCTTGCGGTATTTGTTTTTCTTGAAATTTTACATCCCTGCTGAATAAATAAAAGCGCGCAAATAAGGCAGGCTGAATTAAACTTACTATTATTAATTTTCATGGCATTGTTAGTAGAAATCGTCAAAGATGTAATTCTGTATCGTAAATATAAGTTTTTTTAATCACGGAAAAAACAACAACTCACCTAATTTCCCTTACCAAAATCAACCGCGTCTTGCATCAGATGATTATAATTCACCCCCTCAACTGTTTTGATTATTTTGCAGACAAAATTTATCTAAAACTTTTACTATGGCAAACAAATTAACCGCAAAAGCAAGCATTAATATTAACGTGCCTGTTAGTAAAGTATGGAAGGCGTTAACAGATCCCGCAATGATAAAAGAATACCTGTTTGGTACCAACACTGTATCAGACTGGCAAAAGGGAAGTAGCATTACGTACTCCGGGGAATGGGAAGGTAAGTCTTATGAAGATAAAGGAGTGATCCTTGATATTGTACCGGAAAAGTTATTACATACCACTTATTATAGTGCAATGAGTGGCAAGGAAGACAAACCTGAGAACTATGCAAATGTTATTTATAAAGTTAGTCCGGACGACGGTCATTCGCTGATTACTATAACCCAGGATAATATTGACGATGAAAAGCAACAGCAACACATGGTGGAGAACTGGGGAAAGGTGTTGGAGAGTATGAAGAAGTTGCTGGAAGAGTAATGATTAATGATTAACGGATAATTTGTAATTGTAATTAAAATTATCCATAATAATTAAGCAACTATCCGTTAATAATTAATCATTAACCATTATCCTCAACGTACTTCTTAAAGTTATCCAGTATAGCCTGCCATCCTGATTGTTGCAGTTCTATTGAATGTGTGCTTTCTGCTTCGAATGTTTCTACTATTTTTGTTTTGTCTTGTTCTGCGGTGAAATTTATTTGTACCCTTCTACCATCAGTAATTGTGTACTCAATGTATTCATGATTTTGTACCGCCTCATATTTACCTACGAAGTCAAAAGCGGCGCTACCATCTTTAGCTTCCATTCTTGAAAGGAAACCGCTACCCACTCTTAAATCGTTCTCTACTTTTGGAGTATGCCAATCATCGGAAGCATTATTCCAATTTACTATGTGTTCAGGCTTTGTCCAAAACTCCCATACCTTTTCAACGGGAGCATTGATAGTAGTTTCAACTGTGATCGTTTTTTTTGTTGATGTTTCCATTTTGATAGTTTATAGTTTTTTATTGATGAATTAAATCTGCGTAAATTATATGAACTGGCAATGTATTGTCTGAATTGGTTACCTCCACGCTTTCCGCAAAAATCTCAGCCAGTTACCATGCATAATATTTTCAATATCGTTGATTGAGTATCCTTTTAAAGTTAATAATGCCGGAACTTTTTGCAGGTCGGCGATCGTGTCAAGATCATAGGGTGATTGTTCGGTACCAAATGCACCATCAAGGTCGGTGCCCATTCCAACATGAAGGGCATTGCCTGCAAGCTGGCAAATATGATCAAGATGATCAACCATTATTTGTAGGGAGCAGTCCATTTGCTTTGGTGTTGATTCTCCGCGGACCCACTCTGGCACCATCATCCAGGCATCCAGCGGCATACCGATCACTGCATCTTTTTCCAGCAGCACTTTGATCATTTCATCCGAAAACTGGCGGTTGTGGTTTACCAGTGCCCGGCAGTTATTATGACTCGCCCATACATTGCCGTTATAAAGTTCCATAACATCCCAAAATGCATCATCGCAAAGATGTGTTGCATCGAGGATGATATTCAGCCTTTCTATTTCTTTTATCAACGTTTTTCCCTGTTCATTCAATCCACCGGTTGCATCTGTTCCATTAGCATAACGGCCTGGTCCGTAATGTGCCGGACCAACAGCGCGCAGTCCTTTCTCATAAGCCAACTGTAAGTATTCTATAGACACAATTGAGTCGGCGCCCTCAAGACTTAAAATATAACCGATTGCTTTTTTATCCTTCGATTCATCATTGTTCCAATATGCAAGATGTTTATCCAGGCTTTCGTTATCTTTTATCATGATCATTTCACCGGCAGCCTCCATAGCTTTATACCAGGTAAGCTGTCCCTGGGTCTGGGCCCAGGCCTGCTCGGGAGAATGCCAGCCAGGCAAAAAATTGCCGGGAGCAACATATCTGGCAATTTGGGTGGCTACTACTATTCCGATATTTCCCCTTCTTAAATCAGGTAGGGACACAGTGCCCTTCTCACGGTCAGGCTTATCCGATAAACCTTTTTCTCTTTCACGAATAGCAGTAACTGGTTGCCTTAGGTTCCTGTTCCATTCCATTGCATTCATGCTTAGATCAAGGTGGGCGTCAATGATGAACATGTAATTAGCTTTCAGCTGTAGCCGTCAGCTATCAGCTTTCGGCGGGAGCTATTAATAATATAATTTTCTTTGAACCCTTGGTGCCTTCGAGTCTGTGTGGCTAATAACCTTTCATGTTTTATTTTCAGATAAAAAAGCCAATGAGTTAGGCTTATCCATAACTCATTGGCTCTTATCATAAATCTAATTACTTGCCTTTGTCAACAGCTAAGTCACTTACATCTTGCTGAAAGTTGATAGCTGACGGCTGATAGCTTCCTAAGCAGGCACTTTCCTTGGCTTCTCTCTTTGCCAGAATCTATGCTGCGAAATGGCATCAATGAATTTTGTAGCCAGATCAGTTGCATCATTACTTATCACTATGCCTTCTGTAAGGATGGTATCTGTGTTATTATCGCTTGGCAGCTTCTTGTAAAAATAAGTACTTTGCAAAACTTGTAAAGCCTTAACATCTGCTGCAATGGGTTTACAATGTTTGAATGCTTCATTTAAGAAATGAATAGCATCAGGATCAGCCTCGAGTGTTGCAATACTATTTATACCACCGGGCACATAAACAGCATCATATAAAACCGAAGCGGTAGTAAGAAAACTTTTATCAACAGGCAACTCCTCGTCATTCTGCGATACAACATATCCTTGTCTTGGAGCCACTAACTCTACAACTGCTCCATCTGCTAACAGGGCTTTTCTTACAGTTCTCAAAGATTCTTCATCAACACCATCAGCAACTAAAATTGCTATCTGGCGTGTTTTAATACTTTTTAGAACATTACCTGCCATACTTAGAGCTGCTGATTTTGCAAGGGCACCTTCAACTTTTACAGGCTGATACTCTTCAGGATTGGCATCCGCCGGAAAACTTTGATTCATAGGCTCCTTACTATCTTTCGGTATGTGTAGCCTAAGTGCAAAAGCCACCTCGGTAGCTAAACCTTTATCTATCTCGGCCAGGATGCGCAACATACGCTCACGAATAGCTACTGTTTGAACTTTACCTAATTCAAAACTAAGTGCATCAATGATATGATTTTTTTCCGGCTCAGACTGACTATTAAAGAAAAGTGTCGCCTGGCTGAAATGATCAAAAAAACTTTTGCTACGTTCCCGTACTTTTTGAGCATCAATCCTCTCAGGAAAAGATACAAAACCACCATCCATTTTACCTGCCTGGAACGGACAACCTCCACCTAACGTGTTAGGGTTATAGCTCGCCTTTCCCTTATTGATAGTTTGGCGCATATGGCCTTCACGCTGATTGTTATGAATCGGTACAATAGGGCGGTTAATAGGGATCTCCTGGAAGTTCGGGCCACCTAAACGTGACAATTGCGTATCAGTATAAGAAAACAAGCGTCCTTGTAATAAAGGATCATTTGTAAAATCTATTCCCGGTACTACATGCCCCAGGTGAAAAGCTACCTGTTCTGTTTCTGCAAAGAAATTATCGGGGTTGCGGTTTAATGTCATCTTACCTATGCGCTGCACCGGCACCAGCTCTTCAGGTATTATTTTAGTGGGGTCGAGTAAGTCAAAATCATATTTATGTTCATCAGCTTCCGGAACTATCTGTACTCCAAATTCCCATTCAGGAAAATTACCGCTTTCAATAGCGTTCCAAAGATCCCTGCGATGAAAATCAGGATCTTTCCCTGAAATATTCTGAGCTTCATCCCAAGCTATTGAATGTACCCCTAACAATGGCTTCCAGTGGAATTTTACAAAGTTTGAAACCCCTTCTGCATTAACAAAACGGAATGTATGCACACCAAAACCTTCCATCATACGAAAACTCCGCGGTAAAGAACGATCACTCATCAGCCACATTATCATATGGGCGCTTTCAGGCATAAGGGAAATAAAATCCCAGAAGGTATCATGTGCTGATGCCGCCTGTGGAATTTCATTGTCCTGTTCCGGTTTAACTGCATGTATCAGGTCAGGAAATTTAATGGCATCCTGTATAAAGAATATGGGCATATTGTTTCCCACCAGATCAAAATTTCCCTCCTGTGTATAAAATTTCACAGCAAATCCACGCACATCCCTGGCAAGATCCGATGATCCTCTTGAACCTGCAACGGTTGAAAACCGAACGAACACAGGAGTTTCTAAAGACGGGTCATTTAAAAATCCTGCTTTAGTTAATGCTGATTGGGATTCATACACTTTAAAAACACCATGAGCGGCAGAACCACGTGCATGGACAATACGTTCCGGAATACGTTCATGATCAAAATGTGTCATTTTTTCGCGGAAAAGAAAATCCTCCAGTAATGTCGGACCACGATTCCCTGCTTTCAAAGAGTTTTGATCATCGTTAATTTTAAGACCAGTATTGGTCGTCATAAACTCATCAGTTGCATCAGCCGTATGCTGTGCAAGACTGTCAGTTTTATCATTATCAGGATTTTTAGCTTTGAGATCATCCGGTTGTGGATACTCGCTGTCCCTGGCAGGCTTTTTAATTCGCATATTAAATTTATAATTGTGATTTAATAAAAAAGGCAGCACTTAAGTGCTACCTGATTTTTGTTCCTGTTACATGTTAAGCTTCTGCTGCTGCTTCGTAATTAATTTCGTTTTCTGCAATACTTGTAAGGTTTTGATCAGCTTGTTTTTCCTCGGCTAAAGTTTGAGAAAGCAATTCAGCAACATCAGTTAAACCCAATGTAACGGCTAATTGTGTTAACCCGCCATAAGTAGCAATTTCATAATGCTCTACTTTTTGTGCAGCAAAGATGATTCCTACATCACGTGTTGCAGTACCTTCGTCGGTATCCTCTATAATGCCTTCGCCTTCCTTAGCAAGGCCTTCCATGGCATCGCATTTTTTAGCCTGGGCTTTTTCACCCAATAATTCAAATACTTTTTCTAAGCGGGTTACATGAGTTTCTGTAACAGAGAGGTGTTCACTAAGCGCATTGGCCAGCGCTGAAGAAGTAGCGGACTTTTGCATTTTAGGAAGCGTTTTTACCAGGTGATTTTCAGCCCAATAAATATCTTTAATTTCATCTACAAAAAATTCCAGCAGTGCAGGATCTTTTTTGGAAGATTTTTCGGAGTTAGCGGGTACAGAAGGCATAGCCTTTTTACCCTTTGATGCAGTTGGCATAATAAAATATGTTTATTCTTATACATTAAATAACTATGCCAACGGATTTTTAAAAGTCAGTGCTTTGGAGCTGATTACGGTGATTAAAATTAAAAAGCATGATCTTTTATTTAAACTTAATAAGAATTCATGAATTCGGATCATATTTTTTTACAACCAATTTTTGTTGTATGCTATTTGCCATTTTATTTTGGTTGAATTTCCTTACAAATTTTCTTATATATTCTCTTCCTGTTTCAAACAATTCCCTTTGAAGCTTCTGCATATCGACAGTTTTATTTAACAAAGCTCTTAGCAATAACTGATTGGCCTTCGCATTAAGAAAATTCGCATAAGGGACTATTTCTTTATAACAAGAACTATTATCCAGCAAAGCTTCCGCAGATTTTACAAAACAACGAATATATGACTGGTATAGGGATTTCATTTTTACTAATCTACGTAGTTATTGCCAACAAATATTAACAATTTCTGCCAACTAAGTGAAAGACTTTATATGTAAATAAGAATATAATACATCGCATGTAGCTCCTATATTAAGTGTTTATTTTCTTTGCCTAAAAAAATTTAAAAGAAACCCAACGGGTTATTACCGGCAATTACCTATAGCCCATTGCCTGCAAATTAAACAGCTCTGCATACCGCCCGTCTTTTTTAAGCAACTCTTCATGACTACCAATTTCAATCAATTGTCCTTTTTCTAAAACAAGTATCCGGTCGGCCATTCGAACCGTTGAAAAACGATGAGAGATCAACACGGCTGACTTACCCTTTGTTAGATCGGAAAACCTTTGAAACACTTCATATTCAGCTCTTGCATCAAGGGCAGCCGTTGGCTCATCCAGGATCAGTAATTGCGCTTCACGCATGTAGGCCCGTGCCAGTGCAACCTTTTGCCATTCGCCGCCCGACAATTCAATTCCCTGGTTAAACCGGCGGCCTAGCATCTGATCGTATTTGTCAGGCAGTCTTTCTGCAAGCTCATGTGCAAGACTCTGCCGGGCGGAAGCTACTATCAATTCACGATTGGCATTTTCACTTATTTTTCCCACAGCAATATTCTGCGCTATGGTCATTTGAAAACGCAGAAAATCCTGGAAGATAACGCCAATCTGTAATCGCAAACTCGCAAGATCATATTCTTTCAGGTCAATTCCATCTAATAATATACGTCCTTCAGTAGGATCATATAATCTTGCAAGCAGCTTAACAAGTGTAGTTTTGCCTGCACCGTTTTCTCCTACAAGGGCAAGTTTTTCACCGGCATGTAATGTAAAGCTAAGATGGCGGTTGGCCCATAACTCGGAGTTCTGGTATTTAAAGCCAACATCTTCAAAAGTAAATCCCTGTACAATTGGATTGGGAAAGGGTCGTGGATGAGATGCCTGACTGATATTAGGTTTTATTTCAAAGAATTCAAACAGGTCACGCAGGTATATGGCTCCCTGTGATACACTGGTGAAGCGGGTTAAGATACCCTCCAGCAATCCCCTTAGCTGCCTGAAAGACCCGGCCAGGAATGTAAGGTCACCGATTGATAAACTTCCGCTCACTGCTTTTCCGATTATAACCACATAGGCACCATAATAGCCGGCGCTTCCCAGCAAAGCGAAAATGGTTCCCCAGGCAGATCTTTTTGTAACCAGGCGTTTATTATCCAGGTAAAACCGGTCTGATAACGTCCGGAAGCGATCTGTTAGAAATCCTGAAAGGTCAAAGATCTTAACTTCTTTGGCTGATTCATCGCTGGCTGCCATGTAACGTATGTAATCCAGTTCCCGTCTTTCCGGGGTCTGTCCCCTGGTAAGGGCATAGCTTTTATTATTGAAATAAGATTCTCCCAGGAACGCCGGAACTACGGCAATCAATAATAACAATATCAGCCAGGGATTGAATATTAAAAGTCCGGCTGCAAGAAAGCCCATAGTTATAATATCCTGAAACTGGCTAAGTACCTGTGATAAGAGAATGGTACGGCCAACTGTCTGCTGACGGGCCCGTTCGAGCTTATCATAAAATGTAGAGTCTTCAAACTGGTCGAGGTCCAGCGTTGCGGCATGAGTCATTATTTTTATAGAAGTTTGATTTGCAAACTTATCTCCCAGCAAACTGTCCAGCAGGTTTACCGCACGGCTTAACGCATCTGTCAGAATAGCCAATCCGAATTCAGCAGCAACTAACTTCCATAAATATTCATGTGAATGATTACCATTGCTACGGCTTAAAAATATTACCTGGTCAATAATCAACTTCCCTACATATAAAATCAGTAATGGCATGGCGGATCTGGCAATACGAAGCAATGAATTAACGATCGTCATCCATGGACTTGTTTGCCATACCAGCTTAAAAAAAGCAGGTAAATTACCGAGAGCCGCCAATCGTTCTTTTACAGTTACAGGTTCGGGTTTTATTCTGGAGGAGCTTTTAGAAGATATACCGCTTTTTGAACTCATCGGTGTAATTTAAGAAAAGGCCAAGATATAGGTGCATTATAGATTGAACAACGGAGGCACGGCGGTACGGAGAATATTTGCAATGCATACGCCTCCTTGTATTCTCTGCGTTTCCTTTCTCCGCGCCCTCTGCGTTAAAATTCTTCGATTAAAGGAACTCAGAAACTACTAAAAGGCTGCCCCTTTAAAAATATACTCCTCTCCCACGCTATCATCAATCATAATACGTAATTTTCCCAACGCTAATTCTTAATTTCATGAACAATTATAGAACCTCACTCATAATACTTCTTTTATTAATTACTACATACCTGTTATCTTTTATTCCTCCTGATAACACTGACCGGTCACGCATAGCCGCAGAAATAGAAAACTCTATAAAAAATGAATTGTTAAACAAATGGTATCCCCAATCTTTCGATAAGCAATACGGCGGATTTATCAGCAGTTTCGCTTTTGATTTCAAACCAACAGGCACGCAGGATAAAATGATTGTTACCCAGGCAAGGCATACCTGGTCCAACTCGCGCGCAGCGGAAATATATCCTGATGTTACCTATTATAAAACTGGCGCCCGGCAAGGATATAATTTCTTAAAAAATGTGATGTGGGATAAAGATAACGGAGGTTTTTATACTTTGGTTGACAGGAAAGGAACTGTAAAACCTGGCGGCACTTCACCTAAGGATGCTTATGGAAATGCCTTTGCTATCTATGCTATGGCTGCTTACTTCCAATCAACCGGAGACACAAGCGCAATCACGGCCGCAAAAAACGCGTTTTTGTGGGTGGAATACAATAGTCATGACTCACTTAACAATGGATACTACATGCACTTATCAAAAGAAGGCAAACCATTAAAAAGAAACAGTAACACTCCCTCTACTTCCGACCTTGGATATAAAGATCAAAACAGTTCCATACACATCCTGGAAGCCTTTACTGAATTGTACACCGTATGGCCAAACAATTTGCTGAAACAACGCCTGGAAGAAATGCTGTTACTCATTCGTGATAAAATCACTAACCCTAAAGGATACCTGACACTTTTCTTCAAACCCGACTGGACGCCGGTATCTTTTAAAGATTCTTCGGAAACAGTGATCCTGAAACATAGAAACCTTGACCATGTTTCTTTTGGACACGATGTAGAAACAGCTTACCTGATGCTGGAAGCTTCACATATACTGGGAATAAAAAATGATACTACCACCCTTAGGGTTGCTAAAACCATGATTGATCATGCATTAAAAAATGGGTGGGATAATAAAGTGGGTGGATTTTATGATGAAGGATACTATTTTAAAGACAAGCCACAGATCACCATTATCAAAGACAGTAAAAACTGGTGGGCCCAGGCTGAAGGATTAAATACGCTCCTGTTGATGTCAGATTTATTTCCTGATGATGAACAACAGTATTTCAAAAAATTCCAGATGCAGTGGGAGTATATTAAACGTTACCTGATAGATCATGAACATGGCGACTGGTACCAGGGCGGACTTGATAAAGAGCCTGAACAAAAAACAAAATTAAAAGGACATATATGGAAAGGTAATTATCATCAGCTGCGTGCCATGATCAATTGTGTGGAAAGGTTGCGGCCTGATACGGTTGCACCATCCAGGCCGGCAAATTTACACGCTATTGCAAGTAAGGACAATGGCTATGTTTTACAATGGAATGCTTCAAAAGATAACACGCGATTACTAGGTTATAATATTTATGAAAATAACATCCGTACAAGATTTACGCCCCTAACAAACTATTATATAATGGCACAGAGAAGGTCAAACATAATTTATATCAAAGCTGTTGATTTGCAGGGTAATGAATCCGGCGCAAGTAATTCGTTGAGTTATTAATAGCTATCAGCAGTCAGCTATCAGGAATACAAATTATGCGTTTTTCTTTCCTCCTGATAGCTGATAGCTGACTGCTGATAGCCTTCCTCACTTTTTCTTCAGCATCATACTCACCGCTTCATCTCCCATAACAGCATATGCCGGACGGGGATGTTGTTTATCAAATACCCTCAGCACAGAACTGTCTGCTACAGTAACAAACCCTTCATCTATCTCACCTTTAGCATCAGAAACTTTGTTTAAAGAAAGTCCCAGGTGCTTTGCTAAAAATCTGTATGCTGCTTTTCTTTTATTGATACCATAATCGTGGCCTTCCGCCGGCAGGTGTACATTTTCCACTTCCCCGGTTTTGTTATACAAGGCATAAACATTTCTAATATAAGGATATTCCACATCGGGTGTGTTCTTCGTCCAGTCTTTACCGTCAGAGACCAGCAACATAGGACGTGGTGCGGCAAGCGCAGCAATTTCAACATTACTTGTTTGGAAATCACTGGTTCTGTGAACAGGCATTCCGCTTTCACAACTGCAGCCGCCGAAGAAATATGAGGAAACCATTACCACAGGAACAGATACCGCAATTCGGTTATCCAGTGCCGTGAGTAGAAAAGTTTGCGTTCCACCACCCGATTCACCGCTGATACCAATCCGCTTTGGATCAACGCCCGGTAAAGTAAGCAGGAAATCAATAGCACGCTGACTATTATGTATCTGCATTTCAAGTACACGGGAATGCTTATGCGAACATTGATCCGCATCGCCATAACCGATCATGTCATAAGCAAGCACTACCGCCCCCATACGGGCCAGAGTAGCACAGCGTTTCTGAACATATTCCTGGAAACGCGGATTTACTCCATGGCCATGCGGCGCCAGTATAGCAGCATAAGAAGACTGTGACTGAACGGGCCTGTACAGATTACCAGTCACAAAAAAACCAGGCAGGCTTTCAAAAGCTACGTTCTCAACGGTGTAGCCATTATAAAATCTTTTGCTGTGGATAATAGGTTTTAATGGCGTATTGGAAGGCAGGTCTGCCAGATCAGCTCCTTTGATGATATTCTGACGTATATGGCCTGCTCTTTTCTCCCAGCTTGCAAGGTCGTTATAGGTAGTGGCCATTTTTGTGAGGGCGGCTTTGCCTTCGGCTTCAGTAAAGAAAGCACCGCGGCATAGCAAGGTTGTATCTACATCCTGGGCTTGCAGGTCTCCCGATAAATGAAGTAACGTTATGCAAAAAGTTTTAACTAGCAGCAATGCATATTTCTTATTCATGTGAAGATTTGAAATACAATATAGCAATTTTTGAGGTTTAGGTAATTACTTATTGCTTTTTTAACCACGAAGAAGTACAAGAGGGGAAGAAGAGGATACACAGAGAACGTCCTCTGTGTATCCTCTTCTTCCCCTCTGGCCTTCCCTCTGTGGTTATAAAAAACAGGTTCTCACCATCCCGGATTCTGCTGCAGCTTAGACGTCTTATTCAGTTCGGACTGGGGAAACGGGAACCGGTAATTCTTTTCTGTAAACACCCTGTTTTCAACTGGTACTACCTGGTAAGTAAAAGTGTTACCAGTCTTGGTAATAACCATTCTTGATACCGGCTTGTTAAAAAATTCTTCGCCCTTTTTCCATCTTCTCACATCAAAGAAACGATGCTCTTCAAAGCACAGCTCTACCCTTCTTTCATTCTGGATGCGAAGCCGCATTGCATCTTTAGTGAGTCCTGCAGGTAATCCCGGCATCCCGGCTCTTGTTCTTACCTGGTTCATATAAGTATAAACATCCGCTACAGGGCCCTGCACTTCATTCAATGCTTCCGCATAATTCAATAACACTTCAGCATACCTGAAATGTACCCAGGGCCTTCTCAGGTTACTTGTTGAATTCACTGCCCAGTTAGCCGCATCATACAAAAATTTGCGCATATAGTAGCCCGTTTTAGTGGTGTTGATATTAGTAATCATGTTGTCTTTGCCACCAACAAATGTTTCCACTACTTTTGGCGACTTAAAAATGGAGCCGTTATACATAATAAACAAACCCAACCGCGTGTCTCGGTTTGTATAAGGGTCATTCTTATTATAGCCGGAAGTTGGATCGGTGATAAGCTTACCGGTTGTTTTCATTTCAAATGCATCCACCATCTCCTGAGTAGGATTTGTTCTTCCCCTAGCACCATCATAACTAATTGGCGCGTTGGCGCTTTCGATAGCATTTACATTGTCTGCTTGTGAAGCAAACAGCACCTCCGCGTTATAAGCCTGTGTAGTATAATTCCAGATATTTGAAAACTGTGCCGCTGGCAACAACGAATGTTTGTTAAGATTGATGATAGCTTTAGCAGCATCCGCGGCTTTTTGCCATTTTGCTACATCGCCTGTTGTATTATTTAAAGGACTTGCGGCATATAAAAGTGTTCTTGCTTTTATGGCCATGGCAGCAGTTTGAGAAGCCCTTCCTTTATCACCGATAGCCTGATCTGAAATAGAGGGGAGTAAATTCGCGGCAGCAGAATCACAGTCCGATACTATTTGCGTAACTACTTCCTCTAAAGTATTTTTCGGGAGGTCTAGTTGTTCAGTGGGACCAAAGGAACGGTTTGCGATGATAATCGCCCCGTATCTTTTAAAGAGTTCGAAATGATAATAAGCACGAAGGAAAAAGGCTTCCCCTCTTAACGATGGAATATCAGTAGCAGGATTGATCTTGCTTGTTACACTTTTTTCCAGGAAAAGATTTGTTCTGCGGATATAATTATACATGTTTGCATACTGGTCATCCAGCGTACGCAGCGGCCCCCAGGTACCATTATTAAAAATATTTATGGTAGAGCCCTGGTTTGAATTCACCGCTTCATCGGAGGCGGCGGCCAGCAACGCCCCATCTGTAAGATCATATCTCCTGAGTACTCCCAGGTAAGCGTTGTTTAAAAAGCCACGGGCCAGGCGGTCTGAATTCCATATCTCCTCTTCTCTTACACCACCATCGGTATAATCAAAACTGAGGTAATCTTTTTTACAACCTGTTACAATGAAGGTTATGAAGAGGAGCCCGGCAATAAACGATTTTATATTAAAGAATATCTTATACATAATTTATGGCGCAATGAATATTATTAATAGTTAATCAGCATTTAGAAAGTTGTGCGTAAACCAATACTATAGGTTTTCAGGTAAGGATATTGGTCACCCCTGCCCGAACCGGGTATCTCAGGATCTACATTCAGATCAAGTTTTGTAAAAGTTAGCATATTAAAGCCGCCCACATAAAACCGGGTCTTTTTTATATGGTGTTTTTTAAGAAATGTTTCAGGTAAAGAAATCCCTGCTTCAATATATTTTAATCGCAGGAAATCTGCCGGCCTTCTCCAGAAATCCGAGCCGGCTGTGTTATTACCACGATCAACCAAACCAACACGTGGATATAGCGCGGTAGCTGCAGTACCCGGTGTCCACCTTCCATCATATGTTTCCTGGTTAAAAGAAAAAGGCCCGCTATTTACCAACCCCTGTATATCTATGGTTCTACCCTTGATGCCCTGCCATTGGGTTGAGAAATCGATGTTCTTAAAAGTGATGGTATTTCCAAATCCATAATAAATGTTGGGCAGGTCTCTTTGATTTACTCTTACACGATCAAAATTGTCGATGATGCCATCAGGCTTACCGTTGATACTTCCAACATCCTTATATTTTATATCACCGGGAATGATACGTCCAAAAAATGACTGGCTTGGACTGGCATTGATCTGAGCCTGGTCCTTAAATAATCCGTCAGATAAAAAGATAAGGGAAGAACCGGCAATCTTTCCAATTGTTTTTTGATAGTCCGGAATACCAGCCTGGCCATTCTGTGAGATAACGATATCATTAGTTACAATTATATTACCGTTTAGTGAAATATTAAACTTCCCTACCCTTTTGTTATAACCCATATCAAACTCAACACCTTTGCTGTCAACTATTCCTTCGTTAACGGTTCCAAGGGTTTGTCCGAGTATACTGGGAATAGTTGCCTCAGTAAGAATACCGCTTCTGCGAGCCTTATAAACATCGGCAGACAAGTAAAAAGCGTTTTTAAAGAGTTTCAGCTCGAGGCCCAGATCAGTTGTTTTAATCGTTTCCCAGGTTATCAACGGATTGCCGAGATTGCTTTCATTAGCTGATGGCGTTGCAGAGAAGCCTGTACCAAAAACATACCCCCCGCCTCCCGTATTACGGGCATAAAAACTTTCAAAAGGAAACCTGTTACCTCCTATATCGCTGTTACCTGCTGATCCATACGAGCCTCTTAGTTTTAGATAACTCAGCAGGTTACCGGCTTTTAGGAATTTCTCTTCAGTAATTACCCATCCGGCGGATACTGCCGGAAAGAAACCATAGCGCCTGTCGGGAGGAAAGTTTTCTGATCCTGAGTAACTGCTCACCAGTCCCAGGTAATATTTGTTTTTAAAGCCATAATCTGCCCTGGCGGAAATTCCCTGCCCTCTGAAGTCGAGTCTTTCCGGTGATGCATTAACATACCGCTGTCCCTTAACCGAAGCCTGGATGGTATGGTTGCCAAAAACGCGGTCATAATCCAAACCTGCCCACAATTCATTTCGACGGTTGTTATTTGTAAAGGCGGCGCTTCTATAGCCAAGTGGTGTTTTGGTCCGGAATAATTGCGGTGAGGCTCCGTTGAAATCATATATTTCATAGTCACGATTTAAACCGGCTGTATAAGTTCCCGATGCATCGTAACTGAAATTAATATTTGCCGATAATCCCTGAAGCCAGAAATCAAGTTTCTGTTTGGCGATTACAGAAGTCAGCAACACGCGGTCAATAGCGCTTATATAACCCCTGTCTGTGATCATGCCCAAAGGGTTGTTCCTGTATTCTGTGGTACCTCCATAAGTGCCGTTTGCATTGCGGATAGGAAACGCATTGGGTGGTGTATTATATAAAGCGCTCAATAGAGTGTTGATGCCATCACCCGGGTTAAGCCTGTTCTCTGAACGGCCACCCGCGTACAAGCTTATCATCAAATTCTTGTTCACATCAAAATCTATATTGCCCCTGAAATTAAACCGCTTAAAGCCGGTGTTGGAATTGAAGTCATTTGTTTTGGCGCCCTTTATAATTCCTTCCTGATCAAAATAGCTTAGTAAAATAAAATAGCGCAATGTATTATTACCGCCTTCAGCAGAAAGCACATACCGCTGTATGGCTGAATTCTTTTTCAGGAACTGATCTGTATAATTATTTACAGGATATTTAAACAGGTTGCTGCTGTTTTGATATCCATTCAAAGCTGCGGTATCATAGGTTATTGCATTATTATCATTTAGTCGCGCTTCATTGTACAGATTGGCAAACTGGTAAGAGCTTAATGGCTTGATTATATTATCAACCTGTTGTATTCCTCCCTGGATGTCAAGATTAATGCTTGATCTTACGGCACTACCCTTTCTTGTAGTAACCAGCACAACGCCATGCCCGGCACTCAGTCCATAATATGCCAGGGCAGCAGCGTCTTTCAATACAGTAATACTTTCAATTTCATTCAGGTCCATATCCTGGAAATCTCGTAGTACCCCATCAACCAGTATCCTTGCGCCTGTGCTGCCATACGATGAACGCCCTCTTACAAACATATTGGCATTGTCATTTCCGGGCCTGTTATCTGTTTGCTGGATATATAAACCGGAGATACGGCCCGCAAGTGAATTTACCAGGTTGCTCAAAGGAATCTGCGGCAGGCTCGAAGTTTTGTAGGAGCTCATTGCTGAAGTGATCTCTCTTCTCTTGCGAACGCCAAAAGGTATAACCACATTATCATCCTCACCGGCATCAGTAAGCGCTTCATTAAGTTCAACATTCATGTTTGATAAAGCGTCGAGTACCAGTTGAGTGGTAAGGTATCCTTCTTTTTTAATAATGGCTATATCTTTTGTTTCGGCTGTAACTGAGAATTTTCCACTTTGGTCCGTTACAAGAAGCGTGTTTTTTTCCTGTATCTCAATACTCGCGCCGGCAAGAGGTTTTTTATTTTTGTCTGTCACTGTTCCTGAGAAAGTGCTCGTAACAACTTTAGTATTCTGTGCCCGTAACGAAAGGCTGCAAAATGGTACAAAGAACAGGAGGAACAGTATATTTTTATGATAACTCATTACTTGAAATTTTCTGTGAATCATTCTATTAGGCATTGTCTGGATATTGGCCGATAGTTTACCATCCTTCATTCTGTTTCATAACGCCATTGCTTTTATCCACTTCAGCACGCGGTATCGGATAGGTGAACATTCTTGGAGTGAATTCCCTTTGATAGAGAGCTGGTAATGGAACTACGCTATAAGTGAAGCCCGTGGCAGTTTTTACAACGTTCATGGCATTAACGGTGGCTTTAATTGTCGCTGCATCTTTCCATCTCAAAAGATCCCACCACCTTATTTCCTCAAAAGCGAATTCTACGGCTCTTTCATTATGAATACGTGCCCTCATCTGGTCTTTTGTTAGTCCTACGGGAAGGTCGGGCATACCGGCACGTTTACGTACCTGGTTTACATAAGTGTACACATCAGCCACCGGGCCATCGGCTTCATTCAGCGCTTCGGCATAGTTTAGTAACACCTCTCCGTACCGGAAAAAGATAAAATTCATCAGGGTTGTTTGCGTGGTTCCGCCTTTATAAATTTCGGGCCATAATTTCCTGCAATAGTAGCGGGTTCTGGTGGTGCTTGCTGCAGCGGGCTGGTAATCGGTTCCTCCATCATACATTTGAATTTTCCTGTTCTGCCAGGTAAGGTCGTTATAAATCAGGTTGGCATAAAAACGCGGATCGCGGTTCTTGTAAGGGTCTTGCAGGTTATAGCCAGACCCCGGATCATTGATAGCTTTGCCGTTGTTCATTTCATAAAGATCCACATGGTTCTGTGTAGGATTTAATAATCCCTGTGCGCCACCGGAACTGGGGGGCACAATAAAATCACTGAGTATGCCGCCGAAGCTACGCGGGCCCCTTACTTTTATAAGAATGTATTCAGGTGAATTGGACTGGTTAAGAAGTGTAGCGTAAACAGGATGTAGAGAGAACCTTCCGCTATTGATGATCTGCCTGGCAGCATCGGCGGCTTTTCTCCATTTTTCCGCAGTTCCGGCGGGGTTCCGGTTCGGGCTGGCATCTAGCATCAAAAGCCGTAACCGCAGGGCTCTCACAGCCCCGGTAGTAGGCCTTCCATAATTCCTGGCATCCCAATCAGTTTCAGGAGCGTAGGCCCTTCCCGATGGAAGGTCAAAGGTGACGGTAGTAAAAATTTTTTCTGCTGCGACAAGGTCTTTCAAAATAAAATTTACAGTTTCATCATAGGTGTTGCGTGGCAGGTCAATATTATCTGTTAAACCGGGAGCTTTATCAAGCAGGATAACCCCGCCAAAACGTTTTACCAGTTCAAAATAATACATGGCCCTGAGGAAAAGCATTTGTGCTTTAATCAGATCGGCGTTTTGCAAAGCCGTCCATGGAACACTGTCTATTTTTGAAAGCATCACATTTATATTGCGAATACCCTGGTACATCCTGGTATATACACCGGCTACATCCGTAGCAGTGGGATCTAATAATTTACCTGTTGTTATAACGGAAATAAAGGGGTAGGAATCTGAAGCGGCCGAAGCAATGGCTTCATCACAGAACTGCCCGGTGGTACCTTTATAACCCTGGCTCATACGGCCGAAATCATCCAGCGTAAAGTTAAAAGCGTTATCTGCAAATCGGGATGCCAGTACCGGGTCGCCAAAAACATTTTCATTCGTAATAGGGGCGCCGGGGTCGCGTTGCAGGAAGTCTTTTTTGCAGCTGGTAAGAAATATTATGGTTCCCAGGAAAAATAATTTAAAAAGAAAACTCATGGTATCAAATATTTTAATCGGCTGTTAGAATTGAACATTTAAACCGACATTATAAATTTTGGTTACAGGGTAACTGAAAACAGGGTTGTTTAAAAACCCAACATCAGTTCCTAGGGAACTGCTGATGGCATTTTCAGGGTCAAGACCAACGAATTTGGTCCAGGTCTTTAGATTCTGACCGTTAAAATAAATCCTTGCACTTTCTATTCGGATCTTTTGAAGTAAAACTTTAGGCAGCATGTAAGAAAATTCAATATTTCTCAATTTTACGTAGGCGGCATTTTGTAAAAGAAATGAGTTGGTAACATAACTAGGGTTACCTCCTGTTGAACCGGTTCTCATAACAGGCCATTTTGCGTTTACAGGGTTGTCGGGCGTCCACCGGTCAAACATCTGTTCGTAGTACTGGTTACGGCCGTTACCGTCAAACTGAACATTAGCGCTAACTTTATTAGCTCCCTGCAAAAGGGCGGAAACATTAAATCCTTTCCAGCCAATACTGGGTTCTATACCAAACACATTTTGAGGTATATCAGCATAACCTATCGCAACCCTGTCCTGGTCATCAATAATTCCATCGCCGTTTGTATCCTGGTATTTGAGGTCTCCGGGTATTACCTGGGTACCTACCCTGCTTTGGGGACTTTTGCTGATTTCATCCAGTGACTGATAAAAACCTATAAACTGGTAACCCCGGAACTGGCCGATGGGATAACCGGAGTTTTTAAGATTAGCAGCAAGATTCAAGGGCTCATCATTTTTAACTACCTTATTCTCTGCATGTGTAAACTGTGCATTGAAACCGTATCGCCAATTACCTTTGGTTTCATGATAATTTACCTCTATCTCAAACCCCTTGTTATAGTTTTCTCCATAATTGCTAAATGGTTGCGTTTCACCATATATTGCCGGCGCAGAATTGTTCTTTGGCAACAGGATATCGTAGCGCTTTTCATCGAATATATCTACATTCACTGAGAGCTTGTTATTAAAGCTGTTGGTTTCAAAACCGATATTTCTTTTTATAGATTTCTCCCAGGTTACGAAAGGATTGCCAGCCTTGCTATGCCACACTACCGGATTGTTGGTGAGCGAGGTAGGGTTGCCGAATTGCACCTGGTTGTTGATTGGTGTCAGCCCCCCGCCAACACCTGTTGTGTTACCTCCGTTTGAATATTCATCCAGGAAAAGAAAACGTGTTCCGCCCACATTACCATATCCGATCAATCCGTAAGAACCGCGAATTTTCATATAATTCAGGAATTTTATATTCTTCATGAACTTTTCTTCCGTTACTGTCCAGCCTGCGGATACTGCTGGAAATAATCCATAACGTTCTGATTTAGGATAATTTTCAGAACCATTGTAGGAACCATTTATTTCATAAAAATACTTGCTCTTGAAATTATATGTCATTCTTAGCACCAGGCCTTCGTTGGCGAATGGAGCCTGCGCGCCTTCGGCTCCTCTTAATTCGCGCTGACCCAGAAAAACAGCAGTAACATTATGATCTCCCAGTTGTTTGTTATAATTTAGTCCTGCCTGGATATTTGTTTTAATATATCCTGTACGGAATGTGCCGGGAGCATTAAGGGCATCTTCGAAGGAGCCCCTGCTTACTGTTAGTTCTTTGGTAGTCCGGTTCAGTTCGTAGCCTGCAAATGAACCGGTTTGAACCCGGCCACCTGCGATATAGGCATCATAGGCGAAAGTAACTTTGGCACTCAGTCCTTTTAAAAGCTGGTCCAGTTTCTGATCCAGCACGAATACGCTTTCAATAGCATTATTATCAGTTGTTACATAACCAGCGCGTTTAAGAAGGCCATAAGGATTAAAAGTGTTTACTCCCAGCTTACCGATATCCTCAACCTGGTTGTAGGTTTCATCAAGCTGTTTCATTTCCGGTGTTGTGGGATTGGTGTACTCGGGAAAGAATGGAAGCCCCCATGCAGGGATGGCTGTTATACGGCTTACCAATCCGCCGATTCCACCCCTTTGCCTGTTGAATAGATTACCCTGCGTTTGGTTTCCAACAGGGGAATACCTGTTCTCCAGACGGCCTGCTAACCGTAAGCTCAGGGTGGTAGTTTTAGTGATATTAAAATCCAGGTTAGACCGGAAATTATAGCGGGTATATGTTGGCGTTGTTTTGTATCCGGAAGGTGTTTTAAACTCCCTGAACATGCCATCTTCAAATAAATACCCTACGGAAACAAAATATTTTGTCATTTTTGATCCGCCGGTGAAGTTAAGATTATGTTGCGTTTTGCCCCAGCTTGGTCTTGTTAGAGCTTTGTACCAGTTTACATCCGGATACAATAACGGGTCACCTGTTTTATTTTTAAAGGTTTCAAGGTCTTCCGGCGTGAACAACTTTTTGTAACCCGGAGGCACCAGGTTGTATTTTATTAAATTTTCTTCCGCTTCGTTATGCAGGAAAGCACTCCGGTAAGCATCTAAAAATTGTGGCAACTCAGTGGAGCGCACCTGAGACACATTTCCAGAATAGGAAACTTTAGCTTTTCCCGCTTTACCAGATTTGGTGGTAACAATGATTACGCCATTAGCTCCCTTAATTCCAAACAATGCGGTAGAAGAAGCATCCTTTAAAATACTTATTGCTTCAATTTCATTAGGATCAATATCGCCAAAGCCCTGCCTTTCCACACCATCAACAATTATCAGCGCTGCCGAATTGGTGGAGGCACGTCCACGAATAAAGATATTCGCACCATTATCACCAGGCAGACCGGAACGTTGCTGAGAGAACAAGCCCGGAACCCTTCCTATCAGCGAGTTAGTGGCATCCGATACCGGCGACTTTACAATATCTTTTCCGGAAACAGTACTGATGGCAGCGGTCTGTTCCTTTTTCTTCTGCGTACCATATCCTATTACAACTACGGTATTTAAATTATTATTGCCTGCAGAGAGCCTAACCATAACATTGGTATTAGCACCTACCACAACTTCTTTATCGTTGAACCCTATATAACTAAATACCAGTGTGTTTCCTGCATTAGCATTTATGCTGAAATCTCCCTGCTTGTCTGATGTAACGCCTATCCTTGTTCCTTTAACAGAAACGGATACTCCGTTTAATACTGTGCTATCTTCTGCAGACGTAATTCTACCCGTTATTCTTTTTTGCTGTGCTAAGGTGGATAAAGAGATAAATAAGATGCACAAAAAGAGCAAAGTTTTATTTACAGACATGATGGCAATTTGTTTGGTTAAGCAGGTGTTAAAAATAACAAATTTATCTTAACCTAAATACTTATGATAATAATATGTAACAACAAACTTTTTTATAGGGGTTTTCTATTATTGAATATAATTGCTTTAATCTAATGTAATTACCGGTCAGTTCGTATTCATACAATGATATGCCTGCATAAGCTGAACGAATTCAGAAGTTGTTGACATTAGGCAATCTTTCCAACTACATCTGCGATTAATAATTAATTCACATCGTCTGATATAAAATCTTAATCAAATTTATTTACATGAAAAAGCTATTTAAAATGAGCTTGGGCATCGCTTTGCCCTTACTATCAATAACTATTAGCAGCTGTACAAAAGACAGCACACCTGATCCGGTTGCAGTAGTTACCAAACAAATAAACTTGCTACCAGCGCTACCTTTGGCACTTATCTAACTGATAAGGACAACCGAACACTCTACTTTTTTTCAAATGATTACCTTGGCGCAAACAATTGCGCCGGTGGATGTGAAGCTGTATGGCCTTACTTTAATGTAGATACACTTACTGCTGAAAAATTAGGTGATACCAGTCTTCACATTGCTGACTTTAAAAACTTTGTTGCAGCAAACGGAAAAAAACAACTGACTTACAAAGGATGGCCTTTATATTATTATGCACCTAGCGTTGGAGGCGTTAATACCACAGAAGCTGCCGGACTTACTACAAGCGAAGGTGTAGGCGGAGTATGGTTTGTAGAAAAAACAGATTACACTATAATGCTGGTGAACGCACAGCTGACAGGGAATGATGGTAAAAATTATAAATCAGATTATACTGAAGGCACCGGCAGAACCATTTATTTCAGTGACGGACTTGGCCGCACACTTTATGCTTTCAAGAATGATAAGATGAATAAAAATAATTTTACCAAATCCGATTTCAGCAATAATTCAATATGGCCGGTATATGAAAATATTAAAGTGGTAGTGCCTTCCACACTCGACAAAACCTTATTTGGCTCTACCGATTCTTACACTAAAAAGCAAATGACATACAAAGGCTGGCCCTTATATTATTTTGGTGCAGATAGCACCATCCGTGGAAGGAACAAGGGTGTTAGCGTTGGATCACCCGGAACATGGCAGGTACCAGTAAAAGATATCGCTCCTGCATTACCGTAGGTTAGTTAAAGTATGAAACTGTAAAATTGCTATCAGTAGTCAGCTATCAGCTATCAGCTATCAGAAGAGAAGAACGCCAGTAATAGTTTACTGCTGATATAAAGCGTTTATCTATAGATGCCAAAATACTGATATTATGGTAAGCATAAAATCAAGTATTATTGCAATTAGTAATTAAATATAAATCTGCGATATAGGTTCTCCTGATAGCTGATAGCTGACTGCTGATAGCAAATGCATCAATTAAATATAAAACTATATCGGTCTTATCCAGATATTCCGGAAACTGATTGGCGCACTAGGGTCACCATGATCCTGTAACTTTATTGGGGCGGCACCATGTTTTTTGTAGGAAGGCTTACCAATGTATTGCGTTGCACCTGTTAATTCAGTACAGTTTTGCACAAGCACACCATTTAGTATTACGGTAACCTTTGCCGGCGACTTTATAGAACCATCATCATTAAAAACAGGTGCAGTCCACATAATATCATAAGACTGCCATTCACCCGGCGGACGATTAGGATTTACCAGTGGCGCTGTTTGCTTGTATATACTACCAGCCTGTCCGTTTACATAAGTTTTGTTGTTATAAGAATCCATCGTTTGCAATTCATATCCGGCATCACCTTTACCCAGCGAAGCCAGGAACACACCACTGTTACCACGCGCTTGTCCTGAACCTGTAATACCTGCAGGAATTTTCCATTCAATATGTAACTGGTAATCTTTAAATGACTGCCTGGTCTGAATATTACCGGTACCTTTTTTAACGGTTATAATTCCATCAGCAACCGTCCATAAAGCTGGCTTGGTACTATCATTTACAGACACCCATTTATCCAGGTTCTTTCCATCGAATAAAATGATCGCATCTGAAGGTGGCTCACTGTTTGTTTTGCCAGGCGTAACTACTTTTGGAACCGGATCCCAAATTTCAGTTTCCTCCGGTTTAGCTTTCTGCTGTTCCTGAGCTATAACAGATCCGCCAGTAAATAAGATGGTGGCAAGTAATAGTTTGTATGTCATTGTTATATTTTTTTAATTAAGCTTATGAAGTTATTGAATAGTAGCTCTATAGTAAAAAAAAATCTTTGTTAACCGCAGGTTAAACGCCAGGGTTTCTGACCGGCTTCCGAAGTTGCCCTGACTTCGGAAATCTTGAATGAAGAAAGGCTGTATCTAAGACTTAGGAAGTCAGCATCTTGCCTGAATGAAGACGCGCTTATAACTTACAAATACAATATTAACTGACTATTTAAGGATATTATCATGCTATGTATTGTAAAGAAGTAAAACAGTCTATTTTTGCAACCGCTTAATGAAGAAAACATCCGAAATGAAAAGTAAGCTGCAGCAATTAAAAAAGAATCTTGAGGGACAACTTTTTGATGATGATACAATGCGCATACTCTACGCAACAGATGCCTCTGCTTACAGGGAAAAGCCAATGGCAGTAGCTATACCTAAATCAATCTGTGATATACAAACGCTGATCGCTTTTGCAAACACTGAAAAAACTGCACTGATTCCCAGAACGGCCGGCACCTCACTTGCCGGACAGGTTGTAGGAAATGGTATTATTGTGGATGTTTCAAAAAATTTTAACCGCATTCTTGAGCTTAATACCGAACAAGGCTGGGTGCGGGTAGAGCCCGGCGTTATACGCGACGAACTAAACATGTTCCTTAAACCTTACGGATTATTTTTCGGACCGGAAACTTCCACCGCTAACAGGGCGATGATCGGCGGCATGGTCGGCAATAATTCCTGTGGATCTAACTCAGTAGTTTACCGGAGTACACGCGAACACCTCCTCGAAATAAAAGCTTTGCTGAGCGATGGTTCTGAAGTAGTATTTAAAACAATCGGCTTAGAAGAATTTCATAATAAGTGTGAGGGCAATAACCTTGAAGCCTCTATTTATAAAACAGTGCGCAGCTTACTGGGTAACTATAACAACCAGGAGGAAATAAGAAAAGAATTTCCGAAAAAAAGCATTGAACGGCGTAATACGGGCTATGCTTTAGATGCATTACTTGAAACTGCACCCTTTACTGCGGGCGGTCCTAATTTTAATTTTTGTAAACTGATTGCAGGTTCAGAAGGAACGCTTGCTTTTATCACAGAAATTAAATTGAATGTGGTACCGCTGCCACCAAATGAAATCGGTTTGCTTTGCGTGCATTTCAATACTATTGATGAAGCATTGCGTGCTAACCTGATCGCATTAGAGTTCCATCCAAGCGCCAGTGAACTTATCGATCATTATATCCTTGAATGCACAAAGGATAATATTGAACAAAATAAAAACCGCTTCTTTGTGCAGGGAGACCCGGGGGCTATATTAGTAATAGAATTTGCCAGATCAAATAAACCCGGTATCATTGAAACAGCACAACAGGTGGAAGCAGCCATGCGCACTGCAGGATTAGGGTATCACTTTCCTTTATTGTTCGGTAATGATTCAAAAAAAATCTGGACCTTACGCAAAGCAGGTTTGGGCCTGCTAAGTAACTTACCAGGCGACAGCAAAGCGGTTCCGGTAATTGAAGATACTGCTGTAGATGTGTTTGACCTTCCTTCTTATATCCGCGATTTTAATGAGATATTAAAGAAACATGATTTGTATTCTGTGCATTATGCCCATGCAGGTTCCGGCGAACTACACCTGCGCCCGATCATTAATTTAAAAACAGCTGATGGTAACCGTTTGTTCAGGACGATAGCAGAAGAGATTGCAACACTGGTAAAAAAATATAACGGATCGCTAAGCGGAGAACATGGTGATGGCAGACTGCGTGGTGAATTTATTCAGCAGATGGTGGGAGAAAAAAATTATAAATTGTTTCAGCAGATCAAACGCACCTGGGACCCCGCCAATATTTTCAATCCCAACAAGATCGTAGATACCCCGCCTATGAACACCATGCTTCGGTATGCTCCCGGACAACAGACACCGGCTTTTAAAACAGTTTTCCGTTATTATAACCAGGATGTACTGCAACATGCCGAGCAATGTAACGGTTCCGGAGATTGCCGCAAAACACATTTATCAGGTGGAACCATGTGTCCATCGTTTATGGCTACCCGTAATGAAAAGGATACTACCCGGGCAAGGGCTAATATTCTTCGGGAGTTCCTCACTCATTCTGATAAACTAAATCGTTTTGATCATAAAGAAATTTATGATGTGATGGATCTCTGTCTTAGTTGCAAAGCCTGCAAATCTGAATGCCCATCAAACGTGGATATGGCTAAGCTAAAAGCTGAATTCCTTCAACAGTATTACGATGCTAACGGCATTCCGCTTCGCTCCAGGCTGATCGCTAACTTCACCAGCTCATCGGGTCTTGGATCTATAGCACCAGGCATTTATAATTTTATGATGACCAACGGCACGATCAGCAAAATGGTGAAACACTTTTCCGGTTTTGCTATTGAACGATCTATGCCGACGCTATATAAAACAACTCTAAAAAGCTGGTATCGAAAAAGACTAAAAAATAATATTGTAAAGGGTAGCAAAAGAGTATATCTTTTTTGTGATGAATTCACCAATTACAATGATACTGCAATAGGCATAAAGGCTATATTATTATTGGAAAGATTGGGTTATGAAGTTATCATACCCGATCATGAAGAAAGTGGCAGGGCCTGGCTTAGCAAAGGACTGATCCGGAAAGCAAAAACGATTGCTAATAAAAACATCAGCCTGCTTAGTCCGGTTATTACATCTGAAACACCGCTTATAGGTATAGAACCATCTGCCATATTAACTTTCCGGGATGAATATCCTGACCTTGCAAATGTTGATCAGTTAATTGCAGCCAGGGCGATGGAAAAAAATGTTTTTATGGTGGATGAATTTATAGCAAAGGAAATTTCAGCAGGCAATATAAAAAAAGAACAATTCCATTCAGAAAAAAAACTTATTAAACTGCATGGGCATTGCCAGCAAAAAGCATTGTCATCTGTTGCTCCGTCACTACAACTGTTATCCTTACCCGAAAACTACACAGTTGAAACCATACCTTCGGGTTGCTGCGGTATGGCTGGTTCTTTTGGTTATGAGAAAGAACATTATGATTTGTCTATGCAGATAGGTGAACTTGTATTGTTTCCTGCTATTCGCGGACTTGAAACTGATGTTCTTATCGCTGCGCCTGGTACCAGTTGCAGGCATCAGATTAAAGATGGTACGGGCAGGAAGGCATTTCATCCTATTGAGATATTATATGATGCTTTGATGTAGGCTTTTTATAACCACGGAGAAACAGCCGGAGGGGAAGAAGAGGTTACACAGAGACGTCCTCTGTGTAACCTCTTCTTCCCCTCCGGCTGTTTCTCCGTGGTTAAAGAAAATCTAGTACTGATGAAAAGCCTGCGAAATAAATTCCAGCACCGTAGGCAATGCCGCCCGCCAATAAGTCCAGGTATGTGCACCGTCACGGATTCTAAATTCATGCGGGATCATTTTTTTACGCATTGCAATATGAACAAGCGCATTCCCTTCCGACAAGCCATCATCATCACCCACATCAATATACCAGCGTACCGCTTTCTTTAGCGTGTCCGGCATATTGTTAACAAGCGATAAGGCACTTAAATTATTAAAGTATTTTGAGATGTCTGCCTCAGAAGCACCGGGATTATCTCTCTTTACACGTGTAGTAGCTTCTTCAAGAGTCACCGGCCCAACAGAAGCACTCAGCGGACATGCCGATGAAAACAATTCAGGATGATGCATGGCATACATGAAAGTTCCACCACCACCCATTGACAGTCCGGATACAGCACGGTATCTTTTTTCGGCTTTTATCCTGTACTTCTTTTCTATAAAAGGAAGAAATTCTTCAAAGAAAAAATCTTCATACCGCCATTCTCCTTTAACATCATTAAAGTAACCACGTTTACCTGTATTCGCATCAGGCATAACGATAATCATTGGAGTCGCAATTCCATCTTTAACACTTTTATCAGCAATAGAAAGCACTTCGCCAAATTGCACCCAGCCGGTATGATCGTCACCTGCGCCATGCAATAAATACAATACCGGGTAAGACCGTTGAGAAGCTTCATAATCCGGAGGTAAATAGATGGCATACTTACGGTCAGACTTTAAAATTTTACTTGGTAGTGAAAGGTTATCAAATACTTTTCCCGTTTGGGCAAATATCAATGCAGGTAGTACAATAAATAAGCAGGCAATAACGAAGCGTTGTTTTCTCATGGCATTTAATTATTAAAATGAAATATACAATTTATTCAGCTTTCAGCTATCAGCCGTCAGCTGTCAGCAAAACCGCTTTATGTTACATAGTAAAAACTGTCATTATTCTTTGCAATAATGAATTTAAAATAAATTATTTATTCATGAATCTATCTTTATAAATTTAATCATTGTAATAATATTTGGAACCTGGCTGACGGCTGATAGCTGACAGCTGATAGCCTCTCTTCATGCACACAAACGACATCAGCTGGCGGCTAAAAGCCATCCTGGGCGGCTCTATCGGCAACCTGGTAGAATGGTACGACTGGTATGCTTATTCTGCTTTCTCACTTTATTTTGCCCATATATTTTTTCCGCAGGATAATCAGACAGCTCAGTTGTTAAATACCGCAGGAATATTTGCAGTTGGCTTTTTTATGCGTCCGATCGGCGGATGGATATTTGGCAGGATAGCCGACCGCGCAGGAAGGAAAAAAGCCATGACTTCCTCCATATTGTTAATGTCGTTCGGCTCCTTACTAATTGCGCTTACTCCCGGTTATGCATCTATCGGACTGATAGCACCGGCTATTCTATTGTTGGCAAGAATGCTGCAGGGCTTAAGCGTAGGAGGAGAATACGGAACTTCCGCAACCTATCTCAGTGAAGTAGCTACATCAAACAGGCGGGGCTTTTATTCCAGTTTTCAATATGTTACTTTAATTGGTGGACAGCTGATAGCACTAGGGTTACAATTATTGTTGCAAAAAATTTTTCTTACAGCAGATCAGTTGCATGCATGGGGCTGGCGCATCCCGTTCGTAGTAGGCGCTATTCTTTCTTTAGTAGCCTTATACCTGCGTAGTAACCTCGAAGAAACTGAAGCTTATAAAAAGAAAATTAATACCGGTGAAAAAAGAGGATCGATAAAGGAATTACTGCGTTATCCAAAATCAATTGTTACCGTAGTAGGACTTACCCTGGGTGGAACAATTGCGTTTTATACCTATTCAACTTATATGCAAAAGTTCCTGGTAAATACGGTGCATCTTTCCAAAGACCAATCAACTATGCTTTCATTTATCACCTTATTATTTTTCGCAGCAATACAACCGTTGTTCGGCATGTTATCTGATCGTATTGGCAGAAGGCCGCTGCTGCTTGCCTTTGGAGTATTGGGCACATTATGTACTGTTCCATTACTTACTGTTTTAAGTAATACAACCAGTTGGTGGCAGATATTCTGTCTGTTAATAACGGCTTTGATTATTGTCAGCGGCTATACTTCTATCAATGCAGTAGTGAAGGCAGAACTCTTTCCTGCACAAATACGCGCACTTGGCGTTGGATTACCCTATGCACTCACCGTAGCTATCTTCGGCGGCTCAGCAGAATACATTGCATTATACCTGAAGAACACCGGCCATGAATCGTGGTTTTACTGGTTTGTTACCGGCTGTATTTTTGTCTCACTGATAGTGTATGTAACGATGAAGGATACAAAGAGCAACTCTATGATGGAGGAATAGATATGAGGTAGCTGACAGCTAAACGTTTTCAGCTTACTCATAATCAATCGAGCAGCGGCTTTACCATTATATCCTTAAACAAAACTTTGCTCTTCGGATCATGTCCCTGCAAAGCAAAAGTGCCACTGGAAATAACACGGCTTTCACTCCCTTTAGGTCTGGTTACACCTTCCGGTTCTGTGTATTCTACTACCGTTTTATTATTAATTTTAATAGTGACCATTTTTCCACGCACTATAATTTGTTCTGTGAACCATACGCTGTCCTTTACATAAACTTCTTTAACATCCTGTATTGAATATAAACTTCCCGTCCTCCGCCAATCAGTATGGGAGTTATTTACCTGTACCTCATAGCCCTTTGCAGGCCAGCCGCCCTGCTGAAAATCCGTATGAAAATAAATGCCTGAATTAGAACCAGGCATTGTCATGACCTGCGCCTTAAATTCAAAATTCTTAAAAACGTGACTTTTTACATCCCCGTCATAAAACAAGTGTGCTGTAGGGCCATTAACTATTATTACACCGTTTTCAACTTTGAATGTTTCAGCATGGTCACCCACTTTCCAGCCATTTAGCGACTTACCATCGAACAGGCTGTACCAGCCATTATTTGCTGATTGTGCCGATACATTATTATATGAGATTGCGAGAAAAGCTCCAATAGCAAAAGCAAGTATTTTTTTCATGTCGTGTTGGTTAAAGTGTTAATCTACCGAATGTACATCATTTGCTTTTCATTTATATATTTTAGTACTGTTACAGCTTATCAGTAACAATCGCATGTATATTCCTTTTATTAAATTGGAAAATAAGAAACTGGCTGCTCACAGTTTATCTATTTGTCTAAAGTTCAGGCTTTCTTAAATATCCATTCCGCATCGCAACTTTCATTTTAAATTTAATGTTGCTGCTATTGACTTTCATAGTTTATTATCGTAAACTTGTAACAGCACCTTATGATGATGATTATTTATTGCACTGATGTAAAACTTACAACATATTAAATCTGCGAATATTAAAACGGTCACGTCGGTATAAAAAATATTCTTGGAATTTTATTATCCATTGAATTTCCGCAACGCTTTCCCTTAGAGCTATAAACCACTAGTCATGAAAAAATACTTAATGGCACTTAACTTACTGATAATTTTATTATCAGCATGTAAAAAAGATATAAAGCATCCTGCCTATCCTAACGATCTTCTCTCCTTCAACTTTACAACGGGCATTAACCCTTCATTATTCACAAACAACCTGAGCTGTACTATTTCCGACACCCTTGTTACAGGACTGACAAGTACGGCAATAAACAGATCAGCACTTGTAGCTACGTTTACGACAAACGGAGCAACGGTAACTGTAAATGATGTTCCACAGGTAAGTGGTGTTACTAAAAATAATTTCACTAATCCGGTAGTTTACATAGTTACTTCGCAGGAAGGACTTAAAAAAGAATATACTGTAAAGCTGGCTTCTTTTACAGGCTTACCCGTACTTTACATTACCACTGAAGCGCCGGTAGTATCGAAAGACGATTATGTTAACGGCACCATGAAGATCGACGGCAACCTGCAATACACCGATGGTTTATATAATGGAAAAATACAAATTAAAGGAAGGGGAAACTCTACCTGGGGGGCAGAAAAGAAGCCTTACAAAATAAAATTAAATACAAAAACAAATATAATGGGCATGCCTGCTGATAAAGAATGGGCGCTGCTTGCAAATTATTACGATAAAAGCCTTATTCGTAATGATGTTGCTTTCGAGCTAAGTGAAAGGCTGGGACTAACATGGACTCCGCGAAGAAGATTTGTTGAAGTATTCATGAACGGCGATTACGCAGGCAATTACCTTTTAACCGAAACTGTTGAGGTAGCCAGTAGCAGACTTAACATTACTGAAATGAATTACAAGAATTCAACTGATACCAGTGGTGGATTCCTGGTAGAAAATGATGCATCGAAAGATGGTAATTATTTGTTTAGTACTCCCTTAGGTTTACCATTCGTTGTAAAATCTCCTGATAACCTAAGTAAACTTCAGTTTAACTATATTAAAGATTATATAAGCAACATAGAAGGCATATTACATAACAAAGCTTATTCCAATGCTAAATTCCAGGAAAACATAGATGCGGAATCATTTATCAACTGGTTTCTTGTAAATGAAATAATGCGCAACAGGGATGCTACTATGTACAGCAGCGTATATTTTTATAAAGATAAAAGTGGCAAATTGAGCATGGGGCTCGTTTGGGATTTTGACCTTTCTTCAGGAGGTTATACCGGTAATGAACCTGAAGGATGGTACGTTAAAGATGCATACTGGGTGGGATGGCCATTTGATAACGATGCTGCTTACCGGCAAAAGGTGAAGGATAAATGGAACAGCGTTAAAGCTGATAAGCTTGCCACTATATTTACTTATATCGATAGAATAAAGAAAAGCTTGCAATATAGCCAGGTACAAAACTTCAAAAGATGGGATATCATAAATGAAAGTGTGTATGATGGCTCTATCATAAAAGGGAATTATGATAGTGAAGTCGAAAGTTTAAAAAGCTTTCTCGATAAAAGAATTAAATGGATGGATACAGAGATAAATAAGTGGTAACTATTATTGTCTGAATTGGGATTCGTGGGATTAAATGATTACCGGATTTATCCCTATCATATTAAAATCACATGAATCCTGATTCAGACAATAATGCTGCACCAAATCCCTTTCAACTTATAACAATAAGAAGGTGTGTTTATTCAATCTTCTCGTGCTCACTCCGGGTTATCCCTGACACCTCATCAATTTTTCCATTCAAAATATTCAAACTGCAATAATAGATTACTATCTGCCGTTAGTGTTTTTTAATCCATAGTTTTCTTTCGTTATGAATCCCATACGAATGGAAGACGTAAAATTCTCCTATGAAAAAAACATTACTTGCAGTAAATCTGTTTGTGCTTTTATTAACCGCCTGCAAAAAGGAAACTCCTTTGCTTTCTCCTGATAATGCATTATTAACATTTCAAATTGCCGCAGCAAACAATTCCGAATTAATTAGTAATGATGTAAACTTCATTGTTAATGATACCCTGGTAGCGGGTATATCAGGCAATCGCAAAAGCAAGGTAATACTTATAGCAAATTTTACAACCACCGGTGTAGCAGTAACCGTAAATGGAGTACAACAGGTTAGTGGAGAAACAACTAATGATTTTACCAATCCTGTTATATATACTGTAACTGCCCAAAATGGATCACTAAAACGATATACTGTAAAACTTAAAGCGTTTACAGGCTTACCCATTATTTATATAAACACAGATGCACCGGTTGTATCAAAAGAAATTTACGTTAACGGCAGTATGAAGGTAAATGGCAATCTTGATTTTACCGATGGTTTATATGATGGTAAGATACAGATCAGGGGCAGAGGAAATTCAACCTGGTACCAGGATAAAAAACCTTATAAAATCAAGTTGCCTTCGAAATCGGGAATATTGGGAATGCCTGCGGATAAAGAATGGGCATTGCTCGCTAATTATTTTGATAAGACCTTGATGCGCAATGATGTTGCCTTTGAATTAAGTGAAAGAATAGGACTTGCATGGACTCCCCGCAGAAGATTTGTTGAAGTGATTATGAACAATGAATACGTAGGAAACTACCTTCTCACTGAAACAGTAAAAACAGGCGCTGACCGTCTGAACATAACTACCATGGATATTAAAAAGCCAACAGATACAACCGGTGATTACCTGGCAGAAGCTGACTATACCCTTAATGGAGCACAGTCATTCAGAACTGCTTCAACGGTATCAATCGTTTTGAAAGAACCCGATCCGCTTTCCGATTTTCAGTTTACTTATATTCAGCATCAGTTTCAGTTAATGGAAGATAACATAAGTAACAACCTTGATATGCGACCACAGATAGACCTGGACTCCTGGATAAAATGGGTGATTGTAAATGAGGTAATGAGAAACCGTGATGCTGTATTTTATGGAAGCTGTTTCTTCTATGGCAAAAATGGTAAAATCTATATGGGACCGGTTTGGGACTTTGATTTATCATCAGGTGGTTATTCCGGGAACGATCCTCAGGGCTGGTATGTTCACAACAATAACTGGATTAATAGTCTCTTTAATTATCATCCTTATTACAGAGAAAGATTTAAGCAGATATGGTCCAAAATGTATAGTTCGATCGCTTCAATAAATAATTATATTAAAGCTAATAATATTACACTTCAATATTCTCAAAAAGAAAATTTCACCCGTTGGAATATTATGAATGCCAGCTCTTACGATGGACAAGTTATGTCCGGTAATTATCAAAGCGAAGTTGATCATCTGTCGAACTTTCTAAATCAAAGAATCAGTTGGATAAATGCCCAGGTAAACTCGTGGTAATTGTAATATTCTTATAACCCTTATAACAGAGAGTTACCTTAAAGCCTTACTTCTTAGCATGCTGCTTCTCTAATTTCTTATTGGCAATTTTATCAAGGCGGGTATTATGACGAATAACCTGCCAGTACTCCCTGCCATAATCAACAAGAATTTCACCCCCGGCAGGGATGTCTTTAGCTGCATGAATAAACACACGCAAGCCATCAGTCACGTATAAGCTATTATTACGAATACCCTTAACCTTAACCAAACCATTTGCATCGTTTGCATAACGCGCCAGTACTTTAGTGTGCCGCAGGGCATCTATTACATGATAACGTTTCAGATAATAGATGTACATGTTTCTTCCATCATCATGGTTAACATCCTTCCATGTGGTAATCTTACCCGTGTACTCAACAATACGTGTGCCTTTGGGAATAAATTTTTTGGTAAACAATCCTTTCCCTGCTTCGGGAATAGTTGATCGCTTAACAATCAGCTGGCGTTCTAATACTGACATTACAAAGTATTTGCTATTGCTAAAAAGTGAAAATATCATTTTTTGTAGTCAGTTCCTAATTTAGTTAGATAAAGTTCTTAACGATGATTAATGCGGGTAATTTAAAAAACAGAAATGTTTAAACTGATGACTTTTCCCCATAAAAAACCTAACAATTTGCAGTATAAAAGATGCATAGCAATTCATATCTTGCAGTAATCTAATCTTTTCATACCTCATACCTCATACCTCATACCTCATACCTCATACCTCATACCTCATACCTCATACCTCATACCTCATACCTCATATCTCACAGCTCATACCTCATACCTCATACCTCATATAAGGTTCTTACATTTACGCTATATTCAAAAAACATGGTAAAATTATTTTTATTACTAACCGGGTTGGTATTCGTATTCAATTGCTACCTGTACGGCCAGCCAGTATCTCAGAAATTACTCGTGAAAAGATGTGATGATTTTAATATCACCGGCACAGGAGATAACGCCGCATGGGATAAAACTTTATGGACAAATCTTAAAAAACTTGATCCTGGAAATGACTATGAAACTAAATTTAAAATTTTGTATTCCGCTACAGGTGTCTATGTGCTGTTTAACGGTACGGATAAAAAGGTGACTACTACTTTTCAAAATGATTTTGAGGATCTCTTCAAGGCAGATGTCTTTGAAGTATTTTTCCATCCGGATACTCAGATCCCTTTATATTTTGAATATGAGATCAATCAACTCAATAAAGAACTTGTTCTCATTGTACCCAACCTCGATGGAAGGGTCAATGGTTGGCTACCCTGGCATTATGACAATGCACGGCGAACAAAAAAGATAGTTAAAGTAGTTGGTGGAAAAGCGGAGCCGGGCAGTGATATTGAATCATGGAGCGCTGAGATATTTTTTCCTTACAGGTTATTTAACCCGTTAGGAAACGTCCCTCCTAAAAGCGGAACCGAATGGAACGCAAACTTCTACCGGCTTGATTATGACAATGGCACTATGGTAAAATGGGCCTGGGCGCCTATTGAAAAATCCTTTCATGAATTTAAAAAATTTCAACCTATACGTTTCGAATAGTTTAAGCACAGAGGTTATAAAAAACTCTAAGACCGCTGAAACTCTTTAGGAGTAATTCCTTCTACCCTCTTAAACAACCGCGCGAAATAGTTAAGGTTATTAAATCCCGATTGATAACAGGCGGAAGTTATATTCACCGTCCTGTCTGCCAGTAAATTTTTAGCCATCTGTATCCTTTCGTGAATAATATACTCTACCGGCGATAATCCAAATGTTTCTTTAAATAACCTGAAGAAAGAAGACTTGCTCATACATGCTTTACGGCATAGCATATCAATACCGATCTTTTCTGTCAGATGCTCGCGAATGTACTGCGTCACCGAAACTAAACGTCCGTTGTTATTAAGTACATCTTCAGGTGAAGCCAGACTTTGTGTTTGTATAACGCGTACCAGTAATGATTTCAGGGTAAGGTCTGCAAGCGCATCCTTGGCCATGCTATTATCCATACTGATGCTGATCAGGCTGTTGATACTATTCGCCAGTTCCCGGTTATTATAAAAATGATATTTGCTGAAATTTAATTTCCATTCAAGATGCCCATTTATTTTGGGATAATTTTGATTCAGGAAATCAAGCGTGGAATGAACCATGTTCCAGTCGAGCGCCAGGGTAGCACATTGAACAGGATGTTTTTCATCGGCTTCGGGGAAATCCACTTTTAGTGAAACACCTTCAGGCAGGATCACTGTTTCGCCGGGCAGGAAATCAAAGCCGGGCTGCTGGTACAGATACATCACTTTTTTACCCCGGAGCATACTTGTTATTACCAGGCCGTTATAGGATAATGAAACGTCTGAACATTGCCGGTAGGTTTCAAAAATATTCAGCTCACAATAATTTAAATTGAATACACGCCGGTGCTCTACCAGCGAATTAAGTTTGCCTGTATCACTAAGATTTATAGACTGAAGGGCATACTTATTTTTCATATGATGTGCTGTTGATGAGGAAAGTTTCATTAAGGAAGGCAGTCAGCTGTCAGGAGGAAACTTATCAAACACTACTATGTACTCCTAATGTTAAATTACTTATGAAATTACATTATTAGCTATTATCAAATTTATCGACTCAGCAATATTCTGATGATTTCCTTCTGATAGCTGACAGCTGATAGCAAAAATCAAGTCACACCAAGCTCTTCTTCACCTTAAGAATTACCAGTTTTGAAGTAGGCGTATTGCTTTTTTCTGCCACACTATTAACGGGAACCAATACGTTGGTTTCAGGAAAATAAGTAGCGGTACATCCTGCCGGAATAGGATACGCTATAACTATGAACTTATGAGCCACCCGTTTTGTCCCTTCAAAATAATTATAAAGGTCTACTACATCACCGTTCTTCAATCCCTGTTTATTAATGTCGCCCTGGTTCATTAATATAACCCGGCGCTCATTATAAATCCCGCGGTACCGGTCATTCAAACCATAAATTGTGGTGTTGAACTGATCGTGGCTGCGGATGGTCATCATCATCAATTCATCCGGTGCAAGGTTAATAACATTTATAGTGGCGATATTGAAATGCGCTTTTTTCGAAGGAGTATCAAAGTTGCCATCCCTGTTACAATTGGGTAAATAAAATCCACCGGGTATCCTAACCCTCTCATTATAATTTTCAAAGCCCGGAATGGTTCGTTCAATATCATTGCGGATATTATCATAATGTTGCACATAGACATCCCAGTTAATTTTACTCCGGGAACCTAACGTTGCTTTGGCAAGCATGCATACAATAACCGGTTCACTGAGCAAATGTTTGGATACTGGCTTTAATACTCCCTGCGAAGACTGCACCACACTCATTGAATTTTCACAAGATACAAACTGGGCGTGGCCATTAACAATGTCTTCATCACTACGAGCCAGGCATGGTAATATAATGGCTTCCTCACCATGCACCAGGTGACTGCGGTTGAGCTTGGTAGAAACATGCACCGTTAGTTTGCAATTTCTCATAGCTTCCGCTGTATAGTTGGTATCTGGTGTGGCCGATAAAAAATTGCCACCCATTGCAAAAAATACACTTGCCTTTTTTTCGTGCATGGCTTTTATGGCATTCACCACATCATAGCCAGGCTCCATTGGTGGAATGAAATTGAAATTGTCTCCTAATTTTTTCAGCCATTTCTTTGTAGGCCTTTCATATATTCCCATAGTGCGGTCACCCTGTACATTGCTATGACCTCTTACCGGGCAGGTACCGGCTCCCGGCTTACCAATGCTGCCTTTCAATAATAATAAATTTACAATCTCTTTGATGCTGTCTACCGCATTTTTATGCTGGGTCAATCCCATCGCCCAACAGGCAATGATCTTGTTTTTATCTTTTAATAAACGGACAGCTTCTTCAATCTGCACCAGGTCTATGCCGCATCCTCTTGACAGTTCATTTAAATTCTGTTGTTTTAAATGTTGAATAAATTCAGCATAACCAACTGTATTCTTTCCAATGAAGTCATGATCAAATATAGATCCGGGATAACGTTCTTCTTCCTGCAACAGCAGCAATTCCATAGCCTGCAGCAACGCCATATCACCATTGATCTTTACCTGCAAAAAAATATCTGTAAGCGCAGTATCCATACCCAGCAAACCTTTTACCTGTTGCGGATTGCTGAAACCCATCAGGCCTGTTTCAGGCAAGGGATTGATAGAAATAATCAACGCGCCATTTTCCTTTGCTTTTTGTAAAGCGCTCAGCATACGGGGATGATTAGTACCGGGATTTTGTCCGAGTATCATAATCACTTCGGCTTCATAAAGATCCTGCAGCTTTACCGAACCCTTTCCAATTCCAAGAGATTCTACCAGTGCCAGCCCACTGCTTTCATGGCACATGTTGCTGCAATCAGGCAGGTTGTTGGTTCCGAATTCACGTACGAAAAGCTGGTAGATAAATGCCGCTTCATTACTGGTTCTGCCAGAGGTATAAAAGATGGCTTCATCGGGAGATGGCAATTCATTTAAAGCCGTTGCAATTTTTGTGAAAGCATCCTGCCACAATATGGGCTGGTAGTGAGTTCCATTTTTAGGCAGGTAAACCGGCTGCCCTATCCTGCCCTTTTTGCCTATTTCGTAATCAGTTAATGAGGCAAGATCCTTCACCGCGTTCTTCTTAAAGAAATCAGCCATTAGTTTTTTAGCAGTGGCTTCTTCCGCAACAGCTCTTGCGCCGTTTTCACAGTATTCTGCTATCGCCGATCGTTCATCGTCCGGGTCAGGCCAGGCACAACTCGGACAATCATAGCCTCCCTTTTTATTTAAATGAAAGAGCGCCTTTGCTCCGCGTAATAAACCAGCTTCATCATATACCATCTTGAAGCTGGATAATACAGCAGGCACACCTGCTGCAACTTTCTTGATCTTTCCTTTTTTTAAGCCTGTAAAATCTTCCGGATTTTCTGCATCTTTCATAAGAAAATTTTTTGTTCAACTATAAATTGTCGGGTCAACCTGTAAGGTTTCTAAAACCCTCACAGGTTTAAAACCCTGGACTCTCTAAACATACGAGTTCTTTGGAAACCATGCCAGATTTGAAAAACTTTCTCTCCAAACCTGTGAGGTTTTTTGAAACCTCACAGGTTGACCCTAACCTTATAGGTGTACCCTCTGCTCTCCACAATAAATATTAAAACGTTCATTTCTTAAAAAACCAATTAATGTAATGCCGCCTTCCTTAGCCAGTTGAACAGCCAGACTGGATGGTGCTCCAACTGCGGCAACTATCTTAATCCCTGCCATAATTGCTTTTTGCAACAATTCAAAGCTGGCTCTTCCGCTTAACAATAAGATCGATTTGTTCAAAGGTAATTCATTGTTTAATAAAGCTGTTCCTACCAATTTATCCAGGGCATTATGCCGGCCAACATCTTCACGAACCCTGATCAGGTTTCCTTCCATGTTAAAGAGAGCTGCAGCATGTAAACCACCGGTACTTTGAAAAATAAGTTGCTGCTTTATTAGCTGATCCTGCAGTCCATAAAACACTGTAGCCTTCACGCAAATATCATCTTGTTCATTGTTATAAACAGACACAGTTCTTATCGCATCAATGCTTGATTTTCCACAAACGCCGCAACTGGAAGTAGTATAAAAGTTACGTTCAGCTTTTTGCAGAGTAGGAATTACATTTTCATTTAATGTAACCACCACAATGTTTTCCCGCAAGGGAAGAACTTCAACAGATTCAACCTGGTTATTATTGTTTATAATACCTTCAGTAAATAAAAACCCGGCAGCAAGTTCTTCGTCATTACCGGGCGTTCGCATGGTTACTGAAATACTTTTTGTGCTTCTCTTGTTAGCTGTAGCATACGATAACTGAATCTCCAAAGGTTCTTCAACCGCCAGAAGATCGGCTGCATCTATCAATTGATTACCAATTACTTTTTTAACAGGTACCTGGTTTATAAAAGTTTTTATCATATTTAATGTTTAAGACAGTTACTATCAGCTACAATCAAAAGCCCTCACCAATTTAGTTCTTTTACCTCATACCTCATACCTGATACCTGATACCTAAATTGGCACTATCGTTTCAATATTTGGGATTATCGTGCTAAATGTGACCTTCTGCTAACCTTATATTTGGTAACATTATCTCCTAAAACAAATTATTATGAACATTACACTGGAACAGGCTGAAGCCGCTGTAGAAGCAGCCAAAGCAAAAGCAAAAGAGATCGATACCCTGATGAACATTGCAGTTGTTGATTCCGGCACCAACCTTATTGCCTTTGTGCACATGGATGGCGCCTGGCTGGGATCAATTGATATTTCCCAGAAAAAAGCAAGAACAGCGCGATACTTTAATATGGATACCGGAGAAATCGGCAAGCTATCACAACCCGGTGGACCATTATATAATATTGAACACTCCAATAACGGACTGATCACTTTTCCAGGTGGTGTATGCATTAAAGATGCACAGGGAAACATTATTGGCGCTATCGGTGTCTCTGGAAACACGGTAGAAAACGATCATACTGTTGCCACTGCAGGAGCTATTGCTGTTAAATAAATTATTCATCTTTAAAATCAACGATTATGTGTCAAAATCAAGGTGTAGCCTACATCAAACCTGGCGAAGTGGAAATTCATGAAATTGAGTACCCGAAGCTTTCGCTTGGCAACAGAAAATGTAATCATGGTGTGATCCTTAAAATTGTTTCAACCAATATTTGCGGAAGCGACCAGCATATGGTTCGCGGCCGTACTACAGCGCCGTCAGGACTTATACTAGGACATGAAATAACCGGGGTTGTTATAGAAGCGGGTTCGGATGTTGAGTTTATAAAAGTTGGCGACCTGGTTTCTGTACCGTTTAATATTGCCTGCGGCAGGTGCAGGAACTGCAAAGAAGGACGGACGGGAATATGCCTGAATGTAAATCCTTCACGTCCTGGTGCAGCTTATGGTTATGTGGATATGGGTGGCTGGGTTGGCGGACAGGCAGAATATGTTATGGTTCCGTATGCAGATTTTAATTTGCTGAAATTTCCCGATAAAGATCAGGCCATGGCAAAAATTAAAGACCTCACCTTGTTATCTGATATTTTTCCAACTGGTTTTCATGGCGCGGTAAGTGCCGGTGTTGGTCCGGGTTCTATTGTGTACGTTGCAGGTGCCGGTCCTGTCGGTCTGGCCTGTGCAGCATCCTGTCATTTATTAGGTGCCGCGGTGGTGATCGTTGGAGACATGATTACAGAAAGACTGGAACAGGCAAAAAGCTTTGGTTGTGAAACAATAGACCTCAGGCAGGAAACGCCTTTGGAAGAAGCCATAGCAGCTATTATCGGTGTGCCGGAAGTAGACAATTTTGTTGATTGCGTAGGTTTTGAAGCAAGAGGCCACGGATCAAACGCCGGAGTGGAGCAACCTGCCACAGTGCTTAACACCGCTATGGCCATAACAAGGGCAGGTGGCGCGATTGGTATTCCCGGTTTATACGTTACAGGCGATCCCGGCGCTGCAGATGACGCCGCTAAAGAAGGGAGCCTGCGTATAAGGATTGGTCTTGGATGGGCGAAATCCCATGCTTTTTATACCGGGCAATGCCCTGTTATGAAATACCACCGGCAGTTGATGAATGCTATTTTGTTTGATAAAATACAAATAGCAAAAGCAGTGAATGTGGAAGTGATCAGCCTGAAAGATGCCCCGAGAGGTTATAAAGATTTTGATAAAGGTGCGGCTAAAAAGTTTGTTATTGATCCGCATGGTATGATCGCAAACTAATGATTAATGGTTAATGATTAACGGTAAGTTTCATTAATTTATCAGTAAACTTAAAATTTACCCGCTATCCGTTAATCATTAACCATTAACAATTAACCATTATTAAGAATTCTTTAAGAAAAAGGAAATCATAACAGTTGCAATCTAGCGTTATTATTGTGTAAATTACCAGTAATGAGCAAGGTCTATTTACTCCTCCGTAACAATAAACAATCAGGACCTCACACTCTTGAAGAACTAGTAAAATTGGGTCTTAAACCCAGGGACCTTATCTGGATAGAAGGTAAAAGTTTTGGCTGGTCATATCCTTCTGAAATAAATGCTCTAAAACCTTATGTAGCCGCTGTTGTAGAAACACCAGGTCAACAGGCATCAGACAGTAATTCTGAAAATAAGACTGCGCCACAAATAAATCATCAGGCATTCATGCCGGCAGAGATGCAACCATCCGGTGTAACTGAACCTGCACCAACGCCTAAGGTTTATGTAAGCATGCCGGCGAGTGTAAATATATCGGTAGAAATTAAAAAGCAGCAGGTTGAAAGTGTTGCTCCGAATCAGGTAGATAAAATTGAACAGAAAGCTGAAGAGCTTCGAAAAAGAATCCAGTCTTATGTTCCGGAAACTAAAGCTCCTGCAAAAAATGAGGAACCTATTGTTACCAAGTATACAAGTACCATACCCGAGCGGGAAGAAGAATATACTTCATGGATCTACAATCAAAAAGTAAATAAGGTAAAGAAAGTTACTGAAGCCCAGAAAAAATGGGCAGCTATTGCTGTTGCGGCTTTATTACTATTAGCTGTTGGCTTTGGCATTAGTCAGTATCATGATGATAAAAAAGAAGTTGTTCTTACAGCAACAGCATCAACAGAAATTTCTAACGCTAATAAAACAGTACCTGAGCCGTTAATTATAGAACCTGAGACACCCTCCACACAACCAATCACTGAAAATAATATTGCAAACAATATTCCTGTTGATGTCTCTTTAGAACCGGTCAGGAAAATTGTAAATAATACTGCACCTGCTGAAAAGCCAAAGAAGGAAATTCATAAAATCAGCCCTACCGTTGAAATTTATAAAAAGGATCTTGTTAATAAAACTCCGGATAAAGAAACTACAGTTAAAGCTTCGCTTCCTGAAACGAAAACCAAACCATTGGAAGTAAAACCAGTTTTAAAGAAAGAAACCGAACCGGTTGCAGATCAGCCGAAAAAAAAGAAAACGCTTAATGAAAAAGTAGATGCCTTTTTTAGCAAGTTTAGTCATAAAAAGGAAGAAGCACCTGTAGTGGTAACTTCTTCGCCACCGGCCAGTACAAATACATTTCCTGGAACTGCTGAAAGAAAAGCCGTTCATCGTGATGAAAAAATGGTTCCTGCTTCATCACCAGCAAGCACTAACATAGCTGAGTACGTTGAAGTAACTACCAATAAACCTTCCGAAAACTGGATGCTCGGTGTTCATGGTTTAAAGGTTAGTCTGCATAATTCAGGAAATGAAATTGTAAAAACAGCGGAAGTAGAGTTACGTTATTACACTGAACAAAATGAAGTACTGGAAAAAAAGATCGTTAATTTCAATAATATTCTTCCTGGCAAAACGGTAACCCTTCCTGCACCCGATCATCGTTTAGCCGATCATGCAGATTTCCGGCTTGTTAATGCGAAATGATGCTATCAGCTATCAGCAGTCAGCTATCAGGAGAGAATAAAAATATAAAGTAGTCTGACAGGTAAGTGCATTTCACATTTAACAGCAATTAAAACTTAATTTCTGCTGGTAAATATTTAGCTACTAAATTTTCATAGTAAGGCTTTAACTCTTTCCAATCGGGAGGATTTGGATTTTTGGAATACAAATCATAAGGATTAAACAATTTCACCCATTCAAACATTTCATGATCATGTTTATCCATTAAATGGCCATAGGCATTTTCACGATGTTGTGAGTAAAAAGAGTGAAAACGTAGCATGTATAATGCAGGTTCCGGTAAGTAATCTTTTACCATGTGATATACATATTCATCATGCCCCCATGAAAGGTGAACATTTCGCAAGCCGCAGTTTGGCTCATACACACCATACTTTGCGTTGAAGCGCGAATCGTTTATATCAGGATTGTATTTAAAGAATTCAGGATAAACAATCTTATCAGAGTAGGCGCAACCTACTGGGAACGTATCACCTACAACAGCCCATTGTGGTTCTCCGAATAAACAAAGCACCTTTCCCATATCGTGGAGTAAACCTGCCATTACCATCCAGTCAGGATGTCCGTCGGCACGTATAGCTTCGGAGGTTTGCAGCAGGTGTTGTAATTGGTCCAGATCGGTATCAGGGTCAGAATCATCCACCAACTGGTTTAAAAAATTAAAGGCATCCCAGACGGGCATTTGCTTTTTGTCAAATTTCAGGTACTCGTTTTTCTTTTCCAGCACAAAATCATACGTTTGATAAGTATGGTTTAAACGATAGAATTCCTTAACGGTATCCCTTACATTTATTTCATAATTCCTGTATTCTTCTGTATTCTTACCCTTGGCAATAGTATCGGGTTCAGGATAACGCTGTAAGATATCCTCTTCCCATTCATCAAGGTCTTTTAGTGGAGTAAGTTCCATTTGATCGGTAACATTCGGTGCTGAAGCCATGGTATTATGTTTTATCGTTACAAGATAATCATATACCGGTAAAGTTCTGACTATTTGATTTAAATTGATAATCTTAACCTATTATTTTTCAAAATCTCTTCTCTGACCTTATCTCAACAGATAAGTTTTCCGTACGGTTGTAAAATTTTTGATACCTTCAAATACAGCTAATGGTTAATGGTTAATTATTAATTATTAACGGAAAGTGGTTGATCATTAAAGATTTTAGTGATAAGTTACCAATGTTTAAAATTAGTCCTCATTCCGTTAATAATTAATCGTTAATCATTAATCATTAATCATTGCCTTACCTGCCCCTTATGAAATGATTAAACCGCTTATTAAAATCAGGTAGTTTATATCATTATTCAACCCCGGGTTCTTAAAAAAATCAATCTCAAAAAATATTTAACCCTTACTTTTACGCAATCATTCTATAACGATGCCTGACAACAAGAATCGACAATTTTTAGATTTTGAGAAACCGATAAAAGACCTGTTTGATGAAATCGGTAAACTTAAACAAACAGCGGAGAAGACAAAAGTGGACTTAACTGATTCTATCAGGAAACTTGAAGACCAGGTTATAGACAAGCGCAAAGACATAACTCTTCACCTTAGCAGCTGGCAAAAAGTACAATTGAGCCGGCATCCTGACAGACCATATACGCTTAAGTATATTGACAAAATGACTACCAACTTTGTTGAGCTACATGGTGATCGTAATGTGAAAGATGATAAGGCAATGATTGGTGGTTTTGCACAATTAGGAGATGACACTGTTATGATCATTGGCCACCAGAAGGGAACTAATACTAAAATGAGGCAGTTACGCAATTTTGGCATGGCCAATCCTGAAGGCTACCGGAAGGCCTTAAGATTAATGCGGCTGGCTGAAAAATTTAATAAGCCTGTTATTACCTTAATTGATACCCCGGGTGCATACCCCGGCCTGGAAGCAGAAGAAAGAGGACAGGGTGAAGCGATTGCCCGTAATATTTATGAAATGATCCGGCTGAAAGTACCATTGATTTGTGTAATCATCGGTGAAGGTGCATCAGGAGGGGCTTTAGGAATTGGAGTAGGTGATAAAGTATTTATGCTGGAAAACACCTGGTATACGGTAATTTCACCTGAAAGTTGTAGTTCTATATTATGGCGAAGCTGGGATATGAAAGAAAAAGCTGCGGAAGAATTACGCCTTACTTCTGAACGGATGTTCAATTTCGGTTTGATTGACGGAATAATCCCGGAACCCATTGGCGGCGCTCATTGGGACTATAATGAAGCAGCTCAGTTACTGAAACAACACCTGTTACCTGTAATCAGGGAACTTAAACAGTTAACTCCTGAACTGCGGACACAACAAAGAATTGAAAAGTTCGGGAAAATGGGATCATGGGAAGAAACCCCTGTTTCAGATGTCGACCAGGTACCAACACTTCCCAGCATAGTTACCGATATATCAGGTTAATGGCAGCATCATTTAGAACTACCTGTTCCTGGTAAACTCCAGTAATCAGATACATATAAAATTCATACTGAAAAAATAATAAACAATAATTCAAAATGTTAAGAGATCAATTAAGAGGAACAGGAGTAGCGTTGGTAACTCCCTTTAATAATGATAATAAGGTTGATTTTGATGCATTGGAAAAATTACTTGATTCTGTGATCAGGGACGGCGTTGAATATATTGTATCCTTAGGTACTACCGGTGAAACCCCCACGCTAAGTCTGGAAGAAAAAATTGAAATTTTAAACTGCACCTATGCAAAAGTTAACGGTCGTATTCCGGTAGTTGTGGGGATTGGCGGCAATGATACCCGGCACGTTATCGAAGAAATAGAAACCCTTCCACTGGAAAAAGCTATTGCTATTTTGAGTGCTTCACCCTATTACAGCAGGCCTTCCCAGGATGGATTATTTGCTCATTATAAAGCGTTGGCAGAAGCGACTTCTAAACCAATAATGTTATATAATATCCCCAGCAGAACGGGAAGGAATTTAAATGCTTCCACCGTTATCCGGCTGGCTACTGAAGTAGATAATATTGCCGGGATCAAAGAAGCCAGTGGAGATATGGCTCAATGCATACAGCTACTTCGTGATAAACCTGCAGATTTTTTAGTGGTTAGCGGCGATGACGCACTTGCCTTACCGCAAATAGCCTGTGGTATGGAAGGTGTAATAAGCGTAGTTGCCAACTGTTTTGCTAAAAATTTTACGGAAATGGTCCGGCTATGTTTAAAAGGTGATTTCAAGACCGCCAAAATTTTAAATGATTCCCTGATTGATGCCTATCTTATATTATTTAGTGAAAATAACCCCGCCGGAGTTAAAGCAGTTCTGAGTGAACTGGGAATAATTAGTAATTGCCTGCGTTTACCTCTTGTTCCGTTGAGTGAACAGATGCATGGAAAACTAAAAGAATATTTAAGCGCTAATAAATAATTTTTTATGCCTGTCAGTGAATGCTTATAGTTGTAATTATTTATGCAGCTGCTTGCTGATAGCTGAAGGCTGATAGCTTGAGCTATGACAGAAAACAGACATACCGCCTCTGAAAATGTTCACATAATAGATGATGCGTTCATTATTCCCCAGCTTAACCGCACAAGAAGGATATGGCTATATCTTCCTACCGGATATGCACACTCAAAAAAGCGATATCCCGTGTTATACATGCATGATGGACAAAACCTTTTCGATGATGCCACTTCGTATAGCGGAGAATGGGAGATAGATGAAACGTTGGATGCCACTGCCAATGCCTGTATTGTAGTAGGAATAGAGAATGGCAGCCTTTTACGGATGAATGAATACAATCCAAATGATACGGAACAATTTGGAAAAGGGGAAGGCGGCTTATACCTGGAGTTTATTGTAAAAACCCTTAAGCCCTATATTGACAAAAAATTTCGGACCCTGCGTTCCAGGAAAAATACAATGGTTGCCGGCAGTTCAATGGGGGGATTAATCAGTTTTTATGCCGGAATACTTTATCCGCGTATATTTGGTAAGATAGGAATTTTCTCTCCTGCTTTCTGGATAGTTCCACAGATAAGCGATCAGATCAAACAACTGGTAAAACACCGTAAACATTCAGGTCAGAAATATTACTTTTATAGTGGCGGAGCGGAACATCCTGCCATGATCAGCGATATGTTGCAGGTTGCGGAATTAATTCGTACACTTTCATCTGCAAAAATAGAAGTAGTAACAAAAGCAGAAGGCTGGCACAGTGAAGTTTGCTGGAGAAAAGAGTTCCCGGCTTTTTACAAATGGATTATTCAATAAAAAGAGGTTAAATTTAAAAAGGATATGGAAGTCTGAAATGTGCTACTTTCCATTTTTTTAATGTTTTTTATTGTAAAGCCATTTGCAACAAAGCCGCTAAAGTTTATTGATAATAAATCACGCGGTTTAGAGATTAAACACTTACAAAAAATTTGAATTTCAATTTTAACTACCATTTAATTGATAGTTAAATCATTAAACTTTTGATAATGCAAACTATAACAATAGATATACTCAACGAAAAAGCCATAAGACTTTTACAAGACCTTGAATTACTTCAGCTTATTCGTGTACGAAGGGAAAAACAACCTGCAAGTACAACTGATTGGGCTTCGAAATATAAAGGGTCTATGATTAAGCAATCATTGACTGACGTAGATACTCAACTAAAAGAACTTCGTAACCAGTGGGAATAAATTACTTGTGGGATACTAATACAGTAATCTATTATTTGCAACAACAATTTTCAGCTGGTGCAGAAAAGTTTATAGATGAAATACTAAATGACCAGCGGCCTGCTCTTTCTGCTATTACAGAAATTGAACTGCTTTGTTGGAAGTCGGCGACTGAAAACGATCTAAAAGTGCTGCAAGAATTTATTAATGATGCCTTTGTAATTGAGTTAGAACAACCCATTAAAGTGAAGACAGCTGAAATTCGAAAAACAAACCGTATTAAGCTACCTGATGCAATAATTGCCGCAACGGCTCTCGTTCATGATCTATTTTTGATTAGTCGGAATACGTCAGATTTTGATGGAATAAGCGGATTGAAAATAATCAATCCATGAGATAAATAAAAATCGAAGACTGCTTTCATTTGCGGTTGTCATCAACTATTACACCCTGTAACTAACCCCTTCCAACGCCAGATCACTATTTGGAAAAACCCGCCTCGTTTCATTTTCAAACTCATCGAGCTTTTCATATTTAGAGCTGAAGTGCCCTATCAATAACCGATGAGCACCAGCATTCTTTGCAATAGTTGCTGCCTGGGTTGTAGTACAGTGAAATCGTTTAACAGCTTTTTCTTCCAGGTCATTAAGATAGGTAGCTTCATGATACAAGAGGTCTACATCTTTTACATTCCTGGCAATAGATTCTTCATATAGAGTATCTGTAACGTATGCATAAGATTTGCCTTTGAGGGAAGGTTCTGTAACCAGCTCGTTTTTTATGATCCTGCCATCGCTGGATTGATAATCTTTTCCCCAACGTAATTGTTCATAAAAAAAGGTTGGGATATTATATTGTTTTAATTTCTCACCATCTAACCTTCGCGGTGATTTTACTTCTCTGAAAATGAATGCCCAGCATTCAATACGGTGAAATGCCCTGAAACAACTTACTTCATAATTGTCAGTTTGAACCATTGCACCTTCATGCAATGAATGAAAGTGCAGTGGATAAGGCAGCGTAGTACCGCTGATATTCAATTGAAGGTCTATAATTTCTTTTAAAGAAGAAGGGGCATACACATGAAGAGCATGCTCTCTGCCCAGTAAGCCCATGCTGGTGATCAAACCCATTAATCCAAAATAATGATCTCCGTGGAGGTGAGAAATAAAAATATTATTGATACGGCTTCTTTTAATTTTGTACCTGGCCAACTGAGTTTGGGTGCCTTCGCCACAGTCTACAAGAAACAAATGATCATTTAATGTCACTACCTGAGAGCTGGGGTGGCGGTCAAAAGCCTGCAACGCTGAATTATTCCCAAGGATAGTGACTGCTAACATAAATGTCGGTAAGCCGATAACAGGCAAAGATTTTAAAAAATTAATAGAATGCTCCTTATAGTATAAATCGTACGGAAATTCTTTGTTTTGTTGCGTGTAAAAGATTGGTCGCAATCAGCTTTTTAATATTCAGAAAATCATGAAAAAGAATGGCGTTCCCCTTATACCTTACACCTCATACCTATTTATAAATTGCCACTTCATTAACCCCTTCACTATTACGCTGGCCTCTATACATCCCGGCACTATTAAAAACCAGGGCAGCATTTCCCTGGGCATCAACTCCTATTAATCCACCTTCCCCCTCCATTTGTACCAGCTTATTTAAAACAACTTCTTCACATGCCTCTTGTAAAGTTATGTTTTTATATTCCATCATGCAGCTAACATCGTGTGCAGCAACCGCTCTTATAAAAACCTCTCCGTGACCCGTACATGATATTGCACAGGTTTTATTGTTGGCATAAGTGCCACTGCCTATTAACGGACTATCACCGATTCTTCCATACTTTTTATTAGTCATGCCACCGGTGCTGGTAGCTGCCGCTATATTTCCATCCCTGTCACAGGCTACTGCGCCAACAGTGCCGAATTTTTTGTCCCTCATTAGTTCTTCCAGTTGCTGGTGGGTATGATCGAGAGAGTAGTTATCTGAATCACGTATGGCTTTCCATTGATCGTACCTGAACTGTGAGAAAAAATATTCATCAGGCTCCAGCTTTATACCCTGGCGGATGGCAAAATCATTCCCGCCCTTTCCACTAACAAATACATGATTGCTGTTTCGCATCACTTCCATCGCGAGTTCAATAGGATTACGAACATTTCTAACACCGGCTACAGCACCAGCTTCCAGATTGCTGCCATCCATGATTGCTGCATCCATTTCCTGAACTCCCTTTTTTGTGAATACAGAACCCCTGCCTGCATTGAAAAGCATATTATCTTCTAATATTACAACAGCAGCCTTAACTGCATTAATCGCTGATCCATCTTCTTCCAAAACGGCATAACCTGCATCCAGTGCTTCCTGTAAGCCTTTCAGGTATGCCTTTTCAAGCTCCGGGGTCATATCTTCTTTCTGTATGGTTCCGGCCCCGCCGTGAATAACCAACGTAAAAACTGACATAGAATAATTTTAATTTGAATTTCAGAATCACTATCAATCCACAATACGTTTCCTCCTGATAGCTGATAGCTGACAGCTGATAGCTATTTAAGCAACAGCTTACATTCCTCCAGCAACCTTTCCTTATTTACCGCCACAGTTCCCACTTCCTCACAAACCAATCCACCGGCAATATTTGCTATTTCAGCCATAAGCAATACATTTCCAGTAGCGGCGTATACCAATGACGCAACAGCTATCACTGTATCACCCGCGCCTGATACATCCGAGATGTTCCGGATATGAGAAGGAATAATGCCTGCAGCACTTTCTTCCTGATAAAATATACCATTTTCAGAAAGGGTTAAAAGCGATATATGATGTTGTAATTTAACAAACAAAGACTGATGAATATGCTGAAAGTATTCAAACGAGAAATCATTCGTTACCAGACTTAATGCTTGTTTTACTTCCTTAAGATTGGGTTTAAATATTGCTACTCCTTTATAAGCAAAGAAATTCCTGAACTTCGGATCTACCGTTGTAATGACATTATTTTGATGGCAAATTTTTATAACCGCTTCAATTATTTTCTCTGTCAGCACACCTTTATTATAATCTTCAAAAATAAGGACATGCGGTTTTTCATTTTCAATATAGTCCTGTACTACCTCTAGAAGATTACTATTATCCTTGTCATTCAGATCATGAGTAATCTCAGCATCTAACCGTAGCATTTGCTGATTGCGGCTCATAATCCTCGATTTGTTAGTGGTAATTCTTTCAGCGCTTTTTATCAGTCCGGATGTATTAATACCTTCCTGTTCAAAACGTTTTAATAATAGTTTTCCATCATCATCATCGCCTATTACCGAGAACATGGTAACGGTGCAATTAAATGCTTTCAGATTAAGTGCTACATTTGCGGCACCGCCTAAACGGTAATCTTTGCTGGTAAGTGTTACCACCGGCACTGGGGCTTCGGGTGAAATGCGTTCTACTTTCCCCCACCAGTAAGTATCGAGCATAACATCTCCTATCACTGCAACTTTCAGATTTGTAAACCTGGCAAACAACCTGTCAAAATCAACCTCATCCATAAATAAATTACGCTTTATTTTTATTGGCCACAGCAATATAGTATAAAGGTATTCCGAGTAAGGTAATTATTAAACCCGGCCAGGTATATTGGGGTTTATAAATTATGAGAAGAATACAAAAGGCTAGTCCCATAAAAATATAAATAAAAGGAAGAACCGGATATCCGAAAGCTTTATAAGGTCTTTCTGCATCGGGCCGCTTTCTGCGAAGAATAAAGATACCCGCAATTGTAAGCATGTAAAATCCCACTGCCACAAAGGAAATCATATCCAGAAGATTGCCGTAACTGCCACTTAAACTCCACAGGCACGCAACTAAGCATTGGATCCAAAGCGCTATGGCAGGAACAGCATTATTATTCAGTTCGCCTACTTTCCTGAAAAACAAACCATCTTTTGCCATCGTATAATACACGCGGGCACCTGCCAGTATCAATCCATTATTGCAACCAAAAGTTGATATCATGATCATGATTGCAATTATAATTGTGCCGGCATTACCGAATATAACCTTTGAAGCCTCTACAGCTACTCTGTCTTTTTCAGCGGACGCTATAGACTGCATGGGTAATACAGCAGTATACATAACATTTGCGGCTACATAAATAATGGTTACCACCAGGGTTCCAAAGAATAAACTCAGCCCGATATTCTTTTTTGGATTTTTAATCTCTCCCGCTATAAAAGTTACATTGTTCCAGGCATCACTACTAAATACAGAACCAACCATTGCAGCTGCTATGGCTCCCAGTGCAGCAGCCATCGTATAACTTTCAGTAGATCCATCTTTATTTAATTTATGAACATCCCAGGCATTGGCCCAGTTACTACTCCATACCTCCGGTTTCAGCATAGCTAAACCGAAAATAATCAGTGAAAATATACTCAGTAATTTAGTTAGTGTAAATGTAGTCTGGATGGCTTTACCGCCCTTGATGCCTCTGGTATTAATGTAAGTAAGAAGAACAATTACCACTATTGATAATAACTGGGCAGCCGAAATGGTTCTGAACCCAAGATCGAACATTATATGGTCTTCGCTTACCTGTGGCAGTAAGTAAGCGGTAAACTTTGCAAATGCAACACCCACCGCAGCAATAGTTGCCGTTTGAATTACTGCAAAAAAACTCCATCCGTATAAGAATCCAATAAGTGGATTGAAGGCTTCTTTAAGGTAAACATACTGTCCGCCTGCTTTAGGGAACATGGCACTCAGTTCCCCATAACTGATAGCTGCAAGCAATGTCATTATGCCGGTTATCAGCCATACAAAAATAAGCCAGCCTGCACTGCCTACATTCCTGCTGACATCGGCACTGACAATAAAAATTCCGGAACCGATCATAGATCCCGCCACGATCATAGTAGCATCTAATAATCCAAGGGATGGTTTAAAAGAAGTAGGGTGCTCAATCATATTTTAAAAATATGATTGAAGATAAGGAAATTGTTTATTCGCCTGCTAATGATCAATTAATGGTTAATTGTTAATGATTAATTGTTAACGGATAGTTGCTGACTTATAAAAATATTTGTAAGATGACATTATCCGTTAACAATTAACCATTAACAATTATTACTTCTTCTTATACTCCGCATTCAAACCCTTCACTAAATCAGGCGTAATATTACAGGTCGTATCTCTTAAGAAAATAAAATCCGGCTCATAAGATAAAATATAAGAATAGTTTTTATCCTTATTATATTCCTTCAGATAGTTCTCTATTTTCTTTTTAATATCCTTTTTAAAGTCCATAGACTGCTTGCCGAAACTTTCTTCCAGAGTTTGTTTACGAACCTGATAGGCCTGCTGCAGCTGGGCATTTTCACGCTGGGCTGCATCCGCTTCTGCCTGTGACATTGCCGCTCCCTTCTTCTGCCACTCATTTACTTTCCTCTGGTACTCCTTTTCCATGCTGTTAAGTTCAGTATTCATTACCCTTTCCTTTTCTTTCAAATGATTCAGCGCATCTTTAAAATAATTATAATTAGCCTGCAGGCTGTCCATTTCAAAATATCCGATTTTAGAAGAAGGTGTAACAGAATTCCCGCTTATAACATTGCTGCCGGTTGCAGGAACTTCTTTCATTGCCGGTTTACTATTGCCCTGGAAATGCAGGTAAAATAAAATACCCACTAATATCAATAACAGTACATTCAATGCAATTGAGAGTTGCTTCATGAATAATTTTTTTGCAAGTTAAAATACAGATTGTTTTAAAAACAACAGCATCAAAGAATTTGGGAACTATTTAACCTGTTTTAGCGGAGTTGCCTGTGATGAAACTTTTTGCTATCAGCTATCAGGAATACATCCTCACCGGCCAGTACCATAAGTATCTAAGAAAAAAAAGTAGGAAGCAAAACACTCCCTACTTTTTCATTTCAATACTCTATAGTTTCCTCCTGATAGCTGACAGCTCTATTCATCATCGTCAAAGCTCATTGCTTCGCGTGTTGTCTGGAGCAATTCATATTCTTCTTTACTTCCTACTATCATGTTGTCGAAATCTCTAAGGCCAGTACCAGCCGGAATCGGATGACCGGTGATTACGTTTTCTTTCAATCCAAGCATTTCATCTGTCTTACCCTGGATGGCAGCAGAACTCAATACCTTGGTTGTTTCCTGGAACGATGCAGCAGAGATCCAGCTTTGCGTTCCTAGGGAAGCCTTGGTAATACCTAACAACAAAGGTTGAGATGTTGCGGCATTGGCATCACGGAATTCGGCAAGTTTTCTATCGTTCCTGCGAAGGATAGAATTTTCTTCTCTTAATTCACGCAGGCTAACAATCTGCCCTGCTTTCAGTTTTGCTGATTCACCAGGATCAGTAACTACTTTTTTATCAAAGATCCAGTCATTCTCATCCAGGAAGTCCAATTTGTCTACTGTATCATCTTCCAGAAATCTTGTATCTCCCGGATCAACGATGGTTACCTTACGCATCATCTGGCGAACGATTACTTCAATGTGTTTATCATTGATACGCACACCTTGTAAACGGTACACTTCCTGAATTTCATTAACAACATATTCCTGAACAGCAAATGGGCCCTTAATAGAAAGAATATCTGAAGGCGCTGTCTGTCCATCACTCAACGGCGTACCTGCTTTTACAAAGTCACCGTCCTGAGCAAGAATCTGGCGTGTTAACGGAACCAGGTATTTTCTCACCACACCATCCTTAGCTTCCACGATAATTTCACGGTTACCACGTTTAATGCTTCCAAATGTAACAACACCATCAATTTCAGAAACAATAGCGGGGTTTCCCGGGTTACGTGCTTCAAACAATTCTGTAACACGTGGCAGACCACCCGTAATATCTCTTAATTTACCTAATACACGGGGAATCTTTACCAACACCTGGCCAGATCTTACCGCTTCCTCTTCTTCTACTACGATATGAGATCCAACCGGGAGGTTATATGATTTGATTTCCTTTCCTTCCACTAACAATGAAGGTATCTTGGTTTTATCTTTTGTATCAATAACAACTTTTTCACGGTGACCTGTCTGTTCGTCTGATTCTTCACGGAAAGTTACACCTTCAATTACGCTCTCCATTTTAACGGTACCCTGAATTTCAGCGACAATAACATTGTTGAACGGATCCCAGGTACAAATTACTTCACCCTTAGTTACCTGCTGACCGTCTTTCACGTTCAGTGTAGCACCGTAAGGAACGTTATTGGTGATCATTAAACGGTCATTCTTCACATCCATAATTCTTACTTCACCGGTACGGCCAATAACTATATTTACTTTTTTACCCTCTGCATTTTCTGTTGCCACCGTACGAAGACCATCAAACTGAATCGTACCATCGAACTTGGCTGGCAATGTAGATTCTACCGAAGCAGAACCGGCAACACCACCCACATGGAAAGTTCTTAATGTCAACTGTGTACCGGGCTCACCGATTGATTGTGCAGCAATGATACCAACGGCATCACCTTTCTGTGCAGTATATCCTGTCGCCAGGTTCTTTCCATAACATCTTACACACACTCCACGTTTACTTTCACAGGTAAGTACTGAGCGGATTTCCACTGTTTCAATACCTGCATCTTCTACCAGTTTAGCGGTATCCTCGGTTATCTGCGCTCCGGCTTCTACAAGCATGGTGTCAGTTAAAGGATCGTAGATATTATGAAGAGAAGTACGCCCGATAATACGGTCGAACAGCGGTTCAATAACATCTTCATTATCTTTCAAAGCCTGGGTTGCAATGCCTCTCAATGTTCCGCAATCTTCTTCATTTATCACTACATCCTGCGCCACATCTACCAACCTACGGGTTAAATAACCGGCATCGGCTGTTTTTAAAGCCGTATCTGCAAGACCTTTACGGGCACCATGCGTAGAGATGAAGTAATCCAGTACATTCAGGCCACCCTTGAAATTCGATAAGATCGGGTTTTCAATGATTTCACTTCCGGTGCTGCCTGATTTCCTGGGCTTAGCCATCAATCCTCTTATGCCGGCAAGCTGCTTAATCTGCTGTTTAGAACCACGCGCGCCACTGTCAAGCATCATATAAACAGAGTTAAAACCCTGCTTATCATTTGCCAGTTCGCGGATCAGTGTTTCTGTGATACGGGTATCAACACGGCTCCAGATATCCACAATCTGATTGTAACGCTCGTTATTCGTGATGATACCGTTATTATAGTTGTCCCAAACTTCGTCTACTTCAACTTTTGCATTATCAAGCAGTTTTTCCTTGGTATCCGGAATGATAAGGTCATTGATATTAAATGAAAGTCCACCTCTGAACGCCATACGGAAGCCCAGTTGCTTGATATCATCCAGGAATTTTGCAGTAGCGGGGATGTTGGTCCATTTTATAATGTCACCAATGATCTCACGAAGAGATTTTTTAGTTAACAATGCATTGATATAACCGGCGCCTTTCGGAACATGCTGGTTGAATATTACGCGGCCAACGGTAGTATCAATTAATTTATTTACAAAACTGCCGTCATCGTTTCTAACATCAACCTTTACTTTGATATTAGCATGAAGGTCAATCCTTTTTTCATTATAAGCTATGATTACTTCTTCCGGGGAATAGAAAGATTTTCCTTGTCCTCTCACAATTTCATCGCCAATGGATTTCTTACCCTTGGTGATATAATACAAGCCTAGCACCATGTCCTGCGAAGGAAGCGTGATAGGCGTACCATTCTGCGGGTTTAGAATATTATGTGAAGAAAGCATCAGCAACTGCGCTTCTAAAATAGCGGCATTACTTAATGGAACGTGAACAGCCATCTGGTCACCGTCAAAGTCGGCGTTGAAGGCGGTAGTTACCAGCGGGTGCAATTGTATCGCCTTACCCTCAATCAGTTTAGGCTGGAAAGCCTGAATAGATAAACGGTGCAATGTGGGCGCACGGTTTAACATTACCGGGTGACCTTTTAGAATATTTTCAAGGATATCCCAGATAATAGCTTCTTTTTTATCAACCAGCTTACGTGCCGACTTTACAGTTTTTACTATTCCTCTTTCAATAAGCTTACGAATGATAAACGGCTTGAATAATTCAGCCGCCATATCTTTTGGTAAACCGCACTCATGGATTTTCAATTCTGGTCCTACAACAATTACAGAACGACCGGAATAATCCACACGTTTACCTAACAGGTTCTGGCGAAAACGGCCTTGTTTGCCCTTAAGCACATCACTCAAAGATTTCAAGGCACGTCCACCTTCAGCTTTAACAGCATTGGATTTACGCGAGTTATCAAACAGTGAATCAATCGCTTCCTGTAACATACGCTTTTCATTACGTAAGATTACTTCCGGAGCTTTGATCTCCAACAAACGTTTCAAACGGTTGTTACGGATGATTACTCTGCGATACAGGTCATTCAGATCTGAAGAAGCAAACCTGCCGCCATCTAATGGAACAAGGGGACGCAACTCCGGTGGAATAACAGGAATATATTGCATTACCATCCACTCAGGACGATTGGTAATTCTTGTATTGGCATCACGGAAAGATTCCACTACGCTCAAACGCTTCAATGCATCAGCCTTACGTTGCTGGGAAGTTTCGGTAGCAGCTGCATTACGCAGGTCAAATGATAACTGGTCGAGGTCAATTCTCTGTAAAAGATCATGAACCGCTTCAGCGCCCATTTTCGCGATAAATTTATTTGGATCGTCATCAGGCAGGTACTGGTTATCTCTTGGTAAAGCTTCCAGTATGTCGAGGTACTCTTCTTCTGTAAGAAGATCACCATAATTCTGGCCTTTATCAGCACGAAGACCAGACTGGATAACCACAAAACGTTCGTAGTAAACGATGGTTTCCAATTTTTTAGAACTCATGCCTAACAGGTAACCGATTTTGTTGGGCAAACTTTTAAAGTACCAGATGTGTACTACAGGAACCACCAGTTTAATGTGGCCCATGCGCTCACGGCGTACTTTCTTCTCAGTAACTTCAACTCCGCAACGGTCGCAAACAATACCCTTATACCGTATGCGTTTGTATTTACCGCAGGCACATTCGTAATCCTTTACCGGTCCAAAAATTCTTTCGCAGAACAAACCATCTCTTTCAGGTTTGTAGGTACGGTAATTAATGGTTTCGGGCTTAAGCACCTCGCCATAAGATCTTTCTAAGATATTATCAGGAGAAGCAAGTCCGATAGTAATTCTGGAGAATGTGGCTCTGGGACGATTTTCTTTTTTTATAGCCATATTGCAATAAGTAAATTTTAAAAATCATTGGTAACCTTCCTAAAAGCCCCTGAAAATTAACGGGTGACACGGCAGTTACAATCTTGAACCTCAATAATTTAAGCTGGAAAAAGCCTGGTAAAAATGACAAGATACCTAAATTAAGGAGGGCAAATGTACGTATATAACGATTATAAAAACAAAAGGTTGGTGGATTAGGTTAGAATTTAAGGGTTTTTAACGATTAAAAACCAGATTTAATATAGTGATAAAACCCGAAGATTAAAACTATGATTCGGCCTTGATAAAATTTGACGTTGGGTTTTGAAGCAGGATTTACCGAATAAAAGAATAATTTTCAGAATCCTGCAGATAGAAAGTTATATATAAGCCATTATAAATGCCAGCCGTGCGACAAACACGAAGATTAAAATAGGATTCGGCCCTAGTAAAATTTGACGATGTTTTTTTGAAGCAGGATTCACCGAATAAAAGAATAATTTTCAGAATCCTGCAGATAGAAAGTTAGATATATAAGCCATATCATAAACGCTGGCCCTGACGATAAAATTCTGAAAATTATTCTTCTATTCGGTGAATCCTGCTTCAAAAACCCATGTCAACCATCATTGTTAATCTTCTCCTTCCTGCTTCCTTTTAAAAACTTCTCCCTGATCACATCTTGAACAGGCACATTCTTAATCTTACTTTGAAGCCATGAAATAATATCCAGGTAAGCAAAAGCCCTTGCTTCTGTGTGGTTCTCTTCTAACAACTTCAATTTTCTCAGCAGCTTTTCAAATTCAGGACGTAAAACCCGGTGAGATAATCTTAATGAATTACGTATAAAACCAAATATTTCCTCTTCCACAATACTTAAATTTTCCATTTTTGACATAAACCGAAACACCGATTTTGTAAGATATTCCAAAATTTCAAAATTCCCCAGCTCATAGTGGGCAATAAGATGTAATAACCGCGCATAACATTGCAGGTCTGTACGCAGATCCACTTTCAAGTTTATGATCTTATTGAGGTAATCAATTGCAATTCCATACTCGCCACTGCCAAAGTAAAGAGAGGCAATCTTGTAATAAAACACCAGCACCCGGTGGCGGTCCATGTATCTTGAATATTCTTTAAGGTTTGTTTCAATAACAGGCACCAGCTTAAGCCCTTCCGTAAAAGTTCCTTCCATAAAATGCTTATTCAATTTGGCTATATGCAGGTATACGAAAACCTGTATCCTGTTGTTTTCACTTTTACTAACGACCTGGGAGCGAGCAAACTTTTCAAATCCCAAAAGGATTTCTTCAAATTTTCTGTAGTTCTTCAGATCGAAATGAGCACCCATCAGGTTGTGCATTCCTTTTATGTAGTGAGCTGTTTCCACTTCTACCATAAAAGGTTCTTTTTCAAATAAGTCCACCCATTTTTGTGCATACCTGTAGTAAAGCAAAAAATCCTGCATAATAAAAGCATACCAGCAGTAACTCTGATATAAGTAAAGTTTCTCATAAAAGCCGTTAACGGTTTGAACATCAAATGAAACGAACTCTTCAAAAAACTGTCTTACTGCAACTTCATCTCTTTCATTTCGGGCATGACCGTTTTTAATATACCAGCTATATAATTGAAGGGAGAGATTAGAAAGCTGGCTAACCCTAACCAACCGGCTGTTCACTTCATCCACTTCCTGCGTTAACTGGTCGGCCCTATCCTGCATACTCCGTGTTATATGCAATGCCTCTATCTTTTTTTCAAAGAACAATACCTGTAATAGAAAAGTTAATTGGTTATGTGACCGGGCATTCTCTTTAATCTTGTCAAGAATTTTAAGGCTTTGCAGGTATAGGCCCTTATTGTAGAGGATACGTGCATGGTCCATTTGCTCATGTAGCTGGATATCAATATTGTCATCATTATCCAATAATCTAAGGCTACCTAGTATTTGCCGGTACAGATGTGCCTTAATATTTGAAAGCTGCTGTTTTTTAATAGAACTGTTTTTCCGCAGCAATACTTCCTCGTCGTAATCAGTCATTTTATCCAAAGCATCAAACAAATGGATAATCTTCAGGTCTACAGTCGCCGAATTCCTTTTAACATATAATTTAAAGTTGCGCTTTTCCGATTTTTCCAGCGACTTTATCAGTTGAAACAATGAATCTGTTGATCGGTTGGGCATCGTAATTTTTTTTCCTGTAAATTGCTACCAGTCAGTGTTTTAAAAAAAAGCTGGCAGTTTCAAGGTTGTAAAAGCAATGCAATATTAATTTGATTAGCGAGTTATACAAAGGTAATTTCGTATTGAGGCTGCTTATAATCATAATAAAATCTAAGTTTTTAAGCGGCCGGCTAAATTTAACTTTAAAATTAATTATGTCCGGTAAGAAAGTCTTCATATTTGATACAACACTCAGGGATGGTGAACAAGTTCCAGGATGTAAGCTGAATGCCAATGAAAAGTTGGAATTAGCCCTGCAACTGGAATTTTTGGGTGTAGATATTATTGAAGCCGGCTTTCCTATCTCAAGTCCGGGTGATTTCGACTCAGTAACCCGCATTTCCAAAGCTATTAAAAATGCCACCGTTTGCGCGCTTAGCAGGGCCGTTCAAAAAGATATTGAAGTAGCCGCTGAAGCGCTTAAATATGCTGTGCGTCCAAGAATTCATACAGGAATCGGTACTTCTGATTTTCATATCAAGGGTAAATTCAATTCTACCAGGGATGAAATCCTTCAAAGAGCCATTCAATGTGTAAAATGGGCAAGACACTTTACTGATGATATTGAATTTTATGCAGAAGATGCCGGCCGCACTGATAATAGCTACCTCGCAAGGGTAATTGAAGCGGTAATTGCTGCAGGTGCTACTACAGTAAATATTCCTGATACAACCGGTTATTGCCTGCCTCACCAGTATGGAGAAAAGATTGCATGGCTGGCTAACCATGTTCCTAATATTGATAAAGCTGTCATCAGTTGTCACTGCCATGACGATCTTGGTTTAGCTACGGCTAATTCTATTTCCGGAATTATGAATGGTGCACGACAGATCGAGTGCACGATTAATGGCCTTGGTGAAAGAGCCGGTAATACTTCTTTGGAGGAAGTGGTAATGGTTATAAATCAGCATACAGATCTCGATCTTTTTACAGGTATTAAAATACAACACCTTAATCCTATAAGCAGGCTTGTTGCAGAAACCATGAGGGTTCCAGTTCCACCCAATAAGGCTATTGTTGGCTCAAATGCATTCTCTCATTCATCCGGCATTCACCAGGATGGTTTTCTTAAAGATTCTACTACCTATGAAATAATTAATCCCGAAGATGTAGGTGCTGATGCCAGTAAAATAGTACTAACGGCAAGAAGTGGCCGAAGTGCGCTGGCTTACAGGTTCCAGAAACTGGGCTACCAATATACCCGTGACGATGTAGATGTTTTATATAAAAGATTTTTGCAGGTGGCAGATGATAAAAAAGAAGTGGAAGAAGAAGACCTGCATGAAATTGCTACAAAATATCAGTCTGATAATGAACAAATGTCATCAAGTCTCTCTCTCATGTGATATTGAAGAGACTTGATTATTAATAGTTAATATCGTTGAATTATAAAAATTCAATATTCAACTATCAATGTTCAATGAAGAACTTAAAACAAAACACTGCTGTATTTCCATTGAATATTGACAATTGAATATTGAATATTATAAGTATTTAAGTTCTTAAGTCAATAACATTGATTGAACTATTGTTCCTTCTTTTAATATAATTTATGCCAAAAACATTGTTTGATAAGATCTGGGATAAACATGTGGTAAAATCAATACCCGGTGGCCCTGATGTGCTGTATATTGACAGGCATTTTATACATGAGGTAACCTCTCCGCAAGCTTTTAACGGAATAGAAAAAAGAAGATTACAATTATTACGTCCGCACAAAACGGTTGCTACCGCGGATCATAACGTACCTACGATTAACCAGCACCTGCCTATTAAAGATGAACTATCAAGAATTCAGGTGCAGCAATTGAAAGAAAATTGTGCACGTCATCATGTGGAGTTATATGGGCTGGGACATCCGTTTCAGGGGATCGTACATATTATAGGCCCTGAACTGGGAATAACACAGCCTGGTATGACTATAGTTTGCGGTGATAGTCATACTTCCACTCATGGTGCCTTTGGTTGTATTGCTTTCGGTATTGGAACCAGCGAAGTAGAGATGGTTTTTGCCTCCCAATGCCTGATGCAACCCAGGCCTAAATTAATGAGAATTAATATCGAGGGGGATTTAAAAAAAGGTGTTGTATCAAAAGACATCATACTTCATATTATCTCGCAGATCAGCAGTAGCGGCGCAACAGGATATGCTGTTGAATATGCAGGTTCGGCTATACGAAGTTTAAGCATGGAAGCAAGGATGACCATCTGCAATATGAGTATTGAAATGGGTGCCCGTGCAGGTATGATCGCCCCGGACGAAACCACTTTTCAATATATTAAAGGGCGGCAATTTGCCCCGTCCGGAGAATTGTGGGATGTCAAACTTGCAGAATGGAAAGAGCTGCACACTGATGAAGGCGCTGTTTTCGACCATGAAATAAATATCAATGCTGCTGACATTGAGCCTATGATAACTTACGGAACCAATCCGGGCCTGGGCATTGCCATCAATGGCATGATACCGGTTACTGATACTATTCCTGACGAAGGCGAAAGAAAAAATATTATCAAAGCGCTACAATACATGGGTCTTGAGCCTGGCAAACAATTACTGGGAATGCCCGTTCAGCATATTTTTATTGGCAGCTGCACCAATTCAAGAATTGAAGACTTGAGAATGGTCGCTTCTGTAATAAAGGGAAAAAAGAAAAACCCTAACGTTCAGGTAATGATTGTTCCCGGCTCTCAACAAGTGGCAAGGCAGGTGCAGGAAGAAGGGCTTGATAAAATTTTTGAGGAAGCAGGATTTTCTATTCGTCAGGCCGGATGCAGTGCCTGCCTTGGTATGAATGAAGATAAAATTCCGGCTGGTGAATATTGCATAAGTACCAGTAACCGGAATTTCGAGGGAAGACAGGGAGCAGGAGCGAGAACTTTACTTGCAAGTCCGCTAACAGCAGCAGTTGCTGCGATTACCGGTGTTGTTAGTGATGTAAGAGAATTTAATTATTAAATTATGCAGGCTATAAACATTATAACATCCACTTTTGTTCCGATGCCACTGGAAAACATCGACACAGACCAGATCATCCCGGCACGTTTCTTAAAAGCTACTACCAGGCTTGGCTTCGGGCAGAATTTATTCAGAGACTGGAGGTACAATACCGATGGAACGCCAAAAGAAAGTTTCATTCTTAACAACCCTGCATACCATGGTGAAGTACTGGTTGCAGGAAAAAACTTCGGTTGTGGATCATCTAGAGAACATGCCGCATGGTCTATTTTAGACTATGGCTTTTATGTTGTTGTGTCGAGTTTTTTTGCAGACATCTTCAAAAATAATGCATTAAACAACGGCGTAATACCTGTTCAGGTTAGTGAGGGATTCTTGCAAAAAATATTTGAATTGAATAACGGATCAACACTTACCATTAACCTGGGAGAGCAAACCATCACTATTGATAGCACAGGTGATAACGAAACTTTTGATATCAACAATTATAAAAAAACCTGTTTAATGAATGGTTATGATGATATAGATTACCTGTTAAGCATAAAAGAAGAAATAGCTGATTTTGAAAAACAACATTCTTATTAATCATAATCTTTATGAACAAGAACATTGCAGTTATATTAGGAGATGGCATTGGACCTGAAGTTACCAATCAATCAATTAAAATTTTAGACGCCATAGCACAGCAATCAGGCCATAGCTTTAAATACACCTATTGTTTGATGGGTGCCGATGCTATTGATAAAACAGGTAATCCACTGCCGGATGAAACTATTGAAGTTTGTTTAAAGAGTGATGCCATATTATTTGGTGCTATAGGCCATCCTAAATACGATAATGATCCCGCTGCGAAAGTAAGGCCTGAACAGGGTTTGCTGAAGTTGCGCAAAGCGTTACAACTCTATGCTAACATCCGTCCGGTGAGTACTTATCCGGTATTGCATCATTTATCTCCTTTGAAAAACAAACATCTCGAAGGTGTCGACTTCATCATATACCGCGAGTTAACCGGCGGCATTTATTTTGGTAAAAAAGAATTAAGTGAAGATCAGACACAAGCCTCCGATGAATGCATTTATTCGAAACCGGAAATAGAACGTATAGCACATCTTGCCTTTCAGCATGCGCAGAAGAGAAGAAAGAAACTAACGTTGGTGGATAAGGCCAATGTTTTGGAAACATCAAGATTATGGAGAAAAGTAGTTCAGCAACTAGCCGGCGAATACAGCGACGTTGCTGTTGATTATATGTTTGTTGATAATGCCGCTATGCAAATCATCCTGAACCCAAAACAGTTTGATATAATTCTTACTGAAAATATGTTTGGTGATATTATCAGTGATGAAGCAAGTGTTATAAGTGGCTCCTTAGGATTACTGCCATCAGCATCCGTTGGCAGCGGCTCTGCACTTTTTGAACCCATTCATGGATCATATCCGCAGGCTGCCGGTAAAGATATTGCCAACCCGATAGGTTCTGTTTTATCTGCAGCATTGTTACTCGATCATCTCGGACTTAACAGCGAAGCAACCTTAGTAAGAAACGCTGTGGAATGGACTTTGACAAATGGTTTTGTTAGCAGGGATATTGATACTGTAAATAATTATTCCACTTCAACAATAGGTGACCTGATAAGGGATTTTATTGAGAACAGGCTTCCTTCTGTTATAAATGAAAATAATATTTCACTTAGTAAGTCTACAATAATATAATGGTATAAAAAGGGGAAGACTGAAAAATAAAAATTTATGAAAATGTTCAGAATAATAAATTTTAATTGTATGTTTGATTGGCAATCTCTTCTGCATGATAAGCACCAGGATACTTAATGTCATAAACAAACTTTCAGTTAACCTGATTGTGGTGGTCATTATTACTGGTGCTTCAAACGGAGGAGGGCTCAACTTTTAATTAAATTTAAAACATAAGTGACCCGCCTCTAAAAAGGCGGGTTTTTTTTTAAGCTTAAGCTGCTTGCCTTCAGTTACCAGCCTGAGGTTAAAGTTTGAGAACAAAAACTTACATGGAGATTAACATTTATTATCAAAAACCTGAACATCATCGGCTGATAGCTGAAGGCTAACAGCCGATAGCAAAAAAACAGTACATGCATTATTACAACGAAAACACCATCCTCTACCTTAACGGAGAGTTTGTAAAGGCCTCAGAAGCAAAGACGGACTTTTATAGCCAGTCATTACATTATGGTTATGCTGTGTTCGAAGGAATACGATCTTACAGAAACGTAAACGGTAAAACTATTATTTTTAAAGAGGTAGAACATTATGAAAGATTGAAGAACTCAGCGCTTTTAATGAATATGCCTTTTCCTTTCAGTACCGAAGAACTTATTGAAGCAACATACGAATTACTTGATGCAAACAATTTACAGGATGCTTATATCAGGCCTGTAATATACGCTCCTGCCAACATGAGCTTCGCTCAAAATACTACTTCATACAGTATGATCGCCGTTTGGGAAATGTCGCCCTTTCTTGGTGAAAAATTATTAAGGGTGATGACATCGTCCTTTCAAAGACCTAACCCGAAAGGATTTAAAATTGAAGCAAAAGCTTCCGGGCATTATGTCAATTCTTTACTTGCAAGCCATGAAGCAAAGGCCAACGGATATGATGAAGCATTGCTAACCGATATGAATGACAACGTTGCTGAAGGGCCCGGCGCTAATGTGTTTTTTGAAAAAGATGGAAAATTGATCACTCCTTCCACCGGAAACATCTTACCTGGCATTACAAGAGCGACGGTTATGGAGATATGCAATGAATTAAACATACCCGTTGAAGAGAAATTGTTTACTACCAATGAAATGAAAAATTCCGATGCGGCATTCTTTTGCGGAACCGCCGCTGAAGTGATCGGCTGGCATTCGCTTGATGATGTTCCATTTAAAAAACCATGGAGTGAATCTCTCGGAAAAATAGTTCAGGAAGCATATAAAAATTTTGTAGTAAACCCAGTTACCAGGTCTGTTGTAAATAAGTATGAAGGAATGATTGTTGAATGAAAAATTTATTAATTGATCATTCCAGGATTAACAGCATCACTAAGTAATTAATTCGTAAAAACATATATTCAAACATGCCGAAGGAACTAAATAGCTATAGTAAAACTATTACGCAGGATGTTACGCAACCAGCTGCCCAGGCTATGTTTTATGGTATTGGCTTAACTGAAGAAGATCTTAAAAAACCACAGGTAGGCATTGTAAGTATGGGTTACGAAGGTAATACCTGCAACATGCACCTGAATGATCTTGCCAAACTGGTTAAGCAGGGTGTATCGGATGCGGATTTTGTTGGATTGATATTTAATACCATTGGTGTGAGTGATGGCATGAGCAATGGAACTGATGGCATGAGGTATTCCCTGGTGAGCCGTGATATTATTGCCGACTCCATTGAAACAGTGTGCGGTGCTCAGTATTATGATGCGTTAATAGCTGTTCCTGGCTGCGATAAAAACATGCCTGGTTCATTGATAGCAATGGGAAGGTTAAACCGCCCGGCTATTATGGTCTATGGAGGTACTATCGCCCCAGGACATTATAAAGGAAAAGACCTGAATATAGTTTCTGCTTTTGAAGCGCTCGGACAAAAAATTGCCGGCAACCTTGATGAGGCCGACTTTAAAGGTATCATAATGAATTCCTGTCCGGGAGCAGGCGCCTGCGGAGGAATGTATACTGCTAATACCATGTCATCAGCTATTGAAGCATTGGGTATGAGCCTTCCTTACTCTTCCAGCAATCCGGCCTTAAGTGAAGAAAAAAAGAAAGAATGCCTCGATGCAGGTAAGGCCATAAAAAACCTGATGGAAAAAGATATCAAACCAAAAGATATCATGACACGTGAAGCATTTGAAAATGCAGTAACGGTTGTAATTGCGCTTGGTGGCAGCACCAATGCTGTACTGCATTTGATAGCAATGGCAAAAAGCGTGGATGTATCCTTAACCCAGGATGATATTCAAAAGATCAGCGATAGCACCCCGGTACTTGCAGACCTCAAACCTAGCGGAAAATACCTGATGGAAGACCTGCATAACATCGGTGGCGTTCCTGCAGTAATGAAATACCTTTTGAAACAAGGATACCTGAAAGGTGATTGTTTAACAGTAACCGGAAATACCGTTGCTGAAAATCTTAATTCGGTCCCTGACATGGATTTCGAATCACAGAAAATAATCTATACAACCGAAGAACCGCTCAAAGCTTCGGGTCATTTACAGATACTTTATGGAAACCTTGCAGAAGGCGGAAGTGTAGCCAAGATCAGTGGCAAGGAAGGAGATAAATTTATAGGGCCTGCCCGCGTTTTTGACGGAGAATTTGAATTGATCAATGGTATTAATTCAGGTAAGATAAAACCAGGTGATGTGGTGGTTATCCGATATGTTGGGCCAAAGGGAGGGCCGGGAATGCCTGAAATGCTAAAACCCACTTCAGCAATCATGGGTTCCGGCCTGGGTAAAAGCGTGGCCCTGATAACAGATGGAAGATTCAGCGGTGGCACGCATGGTTTTGTGGTAGGCCACATTACACCCGAAGCATACGATGGCGGACTCATCGCCATGGTGAAAGATGAAGATGTTATAGAGATTGATACTATAAAAAAAGTAATGACTCTGAAATTGAGCCAGGAAGAAATAGAAAACCGGAAACAAAATTGGAAACAGCCTTTGTTAAACGCAACAAAAGGAATATTATACAAATATGCTAAATACGTTAAAACTGCCGCAGACGGATGTGTTACAGACGAAGACTGAAATTATCAGTGGTTCCGAAGTAGTAATGAAAGCCTTTCTGGCAGAAGGCGTGGATACGATTTTTGGCTATCCCGGCGGGGCCATCATGCCAATTTACGATGCCTTGTACGATTACCAGGACCGGTTGAAACATATTTTAGTGCGCCATGAGCAGGGTGGTATCCATGCCGCGCAAGGTTATGCACGTTCCTCGGGAAGGGTTGGCGTTGTATTCGCCACCAGTGGACCGGGAGCAACTAATCTCGTAACCGGACTTGCAGATGCGCAGATAGACAGCACTCCGCTGGTATGCATTACCGGCCAGGTGTTCGCACATTTACTGGGTACCGATGCCTTCCAGGAAATCGATGTTATCAATATAACTATACCTGTTACCAAGTGGAATTACCAGGTTACCGATGCAAAAGAGTTACCGGTTGTTTTGGCAAAAGCATTCCACATAGCAAAAACCGGCCGCCCGGGCCCGGTGCTGATTGATATCACTAAAAATGCGCAGCTTCAAAAAATCGAATACCAAGAATACACTCATTGTGATTTTATCCGCAGCTATCGCCCAAAACCTATAATAAGAAAAAAATATGTTGATGAGGCTGCCGAACTTATCAATGCAGCTCAAAAACCTTTTGTGATCTGGGGACAGGGCGTTATACTAGGAAAAGCCGAAGCTGAATTCAAAGCATTTATTGAAAAATCAGGCATCCCTGCAGCATGGACAATACTCGGCCTTAGTGCCATACCTACCGACCATCCACTAAATGTTGGAATGCTGGGTATGCATGGTAATTATGGTCCAAACGTACTTACTAATGAATGTGACTTACTGATTGCAATTGGTATGCGTTTCGATGATAGGGTAACGGGCCGGTTAGATAAGTATGCGAAGCAATGTAAGATCATTCATCTGGATATCGATCCATCTGAAATTGATAAGAATGTAAAAGCTACTATTGGTCTTTGGGGTGATTGCAAAGAAACTTTGCCCATGCTAACGGAGCTCATTAAACGAAAAAACCATTCTGAATGGTTGCAGAAATTTTATGAGTATAGCAAACAGGAAGTAGAGATTGTTATTAACAACGAATTGCATCCCGGTGAAGGAGAGATGACGATGGGAGAAGTAATCAATGAATTGAATGATCTTACCGGCGGTGATGCCATTATTGTTACCGATGTTGGACAGCACCAGATGGTGGCCTGCCGTTATGCTAAATTTAACCAGTCTAAAAGTAATATTACTTCAGGTGGCCTGGGTACAATGGGCTTTGCCTTACCGGCCGCAATAGGTGCAAAGTTCGGAGCGCCGGAGCGCACAGTCATTGCCGTTATAGGCGATGGTGGTTTTCAAATGACACTGCAGGAGCTAGGCACTATCATGCAAAGCGAAGTAAATGTAAAGATCCTTATTTTGAATAATCGTTTCCTGGGAATGGTCCGTCAATGGCAGCAGTTGTTTCATGATAAAAGATATTCATTCGTTAATATCACCAGTCCTGATTTTGTTATGGTGGCCAAAGGATATGGCATTGCCGGACAAAGTATATCAGACAGGAAAGATATAAGATCAGCTCTTAAAACTATGCTTGATCATGATGGCGCTTACCTGCTTGAGGCAATGGTTGGCAAGGAAAACAATGTGTTCCCGATGGTGCCCCAGGGTTGCAGTGTAAGTGAAATAAGACTGCAATAATTATTAATGGTTAATGATTAATTATTAACGGTAAGTGTCATGATTCATTTAATGAAATAGTAACAGTAACCTTTAAAAATTAAAAGCTAACCGTTAATAATTAATAATTAATAATTAATTACATGTTAAAACAGGAATTTACAATAACGGTTTATACTGAAAATCATATCGGTTTGCTAACCCGGATAGCCACTATGTTTTCAAGGAGAAAAATTAATATAGACAGCCTGAATACCTCTCCTTCTGAAATTGAAGGCATCCATCGCTTTACCATTGTTATAGATGAAATGGAAGAAGTGGTTCGTAAGCTTGCCAGGCAACTTGAAAAGCAGGTAGAAGTGCTCAAAGTATATTACAATACTAATGAGGAAATTGTATGGCAGGAAATGGCTTTATATAAAGTTCCTACTGAACAGATAACTGAAAAAGTAAAAGTGGAAAGGTTATTACGTCAATACGGCGCACGTGCCGTGGTCATCAGGAAAGATTACACTGTTTTTGAAACTACAGGCCAACGTGAAGAAACTGACCGGCTGGTACGTGTACTCGCGCCTTATGGATTAATAGAATTTGTGCGTACCGCCAGGGTTGCGATTATTAAGTCAAGTCATGGTTTTCATGAAAAACTTAAAGAGTTCGAAGCTATGGAACCAGGCTCTGCAGTAATTGAAAATGAATTCCTGTCTAAACAGGATGAGGTTTTTTCAATGTAGAAGAAGCTATCAGCTGTCAGCCATCAGCTTTCAGCAGAGAAAACCAGATAACATTTGCTTTGGTACATCATAAAATCTATATAAATTAATAAGAGAGTACTCATATTAGTAAAATCTTAATTTTAATCAGGCATAGTTAATAACCCAACAAAAGAACATAAATTTTAAGTATATCAAACCGCGTACAAAGCTGATAGCTGATAGCTGATAGCTGATAGCCGGATTTCAAACACAAACAATAATCAACTAAATACACAATCATGGCAAAATTAAATTTTGGTGGTGTTGAAGAAAATGTGGTGACCAGGGAAGAATTTCCTTTATCTAAAGCGCAACAGGTATTAAAAGATGAAGTGGTAGCGGTAATAGGCTATGGAGTTCAGGGCCCCGGCCAGGCTTTGAATCAGAGAGAAAATGGTATTAATGTAATTGTGGGCCAGCGCAAAAATTCGAAATCATGGGATAAAGCTGTAAAAGATGGTTTTGTTCCGGGCGAATCATTATTCGACATTGAAGAAGCCCTTGAAAAAGGTACCATCATCTGTTATTTATTAAGTGATGCTGCCCAAATTCAATTATGGCCAACTGTAAAAAAACATTTAACTGCCGGAAAGGGCTTATACTTCTCTCATGGTTTCGGAATAACTTACCACCACCAGACAGGTATTGTACCTCCTGCAGATGTTGATGTGTTTTTAGTTGCTCCTAAAGGTTCAGGAACTTCGTTGCGTAGAATGTTCCTGCAAGGACGTGGCCTCAACTCCAGCTATGCAATCTTCCAGGATGCTACAGGTAGAGCTTTTGAAAGAGCTGTATCTATGGGTATTGCAATTGGTTCCGGGTACTTGTTCGAAACAGATTTTAAAAAAGAAGTCTATAGCGATCTTACAGGCGAAAGAGGAACATTAATGGGTGCAATCCAGGGAATTTTTGCAGCACAATATGAAGTCCTTCGCAAGAATGGTCACTCTGCTTCAGAAGCATTCAATGAAACAGTAGAAGAACTAACACAAAGCCTGATGCCCCTGGTTGCTGAAAATGGAATGGACTGGATGTATGCTAACTGCTCTACCACTGCACAACGCGGTGCATTAGACTGGTGGAAAAAATTCAGGGACGCAACTTTGCCGGTGTTTAACGACTTATACAACAGTGTTGCCGCAGGGGTAGAATCGCAACGTTCCATCGATAGTAACAGCAAAACTGATTACCGTGAAAAACTAGATTTGGAACTTAAAGAACTTCGTGAAAGCGAATTATGGAAGTCAGGTAAAACAGTAAGAAGCCTCAGGCCGGAAAACCAAAAAGCTCCTGCTGAGGCGGTTGCTGAAACTGTTTAATCCAAAAGCAATTTGTTACAAACTGACTTTTAGTTATCAGCAGTCAGCTATCAGCTATCAGGAAATCACTCAGTAGTATATTTCCTCCTGATAGCTGACTGCTGATAGTCTTTAACCTGACACTGGTTCAAAATGCGTAAGCACTTTCTCCTGAAGAAAAATAACATTGATCATGAGCATAACAACACATCCGGGTACCAAACTGGATTTTCGAAAAGCAGCAGAACGCCTGAAGAAGATAGTCATTAAAACTCCTCTTACTTACCATGATAACCTTTCAAGAAAATATCAGTGCAATGTTTTCTTAAAGCGTGAAGACCTTCAGATTGTAAGGTCATATAAACTGCGCGGAGCTTATAATATGATGATAAGTTTACCTGCTTCCCAGTTGCAGTCTGGAGTAGTATGTGCAAGTGCAGGTAATCATGCACAAGGCTTTGCATACAGTTGTAAGAAACTTAATGCCAAAGGAATTGTATTCATGCCTATTATCACTCCTAAGCAAAAAGTTAATCAAACTAAAATGTTTGGTGAAGGTTTTATCGAAGTAAAACTTGTCGGCGATACATTTGACGATTGTTCATTAGCAGCCCAAAGGTTTACAGAGCAAAACGGGATGACGTTCATACCGCCTTTTGATGATTTCAGAATCATTGAAGGACAGGGAACTGTAGGTGTGGAAATCTTAGATGAAGAGTCACAAATAGATTATTTGTTCTTACCTGTTGGCGGCGGCGGTCTGGCAGCAGGTGTAGGAAGCTATTTCAAAACTTTTTCTCCTAACACAAAAATTATTGGACTGGAACCTGAAGGAGCACCGGCAATGTTCAAATCAATAAAAGCCGGTAAGCCTGTAACACTTGACAGCTTAGACCGGTTTGTAGATGGTGCTGCCATTAAAAGAGTAGGCGATATTACTTTCAGCATTTGTAAAGAAGTATTGGATGATATTCACCTGGTACCGGAAGGAAAAGTATGTTCAACGATTCTAAAGCTCTATAATGAAGATGCCATCGTGGCTGAGCCTGCAGGTGTTCTAAGCATTGCTGCCCTGGATGATTACGCAGAATTTATAAAGGGTAAAACTGTTGTTTGCATAGTGAGTGGTGGTAACAACGACATTGACCGTATGCAGGAAATTAAAGAACGTTCGCTTCAGTTTGAAGGCTTGAAACATTATTTTCTCATCAACTTCGCACAGAGGCCCGGCGCCTTGAAAGAGTTTGTAAATTCTGTATTAGGACCAACCGATGATATCACCCGATTTGAATACATGCAAAAACATAATAAAGAAACTGGTCCTGCATTAGTAGGCATAGAATTAAAAAGCAGGGATGACTACAAGGCTTTAATGGCAAATATGGAGCGATCTAAATTTAAAGTTACCGAGCTTAATAAAAATGACGACCTGTTTGGATACCTGGTTTAAATGCGAGCATTAAAGCTTATGGAATATCTATCTCCGGCCCAGGATTTTAAACCACGGAAGCAGGAACACAAAGGGACACAGTAAATCATTAAAAATAAAACTGTGTTCCTTCCTGCCTCCGTGTCTCCGTGGTTCAAAAAACGCTAATCTTAGAAACCTCTGATTCCCGCTTGATTAACATTTTATTTACTTAGGAAAAAAACACTATTTTTTTCCGTACTTTTAATCAGATTGTTTGCCGGGATTTTAATAATATTTATCGAAATTGTAGTTTCCTTAGAAACTATTTAAAAAAAGACATAGTGTATGGTAAATAATGGATTATACTCACCGGAATTTGAACATGATGCCTGTGGAATCGGATTTGTTGCTAATATTAAAAGTAGTAAATCACACCAGATTGTTTCGGATGCATTAACAATTCTGGAAAACATGGAGCATCGTGGAGCGTGCGGATGCGAAAATAATACAGGCGATGGAGCTGGTATACTTATTCAAACCCCTCATGAATTCTTTTTTGATGAATGTGTTAAGTTGGGTGTGCACTTACCTGCTTATGGAAAATATGCAGTGGGTGTGTTGTTTTTTCCTAAAGAAATACGATTAAGAGAAGAGTGCCGTGATATTTTTAATCGCTGTGCAGAAAAAATCGGCCTGGAAATACTGATTTACCGTAAAGTACCAGTTAATCCTGAAGGAATAGGTCCTACTGCATTATCGGTAGAACCTGAGATAGAACAGGTTTTTATTGCCTGTCCTGATCATATCAGCAACTCAGAAGATTTTGAGCGCAAATTATTTGTACTTCGAAATTATGCTGCACATATTATTAGCAATACGGTAAAAAAAGATCCGATCGGCTTTTACGTAGCTTCCCTCTCCTACAAAACTGTTGTTTATAAAGGACAACTTACGAGCCTGCAGGTTCGTGAATATTTTCCGGACCTTAATAACAAGAGAGTAGTCTCAGCTTTTGGTTTAATCCATTCACGTTTTGCTACCAACACTTTTCCATCCTGGAAATTAGCGCAACCATTCCGTTATATTGCTCACAATGGTGAAATCAATACCTTAAATGGTAACCTGAACTGGTTACGAACCAGTGAAAAGGGCTTTTTTTCACCCTATTTTACCCAGGAGGAAATGGACATGCTGCTGCCGATAGTTACATCCGGACAATCAGATTCTGCCTGTCTGGATAATATGATTGAATTATTGGTTTTATGCGGACGTTCACTGCCTCATGTTTTGATGATGCTGATTCCGGAAGCATGGGATGGTAACGAGCAAATGGACCCCCTAAAAAAAGCATTCTATGAGTTTCATTCTTCGTTCATGGAACCTTGGGATGGCCCGGCTTCTATTTCATTTACCGATGGTAAAATCATCGGCGCAACCCTCGACAGGAATGGACTTCGCCCTTCACGTTATTGTGTTACAACCGATGACCGGGTAATAATGGCTTCTGAATCCGGTGTGCTTCCTGTAGATCCTAAACTTATAAAGGAAAAAGGAAGATTACAGCCAGGAAAGATGTTCGTAGTAGACCTGGAGCAAGGAAAAATTATCAGTGATGAAGAATTAAAACAGAAAATCTGCTCTCAAAAACCTTATGCCGAATGGCTTAATAAATATAAGATCCGGATGGAGGAACTGCCTGAACCACGGGTATCCTTCACTCATCTTGAGCACGATCAGGTTTTTAAATACCAAAAAGTATTTGGTTATTCAACGGAAGATCTCGAAATGATCATTACCCCTATGGCAACGGAAGGAAAGGAGCCTGTTGGTTCTATGGGTATAGATGTTCCACTAGCAGTATTAAGTGATCAGCCACAACACCTCAGCAGCTACTTTAAGCAGCTGTTTGCACAGGTTACCAATCCACCAATAGATCCTATCCGCGAACGGTTGGTAATGTCGCTGGCAACTTTTGCAGGTAGTAACGGTAATTTACTGGTGGAAGATCCGCTTGACTGTCACAATGTAGCGCTTAAACATCCGGTACTGACCAATCATGAACTTGAAAAAATACGAAGTATAGATACAGGTATCTTCCAGGGTAAAACCCTGCAAACCTATTTCAGAGCTGACGGCAAACCGGGATCATTACAAAAAGGCCTTGATCGTTTGTGCCGTTATGCCGTTGATGCTGTGGAAGATGGCTTTGAAGTTCTGATACTTTCAGATAGGGCTATCGATTCAGACCATGCTCCTATCCCATCACTGCTGGCGACTTCTGCTGTTCATCACCATCTTATCCGCAAAGGATTAAGGGGGCAGGTTGGCCTTGTTGTAGAAGCAGGAGACGTTTGGGAAGTACATCATTTTGCCTGCCTGGTTGGATTTGGAGCCACGGCTATCAATCCTTACCTCGCTCTTTCTACCATCCGCGATATGAGACTGACAGGCAAAATGGAATCCAACCTGGAACCTGACCAGTTGAAAAAAAATTACATAAAAGCAGTAAATGAAGGCTTGCTCAAGGTTTTCTCAAAAATGGGAATATCCACCCTTCAATCTTACCAGGGTGCGCAGATCTTTGAAATCATCGGTGTTAATAAAAGTGTTGTAGACAAATATTTTACCGGTGCCATTTCAAGAATTGAAGGAATGGGACTCGATGAAATCGCCAGGGAAATTCTTGCTAAACATTCCTTCTCTTTCAGTAAAAAAGAAATTCCTGTGGACAGGCTTTCTGTTGGCGGATTTTATCATTGGAAACGCAAGGGAGAATTTCATCTTTTTAATCCACAGACCATTCATTTATTGCAGCATTCTACCAGGATGAATGATTATCATTCCTTTAAAAAATACTCTAAACTTATAAATGAGCAGGATGAAAAAGCCTGTACTTTAAGAAGCCTGTTCCGTTTTAAACGCAATCGTTCTTCCATTCCTATTGAAGAAGTGGAACCGGCTGAAAATATATTCAAACGTTTTGCTACCGGGGCCATGAGTTTTGGTTCTATTTCATGGGAAGCCCATACTACCCTTGCAATTGCGATGAATAGATTAGGTGGAAAAAGTAATACGGGAGAAGGTGGTGAAGATGAAAGAAGGTACGAACGCTTACCAAATGGTGATTTTATGCGTTCCGCTATAAAGCAGGTAGCTTCCGCCCGCTTTGGAGTAACAAGTCAATACCTTACAGAAGCGGATGAATTACAAATAAAAATGGCACAAGGCGCTAAACCTGGCGAGGGTGGCCAGTTGCCTGGCCATAAGGTTGATGAATGGATAGGAAAAACGCGGCATTCAACACCTGGTGTAGGCTTGATCTCTCCACCTCCTCATCATGATATTTATTCAATTGAAGACTTGGCGCAGTTAATTTTTGACCTTAAAAATGCAAACCGCCAGGCTCGTATTAACGTGAAACTGGTTTCTAAAGCAGGTGTTGGCACTATTGCTGCCGGCGTTGCCAAAGCAAAGGCCGACGTTATTTTAATATCTGGTTATGATGGCGGAACGGGTGCATCCCCTATAAGTTCTGTAAGACATGCCGGCTTACCCTGGGAGTTAGGCCTTGCAGAGACTCATCAGACTTTGGTAAGAAATAAACTCCGCAGCAGGGTTGTTGTTCAAACCGACGGTCAATTAAAAACAGGTAGAGATATTGCTATTGCTACACTTTTGGGTGCTGAAGAATGGGGTGTTGCCACAGCAGCATTGGTGGTAGAGGGTTGCATTATGATGCGCAAATGTCACCTGAATACCTGCCCGGTTGGAGTAGCCACCCAGGATCAAGAGTTAAGAAAGCGCTTTACTGGTAATGCAGATCATGTTGTAAACCTTTTTAAATTCCTTACACAGGAATTCAGGGAAATAATGGCTGAGCTTGGCTTTAGAACTGTAAATGAAATGGTAGGCCAGGTGGAATTTCTTGAACAAAGAGATAATATTACTAATTGGAAGTACAGGAAACTGGATCTGTCACCTATTTTATATAAAGAACCTGCTTCCTTATATACAGGCTTGCACAAAATGGAAGAACAGGATCATGGTTTAGCTGACGTATTAGACTGGAAACTATTAAAAGCAGCAGAACCTGCCCTTGAAACCCAACAAAAAGTTTTAGCAGCGTTTTCTATCAGGAATACAGACCGTACAGCAGGAACCATTCTTTCTAACGAAATAAGTAAACGCTATAAAGCAGAAGGTCTTCCTGAAGATACTATACATTTTAAGTTCACCGGTACCGCAGGACAAAGCTTTGGCGCATTTAATACTAAGGGGGTAACTCTGGAATTGGAAGGTGATTCAAACGACTATTTTGGGAAAGGTTTAAGCGGTGCAAGACTGATTGTTTATCCATCACATGAAGCTGATTTTATTGCTGAAGAAAATATTATTATTGGTAACGTTGCATTTTACGGAGCAACTTCAGGAGAAGCCTTTATAAGAGGTAAAGCCGGAGAACGTTTTGGTGTTCGCAATTCCGGAGCTAATGTAGTAGTAGAAGGTGTAGGTGACCATGGCTGTGAATACATGACAGGTGGTAACGTAGTTGTTTTGGGAGAAACCGGTAGAAACTTCGCTGCAGGAATGAGCGGAGGGATCGCTTATGTATATGATGTAAAAAACCAGTTTGCTTCATTATGCAATATGGAAATGATAGACCTGGACAAATTAACTGAGGACGACAGCCAGGTTTTACACGATATGATCAGTAAACATTATTCATATACAAACAGTTCTGTAGCCCGGTTTGTATTAAATGATTTTGATAACCAGGTGAAAAACTTTGTAAAAGTATTCCCTAAAGATTATAAAAAAGCATTAAAAGTTAATGCTGAAAAAAGCCTGGCTCAAAAAGTATAAAGAGCTTTAATAACTGTGTTGCTATCAGCTATCTGCAATTAGCTATCAGGAGATCAACGTTTAATAAGTTTCTTAATGATAGCTGACTGCTGATAGCTGATAGCTGATAATATATAAACATTAAAAGTTTTCGCTGAAGCGGAATTCTGGAGGATAAAATAATGGGCAAACCAACCGGATTTATGGAATTTACCAGGGAGTTACCTGCAAAACGTTTGCCGCAGGAAAGGATACATGACTATAATGAATTTATAGAAAGATATTCTGATGAAAAATTGAATCAGCAAGCTGCGCGATGTATGGATTGTGGTATTCCGTTTTGTCATAACGGCTGTCCATTAGGTAATATCATACCTGAATTTAATGATGCAATCTATCGTAAAAACTGGCTGGAAGCGTATGAGATACTTAGCTCTACCAATAATTTTCCTGAATTTACCGGAAGAATTTGTCCGGCACCCTGCGAAACAAGCTGTGTTTTAGGAATAAATCAACCAGCGGTTACCATTGAAGAAATTGAAAAACATGTTATTGAGATAGCTTTTGATAAAGGCTTTGTGCAGGCACGCAAACCCAATTTAAGGACAGGTAAAAAAGTTGCTGTCGTAGGCTCAGGTCCTGCCGGATTAGCAGCAGCTGCCCAGTTAAACAATGCAGGTCATTTAGTGACGGTTTTTGAAAGAGATGATGCTCCCGGTGGATTATTACGTTATGGTATTCCTGATTTTAAACTGGAGAAGTGGATCATTGATAGAAGATTGAAGATTATGGAAGAAGAAGGCATTACATTCCGGTGTAATGCGAACGTAGGTGCTGATGTAAGTATCAACGATTTACTGCGTGAGTATCATGCTATTGTACTATCAGGAGGTGCTACAATTCCACGCGACCTCAAAATTCCGGGACGTGAATTAAAGGGTGTTTATTTCGCTATGGAGTTCTTAAAACAGCAAAATAAGCGGGTCGTGAAAAGAGATGTTGGCGGTGAAGACATTTTTGCTACAGATAAAAATGTTGTTGTAATCGGTGGTGGTGATACAGGTAGTGATTGCGTGGGTACTTCTAATCGGCATGGAGCGAAAAGTGTTACACAATTTGAGCTAATGCCACGTCCACCTGAAAGCAGAACGCAATATATGCCCTGGCCTACCTACCCGATGACTTTAAAAACTTCTTCTTCTCACGAAGAAGGCGCCGATCGCCAATGGGGAGTGGCTACCAAAGAATTTATCGGAGACGGGAATGGAAATCTGAAAGCATTAAAAATAGTTGACCTTGAATGGAAATTTGCAGACCAGGACAGACCTGCAGGCTTTGAAGAAAAAGCCGGAACGGAAAGAGAACTTCCCTGTGAATTAGCTTTGCTTGCCATGGGATTTGTACATCCCCAGCATCAGGGCCTTTTACAGGAATTAGAAATAGAATTAGACGATAGAGGTAATGTTAAAGCCTCAGAGAAAATGTATCAGACCAATATTGCCAAAGTATTTACAGCAGGAGACATGCGTCGTGGCCAATCCCTGGTGGTATGGGCAATAAGCGAAGGCAGAGAATGTGCCCGCAAAGTTGATGAGTACCTGGTTGGATATTCATTACTGGAAAGCAAAGACCACCATATTGCCAGTTTTTAAAGTATAGGTAATGTTAAGTTAATATGAAATGACGCAATTGCAATCAGTTGTAGGCTGTCAGTCATAGTATCACCCGCGGGTGATGTTTCACCAAAAACTCATTCGGGAATTGAACCACGGCACGAAGACACGGAGAAACGCAAAGTTCTGTTTACTACAATATAAAACAACTTATTTGTGTTCCATCGTGTCTTCCTCAATGGTTCAATTCTTATCCCCGAATCGCTGCCGTTTAATGTCAAGGTTCAATTGGCTAGTTATATAAGATTCTCCAACTGGTGGTTGCGCCAGGTGTGCTTACTTTTTTATATAACCAAATTAAATTTTTTTCTTTTGCAACAAGTTGGTAAGTTTGAAATGCAATAGCTATATTATAATACAGGCATCTACAACGATTTAAAATTGACCTGATTTAAACTGTTGCATTCTTTTTCGTGTCAGGCTTCGTAGTATAAAAGTTTCTTCTTTATTTTAATTTGTACCGCCGGTTGAGGAAATCAACAAGCATTGCTTTGAGCATGCTACTCGTATTTAAGCGCAGTAATAAAATTAAAATTTGCTATATGAAGAAAACCCCACTTAAAGTTGCATTATTATTATTTTCACTTTTACTTTTTTTCACTTCCCCTTCCCATGCACAAAATAAAACAGTAACCGGTACGGTTAATGATAACACGGGTGCACCGCTTTCTAATGTTTCCGTACAGGTAAAAGGAACCAAAACCGGAACTTTTACAGGTACTGACGGCGGCTTCAGTATCAATGTTGTTTCCCGCAATTCCAGGCTGGTTTTTAGTTTTGCCGGTATGGAACCCCAGGAGGTATCAGTCGGTGATCAAACTACTTTTAACGTACAGCTTCAAACAGGGAATAATGCACTGGGAGAAGTGGTTGTTATCGGGTATGGAACTGCCCGCAAATCTGATCTTACCGGCGCTGTAGCAACGGTTAAATCCGATAAGTTATTAGACAGGCCTTCCACCAATATATCACAGGCACTACAAGGCAGGGTAGCCGGAGTAGATGTAAGTGTAAATACCAGCGCTCCCGGTGAGGCGGCCAAGGTGCGTATTCGTGGTATTAGTTCTATTAATTCCAGTCTTGATCCCTTGTATGTTGTGGATGGTGTTATTGGTGTAGACGCAAATAGCCTTAACCCGAATGATATTTCTTCTGTTGAAGTATTAAAAGACGCTTCCTCCACTGCTATTTACGGGGCAAGGGGTGCAAATGGCGTTATCATAATTACTACTAAGCGAGGTATCAAAGGGAAAAGCCGTATTTCTTATGATAACTATCTTTCATTGAATACCTTGGAAAGACATTTAAGAGCTTTGAATGCGCAGGAATTTATGGATGTGTATACCCTGGCTTATAAAAACGCCCAGAAGTATGATTCATTAGGCTTTGCCCAGGGAAAATATAAGGCCAACAATCCTTTAAACTTCCCAAAACTTTTTGATGCAAGCGGTAAACCCTTATACAACACAAACTGGGAATCAGAAGTATATAAGCCATCCACCAGTAACAATCATCAGCTTACTCTGCAGGGAGGTAGTGATAAATCAACTTACAGTCTTTCATTAGGATATCTGGATCAAAAAGGGATAATGATTGAGTCCTGGTTTAAAAGGTATTCTGCCCGTTTTACTATGGATAATGATGTCAACAAATGGTTAAAAATTGGCGGTAGTATGTCACTTGTTAAAAGCACTGAAAGACTCGTATCAGATGCCAATGGCGGATTAAACGTTTCAAGAATGATTATTGAAGGAATTCCCATTATCCCGGTTAAATATCCTGATGGTACCTGGGGTGGCAACAGCGACTTTCCAGGAATGGAAGGGGGAAGCAACCCGGTAAATATTGCCAAAAACCGATACACTTTAATAAATAGGATGCGGACCCTGGGCAACGTGTATACATTATTTCATCTTACTAAAAATCTTGACTTTAAATCAGATCTTGGATTTGACCTGAATTCCCAGAAAAATAACTTTTACTCAGGTCGTGAACTATCCTCCCTTTCATTAAACGAAAGAGGTGTGGCCAGCATTAATAACTCACTGTCAACATATTGGCAAAGTGAAAATTATTTTACCTGGAATAAAGAAATAAATTCAAACCAAAGGCTGACCGCTTTGCTTGGCCTTTCCTGGCAAAAAAACTATTCTGAATTTGCTTCAGAAAGTGTATCAAATTTTATTGATGATTACTGGGGTTGGCATAATTTAGGTGCAGGTACTGGTGACCGTGGCATAGGCTCTTCAGATAATCAGTGGACGATGAATTCTTACTTCGCACGCCTGACATATAATATCAGCGACAAATATTTATTTACTGCAACCGGCAGGTACGACGGATCTTCCAAATTCGGAAAGAATAACAAGTATGCCTTCTTTCCTTCTGCAGGCTTTGCCTGGCGGATATCTGAAGAAGATTTTCTTAAGAATAATTCCTTCATCAGTAATCTTAAACTTAGAGCCAGTTACGGTTCTACAGGTAACCAGGAAATTGGCACTTATAATTCCATTCAATTGCTGGGCTCCGGTACTACCTTATTTAATGGGCAAAGGCAACCAACAGTTTTTCGTCAAAGCTTTGGAAACCCTGACCTGAAATGGGAACGGGTAAATCAAGCTGATATCGGATTGGAAGTAAGCTTACTCAGTAACCGTATTAATATTAACGCGGATTATTATCATAGGGTAACGAAAGACCTATTGTTAGCTGCTCCAATTCCCTGGACATCAGGTTTGTCAAGTGTTACTCAAAATATAGGATCACTACAAAATACAGGAGTTGAACTCACATTGAATACACAAAATATAAAGTCAAAGAATTTTAGCTGGACATCGGATATAAATTTTACTGCAAATAAAAATAAGATCCTTCACCTTGGTATAAACAATGATGATATTTATCCAGGGCCCTGGTTTTTAGGACAAACGAATATCTTGCGTGTAGGCTGGGCTATCGGTACATTCTGGGGGTATCAAAGAGAAGGGGTATGGGGTGAAAAAGAAGCTGCAGAAGCCGCTAAATACAACCTTAAACCAGGAGATCTTAAGTGGAAAGACCAAAATAATGATGGTAAAATTAACGATGCTGATCTTACAAGGCTTGGGCAGGCTTATCCAAAATGGACTATGAACATCACTAATACGTTCAACTATAAAAATTTTGATTTTACGTTTGATATCCGTATTGTCGGAGGTGTTAACACCGTAGCGAATTTCTATCACTCAACCGAAGATAGGCAGGCAATAGCCAATAGTTTAGCAACAGTGAAGAATGCCTGGTCACCTCAGAATCCTAACAGCCATATTGCTGAGGTAAGGTATTATGGTTCTTCTTATCAAACTCATATCGACAGTTGGTGGGTACAGGATGGTTCCTTTGTTCGTGGTCAGAACTTTGTGCTGGGATATACATTACCGTTACAAAGCACGAGCAGGTTGAATATTGACCGGTTACGGTTTTATGTGAGTGCACAAAATCTTTTTGTCATTACAAAGTATACTGGTTACGATCCGGAAGTGAATACTTTTGGGGGGCAGCTTACTCAAAATCAAGACTTCTTTCCCTATCCTCATCCCAGAGTACTTAATGTGGGCTTAAACCTGTCTTTCTAACCTGACAAACGAATAATCATGAAAAAAACTTTTAATATATTGATCATTGCAGGAATATTTGGTGCAAGCTCCTGCTCAAAGTTCTTAGAAGAAAAACCAACAGGTTCCTTAACTCCCCAATCGAATGTTACCAGCCCCACCATCGCCCGGGCGTTTGCAAATTCATCGTATGGTGGTCTTACAACATTGGATCGGGGTAGTGGTGGTTATGGTGGCAATACGGCAGCATTAATGGAATATATGGCAGGCAAGGCTTCCGGAAATGCTCAGACAGAAAGTAACCATTTTTATAATCTTACCTATGATGCACAGTCTTTTTACATTGATACATGGTGGCAGGGACTATATTCCGGTATAGCCAATTGTAACCTTGCCTTACAAAAAATTGCTGAAATTCCCCAGGATACCGCTGCAAAGGCAAATATGCTGGCAGAGGTCCATACTATCAGGGCGCTTTATTACTTTTACCTTGTTCGTATGTACGGCGATGTGCCTGCCACTACAGAAGTGGTGTCTGACCTGAACAATGTTAGGCCTAAACGCGCCCCGGTTAAAGAAATTTATGATAAGATTATTATCCCCGACTTATTGACCGCTGAAACATCAACCCTGCCTTGGCAGGACAATACAGGAAAAGTTTCAATGGGTGCAGTTAAATCCCTTCTTGCAGAGGTCTATCTCACATATGCCGGTTTTCCTGTTAAGGGAGGAGTAGATGCTTATAAACAATCGGCAAGCCGTTCTAAAGAGGTTATGGAAAAAGGTGGTTTTTCAATGTTTACAGAGTACACCGATATGAGTAATCCTTCTAATAAGAATAAAGGTGAATTTATCTGGCAGGTTCAGTTCGCAGCAGGTATAAGCGATAATGACCTAACGGCAAAAGCGTTACCTCAATACCAAGATATTGCGGTTTATTCGGATGAGTTTGGTGGGCTGCAGCCAACTACGCAATTTGTTGAAAGTTATCCAGCAGGGGATAAGCGCACTAAAGAAAGGCAATTCTTCTATACGAAATATACTAAAAATACCTCCAGGTTAGATACCGTGGTACTTGGGGGCTATTACATTTACAAGTGGTTCGATATACAGGCGGTAACTAGCACTGCTCACTCTGATCTAAACTATACTATCTACCGGTTAGCAGATATTATGCTTATGTATGCTGAAGCTTCAAACCAGGCCGAAGGTGGGCCCAATGCCATGGCTATGGCAGCTGTTAATAAAATACGTCAGAGGGCCAGTCTGTCACCCATAGGTTCTATGAGCAAGGATGATTTTGAAAAAGAAGTTTGGAACCAGCGTTATTTCGAATTATGCTATGAAGGTAAAACCTGGTTTGATATGTTACGCACTCGCAAAGTTCGCAATGATGTCACTCGTAATTATGATGACTTTGTAGGACATAAAACGGTTTGGGGTAAAACGCTTACTGAAAATCAATTGCTGTTTCCTATTCCATTAAGGGAAATAAATAACAATACTAATCTCACACAGAATAAAGGTTTTTAAACGATTGTTCCGTATAACGATCATTACAGGCTTCAGAAAAGTAATGCAAATTGAATGGTCATCAACCATGATAGCATTATTCTATTCTGAAGCCTCTCTTTTTAAAAAATAAAAAATTTATTAATGAGCCGGTAATTTCTCCAAACAGCTTCCGTCTAGCCGAAAGCAGCAATAGTCATTACAGTTATCGGAGAGAACGCCCTAAACCGTTTAGCTCCAATTTAACACTCTAATGAAAGTTACCTCAATTATTCTCTCTTATCAATCTTACATTAAAATAAATAATATTTAAGATTGAATTTAATTATTGAAAAGATAATATGTACTTTCGTAAAGCATGAATATATTTAATATTATTTAATGTTGAATTAAATTAGCTTTAATGAAAAGACTTACAATTAAACAGGTAGCACCATTTATAGTGCTTTCCCTTATTGCAATTGCATCTATTTTTATTCCCACACTTCCTAATTTTAATGATCAGGGTAAATATAATACCTCTGATATTGCGTGGATAATTGTAGCTACCGCATTGGTATTCCTGATGACTCCCGGACTTGCATTTTTTTACGGAGGAATGGTTCACCGCAAAAATGTAATCTCAACAATGATTAAAAGTGTAGTAGCAGCAGGAGTTGTGAGTATTTTATGGGTAACCGTAGGATTCAGTTTATGTTTTGGTGATAGCATTGGCGGCTTTATCGGAAACCCTTCTACCTTTTTGTTTTTTAGAGGTGTTAATTCAGGTGCACCGCTTTTACATGGCGCGGCATCTCCCATGACAATTCCTTTATTGTTATTTTCATTGTTTCAATTAATGTTCGCTATCATCACTCCCGGACTAGTAGTGGGTGCAGTAGCAGAACGTATTCGTTTTACTTCTTACATCCTTTTTATAGTGCTGTTTAGCTTACTTGTTTATGCTCCATTAGCACATTGGACCTGGCATCCGGAAGGATTTCTGGCTAAAATGGGTGTTTTAGATTTTGCCGGTGGTACTGTGGTACATATTTCTGCAGGATGTGCTGCATTAGCTGGGGCATTGGTATTAAAACGCAGGCAATCACATATTGAACATAAAGAAATCCCTCCAGCTAATATTCCCTATGTTTTAATTGGTACAGGTTTACTATGGTTTGGCTGGTTCGGATTTAATGCCGGTTCTGCTTTAGCTGCCAATGCATTATCAGTGTCTGCATTTGCAACAACCAATACAGCTGCAGCAGCGGCAGGTTGTTCGTGGATGTTTTTTGATGTTTTAAGAGGTAAAAAACCTTCTGTTTTGGGTTTTTGCATTGGCGCAGTTGTAGGCCTGGTAGCAATAACACCTGCCTCGGGTTTTGTGGCAATTCCGCAGAGTATTTTTATCGGTGTTTTGGCAGCCATCATTTCTAATATAGCCGTGTACTACAAATCAAAATCAAAGCTGGATGATACCCTTGATGTATTTCCTTGTCATGGTATCGGTGGAATGGTTGGTATGCTAATGACCGGACTTTTTGCTACTACTGCTATCAACAGCGCTGGCGCTAATGGTGCACTTTATGGAAACTGGGCATTCTTTTTTACCCAACTAAAAGGTATGCTGATAGTAGTGGCATACAGTTTCACTGTTTCATACGGCATCTTTAAATTAATTAATCTAATTCAACCTATCAGAGTTAGCTCCGAAGACGAAGCTTTGGGCCTTGATTCAACTCAGCACAACGAAAATTATTTACAAGGCACATTGCTGGTAAATAATAAAAATGGAGTTGAAGAACAAATGATACCAAACACATAAATATAAATTATTAAAAAAATAGGGGAACGTTTAATGCTCCCCTATTTTTTTGTATCTTCTAAAATATCGCCCATATTACTAATTTACATCGGAAAGCATTTTGATATTTTTATATAAAAATCAACCCTTATAAAATTAACATGGATAGCTTTCTGCGTTATGGTTTTCTTACCAAAATATTACATTTAAGTTTATAATTTCTGATCTTTTGCTAATCAGAGTAAAAAGCCTGCCTTAAAAGTTACTTTTTATTAAGGCTATTTAAATAAAATATTTTTTTGCCTTTTCTATTTTCTAACCAAAATTGATAATTAGATGCTTAAAAAAATTCTTGCGTCCACTACATCAGTAATGTGTGCCCTATTAGCAAATGCGCAAACTGATTCCACTCCTCCAGTTCCTGCTCTATTAGTTACAGGTTCAGCAGATCTTTACTACAAGTATGATTTTTCTAAGAACAGTGGAAATAATCGCACAAGTTTCACGAACTCACATAATACTTTTGAATTAGGGATGGCCACCGTTAAACTGGAACATAAAACAAGCAGGTTAGATATGGTGGCAGATTTAGGCTTTGGTAAAAGAGCACGTGAATTTAGTTATACCGATGATAATAACAGCGGCCGCGATATTATTTTTAGTACTATTAAACAACTTTATATCAGCTATGCACCTGCTCCCTGGGTTAAGTTTACGGCGGGAACCTGGGCTACTCATGTAGGTTATGAACTGGTTGATGCTTACGCTAATCGTAATTATAGTATGTCTTATATGTTTACCAACGGCCCATTTTCACATACCGGCTTTAAAGTGGATTTTACAAAAGGGAAAAGCGGTTTTATGCTGGGAATAGCTAATCCTACTGATTATAAATATGTACCTGATGGTGTTATAAATAAAAAATTCTTTCTTGCCCAGTATAGCCTGGCAGCCAGTGATAATTTTAAACTTTACCTGAATTATGTAGGCGGACAAGCGCCGGATACTTCAAAATCAAACCAATTTGATGCTGTAATAACAGCTAAGCTAAACAGTAAATTCAGTATTGGTTATAATGGTACTGTTAATAGTACCAAACTACAATCCGGAGTAAGATTTAATGACGCTAAAAGCTGGTGGGGCTCAGCCTTATATCTTAATCTTGATCCAACCAGTTCTTTTGGTTTAACATTAAGGGGTGAATATTTTTCTGACAAATCCGGACTGAAAGTATTCAGTGATGTACCAGGTGGAGGATCTGTATTCGCAACCACGTTGTCTGCCAATTTCAAAGTAAGTTCATTTATTTTGATACCTGAATTCCGTTTAGACAATGCAAGCAAAAATATTTTTACTAAAAGCAATGGCAATGCTACTTCATCAGCCGGCAACTTTTTAATAGCGGCTATTTACTCATTTTAATAGTTTCAATGCCGTTGGCTTAAGAGAGTTCATGGTTTATTTCTTCGTTCCGGTTAGGAACAACCTGTAAGTTGCTAACAGGTGAAGTAACATTCGAAGAGTTCACTTAAACATAATTATTCCTCTATTAACACATGCTGTTCCTGAAATACATATAATATCATTTAAAGCTGCTATGGATGCAGCTTTAAATGATATTATTATGCCGAATTTCTTCCGGCATTAATAATACCGAAAGAACACCGAATAACTAATTTCTCATATATTTCTTTCATTGGGTTATTAACCAGGTCCTCTTCCATTTCCCTTATACGGGCAATAGCAAATTGCTGAATGGTTGTTAATGGTAACACGATGCGTTCACGCATCTGCACAGACAATTGCTCAACCGGATAATCCGCCATCAATTCGGTTTTGCCCGAAAGCATGAATATATACTTTTGAGTAAGTTCATATTCACTAAAGATCATATTCCATATCTCACCATATTTTGGATGGTCAGACAAAAATTCTGTAAGAGGGAAAAAACATTTTTTCATTGCCATCTCACAGTTATCAATAAGCGTTTTGAAAAACAATGAATGTTTATACAATTTTTTTATCTCATTCAACTGACCTTTTTTTTCTAATTCCTGCAAAGCTATGCCCACACCATAATAACCTGTAACGTTTTGTTTTAGCTGGCTCCATGCTCCTACAAAAGGAATGGCCCTGAGATCTTTTAAGGTCATCTTAGAAGTACCACCACGTTTAGCCGGCCGGCTACCAATATTTGTTTCACTGTAAAAATTCAAGGGACTCACATGCATCAGGTATTCCATAAAATCAGGATGATTCTTTAAAGCGCTATAAGCTTTGAAACTTTCTTCAGCCAGGCTCTGAATTAAACTTTCTTCATTTGCTTGTAAAGTGACATATCGTGTAGAGAAAAGATCATTGGAAATACCAGCATTCAGTAATTGTTCTATATTGTACTGGGCGGAATCAATGGTGCCAAAATTCGAACTTACTGTTTGTCCCTGTATGGTTAACTGTATTTCCTTATTGGAAATATTCTTACCCATAGAGGCATAAAATTTATGTGTTTTTCCTCCACCCCTGGCAGGAGGGCCTCCACGGCCATCAAAGAACACCACATCAATATCATGCAATTCTGAAATCTTAGTTAGTTTTTCCTTTGCCTTGTAAATACTCCAGTTAGCCATAAGATATCCCCCATCTTTGGTTCCGTCGGAGAATCCTACCATAATAGTTTGCCTCTTGCTTCTTCGAATAAGATGATCATAATATCCTTTATTCTCATACAAAGATTTCATTATTTCTTCCGCCTGCATTAAGTCTTCCACTGTTTCAAATAATGGAACTATATCAATATTGAGTTCTTCCCTGTTCCAGCCACTGAACAGAAACAACGCGTATACTTCCAGTACGTTCAACGCACTATTGCATTGACTGATTATGTACCTGCTGCAACCCATCTCCCCATTATTCCGCTGGATGTCTTTAACTGCTTTCATACTTTCCAATGTATCCCTTATTATACCTTCCTCATATAAAGCATTATCAACGTTCCCGGTGACATCAATCAATAAGTTTTGTTTTTCTACTGTTGTTAAGCTAGCATAGTCGTCCGGCAACAGTTGTTCATTTTTAGCAATTGCTTCCAACACCTTATTATGCACGGAGCTTTCCTGACGTATATCGAGGGAGGCAAAATGCAATCCGAATACATGTACCTTGTTGATCAGATCATCTGCCAGGTGCAGGAATAAACCATTATGCTTGTAAATAAGGATGTTCCTTATTTCAAGAAGTGAATCAATAATATATTGCTTGGTAAGTTCAGTATGCTGATCCGGTACAAATATATTATTATACAATCTTGTTTCCAGTTCAATCAAAATGGTATCCACACCTTTAAAAGTAAGCCGCCGTTTTAACTGGCGTACATCTGAATAATAACATTTAATGATGGCATCACGAAGTGCGTCAGCAACTTTTAGGGTAGTGTCCACCCTTACATTTGGATTTCCATCACGGTCTCCACCTGGCCAAAAACCCATGGTGATGATTGGATTATTATCCGGGACTGTATCAGGAAACTCGTTCTTAAAAAATGAAATGATATGTCCTGCCGCATCATAAAATACATTTTCCAGGTACCAGATCAAACTGATCGCTTCATCAAATGGCGTAGGCTTTTGCTTTTGCAGGAAAGCGGTTTTACCTAATTGCTGCAGGTACATATTAATCTGGCTTGCATTATTATCAGATATAGCTTTGGAAAGATCATTTATAATTCCTAACACTGAGCCGGGATAGAACTGAGTAGGATGTGCAGTTAATACCAATCGTATAGCAAAGTCCTGCAGTTTTTCTGCTAATTGATTATGTTTATTATTGTTAATGACTTCTGATTCGAGTTGTTTTAAACTTCCGAGTCCCTGCACATCATTTACCTCTTTAAATGCCGCGTCTTCAAGGGCATCAAACAACACTACCTGCCTTTCTACATACTGAATAAAGCGAAACAATACATCAACCTTCTCCCTTTCCTGTATGTAGGAAGTATGCTTTTGAAAAAAATCATCAATTATTTGTACCGGGCTTTGCCTTTTTTTATATCCATCTTCACAATAGGTTAAAAGAAGGGAAAGCAGGATTCCCGTCCTTTCAATACGATGAAAAGGCAGCGAGTTAAAGAAGCTGTTATAAAGCTGGAACTTAAGGCCAACATAATCTTTAAAGTGCTGCAAACCATAGGAAGATTGATTAGACATATAGTATTAGTATGAAGTTAAGCATGGTATCAATAATTGATGGCTATCAGCTATCAGCAGTCAGCTATCAGGAGGTCAATTGATGATGCGTTTCCTTCTGATAGCTGACTGCTGACAGCTGATAACTAACCTACAGCAAGCAGCAATGATGTTCCGGGGATTGAAAATAGTGCAAATTTTTCAATTCGTTTTAACGTTTAGCTCAATTTACCTACCTTCGAAATTCGTTTTAATAGTGTTACCAAATTATTATTATATCGCTCCAGCCATTATTACAGCATTATCTGCTACACGCATTATTACCATTACAACCCGCTAAGGGTTGTATCTTGCTATATTATCTTCGTGGGCTTATTGCCAGCTTAAAGAAAAAAGTTTTCTGCACTACATAAATTATCATCAATTAATTAATTCATAAATATGAAGGTTTTAAAATTTGGGGGCAGCTCCGTTGCTACTGCTGATAATATTAATCTGGTGGTTTCAATAATAAAAGAAACCATTAGCAATGATAAAGTAGTGATAGTAGTTTCAGCAATGGGTGGTATTACAGATATGTTAATTCAATGTGGAACGCTTGCTTCTACAACGGATGAATATTACAAAACCAAATTACAGGAGATAGAACAACGGCATCTGGAAACAGTTAAACTATTGATTCCTGTTTCTCAGCAAAGCAGTATCTTAAGCTGGGTAAAAAAACGTTGTAATGAACTGGAAGATATTTGCAACGGAGTCTTTTTACTGGGTGAACTATCAGACAGAACTAAAGACAGGATCGTTAGTTATGGTGAACATATCTCTTCTCAGATCCTTTCTTCCAGGCTGAAATCAGAGGGTATAGAAAATGTCTGGAAAGATTCAAGGGAACTTATTATTACCGATTCAGATTTTACACATGCTACAGTTGATTTTGACAAAACCAATCAAAATATTGAAAATTACTTTTCAACAACTCCCGATACTTTGTTTGTAATTCCAGGTTTTATCGCATCCGATGCAGGCGGCGCTACAACTACATTAGGAAGAGGTGGCTCAGATTTTACCGCAGCTATTCTAGGTGCGGGTGCTAACGCATCTGTAGTAGAAATCTGGACCGATGTATCCGGAATGATGACAGCCGACCCCAGGCTTGTTGCCAATACCCGCATCATCCGGCACATTTCTTACCAGGAAGCCATGGAGCTTTCTCATTTCGGTGCAAAAGTTATTTATCCTCCAACGATTCAACCTCTGTTAAGTAAAAATATTCCTGTCTGGATAAAAAATACTTTCTTACCGAAAGATTCCGGAACCATCATTAAAAGTGAGGCACTACAGCATGAAGGCAGCATCCGTGGAATAACAAGCATCGATAGTATAGCGCTGTTAAGCCTTGAGGGCAGTGGTATGGTAGGTATTCCCGGGTTTTCAAAGCGTTTGTTTGAAGTTTTAGCAAGTAACCGGATTAATGTTATTTTAATCACACAAGGTTCATCCGAACATTCTATTTGTGTGGGTGTTCAGCAAAGCACTGCTGCAAAAGCTAAAGAAGCTGTAGACGGAGCTTTTGCTTTTGAAATCAAATCCGGTAAGGTTGAACCTCTTATCATTGAAAACGATTTAGCCATTATTGCGCTGGTAGGTGATAATATGAAAAGTCATCCCGGTATCAGTGGAAAAATGTTTGGTGCGATCGGTAGAAATGGTGTGAATGTAAGAGCCATAGCACAGGGATCTTCAGAAAGAAATATCTCTGCGGTGGTATCAATAAACGATGTCAGGAAAGCGATCAATGTTTTGCACGAGGAATTTTTTGAAACCACTTACAAACAAATGAACCTGTTCATTACAGGTGTTGGCAATGTTGGAAGCAAGTTAATAGCCCAGATTGAACAACAGCAGCAATACCTTCAGGAACATCTGCGTTTACAGATCAAGGTTGTAGGAATTGCAAACAGCAAAAATATGTTTTTCAATGATGAAGGAATAGATCTCAAAAACTGGCGGGAAGCATTGGAAAAGGGTGATGGTATGAACCTTGAACACTTTATAAATATAATTCGTGCCAAGAACCTTCGTAACTCAGTTTTTACTGATATAACAGCAGATGACAAAGTAGCTATGTGCTACAGCAACTTACTTCAAAAAAGCATTTCAGTGGTGGCATGTAATAAGGTTGCCTGCTCTTCTCCATATGAATATTACCGGAAATTAAAAGACCTTGCCAGGGAATTCAATGCGCTGTTTCTCTTCGAAACAAATGTAGGTGCAGGCTTACCGGTTATCGGAACGTTAAATGATCTTTTAAGAAGTGGTGATCAGGTAAATAGAATTGAAGCAGTATTAAGTGGCACACTTAATTTTGTTTTTAATCATTACAATGGTGAACGGCCTTTTGCTGAAGTGGTAAGGCAGGCACAGGACGAAGGATATACTGAACCCGATCCCCGTCTGGATCTGAGCGGTACTGATGTGATGCGCAAGATTATGATACTGGCAAGGGAATCCGGAGAAAAAATGGAAATGGAAGAAATATTAAACAACTCATTCATGCCGGTATCCTGTATGGAGGGCGATGTAGAAAACTTTTATAAGGAGATGGCCAAAGAAGAAGAACATTTTAAGAAGCTATATATGGAAGCTTCGCAAGCAGGGAAGAAACTGAAATTTGTTGCAAAATATGAAAACGGCAAAGCCGATGTTGGTTTGCAGCATATAGATCCAAACCATGATTTTTATCACTTATATGGTAAAGACAATGTAGTGTTGTTTTATACAAACCGGTATGTTCAACAACCCCTGGTAGTAAAAGGAGCCGGCGCTGGTGCAGAAGTTACTGCCTCAGGTGTTTTCGCGGATATTATCAGAGCAGCAGGTTAATTGCTTTAGCAGTCAACTATCAGCAGTCAGCAGATCAATGTGTCATAAGTTTCCTCCTGATAGCTGATAGCTGACAGCTGATAGCAATAGTGTTATCTAGTGAAACATAAATCAGGCAAGTCCGGTATAAAGATATTTTATTATGAAACAGGAGCACCAGATAACAATAATTGAAGGGTCGCATATTACTGTAGCTAGTCCTGCAAGCATTGCAAACCTGGTTTGCGGATTTGATATCCTGGGGTTGTCACTTAACAGTCCGGAAGATATAATGCATGTTCAGTATAGTAACACCCCAGGCATACGCATTCAACATACAGACGAATATAACCTGCCTACAATACCTGAACAGAATGTTGCGGGAGCCGCTTTGCTGGCATTGATGCAGGAGCTTCCTCAACAGGCAGGTTTCGATATTACAATTGATAAAAGAATAAAGCCCGGCAGTGGCTTAGGTTCCAGCGCAGCAAGCGCAGCCGGTATTGTAGTAGCAGTCAATCATTTACTAGGAAACACTTTTTCTAAAGAAGACCTTGTAAGGTTTGCTATGGCCGGAGAGAAAGTGGCTTCAGGAGTAAAACACGCGGATAATATATCACCATGCATTTATGGAGGTGTAACGCTTATCCGGTCGATATTTCCATTAGACATTATTCCTTTATCTTCTCCCCTGATGTATGTAACCGTTGTACATCCGCAGATTGAAGTTAAGACTTCCGATGCCCGTCAGATCCTGCGTAAAGAAGTGCTTCTTAAAGACGCTATCAGGCAATGGGGAAATATAGCCGGACTTGTAACAGGCCTCTTGAAAAATGATTATGAGCTCATTAGCCGTTCAATGGAAGATGTAATCATTGAACCGGTTCGCAGTATTCTGATCCCGGGTTTTAATGAGGTAAAACTAATGAGCAAAGAAGCCGGTGCAATGGGCGGTGGAATCGCTGGCTCAGGCCCTTCTATATTTATGCTTTGCAAAGAAGAAGCTACTGCTTATGAAGTTGAGAACGTAATGAAGATTATTTTTAATAAGATAGGAATTGCCTACAATACTCATGTTACTACTATTAATAAAAACGGTGTCAGGATTGTAGAACATAACCCAGGCACCGGTAGCGAGGACAAGGAAGTAATATTTTATATATAGAATGTCAGTACACTTTACTGTTCCTGCATTCATAATCTACTCGCTGTTATTTATCCCTGCGTGGAAGCAGTAAAAGTGTTTCTGCAGTTAAACTAATTATGATGAAATATTTCAGTACTAATAATCATTCTCCAAAAGCAGATTTTAAAGAAGCAACCCTCAAAGGTCAGGCGCCTGATAAAGGATTATACTTCCCTGAAAAAATCCCTTCATTACCGGAAGATTTTTTTACAAACATAACAAGCTATTCAAAGGAAGAAATTGCTTATCATGTTATTCAACCTTATGTTGATGATACCATTCCAGAGACTGAACTAAAACGTATTATTAAAGAGACCATTTATTTTGATTTTCCATTGATTAAGGTTAATCATGATATTTTTTCTTTGGAATTGTATCATGGTCCTACCCTGGCTTTCAAAGATGTTGGCGCAAGGTTTATGAGCAGGTGCCTTAGCTATTTTGTAAATAATGAAAATAAAAAGATAACTGTATTGGTAGCTACTTCAGGCGATACGGGTGGTGCGGTTGCAAGCGGCTTTTTTGATGTGGAAGGAATTGATGTTGTTATCCTGTATCCGACAGGCAAGGTAAGCAGTGTGCAGGAATTGCAACTGACAACCTACGGCAAAAACATTGCAGCCCTGGAAATAAACGGAAATTTTGATGATTGCCAGTCACTCGTTAAACAAGCATTTGCTGATGCTGAATTGAATGAGCAATTGTTTCTTACTTCTGCCAATTCTATTAATGTAGCGCGATGGCTACCACAGCAATTCTATTATTTTTTTGCGTACCAGCAGTGGCAGGATAAATTCAATCCACCGGTTTTTAGTGTGCCCAGTGGAAATTTTGGTAACATCTGCGCGGGGTTATTGGCACATCGGTCGGGCTTACCTGTTAGTCATTTTATAGCAGCATGTAATGCTAATAAGATATTTCCTGAATTTATGAAAACAGGTGATTATATTCCAAAAAAAGCAGTTGCCACTTTGTCTAATGCAATGGATGTAGGTAATCCAAGCAACTTTGTACGCATTCTTGAATTATTCAATAAAGAATTTTCAGTGCTACAGGATGTACTAACCAGTTATAGCATTTCAGATGATACGACCACTGAAACATTAAAAGAGGTATACAACAGTAATGGATACCTGGTGGATCCTCATGGTGCTGTTGCTTATGCCGGTTTAAAACAATACCTGATAAATCATCCATCCGATAAAGGCATCTTCCTTGAAACAGCGCACCCTGTAAAATTTTATGATGTAGTTGAACCGATCATTAATGAGAAGGTTCTCATACCATCGGCAGTTCAGGCATTGCTGGGAAAAGAAAAGATAAGCATTAGGATGGATACTGATTACGATACCTTTAAAAATTACTTGCTAATGAAAGCATGAGATTTTTTTAAAAAGAACTTATAAAAAAGCCACTCACTTATCGTGAATGGCTTTTAATATATTAAGATACTACTAATCAAATTTCAGATCCAATCCCAATCCCCTTAATTCATGAACCAATACATTAAAAGATTCAGGAATGCCAGCTCTTGGAATGTTATCACCTTTCACAATGGCTTCATAAGTTTTTGCACGGCCTATAATATCATCTGATTTCAATGTCAATAACTCCTGGAGAATATTAGAGGCACCATAAGCTTCCAATGCCCAAACTTCCATTTCACCAAAACGCTGACCACCAAACTGAGCTTTACCACCAAGAGGCTGCTGTGTAATCAAACTGTAAGGTCCGATTGAACGGGCGTGCATCTTATCATCCACCATGTGGTGAAGCTTGATAATATAAATAATGCCCACTGTTGCCTTCTGGTCAAAGCGGTCTCCTGTTTCCCCATCATACAAGTATGTATGACCGAAACTTGGTAATCCAGCCTGGGAAATATGATCAGCTATTTCTTCAACGCTTGCCCCATCAAAAATCGGAGTAGCGAATTTCAATCCAAGTTTTTCACCTGCCCAGCCAAGCACTGTTTCATAGATCTGGCCCAGGTTCATACGTGAAGGCACACCCAACGGATTCAACACGATATCAACCGGAGTTCCGTCTTCAAGGAAAGGCATATCTTCTGCGCGAACGATTTTCGCAACAATACCTTTATTGCCGTGGCGACCAGCCATCTTATCTCCTACTTTCAACTTACGTTTTACAGCAAGGTATACTTTAGCCAATTTTAATACACCCGCCGGTAATTCATCACCGATAGAAATATTGAACTTTTCCCTTTTATAACGACCCAATTCTTCATTGTACTTAATGCTGTAGTTGTGCAGTAGAGTATTAATCGGATCATCAGTTTTAGGATCGCCTGTCCATCCTAACGGATTAACATTCAGATAGTCGATCCCAGTTAGATTCTTCTGAGTAAACTTGGCACCTTTACCGATCAGTACTTCTCCAAAATTATTATTAACTCCGGCAGAATTATGATCCTTTAAAAGAACCTGTAGTTTACTAAGTAAAAGATCGATCAGATCCTGTTCATTCTTTTCATGAACTTTCTCCAGCTTTTCAATAGCAGCCTTTTCACGAACTTTTCCATTCTTATCTTTCTTGGCTCGCTGAAACAATTTCTTATCAATCACTACACCTTCAACACCATTGGGCGCTTTCAAAGAAGCATCTTTTGCATCACCGGCTTTATCACCAAAAATCGCTCTTAACAATTTCTCTTCCGGAGTCGGATCACTTTCACCCTTAGGAGTAATCTTTCCAATCAGGATATCACCTTCTTTAATATGAGCACCAATGCGGATAATACCATTCTCATCAAGATCCTTAGTAGCTTCTTCAGAAACATTGGGGATGTCAGGAGTTAATTCTTCTTCACCCAGTTTAGTATCACGGACTTCCAGTTCATATTCTGAAATATGTATAGAAGTAAATAAATCTTCTCTTACTACTTTTTCACTTATTACAATAGCATCCTCGAAATTATAACCCTTCCATGGCATGAAGGCTACTTTCAGGTTCCTACCTAATGCCAGCTCACCATTCTGAACTGCATAACCTTCAGTTAAGAAATCACCTTCCTTAACGCGCTGTCCTTTTTTAACGGCAGGTTTCAGGTTGATAGAAGTTTCCTGGTTTGTCTTTATAAACTTAGTAAGCCTGTAAACAATAAGATCATCTTCAAAGCTTACCAGCTTCTGCGTTTCATTTCTTGTATAACGAACATGAATTTCATTGGCATCAACAAACTCTATCACACCATCGCCTTCAGAATGGATCTGGATCCTTGCATCGCGCGCTGCCTTTCCTTCCAGTCCTGTACCAACGATCGGTGATTCGGGACGAATTAATGGAACGGCCTGACGTTGCATGTTTGATCCCATCAGGGCACGGTTGGCATCATCGTGTTCCAGGAAAGGAATCAGCGAAGCACTCAAACCAACAATCTGGTTTGGAGCAACATCCATATATTCCACTTCTGCTTTTTCTAATATCGGGAAATCACCGGTTTGACGGGACACAATTTTATCTTCTACAAAATGTCCTTTATCATCAAGAGTAGAGTTTGCCTGTGCAATCTTCGCTGTATCTTCCTCTTCGGCACTGAGGTACGTTAATTTTTTCATATCAACTTTACCTTCAATCACCTTACGGTAGGGAGTTTCAATGAAACCCATCTCATTGATCTTTGCATGCACACACAAAGTAGATATCAAACCAATGTTTGGTCCTTCAGGAGTTTCGATGGTACATAAACGACCATAGTGCGAGTAGTGTACGTCACGAACTTCAAATCCAGCTCTTTCACGGCTTAATCCACCGGGTCCAAGAGCCGAGATACGACGTTTATGCGTGATCTCAGATAATGGATTGGTCTGATCAAGAAACTGGGATAACTGGGAAGTACCAAAGAATGAATTGATCACTGAGGATAATGTTCTTGCATTGATCAGGTCAACAGGAGTAAACACTTCATTATCGCGCACATTCATACGCTCACGGATTGTTCTGGCCATACGCGCCAGACCAACACCAAACTGTGCATACAATTGTTCACCTACTGTACGTACCCTACGGTTACTCAGGTGATCGATATCATCAATTTCTGATTTACCATTGGTTAATAATACCAGGTATTTTATAATAGCAATAATATCTTCCTTGGTTAAAACCTTATGATCAAGCGGATAGTTCAAGTTAAGCTTGCGGTTAATTTTATAACGGCCAACTTCTCCTAAATCATAACGTTTGTCACTAAAAAATAACTTATCAATAATTCCTCTTGCCGTTTCATCATCAGGCGCATCTGCACCACGAAGCTGGCGATAAATATGCTGAACCGCTTCAAGCTCTGAGTTGGAAGTATCTTTATTTAATGTATTGTAGATGATAGAGTAATCACCACTCATTTCTTCCTTTTGAATGAAGACGCTCTTTGCATCCATTTCAGTGATCATATCGATCGCTTCTTCGTCCAGAACAGTATCACGTTCCAGCACCACTTCATTACGCTCAATAGATACTACTTCTCCGGTATCTTCATCAACAAAATCTTCTACCCAGGTTCTTAAAACACGGGCAGCCAGTTTCTTTCCAAGGTACTTTTCAAGCGCTTTTTTTTCTGATTTTACTTCATGAGCCATTCCAAACAACTCAAGAATGTCTTTATCGGTTTCAAAGCCGATAGAACGAAGCAAAGTAGTTACAGGAAATTTTTTCTTACGATCAATGTAAGCAAACATCACATTATTAATGTCTGTTGCGAATTCCATCCAGGCGCCTTTAAAAGGAATAACCCTTGCAGAATATATCTTAGTTCCGTTTGGATGGATAGACTGACCAAAGAATACTCCCGGAGAACGGTGTAGCTGAGATACTACCACCCTTTCCGCGCCATTGATAACAAAAGTTCCACGAGGCGTCATATAAGGTATATTACCTAAAAACACATCCTGGATAATTGTTTGAAAATCCACATGTTCCTCATCATTACAGCTTAACCTAAGCTTAGCCTTCAGGGGAACAGCATAAGTTAATCCACGCTCCATACATTCCTCAATAGTATAACGTGGTGGATCAATAAAATAATCTAGGAATTCCAGCATGAAGATATTACGGGTGTCAGTGATAGGAAAATTCTCCTTAAACACCCTGAACAATCCTTCGATATTGCGTTTATCAGGAGTTGTTTCTAACTGGAAAAATTCTTTGAAAGACTGTATTTGTACTTCTAGTAGATCAGGAGTTTCAGCTAAATTTTTAATTTTACCGAAACTGATCCTGTTTTGAAATTTTGTTGAAGACATATATGTTATAAACCGGTTTTAAGTTTTTCGAATCAACTATTAACCAACCCATTGAAACATAAACAATTATACACTTTACGGCTTATAGGTATATTGTTTTTTAGTTAACTAGCTCATAATAAGGGAGTGCAAAGCTACTGAAAGATAGCAGAAACTGAAAAGTTATTTTTTACAATAAAATATAATAATTTCAAAATTATTTTTTGACTTTATACCCTACTGTTTTACCAGCACCCGTAAAGATTGTTTTCCATACCAGGTTAAAAAAAGATTTTTGCGTATTCCGTGGATAGGAAACGGTTTCAACCCGTATGGGTTTGTTTTTAAACGGATTCTCCTTTTTAATAACAAACGTGTTGGCTATAAAGCTCAATAGTCCACGTTTCTTAAGGGTATCGCCAGTAGATTTTAACGCAGTAATGTTTAAGTCATCATAAATCATTTTAACTGTTCCTGTCCCCTGGTAATTATCTCCTTTCATAGTAACATCCAGGCTTTTAATATTTACCGTATTAACCTTCAACATTCCAAGAGGCACTGTGATAGGATTAAGTGCTTCGGCCTGTAAAGCGCCTAATGAAGCAGTTACATTGAAATTGCCAGTTTTATATTTGGCCAGATCAAAAATAAAACCTGCCGTTACAGGAGATTTTTTCATAAAAACAGCCTTGGCTCTTATCTTCATAAAATGATCAGTATTGATTTGTTCCTTATCATTGGTAATATTGGTGATCATCGCCTGTATATTATCAAAGTACAACGTTCCTTTTTCACCAGATTTGGGATTTAATTCTGTATAGGAAAGGTCAATGTTATTGAGAGCTATTGTGTCCAGCTTCAATGTAAATGGAAGTTTCATTATTAACTGGTGAGGATATTTGTTCATCTTCGATTTTGTGTCAACAGGCTGAGATTTATCATTGAAAATTTTAATTGTTCCATTAACCATGGATACTTTTCTTACAAGAAATGATTCTTCTCTGATAATTGCCCACCAATCCACTTTGTTAAAACTAATTTGTTCTGTTGTTACCTCAAACCTGTCCTGCTGGTGCTTAATCTTCTTGTAAAACGCTTGTACCGGAACCCGCGGCATGAATTGCAGCTTTTTTAATTGCATGGCCTGATTTTTCGTCTGGATTTCAATTTCACCTATTTTAAAACGGTACAGGCTATCTGAGGTATTAACGGTATAATCTTTAATGCTGATCAAGCAATTCTTTGCAAATAAGAACCGTTGTTTATCAAATTGAGAGAGAGAATCAAGCAGAATATCTGAGAAGAACAGTTTAACGTTTGATAATCTTGTTACTTTATGAAGGCTTGTGTTATTGTATATAAAATCTATGTTATTCAGAATAATAGTATCTACCTGAATCTTTAAAATGTCTTTTTTTATTTTTTCAAAAACCGTTTTTGAAGAATCATCTTCTGGTACATTATAGGGTTGTTTTTTGTGCTTTACAGAAATAACAGGTTGATTGATAAAAAGACGACGAAGATTGATTGCCTTATTAATTAAAAATTCTGATGGAACAATATCATCTATAGACAATTGGCTGATTGTAATATCAAAGATATCATCAGGCGCTATCTTCGCCTGCTCTAATTGAGCATAGACTAATGTATCAGGCCTTAAATGAGCATTTACAAGGACTATTTTGGAAGTAACAACATCTGTTTCTAATTTTTCAATTTCAAGATGATATAATCCGTTTGAAGCATCCATTACCAGTTTATTCAACCTTTCTTTAATATCAGGTTCAAAATCCTTTAATTTATTTTGATGTAAATAATAGTAGACGCCTCCTATTATGGCTAATATGACAATTATAACAATCAAGAGTTTTTTCATCCAGAAATATTATGTTATTAAGATACTCAATGAATGGCAGGTTAAGCTTAGTAAAAAAAATTTAATAAAAAATTATAAGCTACTATCTAAATTATACATATTTAAAGACATACCGCTGAAACCTTACCTATTAAAAGTAAATTCTTAACTTATACTTGGATTATAAAAATTACAATATAGCATACTTAAAACGCTGTTTTACAAAAGTAAACGCAAAAAAAACCTGGTATGAAAATACCAGGTTTCAAATTATTGATTTGCTTATTGAATTTCAACATCTGCACCAGCATCGGTAAGTTTGGTTTTTAGCTCTTCAGCTTCTGCTTTGCTTACGCCTTCCTTAATTGCTTTAGGAGCGCCATCAACTAATTCCTTTGCTTCTTTTAATCCTAAACCAGTAAGATCTTTTACTATTTTAACTACATTTAGTTTAGAAGCACCCGGAGCTTTCAATATAACGTTGAAAGCAGTTTTTTCCTCAACAGCGGGAGCACTAGCCCCTTCGCCACCTCCGGTGGCAACTGCAGCAGCAGCTGCTGGTTCAATACCATATTCAGATTTTAAAAAGTTGGCTAGATCCTGTACATCTTTCACAGTAAGGTTAGCCAATTGTTCTCCAAGTGTTTTTATGTCTGCCATAATTTACAATTTTTTCCGCCTTCATTGCTGCCATTGGCATTTGCTCCGGCGGAGTGTTTAAAAAAATTTGCCTTTGTTAACCCTCAGGCCTGGGTATGATTTAGTTTACAATTTCAGATTCAAGTTATTCTACTGCGGGAGCTTCTACTGTTTCATTTTTCTTTTCGGCATTTTGTAATAAAGCTGCAATAACCCTTTTAGCAGGTGATTGCAACAATCCAATAACTTCCCCAATCAGCTCGTTCTTAGATTTAATTTTCGTAAGTGCAGGTAATTGTTCATCTCCTACATAAACATCTCCATTAATAAAAGCCGCTTTTAAAGTTGGCTTTTCACCGTTGCTTGTTTTCCTGAAAGAACTGATGATCATTGCAGGTTCTTTCGGGTTCTCGCTGAAAAGTAAAGCAGTTACTTTATGAAGTGATTTATATACCCCGCTGTATTTCTCATTATCAATACTTTCTAATGCTTTTTTAATCAGCGTATTTTTAGCCACCCTCATTTCAACCTGCTTGTCAAAGCATTGGCTGCGCAGGGTATTGACAGATTCAACCGTTAAACTTTCAGTATCTGTAATATAGAAGTTATTATATTGAGAAAACTTACCTTTCAGTAGTTCAATAACTTCATTTTTTTGATCTTTTGTCATGATGCTTTTGTTGCCGTTATTTATTACTTAACAAATAACCTGTTATTAAATATTAGGTTCGCAACCATACAAACCTGGTATTTTAGTGAACAAATGTTTTGGTATCAATAGTAATACCAGGGCTCATTGTGCTTGCCATACTTACAGCGCGCAGGTAAGTTCCTTTTGCAGAAGACGGTTTTAATTTAATGATAGCATTAATGAATTCCTGTCCGTTTTCAGAAATTTTATCAATTCCAAAACTTACCCGCCCGATAGAAGCATGAATGATACCAGCCTTGTCCACTTTGAAAGCTATCTTGCCACCTTTAACTTCATTAACAGCACCGGCTATATCATTTGTTACTGTACCTGTTTTCGGATTTGGCATCAGGTTACGCGGACCTAATATTTTACCCAATCTACCAATCTTAGGCATTACTGATGGAGTGGCAATAATAACGTCTACATCTGTCCAGCCACCTTCAATTTTTTGTATAAATTCATCCATGCCTACATAGTCAGCACCAACTGCCTTAGCCTCAGCTTCCTTTTCTACAGGACAAAGCACCAAAACTCTTTTAGTTTTTCCAGTTCCGTGCGGAAGAGTAACTGTACCACGAACAGCCTGATCGGCTTTTTTAGGATCAACACCTAAACGTATATGGAGGTCGATGGAAGCATCAAATTTACATGTGGTAATTTCTTTTACCAGCGAAGAAGCATCCTTTAACGTATAAATTTTGGTAGAGTCAACTTTCTTGTTTGCCTCTTTTCTTTTTTTACTGATAGCCATTGCTTAAAAATTTAAGTAATAAGATATATTATTCCCAGGGTGCCTGACCGTCCACGGTTAAGCCCATACTACGTGCAGTACCGGCAACCATTTTCATGGCGCTATCTATAGTGAAACAATTAAGATCAGGCATTTTATCCTTAGCTATTGCTTCTACCTGTACCCAGGTAACCTTACCAACTTTATTACGGTTGGGTTCTTTTGAACCACTTTGAACTTTCGCAGCATCCATCAGTTGAACTGCTGCAGGAGGCGTTTTGATGATAAACTCAAAACTTTTGTCAGAGTAAACGGTAATTAATACGGGGAGAACTTTTGCGATCTTATCTTGAGTTCTCGCATTAAACTGCTTGCAGAACTCCATGATATTGATACCCTTTGAACCAAGGGCCGGACCAATCGGTGGTGCAGGATTGGCTTGTCCGCCTTTAACCTGCAGCTTCACATAACCTGTAATTTCTTTTGCCATTTTTCTATTTTTTGGTTTTAACGTCCTTCTGTATACTCAACGGAGCCGAAGGACTCCCAAATTCATTATAAGAACTTTTCTTTGGGGAGGCAAAACTAATACAATATTTGTATTTACATATAAATTAATTTCCAATCCGCTATCGCAATGTGATTAAGTTAAGGATATATTCAATTTTCAATACAGATTATTTGTAGTAACAAGACATAATAGGTAGGCTGTTCAAAAGTCCAGAGTTGTCTTCGTACAGTTTTTGTGAAATGAATGTCAAAAGGTAGGCTGGTATTACATCCCCTCCTCGGGAGGGACGTTTGAGCCGAAGGCCAAACGGGGGTGGGTAACTGACTATAATTATTTAGCGACAAACATCAGGAGAGGTCAGCACTATGCACAACAATAAAGACCAAAATAGCAACACGCCCGGTGTACCCACCCCCGTTATGTCCTGCGGACATAACGTCCCCTCCAATGGAGCAGGGCTGTTGTGTTCTAATTTTGTTTACTTTTGGGATTGAGAAACACTGAAAACAATGGAAGCGAAGTCAAGCAATTTATTGGATTATTTAGGTGAGATAAAGGATCCCAGACGCTTACAG